>Ga0172373_10006052_pt1 | contig 16242 bp, 16 predicted proteins | sample Lak10m_2_FD_114546 | JGI IMG/M metagenome (GOLD analysis project Ga0172373, IMG submission 114546) | Freshwater microbial communities from Kabuno Bay, South-Kivu, Congo - kab_092012_10m | ecosystem: Environmental > Aquatic > Freshwater > Lake | place: Democratic Republic of the Congo...
CCAGCATCGACACCTGCCTGCGCGACCTCGGCACCCGCTTCAAAAGCCAAATGCAAACGCTGATGACGCTGAAGTTCCAACTGTTTTCAAAAACCGAAAACTTGGCCGCGTGAAGTATAATCAAATCCCGGAGGACTGGCCCACCTGAACGAAGTCGTATGGTCATGTTTGCATAAGGCGTCCATAACCCGAATGATGCCGCATTAGTCTGAGGGTGTTGCTCATCAACGGCCGAAACCTGAACAGCATACTTTTCGGGCGCTGTAATGGTTAGGGTCTGCAATGATCCATCGTGGGGATCAACGCCCTGCCAGACGCTGAAAAAGTCCTTGGAATGCCCTGAGTGGGCAGGGCAATTCAAATGTGGGGATCACTATTGTCCAGGGTTTTTATGGGGCCGGAAGACTAAATGACTCATCGGGGCTCTGGCGCTGGATACCCACCTGCTCAAACCAGTCGGGTCCCAACAAGCTGGTGACTTTCCCGACGCATTTCAGGTTTCTGTTGGCCACACGGGACTGTTCAACCACCACCCCAGCGACCTCTCGGGTCTCGCCTTTCGAGCCCCATCGGCCAATACCGGTATACGCCACATAGCGAGTGGTGCCTTGCCGAAATCTGAGCCACGCCGCACCACCACCCGAATAGGTCTCCGTGGCACCCGTAGCCGCTTGGGGTGGAATCAGCCGAGTGGCCGGCAGTGTCATCTCGGGCGCACCCGGTTTACCAAAGCGGTACTGAATGTACCCACTGGTTTGGCTTGCCTCAGGGGAGGCACAGACGGACACGGCTTTCTCGCCCGTTTTACAGGCAAACACCACCTGCTCATCGTGTGCACAAAGACGACCCGAGGCGTCAGGGGTAGGCGCTTTGGGTTTCGGTCCATTCAGGATGCGGGCATGAACCACTAAAGGCACTCGATCATGCTGGGCGCAGATGGGATCGCCCCCACAGGACTGGGCGTTCACTTCTCCCATTTTGTAGGTCAGCACCACTCGCTGGCCAATCACGGAGGGCTTCTGTTCGCATATCTCAAACGTGGCATATTCTTCCGACACCCGACCGAGGTCATCCTGAAGGGTCAAATAGCAGGCTCTATCCCCGACGACGGCATTCGTCACCCGGCCCTCCGTGGGCTTGTGCAAGGCCCCGCTTTGCGTAGTTCCCTGCGCACTGACGATCAGCGGCATTCCCAAAAAGCTGGCAACAATCATTCTTTGCAGTCTGTTCATGCGGTTTATTCCTGACTCCATACCTAAGCTATTTTGAGGCGCTGATGATGTCCGAACATTGCCATTAGGGACTGGTGCCTTGGCGTGCATTTCTGGGTCGTATGGCCCCCAGCACCGCCCTGGACCTTGGCCGTGGGGATGATCGGTTACCACGAACTGGAAGGGATGAATTGGGTTACCTACTATGCGAACGTCGCAATGATCCTCTCCCTGACTTGCGAACCAACAGTCAGGGGGGTTTGAGAAATGCGGCCTCTAAGCCGCCTTTGTGGGGCTTTTGCCGGGGTGTTTAATCAGGAGCCAGAAACGCAAAACCCCGCGTGGCGCGGGGTTCAGGGGATCATCGAAATCGATGAAAGTCAGCTAGGGCGTGAATGTGTGGCGGAGAGAGAGGGATTCGAACCCTCGATACGTTGCCGTATACACGATTTCCAGTCGTGCGCCTTCGACCACTCGGCCACCTCTCCAGCAAGCCGCGTATTCTAATGCAATAAGGTTCGATTGTCAGCTTATTAATCCCGAAAATCGCTCCCTCATCGTATTCCTCGTTCGAGCAAGGCCACCCGACACCTCCGGCACGGCTACCGTTCGGCATCAGGCGCTTTCGATGGGAAAGGGTAAAACCTCCGCTAAAGATTCGGCTCCGGTTAAAACCATCAGTAAACGGTCCAGGCCAATAGCGATTCCGGAACAAGGGGGCAACCCGGCATGAAGCGCTTCGAGCAACCGGTGATCAATGGCTGGCTCGGGTAAACCCAGGTCCCGCCTGTGCTCGAGATCTTGCTCGAAGCGCCTGCGTTGTTCCTCTGGATCAGTCAATTCATGGAAGCCATTACCCAACTCGACGCCGTCCAGGAAGATTTCCACGCGTTCGACAAAGCGGGGATCAGTCTCGCAACGCCTGGCGAGGGAAGGTAGGCAAGCTGGGTAATGATGGATGCAGGTCAGCCGCTGCCTTCCGAGTCCCGGCTGAACAAAATGGCTGAACAGGAGGTCCAGCCAGAGGGGACGATCCTCACCGCAAAGTTCGGCGGCCTCGGGCATGCCGCGCACCTCGGCGCTTTCAGCCAACTCATCGAAGTTAGCCTCTAAGGGATGCAGCCCTAGTGCCCGGATAAATGCCTCGGCATAAGTGAGCCGCTCGGCGGAAAGCAGATCACGCCAACCGGTGGCCAGTTCGTCGATCAGGGCTTCCACCTCGTCCATCAGATCGACCAGGGAGTAGCCTACTCGATACCATTCCAGCAAGGTAAACTCCGGATTATGGTACCGGCCTGCCTCATCGTTACGAAAGGCCTTGGTGATCTGATAAATCGAACCCGACCCCGCTGCCAGCAATCGTTTCATGGCGTATTCGGGTGAGGTTTGCAGGTAGAGCCGCCGGCCCTCGCGTTGTCCCGGCAATGTGAAAACCGTCGTGAACGGATACAGCGCGGGGTCCGTGACTCCACAGGCCGCCAACAGGGGGGTTTCCACTTCCAGCACCTCGCGGACGGCGAAGAAGTCCCGAATCTTCGCGTTCAACCGAGCCCGTGAACGCAGGGAATCCAGCGTGCACTGGGGGCGCCATGGGGTTGCGTCATTCATGATAGGGAGCGTCTTCAGGCGGGCAGGGTCCCGCCAAGCCTGCCGGGAAATCAGCGGCAAGCGACAACCTATCCCGACTCATAGCTTCGCTTGGCCCCAACATTCGAAAGCAGCAGGGTTGACAGCCTGGCTTTGCCGGGCTGTAAACTCAAGCCGGGTGGAGAAAGGCGCTAATCTACTTATTTGACGCGGGAGACGTACTCACCGGTGCGGGTGTCGACCTTGATGACTTCCTCGGTCTGGATAAATAGCGGAACGCGGACCACGGCGCCGGTTTCCAGCGTCGCCGGTTTGCCGCCACCGCCCGAGGTATCCCCGCGCACACCCGGATCGGTCTCCACGATCTTCAGTTCGACAAAATTGGGGGGCGCCACGCCGATGGGATTACCGTTGTAAAGCGTCACCTGACAGATATCCTGCTCCTTGAGCCATTTCTTGGCATCACCGACGGCGTTTTCATCGGCGGCATACTGCTCGAAGGTTTCGGTGACCATGAAGTGCCACATTTCTCCGTCGTTGTAGAGGTACTGCATGTCGGTATCGACGACATCCGCGGTTTCCATGGTTTCACCGGACTTGAAGGTGCGCTCGATCACACGCCCGGTTTTGAGGTTACGCAGCTTGACGCGGTTAAAGGCCTGACCCTTGCCTGGTTTGACGAATTCGTTTTCCAGGATGTTGTAGGGATCCCCGTCCATCATCAACTTCAAACCGCCCCTGAATTCGCTGGTACTGACTGTCGCCATGCTTGCCTCTACTGTGATGAGCCTGAATAAAACCGGACATTATAATGGAGTGTCCATCCATTAAGAAACGTGATGATTCCCCACATGTTCCCGACCTGGCAGACTGAATTGGCCAATGCCCTGACCGATCCGCGCGAACTCCTGACCCTCCTGGACCTGGACGATAGACTTTTTCCCGCCCTCAAGGACGTCCCGACCGAGTTTCCATTCCGCGTGACTCGCTCCTATGCCGCACGCATGCGCAGGGGTGATCCCGACGACCCGCTGTTGCGGCAGGTGTTGCCGTCGGAACTGGAATTGCTGGAGACCCCGGGGTTCGGTGGTGATCCGGTCGGCGATCTGCCATCGTCCATGCGCCCCGGAGTTCTCTACAAATATGCGGGCAGGGTGCTGCTGATCGCTACAGGGGCTTGCGCCATTCATTGTCGTTACTGCTTTCGTCGGGATTTTCCTTACTCCGATCAGCAACTCACCCGTAGCCGGGAAGATTCCGCCCTGGAGGCCATCGCCCAGGATAGTTCGATCCATGAAGTCATATTGAGCGGTGGCGATCCGTTGGCGTTGGGAAACGAACGGCTCGCCGGACTGATCCACGCCATCGCGGCCATTCCCCATGTGCAACGACTACGTCTGCATTCTCGCCTGCCCGTAGTGTTACCTGAGCGAATTGACCCGCACCTCCTGGAGTTGCTGGGCCACTCGCGGCTTAGGATCGTCATGGTCATTCATGCCAACCATGGCAACGAACTGGACCCCTCCGTTGGTGCTGCACTGGCACTGCTGGCCCGGCATGACGTGACCACGCTCAATCAAGCCGTACTGCTCAGGGGGATCAACGATGATACGACAGCACTGATCGAGTTAAGCGAGAAACTGTTTGCTTGCGGGGTGCTGCCGTACTATCTGCACCTGTTGGACCGGGCCAGGGGAACCGCGCATTTCGAAGTACCCGAAGCGCGCGCACTGGAGTTGATGGAGGCACTGCGCCGGCGCTTGCCCGGCTATCTCTTGCCGAGACTGGTTCGCGAACAACCTGGGGCGCCCTACAAGCTGCCAGTGACCTGAAGATTCTGCGTTCCCCGGATACGCGAAAGGGGCGATGAACGCCCCTTTCCATGCGCGGGAAGCCCCGAATAAGGTTACTCGTCGATTTGTACGGCCTTCATGCTCAGACGTACACGGCCCTGGCGATCGATTTCCAGGACCTTGACTCTGACGATATCACCTTCTGCCAACTTGTCGCTGACCTTCTCGACATGCTCCTCGGAGATTTGGGAGATATGCACGAGGCCATCCTTGCCGGGCAGCACGGTGACGAATGCGCCAAAATCCATGAGGCGGGCGACGCGGCCTTCATAAATCTTGCCCACTTCCACCTCGGCCGTGATGGCTTCGATACGACGGCGCGCTTCGTCGCCGGCCTCGCGATCGACGGAGGCGACTTTCACCAGACCGTCATCGGTGATGTCAATGCTGGCGCCCGTCTCCTCGGTAATCGCCCGAATGGTGGCGCCGCCCTTGCCGATCACGTCCCGTATCTTGCTCGGGTCGATGCTGAAGCTGATGATCCGCGGTGCATAGTCGGACATCTCTTGACGCGGGGCTGGCAGGGCCTCGGCCATTTTGCCCAGAATGTGCAAACGCCCTTCTCGTGCCTGCTCCAGGGCCTTGTGCATGATTTCCGGCGTGATGCCATCAATCTTAATATCCATCTGCAAGGCCGTGATGCCTTCGTCGGTGCCGGCGACCTTGAAGTCCATGTCGCCCAGGTGATCCTCGTCTCCCATGATGTCGGACAGGACGGCATACCGTTCACCCTCCTTGATCAGGCCCATCGCGATGCCGGCCACCGGCGCCAGCGTTGGCACGCCGGCATCCATCAATGCCAGGCTGGAGCCGCAAACCGACGCCATGGAACTGGAACCATTGGATTCGGTGATCTCAGAGACCACGCGAACCACGTAGGGAAACTCATCCGGATCGGGCATGACGGCCTGCACGCCGCGCTTGGCCAGTCGCCCATGTCCCACTTCGCGCCGCTTGGGCGACCCGATCATGCCGATTTCACCGACACAGTAGGGAGGGAAGTTGTAATGGAACAGGAAAGTTTCCTTGTACTCACCCTCGATCGCGTCAATGACTTGCGCGTCTCGTCCCGTGCCGAGTGTCGCAACGACCAGTGCCTGGGTCTCGCCGCGAGTGAACAGGGCCGAGCCATGCGTGCGGGGCAAAATCCCCGTGCGAATGCTGATGGGACGCACGGTCGAGAGATCGCGCCCATCGATGCGCTTGGCCTCATCGAGGATTTGGGCGCGCACCGTTCTGTATTCCAGATCTTCCAACAGCGTCTTGACCGCTTTGGCGGAGTGCTGCCCATCGGCGGTGAGCGCTTCGACGGCCACATTGCGGGCGTCCTTCAGAGCCTGTTGACGCTGTAGCTTGTCGGCAATCTGGTAGCCTGATCTGATCGCGCTCTCGGCCTGTTCCCTAACGGCTTGGATCAGGTTTTCATCCTGGACGGGCGCCCGCCAATCCCAGGTTTTTACCCCGACTTCGGCCGCCAGCTCGCGAATGGCGCCGATGGCTGTCTGCATCTGCTCATGGCCATAGATCACGGCGCCCAGCATCTCATCCTCGGACAACATGTCGGCTTCGGATTCGACCATCAACACGGCATTCTCGGTACCGGCGACAACCAGATCCAGCAGTGATTCATCCAACTGGCTGGCAGTGGGGTTCAGCACATACTGTTCATCGATGAAGCCCACACGCGCCGCCCCGATCGGGCCATTGAACGGGATGCCCGACAAGGTCAGAGCCGCCGACGCGCCAATCATGGCAGGCACGTCAGGATCCACCTCGGGATTCAGCGACATCACTGTCGCGGTGATCTGCACCTCATTGGTGAAACCTTCCGGAAAGAGGGGACGCACCGGACGATCGATCAATCGGGCGGTGAGCGTTTCCTTTTCGGAAGGACGCCCCTCGCGCTTGAAGAATCCACCCGGAATCTTCCCGGCGGCGTAGGCCTTCTCCTGATAATCCACGCGTAGTGGAAAGAAATCGATGTCGGGTGACGCCTCTTTCTTACCCACGGCGGTGACGAGAACCACGGTGCCGGCCATATCGACCAGGACGGCCGCATCCGCCTGCCGCGCGATTTCGCCGGTTTCCAGGGTGACCTGGTGCTCGCCGTACTTGAACTGTTTCCGGATTGGATTCACAACGATACCTTAATTAAGTTCCGAATTAGCGACGCAGACCCAGTCTCTCGATCAAGCTCTTGTAGCGATCGACATCCTTGCCCTTGAGATAATCCAGCAGTTTGCGGCGCTGATTGACGAGACGCAGCAGACCCCGACGTGAGTGGTGATCCTTTTTGTTCTGGACGAAATGAGGAGTGAGATGATTGATGCGAGCAGTCAGCAGCGCAACCTGTACTTCGGGTGAACCCGTGTCGTTGGGCGCGAGTTGATAGTTCTGGATGACAACGCTTTTATCGGCAGCGGTATAGGGCATTAACGACTCCTGAAAGTCTGACTTTGAATAAACACGGAATTTTAACTTTTCAACCCTTGTTGTTCAATCAAGGATTCTCTTGGGCGCCGGTGAACACGCCGCGTGACGCCCGGTAAAGGCCGCCGGGGAGAGCAGGAACACACACTAGACGCTGGCCAGCATGCGCCGGGGTCCGACCCGACCGTCATCGAGCACTTCTCCCAAGCCAAGGAATCCCAGGCCGCGGCCATACAAGCGCACCCAGCCGTGAGTTGGGGCCTGGGGCACGAACAACGGGTTACCCTGGCGAACCAGTCGGCTCATTTCATCATTCAATTCAATGGCGGGCATATGGGACACGAGTTGATCCATGGGCCGGACATGGGCATCCCGTTCCTCCAAGGAGAGCGATTCAAGCTCGTCCATCGTCAGGGCGTCGGTGATGTCCAGCGTCCCCACGGCCGTGCGGCGCAGAATCTCGACATGCCCTCCGCAGCCCAGCGTCCGGCCGAGGACTTCCGCCAGTGACCGCACGTAAGTGCCCTTGGAGCAATGTACCTCGAGATCCACGACATCGGCTTCGAAAGCCAATAATCGCAATTCGTAAATGAAGATCCGCCGGCTGGCGCGCTCGACCTCGATCCCCTGACGCGCCAGATCATACAGGCGTTGTCCCTGATGTTTGAGTGCGGAATACATGGGGGGGACCTGGTCGATCTCGCCACGCAACGGCTCCAGAGCGGCCTCGATGAGCGTGTTTGACAAGTCGGGAACGGCCCTGGACGCAACCACCCTGCCCTCGCTGTCCGCTGTATCCGTTTCCACCCCGAGCCGGACCCGGAACCGGTAACGCTTGTCGGTGTTGAGCAGGAAGCTGGATAGCTTGGTGGCTTCACCCAGGCAGACCGGCAACAACCCGCTGGCTAGCGGATCAAGACTGCCAGTGTGTCCCGCCTTGCGCGCCTGGAACAATCGCCGCACCTTTTGCAGGGAGGAATTCGATGAATACCCGCTGGCTTTGTCCAGCAGGAAAACTCCACTAATGGGGCGCAGGCTTGCGCGTCCGGCGCTCATTCCGGCTGGGATTCCTCATCCGCCGGGGCCGATTCATGCACCAGCGTTCCCAGCAGCGCATCCATGCGTATGCCCCGCTCTATGGAATCATCATAGGCAAAGCGCAGTTCCGGCAGGACCCGGATGCGGATGCGCTTGCCCAATTCATGGCGCAGTTCGGGCACGAAGTCGCCCAACCGCTTGACGCACTGCTCCGGCGACAACCGGGGGGCCAGAAAGCTTACATAGAGTTTGGCCACGGCCAGATCACGGCTCAGCTCCACTTCACTGAGCGTCACCATACCCAGATCCGGTTCCTTGATCCGGGTCCGGAGCAAATCGGCGACTTCACGCTGAATCTGAGCCCCTACCCGGTCACTGCGTTTGAATTCCCTGGGCATCAGTGATTGACCTGGACCTTTTCGAACACCTCGATCTGGTCACCGACCTTGATCTCGTTGTAGTTCTTCACGCCCATGCCGCATTCCATGCCGGCCTTGACCTCGGATACGTCATCCTTGAAGCGGCGCAGCGAATCGAGCTGACCTTCGAAGATGACCACATTGTCGCGCAGCACACGGATGGGCAAATTGCGCTTGACGTAACCCTCCGTGACCATACAGCCGGCGATGGCGCCGAACTTCGGATGACGGAAGACATCCCGCACCTCGGCGTTGCCGACGATCTGCTCCCGGAACTCGGGTTCCAGCATACCCTTGAGCGACTTCTTGATATCGTCGATCGCCTCGTAAATGATGCTGTAGTAATGCAGATCGATGCCGCGCTCCTCGATCAGCTTGCGTGCGCCGGCATCCGCGCGGACATTGAAGCCGATGATGATGGCATTGGACGCCAGGGCCAGGTTGGCATCGGATTCGCTAATGCCGCCGACACCGCCACCGATGACCTTGACCTTGATTTTGTCGGTCGACAGATCGGTCAGCGAGCCGCGCAAAGCCTCCAGGCTGCCCTGCACATCGGCCTTGATGATGATGTTGAGGTCGAGTGTCTCGGAGGCGCTCTCCATGCGGGCGAAGATGTTGTCCAGCTTGAGCGCCTGCTGTTCGGCGAGCTTGCTGTTGCGGAGTTTCTCCTCGCGCTGCATCGCAATTTCACGCGCCTTGCGCTCATCCGCCACCACGATGAATTCATCGCCAGCATTGGGCGCCCCGGACAAGCCCAGCACCTCGACCGGACAGGAGGGCCCGGCTTCCTTGAGCGGCTTGCCATTCTCATTGAACATCGCGCGGACGCGACCAAACTCCATGCCGCAGAGCAGGAAGTCGCCTTTTCTGAGGGCGCCTTGCTGAATGAGGATATCCGCCACGGGACCGCGCCCCTTTTCCAGCTTGGATTCCAGCACCACACCGGTAGCCGGTATGTCATGGGCGGCCTTCAGCTCAAGCACCTCAGCTTGCAGCAAAATGGCTTCCAGCAGCGAGTCGATGCCTTGTCCGGTCTTGGCGGACACCTCGACGAATTGACAATCGCCGCCCCATTCCTCAGGAATGACATTGAAATTGGTCAGCTCATGCTTGACCTTCTCGGGATCAGCCTCGGGTTTGTCGACCTTGTTGACCGCGACCACCATAGGGACCTTCGCGGCGCGGGAGTGGTCGATTGCCTCGCGTGTTTGCGGCATGACACCGTCATCGGCCGCCACGACCAGCACCACGATATCCGTGGCCTGTGCGCCGCGAGCACGCATGGCGGTAAAGGCGGCATGGCCCGGCGTGTCGAGAAAGGTAATGGCGCCATGATCGGTCTTGACCTGGTAAGCGCCAATATGCTGGGTGATGCCGCCCGCCTCACCTGCCGCGACCCGGCTCTTGCGGATGAAGTCCAGCAGCGAGGTTTTACCGTGATCGACATGGCCCATGATGGTGACCACCGGCGCCCGCGGAGTCTGTTCGGCCTGCGAAGCCAGATTGAGGGTCGCCTCGATCTCGGCCTCCAGCACGTTTTCGACCTGTCGTACGGCGGTATGACCCATTTCCTCGACCACCAGAATGGCTGTGTCCTGATCCAGAATCTGATTGATGGTGGCCATGACCCCCATCTTCATCAAGGTCTTGATCACTTCGGTAGCCTTGACCGACATGCGCTGGGCGAGATCGGACACCGTGATCGATCCGGGAATGTTGACCTCCCGAACGACAGGTCCGGTAGGTCTCTCGAAGCCATGGCGGGATTCCGGGATGACCACCGGCTTGCCCGGTTTCACCTTCTTCTTGATCTTGGTCTTGACGCGCAGATTCTCCAGGCTGGCGCCATCCTCCAGGAGCTTGTCGCGTTCCTTCTTCTTGGCGCGACGGTCTTCCTCGATCTCGGCGACACGCGCCGCGGCCGGCGGAGTGCTCGGGGGCCTGGGCTTGGGGGGCTCGGGTTGCACCCTCGGGGCTGGCTTCGGAGTGGGCTTGGGTGCGGGTACGGGCTCCTCGGGTTTGACTTCGACCTCGGATTTCTCGGCCGCCAGTTTCTCGGCCTTTAGCCGTTGCTGCTCCTCCAGTTGGCGGGCGGCTTCCTGCTCGGCGGCGAGTCTTTCCCGAGCCTCACGCTGCAAGCGCTCCTGTTCCTGGGCCTCGCGCAATGCCTGCTCCTCACGCAGGCGCTGAGCCTCGATCTCGGCCATGCGCTGCTGCTCTTCCAATGCCAGGCGCGCCTGCTCCGCCTCCTGACGGCGCTCGCTGCCCTCTGGCAATTCGCTGCGCTTGACGTAGGTTCGGGTTTTACGCACTTCCACGCTGATGGTCTTGGCCGTTTTGCCGTGGGCGGGCTTGCCCTGCTTCAACTCGCTAACAGTCCGCCGCTGCAGGGTGACCCGCTTGGGATTGGTCACGTTTTCACCGCTCTGCTCCTTGCCATGGCTTTGCCGCAGGAAAGAGAGAAACTTGAGTTTCTCCTTGTCGGTCAGCAAGTCGTCCGCCCCGCCCTTCGCCAGGCCGGCTTCGCTCAACTGGGACAGGAGACGCTCCAACGGAATACCGACGACTTCGGCAAGCTGTCTTACTGTTAAATCGCTCATACTAAGCCTCTGCTATTCCGAATTCGGTTAACTTTCCGCAAACCAGGGTTTCCGGGCAATCATGATCAACTGCCCCGCTCTGTCCGCGTCCATGCCCTCGATCTCCAGCATTTCATCGATGGACAACTCCGCCAGATCCTCGACCGTGGCGACTCCCCGCGAAGCGAGCAGATAAGCCGTCGCCCGATCCATGCCCTCCATGTTCAGGAGGTCCTCGGCAGGCTCGGCGGTTTCGAGCTGTTCCTCGGTGGCGATGGCCTTGATCAGCAGGGTATCCCTGGCGCGGTTGCGCAGACTCTCGACCAGGCTCTCGTCAAACTCTTCGATTTCGAGCAATTCCTTGGCGGGAACGTAGGCCAACTCCTCGACGGTGGAAAAGCCCTCTCGGACCAGGACTTCCGCGACACTTTCATCGACATCCAGTTGCTCGACGAAGGACTGCATCAGCGCCTCCGTTTCCTTCTCGCTCTTTTCCTCGGCTTGGGTCTCACTCATCACATTCAGGGTCCAACCCGTCAGCCCGGAAGCCAGGCGCACATTCTGGCCGTTCCGGCCGATGGCCATGGACAGATTCTCGTCGCTCACGGCGATATCCATGGAATGACGGTCTTCGTCCATCACGATGGAAACGATCTCGGCCGGAGACATGGCGTTCACCACAAACTGGGCTTCGTTTTCATTCCAGAGAATGATATCGACCCGCTCGCCGGCCAGTTCATTGGATACGGCCTGGACCCGGGAGCCGCGCATCCCCACACAGGCGCCAACCGGATCGAGCCGCGGGTCCTTGCTGCGGACCGCAATCTTGGCGCGCACGCCCGGATCGCGGGCAGCGCCGACAATTTCGATGATACCCTCGCTGACCTCCGGTACTTCCAGGCGGAACAGCGCGACGATCAGATCGGGCGTGGTGCGTGACACGAACAACTGCGGACCGCGCACCTCCTGTCGGACTTCCTTCAGGTAACCGCGCAGGCGATCGCCGGAGCGCACGGCTTCGCGGGGGATCATCTCCTCCCGTGGTATGAAAGCCTCGACGTTGTTGCCCAGGTCCAGGAAGACATTGCCGCGCTCGATCCGCTTGATGATACCGGTCACCAGTTCACCGATGCGGTCCTTGTAGGCATCGACAATCTTCCGCCGTTCGGCGTCACGCACCCTCTGCACGATGACCTGCTTGGCGGTCTGCGCCTCGATGCGCCCGAATCCGATGGACTCCATGGGCGCCTGGACCAGTTGCCCGACCTCGACACTGCCAAACTGTTGCCGGGCCTGCCCGATCGTCATCTGCAGTTCGGGATTGAACGGTTCGTCACCTGTCGCGTCCTCGGATTCGACCACTCGCCACCGGCGGAAGGTTTCGTAATCACCCGTCTTGCGATCGATCAGGACACAGGCATCAATGCGGTTCTCGTGGCTCTTGATGGTGGCCATGCGCAATGCGTCCTCGATCGCCGCGAAGACAATATCTTTCTCTATGTCCTTTTCGTGGGAAAAAGCATCAACCACCAGGAGGATTTCTTTATTCGCCATGGCGTCATCCTAAAGCTATGTTTATTTATCAAATTCCGGCGACAAACGCGCCTTTTCAATCAGATCGAAGGGTATGCGGAACGTATGATCATCCTCGGTCAACAGCACCTCCTCACCCTCGACACCCTGCAAGCGCGCCTTGTAGCGGCGGCGTCCCTCCAGCGGCCGCGAGAGTTGCAGCCTGACCATCTCCCCCTTGAAACGCTCAAAATGCTCGATATTGAACAGGGGCCGATCCATGCCCGGCGATGAGATTTCCAATTGATAGCGTCCCGGAATGGGATCTTCCACATCCAGCAATCCGCTCAATTGGTAACTGACGGCCGAGCAATCATCGAGCGTGATGCCCTCGGGCCGATCAATGTAAACACGCAGCACGCGCTGATGGCCGTCGAACTCGACACCCACCAACTCGTACCCCATGCCTCGCACCACAGGTTCGAGCAAATTGACCAAACCGTCACGCGCTCTCAAGCCCTCACCTCGTAAACTCCCCAAAAATAAAAAATGGGCCCAAGGCCCATTTCGTTCGTCAGTCCCTAAAAACCAAAAACGCCCCGAAGGGGCGAATAACGAAAGGGTCATCCTCATAGCGGGATAACACCCCAAATCTGAGCAGATGATATCAGCAGATGGCTCAATTTGGAACACAAATCAAGTCACCGTCGCTCAGACGACCGCGGCGCACTACAAGCGACCTGCTGGAAAGTCATGCCAAAACCTGGCGAACTGCCCTGCAAAACGGGCCTGCGGCTTCTCAGCACCCTTCCCCAAGCGTGGCGCCAGATTCAGAAGCAGAAAATGCAAGCTCGCTCATCGCCGTCAGTGCCGCCAACAGCGCAAGGCCGCGCGGTGAACCCCCGCGCAGTCTGGCCCGACGACCCGACCCCGCATACAGCAGTTCGATGTCCAGATCGGGCTTGGGCAGGCAGCCTTCACCACGCTCCGGCCATTCCATGAAACAGATCGCCTCGGCTTCAAGATAATCACGGATACCCATCCATTCCAATTCTTCCGGATCGCTCAGACGATAGAGGTCGAAATGGTAAACCCTGCCGCTTGGCAAGGCATACGGCTCCACCAGGGTGAACGTCGGGCTCTTGACCGTCCCTTCATAGCCTGCCTGGCGCAGACACCCCCTGACAAAAGAGGTCTTGCCCGCCCCGAGACTGCCGCGCAAAAAGATCAAGGTCCCCGGCGCGAGCCGAGACATGATGGTCTCTGCGAGTTGCACTGTTGACGCCTCGTCGGGAAGTTCGATGGAAATCTCGGTCATGCTCGAATACTACGACTGGTTCCTTCAAGGGAGTATATACGCGATGAGCCTGCCAACGAACTTGGGTCTGACAGGGTCACCAAACCATTGTGCGGATACCCGCCAGCCTACACCCCGACATGCAGCGCTTCGCACCTGAATCACACCCATGATGAACCACTCGATTGCCCGCTACCGAATATACCGGCTATGGTGGTGTTCCATCACGGGAATTCACATCGTACGAAACGTGGTCCGCCGGGTAATGAATACACTTTCAGTTGATTCATCACCGGATCATGTCAAAGTAGCTTTTGAAAGCTCTTTGCTTGTCTTGAGAGACTGGACGACAATGAGTGATTGGGTTTCCTGAGCAGCATCGAAGACATGACCAAGGCCATCCACCAAACCTGGAGGGCGAAGCGCAGGGCGTGTTCAAGTTGGGTGTCTTCCAGGACCTGGGCCGCGCCTATGGGCTGGCCGATGCCGAGAGCCTGCTCGGCCCGACCCGCGCCAACGATACCCGCACCGTGTTGCCGGAAGAACTGCCGCGACCCGAAGCGCTGCGTTTCGATGAGGTACCGGCGGCCGACCGGGGCTTATGGCGCTATTCACCGACCCGCCACATCTACCACGCGCTCAAGTTGCTTGCCGATGGCGCCGAGGTGGAACGGGCGGTCAAGCACCTGGTGGACGCCACCGACTTCCGCAACCTGCGCACCACCCGCCTGGCGGCGGTTCTGGCCTACCTGCGGGAAATGACCGCGCACAATCCGCCTTGGGCGAAGTATCAGAATGCCTTGACCCAACTGGCGATCGGCATCGAGCATCATCGGGACTGAAATAGAGGATCACCATGCAAACTCTGACGATTGAATTACCGGTAGAAGGGCTGCCTGTAGCGGCGGAGCTGGCCGACAACTTTGCCGATGAAGCCCGCCTCCTGCTGGCCCTTAAATTCTTTGAAATGGGGCGCATCTCATCCGGCAAGGCCGGCCGATTGTGCGGCATGGGCCGGGTGGAATTCCTGCTGGCTGCTAGCCGGGCGGGCGTGCCGGTGGTCGATATGAATGCCGAAGAGCTGAAGGACGAGTTCGCCTGATGCTGGCCAACTGTGCGGTCATCAACGCTGGCCCTCTGGTAGCGCTGTCTCTGGCCGATCGCCTGGATCTGTTGCAGGCATTATTCGGCGAGTTCTGGATACCGGAACCGGTCTACCATGAGGTTACTGTGGCGGGCTGGGGGCGCCCCGGCGCCGAAACACTGGCCGCGCCGGATTGGTTGTACCGCGTCAGGGAAGCACCAAGCTCCGATCCTCTTCTGATCGCGGAACTGGACCCCGGCGAAGCAGCGGTGATCTCGCTGGCGCGAAGTATTCCCTCGGCCATGGTCGTCATCGATGAAAAGCGCGGACGGCGTGTGGCCAGACAAGTCTACGACCTGACCGTCAAGGGCACGGCGGGGCTGTTGGTGGAAGCCAATCGGCGCGGCATGGTGAAGGACTTGCGCAGTGTCCTGGTGGACCTACGGCAAAACGGGTATTACTTGTCGGATGCGGTTATCGAGGGTGCTTGCGCAGCCGCCTTGCGGGCTTAGGTCAAGCCCATGCCGCACCGCCACAGTTCCCGGCTGGCCAGTCTTTACCAAACCTTTCTGACGAGTAGGGTAACTCCATCTATCCACTGGAGCAGACTGAAAATGGCCTACTGAGACGTCTGCGCGACAATTTGGCGGAGCACCTGCAGCGGGAAGACGATCCCAAGTTCGAACGGGTACGGGACGTGCTGGGACAGGAATTCGAGGGCGAGAAGTGGGTCGATCGCGATGTTCTGATCTTTAGCCAGTTCTACGCCTCCCATGACTATCAGGCGCTCCTGGCGGCCCATGGGTGCCTGTGCAGTATGAGCCGGAAGGGCGACTGCTACGACAATGCCGCCATGGAGAGCTTCTTCCACACGCTCAAGGTCGAGCAGGTCAACGACGCGAAGTACCGGACACGGGAGGAGGCCAAGGCCGATGTCTTCGAATATATCGAGACCTACTACAACCCGATCCGGCGGCATTCCACCCTGAACTACCTGTCACCCAGGGACTTCGAGAACCGGATGGTCGCTTAAGAAACCGGGTGTCCATAATAAGGTTGCAAGATCAGATTATCGCTGATTCACAATCGCGCGGACTCTGTCATCTTTAGAGCGTGTTAAGAAATCTAAGTGATTGATTTATAATGAAACATCATAGGTGACCCCCCCAAAAAACCGATCCAAGAGGGGGGCAGAGTATCTCCCTGACCTTCATATAACCTCTATCTGC
>Ga0172373_10006058_pt1 | contig 16230 bp, 12 predicted proteins | sample Lak10m_2_FD_114546 | JGI IMG/M metagenome (GOLD analysis project Ga0172373, IMG submission 114546) | Freshwater microbial communities from Kabuno Bay, South-Kivu, Congo - kab_092012_10m | ecosystem: Environmental > Aquatic > Freshwater > Lake | place: Democratic Republic of the Congo...
CCCAACCTCGACCAGGTGCTCGCGATGTCCGAGGAGGCCCGGCTTGCCTGGGTTCAGGAGTTCATGGGCGGCCGTTATCAGGAGGGCTATGCCAAGGGCATCCACGACGTCGATGGCGCGCGCATCTTCCATGTGTTCGCCTCCACCCACGTCGCCCTCCAGCGCGCACGATACCATCCCGTCGCACGCGCCCTTGGTGCCGTGTTCTGGTGCCGGTTCTGCCCCTCGGAAGTCCGCACGCTCTGGAGCGCCAAGCTCACCGGATTCGGCGAACGCAACCGACTCTTCCCTGGCGATCCCGCCCAGGCCGGCTACATCCGCTCCCTCCACGCGATGGTCACGGCCTTCGTCCGCGACCAGGGATTGTACCCGGAGCAACAGGCGTCCGCCGCGGCCGAGTACCTGTTCTTCGAGCTGACCCACGGCGACTCCTTCTCCGTGACCCGCGAAGCCGACCACCTCGCTTCCGCGTTCCACCAGCATCTCGTCGCCAAGGGCCGCGAGGACACGTTCGAGGCCACGCGCGCCTCGCTGGCCTCTCATCCGGCGAGCGAACTCGACATGGTGCGCGACTGGCTACGCGGATTCGTGCTCGCCCATCCGGGGCAGGAAGCCCACCTCGAGGAAGCCGCCGCCATCGTCTTCTGCGGCGACGCCATGCCACGCACGGTCGTGCATGCCGAAGTCCGCCATGAACTCGAAGCCATCCGCGGCTGCCACCCGCGCATCGCAGCCAGCAAGTACGTCTTCGAGTACCTCGACTTCACCGTGCGCCTCCGACGCCACGAGGCGGAGGCCGTGCCTCGGTTCGAGGCCTTCCATCGGTTGAAGCTCCAGCTGCTCGACCGCGAGCGGCGGAAGCTGCGCCTCGACGAGTTCCGTCCGCGTGTCCTGTCCTCATTCGTTCGCAACCAACTCACGGATCGCGTGTACCTGCCGATGATCGGCGACAACCTCGCCAAGCAGATCGGGGCGGCGGGTGCGGCGAAGCGGACGGACCTGATGGGATTGCTGCTGCTGATTTCGCCGCCCGGTTATGGCAAGACGACGCTGCTCGAATACGTCGCGAGCCGGCTCGGCATCGTCTTCATCAAGATCAACGGCCCCGCGCTCGGCCACAACGTCACCTCGCTGGATCCCGAGGAAGCGCCGAATGCCTCCGCACGCGAGGAGATCCAGAAGCTGAACCTCGCGCTCGAGATGGGCGACAACGCGCTCATCTGCATCGACGACATCCAGCACTGCAATCCGGAGTTCCTGCAGAAGTTCATCTCCCTGTGCGACGCCCAGCGGAAGATCGAGGGCGTATGGCGCGGCCAGCCCCGGACGTACGACCTGCGCGGGCGCAAGGTGGTCGTCGTCATGGCCGGCAATCCCTATACCGAGAGCGGGCAGAAGTTCCGGATCCCGGACATGCTCGCGAACCGTGCGGACACCTACAACCTGGGTGACATCATCGGCGGCAACGCGGAGTGGTTCGAGGCGTCCTATATCGAGAACGCAGTCACCTCGAACGCCGTCCTCGCGCCGCTCGCCAACCGCAGCCAGAAGGACATCCGGACGTTCCTCCGCATGGCGGAGAGCGGCGGGACCGCCGCCACGGAATCCCTCGAGGGCCAATACGCACCGCAGGAGCTGGAGGAGATCCTTTCCGTCCTCCGCAAGCTGGTCACCATCCGCAGCACGGTCATGCGCGTGAACCAGGAGTACATCCTGTCCGCGGGACAGGCCGACGAGTTCCGCACCGAGCCCGCCTTCAAGCTCCAAGGCTCCTACCGCAACATGAACCGGCTCGCCGAGAAGGTGGCCGCGATCATGAACGACGACGAGGTGCGCGCCCTGGTCGTGGGCCACTATCGCGGCGAGTCCCAGACCCTCACCACCGGTGCCGAGGCCAACCTGCTTCGGTTCAAGGAAATCATCGGCGCCCTCACTTCCGAGGACGCCGCGCGCTGGGACGAGATCAAGCGCACCTTCCGCCGGAACCAGTTCTCCCGCGGCGGCGACCAGAACGATCCCGTGGGCCGGGTCGTTGCGCAGTTGGGTGGATTCCAGGCCGGACTCGAATCCATCCAGCTCACCCTCGAGCGCCAACTCAGCCGCGGCCAAGGTGCCGTCACAGTCGACTTCGCTCCCGTGCTTCAGGGCTTCGAACAGATCCGCGAAGGACTCGCACGACTCGTCCCCGCAGCCGCGCCCGCTGCACCTCCCGCCGTTGCCACTTCCGTCAATGCTCCAGCGGGCCCCGATCTCGGCCAGCAGGTCACCGAGGGCCTGCGCCTCCTGCGCGAGGACCTCACCCGGGCCGTGTCCTCCGTGCACACCGGAACCTTCGCCGAGAAGGTCGCCAGCCTGTCCCACGAACTGGAGATGATCCACAGCACGCTCGCCACGCTGAAGGACATCGCCGGCCATCAGCGCGATCACCTCCGGACGGCGCAGGAACTCCTCGCTGTCCGCGCCAAGCAGGGCACCATCGAGATCGAGGTCACCCAGGAGATGCTCTCGAACGAACGCGAGTTCCTCGAACGCTTCCAGAAGGTCCTTTCCACGGCGGCGCCCTCCGACGCCACCGTCCCCTCCAAGCCCGCGGCCGTCGTGTCCGCGCCAGTCCCCACCCTGCCTCCCACTCCGGCCCGTTCCACCGCCAAACCCCCTCCGATCCCATGAAGAAGTTTGCCCGCAAGCTCCAGCAGTTCGGCGAGAAGGCCGCCCAGGTCCAACGCGCCATCGACGCCGCCCCGGCCAAGGCCGCGCAGATCCGCGAGTCCGTCCTTGCCACCGCCGGCCAGATCCAACAGCTCCGCGCCGACGTCCTGTCCTCCGTCTCCGGGATGCGCAGCACCGACGATGCCCGGCTCGTCGAGTCCATCCGCGAGCTGGGCAATGCCGGACCCGCGTTCGCCGAGGCCGGCTTCGAACTGGAGTCGGTCGAGCTCGAGATGGGCCTTCATCAACGGCTCGTCGTGCAGTTGGTCCGGGTTGCCGAGATTCCTGCCGCGCGGCTTCGTGGCCTGCGCGACATGCAATGGGAGTCACCCGCCCTGCAATCCATCCTGGGCGCCCTCCTCACTGCACAGGAACTCGCCGCCCGCGTCGATGGCGGCAACCTCGAGTTCTCCCGCGTCACCGCGTACGTCGGCGCCTCGCCGTCGGTCCGCATCGCGTGGGAACCGGTGGATGCGGACGAGGAAGAATCCATTCCGGCAACCCCGACACGCACTGCCGGTGCCGTCCCACCGCCGATCCCGGAAGCCGCCGCTGCCTCTCCACAGCCGCGCTCGGCCAGCAGCGATAGCACGCCATCGCTCGCCTCCGGTGCCGCTCCCTCCACCTTCGGGGCGTATGGCGCGAGTTCCTTCTTCGAGCCGCGCACAACGACGCCCGCACCCCGCCCGTCATCCAAGACGGCCTCGAGTGATTCGACCGCCTCCGCACCCTCCCCGGGCACGGGAAAAGCCTCCGAGGAACCGGAGCCCACCGGCGACTGGCGACAGGACGCCCTCGCCCGTTTCAAGAAGATGCCTGACCTCAACAAGTCCTCGGGACGTTCAAAGCCCTACGGGTCTTCCCACTCGTAGCAAACGACCTCAGGAGGTTGCGGTGGAACCCCAAGGTCCGGTTCACCCTCTCGGACATTCCTCAGGCCCGGACCGTCCAAAGCCGATAGCCCACGGCGTCCGTCGTGGGCTATCGCACTCGTGGAAGATCGAGCCCCAGCGGGACGAGGGCACCCCCCGCCCCATCTCACCCCAGATCAAACAACAGCGCCTCTGCCCCATCCTCCCCCCGGATCCGATGCTCCCCCGCCGTCTCTACCGACGCCCCATCCCCATCCCCCAGCTCCGCATCATCCAGCCAGACCGGACCCCGGATCACCTGCAACCACATTCCCCGACCTGCCCCCAGCCCATGGATGATCTCGCGACCCGCCACCGGCCGGACCCGGTAGATGTCCGCATCCTGATGGATCACCGCCGATCGTTCGCGGCCATCCGGCGAGATCACCAGGACCTTGTCGGCTCGGGCCTGCGCCGGATCCGGCCGCCATTCCGTATACGACGGCGCCAAGCCATGCGCACGGGGCCGGATCCAGATCTGCAGGAAATGCGCCGGCTCAAACCGCGACGGATTGAACTCGCTGTGCTTCACCCCCGACCCGGCGCTCATCAACTGGATCTCGCCCGGCTTCAGGATCCGTCCATTGCCCAGGCTGTCGGAATGTTCCAGGGCCCCCTCCACCACGTAGGAGAAGATCTCCATGTCCCGATGCGGATGCGTCGGGAAGCCGCCACCGGGCGCCACGCGATCCTCGTTGATCACGCGCAACGTCCGGAATCCCATGTGCGCCGGATCATGGTAGTCGGCAAACGAGAACGTGTGCCGCGAATCCAGCCATCCATGGTCAGCATGGCCGCGGTCCTTGGAACGTCGGATGATCGTCATGAGCCAACGCTCGGGTTCAGCCCGCCCTCAGGCAAATACCCGTCGCATCGCCTGAGCCAACCTTTCCGGTAGGTCTCAAACCGCACCACGCGAAACTATCTGGGCCCCAACCGTGGTGGCGACGTCCTCGTCGCCGTTCCAGATCCTTCCCCACGGCCACGACGCCATCCCCGCTCCAAAGCAAAACTGAAATGGAGGCCGTGTTGGGGGACGCCGCGCACTGGCTCCAGCTTGATCTCGATCTTGAAGTCGCATTGTGGCCACGGTTCCTCACTCGGTTTCATTGGATTCCCCCACCTATGGCACACTACCAGCAACGGATGATGGTCGAGATCGCAAGTCGACTTCTGGGACCACCCTGGAACGGCAAGCGCGTACTGGAGCTGGGCTCCTATTCCGTCAACGGTACCATCCGGCACTGCTTTCCTGATACTTCCTATACCGGCCTGGACCTCATCCCAGGTCCCGGAGTGGACCAGGTCTACGAGGGAAAACTCCTCGACTTCCCGGACAACTCCTTCGACTGGGCCGTCAGCTGCGAATGCTTCGAGCACAACCCCAACTGGGAGACATCTCTCGCCGAGATGTTCCGTGTCGTCGTGCCCGGGGGCATCCTCCTCGTCACGTGCGGGGGAACCGGGCGAATCGAACACGGAACCGCCCGAACCAATCAGGCTTCGCCCGGGTCCCAGTTGCGGTGGGAATATTACCGCAACCTCACCAAGGCCGACTTTCAACGGGTGAAGGCGACAATGGACGCCGCCGACTGCCTGTACTTCTTCAACAGGAAGTCCAAGGACCTCTACTACCTCGCAGTCAAGAAGGGCGGTCCGGACAGGGCCGAGTCCCTCCGCCGGATCTCCGCCGAACTCCTCGCAACCAATTCCATCAACGTCGACCTTTCCGTCCCTCTCTGGAATCGGATCGCCCGAACCCTCCTTTCGTTTGGCACATTCGCCGTGTCCCAGGTGCTTCCCGACAGGCTCTACCAGGCGATCGCAGTGCGGATCCTCACCTGGTGGCACCGTCCTTGATCGGGACACTCAGGGTGCGGACCCGCTCCCCAGCGGACGCTCCTCGTCCGTCTCCCGTGGGATTCCATCCTCACCCTCCATCACACACCAACCGGTGCCTCGTCCTCCTCCATGACCCGATAACCCCCTTCCTCAACGAGGGGCAGCTTCGGTTGTTCCTTCGGGCGCCGCCCCCGTCTCCCCACCTCCACAGCCTCCTTCTCCCCATCCCGCAACCCAGACCCCATCGACGCCACCTCGTATTCCACCACCGCATCCCGCATCTCCCCGGTGTCGTCCAAGGGACTCAACACCCCGATCCCGGGACGCCGCATCACATGGGTATAGATCTGGGTCGTCTCCACGCTGTTGTGGCCGAGCAGTTCCTGCACGGACCTCAGATCCGTTCCGCGTTCCAGCAAATGGGTCGCAAAACTGTGTCGGAAGGTGTGACACCCCACCTTCTTCTCGATCCGCGCCAGCCGCGCCGCACCCTTCACTGCCCGTTGTACCGCCGTCTCATGCGCGTGATGCCGACGCTGGATCCCCGTCCGCGGATCCAGCCCCAGCCGCTTCGCCGGGAAGACCCACATCCAGGTCCACTCCTTCCCGGCCTCGGGATATTTCCGGTCCAGCGCATCCGGCATCCACACCCCCGGCAAATCCCCGGCCCGATCCGATTCCCACAGCACCCGGACCCGCGCCAGATGCGACTTCAACGGATCCCGCAGCGCCACCGGCAGCATGACCACCCGATCCTTCTCGCCCTTGCCCTCCCGCACGACGATCTGCCCCCGCTCGAAGTCCACGTCCTTCACCCGCAGCCGCAGTCCTTCCATCAAACGCAGTCCCGTCCCATACAGCACACGCGCTATCAGCCCCAGCGTCCCTTCCATCACGTCCAGCAACCGCTGGACTTCCCCCCGACTCAACACCACAGGCAACCGCTGTGGCGGACGCGCCCGCACCACGTCCGCGATATCGCCCAAGGGTTGCTCGAACACCGTTCCGTACAGGAACAGCAACGCACTCAACGCCTGATTCTGCGTGCTCGCCGAGACGTTCCGCGCCACCGCCAGATACTCGAGGAATTCCCGAACCTCCGCCTCCGCCAACGAACCCGGTGCCGCATCCCCGTGAAACCGCAGATACCGCCGGATCCAGTCCCGATACGACTCCTCCGTCCGCAGCGAATACCGCCGCAACCGCATGCACGCCTCAAACCGACCCAGCCATGGCTCCTCCCCGTCCACACCCCGCAGAACGGATCCATCGGATCCGTCCGATCGGACCGATCTGACCGATCGGTCAGATCCTCCCGCAACCTCTGCACCTGCGGTCACAGTCTTTCCCTCACCCCCCTCCACTCCCGGCCCCGTCGTCTTCAGCCGGAACGCCGGCCGCACCGCCCCCTTCTCATCCACTTCCAGATGCCAGTTCTGGATCCCGCGCACGAACACCGACAACGCCTGCCGGATCTGGTCCCGCTGCCACGCTCCCACCGGCGGTGTGTGCACGTCCAGATCCGCCAGGAAATGATCCACCAGGATCTCCACCGGACCCTCCTCGGGATGCATCCGCACGAACTTCAGGAACCGCTGCACATGCACGCTCCACCAATGCAGCTTCTCCGGCGGCAATGGCACCCGCTGCGTCGCCCACAACCGCTTCAACCACGCCGGATCCGACCCCGCACCACCCCCACCGTTCCCTCCCATCCCCGGTCCTCCTCCCGCCCCTGACCCATGCTTCGATGTCCGTTCCACACCGACACATTTCGCAGCCTAAACAGCGAAAGCAGATTCAACACAGCAGCGGAATAGATCGGGCGGAGATGGGCGTGGATCACGACTGAGTGGACACGCCCGATTTATTTCGCGGTTGGACGAAGCCGCGGTGGAGTCCCGAGTCTATAGGAAAACTACCTCAGCCTGACCGACCGGAGGGTGGGGCGCACGGAGGCACCGGCGGCTGGACTTGTTGTCCGGTCCGGGAGTGAAGGCCAGAGCTGGATGAAAGAGGCGGATGAATCGTGGTTGTGGGCCTGGAGATCGGGCTCCGTCGGGGTTTTCCTCCGATGAGGGCGTGGACCTTCCCCGGGCGTCGTTCGCATGCGACGCGAACGGCACCGTCCTGTGTGGCGCAGCGTTGCGTGAGGGTGCCATCGTTTCAGGAGGTGTCGCTGATGATCGGCGGTTCCCCGAGCTGGATCCGGGCCCGGCGAGCGCCCTCGGCCAATGGAGTGAATCTTCCCTGCGCATCCAGACGCCCGATGCACAGGAGCTCCGCAGCCCCGCATCGCGGACATTCGGGTTCTTCCTCGACTGGACGCGTGGGACAGGCCTTCACCGGGGCCATGGCCACATGCCATGGGGAGCCTTTCAGTGCCTCGCGCGCCAGCGGCAGCATCCGCTTGCGACGGTTGTTCCCGAGCAGGCCGTAGTGCCGGATCTTGGTGAAGCCCTCGGGCAGGACATGGAGGGAAAGTCGATGGACGAACTCAACGCCCGACAGGGTCATGGTCTTGAGCGTGGAACCGTCGCGGTAGTCCTTGTATCGGAAGCTGACCGTCCGATCGGTCATGGACGTGATCCGGCTGTTGGCGATGGCGACGCGGTGGGTATAGCGGCCGAGATACTCCAGCACGCATTCCGGTCCTGTGACGGATCCTTTGCCGAACACGACCCATTTGCTGGAACGAAGGACGGCGATCATCCCCCGCCAGGCGGGATCTTCCTTCCAGCCGGCCAAGGTCCCTTCGAAGGTCAGTTTGTTGTGGTGCCGGAGTTGTTGAAGTCCGTCGATGAACTTGCCAGCGAACATCGCGGCGACCGCCTTGACCGGGAAGAGGTAGCTCGACTGGGGCGGACCGACCCAGCGGTGGGATCCGTCCGGGGCGGTGTGCAGTCCCCCGCCGGTGACCAGGCAGTGAACATGGGGATGGTCCATGAGGTTCTGCCCCCAGGTGTGGAGCAGCGCGGTGATGCCCAACTCGACACCGAAGCGTTCACGACCGAACTGGAGCAGCGTGGCGGAGGCGGCATCGAAAAGGAGTCGGTAGAGCAGGGCCTGGTTCTGGAGAACCAGCGGACGGAGGATGGACGGAAGCGTGAAGACCCAGTGGTAGTAGATGTTCTGGGCGGTTCCCTTGCAGATGGGGTCCTGATCGGGTCCCTGAGAGAAGAGCCAGTGAGTGGGCCGATGGACGCGGTACCAGGCGCGCAACTCCCGGAGGAGGTTGTCGCTGAGGGGAACGAGGCGCTCGCGACCGCCCTTGGGATGGGAGACCCGGAGTTGGAAGCGCTTGGAGTCGATGTCGGCGATCCGGACGTGGACCGCTTCGGAAAGGCGGAGCCCGCAGCCATAGACGGTCATGAGGAAGGCCCTGGCGAGGGGATCGCCGTTGGTGCCGACGGTGAGGAGGCGCTCGACCTCGTCTGGACTGAAGACACGTGGGAGTTGGAGAGTACGCCGTGGGGTGCGGATGCCTGAAAAGAGGACGGCAACGTCCTGACGGAGGAAGATGCCGTAGAAGGCCCTGAGGGACTTGATGGCGAGGGTGACGGAGCAGTCGGAGAGCTTGCGCTCCTGGATGAGGTGGAGTACGAACGAACTAATCTCAGGACGACCGAGGGCGTCGGGAGACGCCTTGTGGAAGCGGGCCAGATCCGCGACCCACTGGATATAGGTCTGGACGGTGCGCTCGGAGAGCTGGCGAAGGGTGAGGTGATCGATGAATTTTTGCCGTAGTGGCGTAATGGTTTTCATGCACCCGGAGCGTGTGCTCTAGGAGGCCCATGGCGTCCACTGCGGCGAAGCCCCCCCGCGCAGCGGCTTCGTTCAACCAGACGGTTCAGCGAACGGGAGCCAGCCGACACACCCAGCGGCGATGCGGACGTTCTGGGTGTCTGGCTCCCGTCACTGACCTTTGTCGTTGGCCATCCCAGACAGACCAAGAATCACGACACATGAAAGCGACCGGTCATGGGTACGTCGGGTGCGAGGTCTACGTCGTCGGCCCTCGACCTCGACCCGATGACAACCATCACCGAAGCTGCGCCGGCTCGGTCCTTGCGTCTTCTGCGTTTCTTGCGGCTAGATCCCCCTCATTGGGAGGCCAACCAGTCGGTCCAGCGAACGGGCGCCAGCCGGCACGCCGAGTGGCGATGCGGATGCTCCCGGTGGCTGGCCCCCGTCGCTGACCTTCCACGTTGGCCATCCCAGACAGACCAAGAATCACGACAAATGAAAGCGACCGGTCATGGGTATGCCAGTGGCGAGGTTCACGTCGTCGGCTTTCGACCAAGACCCGACGACAACCATCATCGATGCGGCACAGGCTCAGCCCTTGCGTCCTCTGCGATTTTTGCGGCTAGATCCACTCCATTGGGAAGCGAACCAGACGGTCCAGCGAACGGTTGCCAGGCGATACGCCGAGTGGCGATGTGGACGTCCCCGGTGGCTGGCTCCCGTCGTTGACCCTCGAGGTTTGGGAGAGCGACTACGATGAACCACGAGGCTATGGAACGGAATCGACCCCTTCTCGAGGTGCTCTGCAGGCAGATCCAGCGAAGGCCGAGGGGCTTTCGATTCTGCTTCTTGCTCTCGGTCCTGTGGCAATTGATCGTGGAGAGGGCTTCGTTACAGATCCCTGCACCCTTGCAGCTCGGCATTGCCTTCGGAGGGCCCATCATCTTCTCAACGGCAATCCTTTGGACCGACCACCGATTTCGTGAAATCCACTGGATCTTCCGCCTGTTCAGTCTCGCGGCAACCGCTGTTGGGCTCACACTGGCATCCCTCGCGCTGATGATGATCGTTTGGTTGCCCATGTTCATCTTGGGGGGCGGAAGATTCACGGACTAGGATCGAATCCCCAACCATGACGCACCAGCGAACGGGTGCTGTCCGATGAAATCCCGAAAACTCAAACTCATCGCTGGCGTGGTGGCCCTGGTCGCCGTCGTGGATGCGTTGATGGCGATTCCAGCTCTCCTTGTGGCGCGTCAGCAGGGCGATTTTCCATTCCATGACACCTACGTTCTGGACGTGTTCGGGCTGCGTTGGTGGGTCCTGCCGTCGGTGTTGCTCTTCATTGCCGTATCCTTGTTCCTCTGGAGCCTGAGGGTCGCCACGCATGCGAGGAAGAGTTGATTGGTCCTGTCCTTGGAGCAGCGCGGGATCCCCCTGGAACACTTGCACGTGCTCGACGTGGATCGACATCCAGAGCTTTGCGATCTGCCGGAGTTCGTCGGCAGAAGCGGAAGCTTCCATTGTGCCGATGGTGCGCTAGGGTCAGGTAGAAGCATGAAATACAAGGCGATCATCAAACAGGACGCCGACTGGTGGATCGGCTGGGTGGAGGACGTTCCCGGAGTCAACGCTCAGGAACGGACGCGGGAGGAGCTCTTGATAAGCCTTCGCGAGGCATTGACTGACATACTCGAGTCGAAAGAAAATTTGTAGAGATCTCGGCATCCCGGAGTGACTGTCATCCGCTTCAACTCACTGCGGATGAAAGAGGAGAACTATGGGAAAGCGTGAGGCAGAACCGAGTCCTATGACTCCGCCGTGTGGTTGTCTCCGTCCTGGCAGGCCGGTTGGCTGACTGACTTTGGCCCGGTTGACGATTCGCTCCTGGTGGGCCTCCATCCCTACAAGGACGCCTCCACGAGTTCGGAGGTGTATCAGGAAGCCCTGCGCAAGCACCGTGTTTCACCCAAGTCCAAATGAACCTGAAAGGGGCAGGTGGAACCACAGATCCTTCTTCGCTCTGCGGGAGCCGACCGCGTGTTCGACACGCCAGATGACATCTCACGCCAGTTTCCGCAATGAACTGTCGCCCGACTGGCCGCCACAGGAAGCACCGGGATGGCGCTCTTCTTCTGCCTCCACTCAAGGGGACAGGCCACACCGCACACCATGACCCATTTATGACCTCACGATCTGCGCTGCGAATCTTCATTGGACTCTTCTGGGTGCTCGCCCTGCTGTCCTCGGTGCCGGAACACGTGTCGTCAAGTTGGCCGCCGCCCCTGTTGCAGGCGTGGACCGCGGCAGAGGATTCCCGGACGATCCCTCCCGGGCTCATCGTTGCGCTCGTCACCCTGGCGATCGGGTCGATTGGGTCGTCGGTTGGTCTGCTTTTTCTCCGGAAGTGGGCCGCGCCGACTTTCGCGGCGACCACCTTCCTCAGCTACGTCGCGGTCGCGCTGCTGGGGCCTCATGTGGTGCATGGAGCTGGCTACGCCCTTGCGGGACTGTCGGAAGTCTGTGCCGGGATCGTGATAGCGCTGTGCTTCTGGAGCGATGCGCTCAACGGCAAGCGCCCATCCGAACCGCGCCCATGACTACCTGGATTGCCTTGCTTCGAGGGATCAATGTTGGCGGTCGGAATGCGATGCCGATGGCGGCGCTGGCGACGACGTTCGAGTCGGCGGGGTGTCGCGCAGTGCGGACCTACATCCAAAGCGGCAATATTGTCTTTGGTTCGGCCGCGACGTCCAAGGAGAGCCTCCGTCAAAGCCTGGGCGACGCTGTTGAAGCCCGGTTTGGATTCCGACCTGGGATCCTCCTGCTGTCCGAGGACGAGTTTCGATTGGCGCTCGCAAACAATCCCTTTCAGGACGCTCTCGCTGAGCCCAAGTCGCTGCACTTCTTCTTCCTGGATTCGCCTCCCCGTTCGCCTGACTTGGCTGGGATTGAAAGGCTCGCGCTGCCGACCGAGAGATTCGTGCTGAAGAACTCGGTCTTTTACCTCCACGCCCCGGATGGATTTGGACGATCCAAGCTGGCGGCAGCGGTGGAACGCAAGCTGGGTGAACCGGCGACGGCCCGGAATGTCGCGACGGTCCAGAAGCTTTTGGAGATGGTTGGCGCGGGAAGGGGATGCCTCCAATGAACATGTCCCAACAGGTCAGGGGACAGTTGCCAGTTGCCAGATTCCAGAATTGGAAACGTGCGGCTGCATCCATCGCCTCCTGACGTCGGCGACTACGTTTGAAGGCCGGGTGCCCTCACCCGGAGTGGTCTTGGGTTTCGGGATTTTGGTTTGAGGTGGGGCGCCGCGTGGGGGCACGCGGCCTTCAGAGGGAGTAAATCCCCTTTCCCCGGGGCCCGGTCGGTCTCCATCTTCTGGAGATGTCACGTGCCCGCCGACAACTGGAGTCGGAGCTCCGCGCCCTGCTGCGCGCGCCGATGGACGATGCCGCGTTGCGGGATCGGCTCGAGGGGATCGCGGAGGCGCTGACGTTGTTTTCCGGGTTCACGTGGCTTTGGGGACCGGAACTGTATCGACGCAACCGGGTGCTTTTCCGGCCCTTCATCCTGGCTCGGTTCGGTACGGCCTATGTCGAGAACCCCAAGGAATTCCGCTGGGTTCCCGTGGAATGGAAGGGCGCGACGGGCACGGCACTCGACGGGTGGTTGCGGGAAGTGGAATCGAACCGCGACGTGGCGCTGTTCCGGAAGCTCTTCCTCTGGAAGTTCGATGGGGTGCGTGGTCGGAAGCGGGTGGCCCTCTTCTGCGCCGAGCTGCTGAAGCGGTATCGGCTGGCGACCACCGATGACGGACGGCAGGAGGTCTTGCGCCGGTTCGATTTCGCCTTCGAGCTGGATGAACCCACGGCGCTGGAGATCTTCCGAGCCGACCCTTCCAGTGGGCCGTACCTCCTCCGTCACCTCGATTGGAGCTGGATCTGGGATTCCGAGGGTTCGGGAGAGACCTGGACCCAGGTCATGGCCCTCGCCCGCAGTCGGGGTGACGACGCGTTCGCGTGGGCGCTGTATCGCGCGCAGGTCCGGATCGCGGACTGGCAACGCGACGCGTTGGAGGATTGCCGGACGATCCCGGATCCGGCGGCGTTGGATGCCCGACTCGAGCAACGGCATCCGAAGGCGGGTTACCGCAACCTGGGCGAGCCGTTCCTCAAGCTCCTCGAAGCCCGCGGGGCGGATGTCATCCCGTATGTCGCGCGTCATCTGCGACAGGTTTACGGCGGGTACTTCGGCGCGGGTGCGGCGGGCAAGCTCGTGACGCTGGCCCGGCAACGCGGTTGGCGCGGGTTGTGGGCGGCTGCGGCCCGCATTTCGCTTCCGGACAAGGGATTCAACGCCGAGGTCCGCGGCGTGCTGGAAGACGGGAAGATCAGCGTCGACGAGCAACGGGAGAACCTCGCCCTGCTGGCGGGTGTGTCGCGCGAATGGAACTTCAACGGCCTCGGTATCGCCCAGGTCCACGGACTCACCGAGACCGTGGCCCTGCTCCTGTTCCGCCGATATCCGGAACTCCTGCGGGGACCGTACCGGGTGCACCTCCAATGCGCGGGCTGGAAGGAAGCCTACGACAAGCTCGTGTCCGCCCTGATCGAGACCGGGGAGGAGGACCTGGTCGATTTCGTCGCGAGCCGTTTTGTCGGGCGGCTTCCCTGGGGCACGGCGAAGGGATCGCTCTTCACCGAGGTGGAACGGTTGGCCGAGTACTATGAATCGTTGCTGGCGCACCCGGCAGTGTTCGCCCGACGGGCGGCCACGGTGCTTGGGCATGTCCCGGCACGAACGATCCATCAGTACCCGAGATTGATCCGCGAGAACCGGCTCGCGCGCCTGCTACTGGAGCGCGCGCCGGCCTCCTATCTGGCGGATCCCCGAAGTGTCGCTGACCTCATCGAGGGCTCCGAGATCCACGTGATGGCGCTGGGGTATCGGATCCTTGGGCTGAACGATCCACGGGCCATCGAGATGGCGCGCACGCATGCCGACCTGCTCATCGGTACGCTGCTGCGACCGCTCCACCGGAGTACGCGTCGGCTGGCGTTCGACGCGTTGGCGAATGCGGCCTCCACGCCGGAGCTGTCGGCGCGGATCCTGGCGCGGGCGCGGGAGGCGTTCGCGTTGCCGGACGATCATTATCCCAAGGACGCGTTGGCGATCCTGGTGGCCACGATCCTGGATCGATGGCCTGAACTGCGTGGGCCCCGCGAACAACCCATCGTCTACCGCAAGGCGGCGAAGCGTCAGGAGGCCGCATGACCTTCGCGCCCTTCCATTACGCGACGCCGAGCGCGTTTGAATCCACGCGTGACAATGCGCGGCTGGGATTGGCCGCCGATCCGCGTCGTCCCGTGCGTTTCCATGGTCGCGTGGTGCGCAACGTGCCCTTGCTCCGGTTTGCGCTGCGCGCGCTGGGCGAGGCGATCTGGAGTCGGGATGAATGGTTCAGCGACGGCGACATTCTGGGCGGCGTGCTGGATCCGGTGGTGACGGTCCACCCGGACCGGATCTTCTTCGAGGCCTTCAGCCAGGACCAGAGCACGGCGGCGACCCTGATCGTCGACCGATCCCTGTTCGAGACCGAGGGCGAGGTCCGCACCGGGACGACCAACATCGATTTCACGGCGTGGCTCTGGGCGGCGCTCGGCGAGATGCGCAGCAGCCGCGAAACATGGCTCCGTGTCGAAGCCGGCGGCGTGGAAGTGCGGACGAAGGATTTTGGCGGACGTTTCGAGCGCAAGGTGGATGTGCCGGATGGGTGGGTCCGCGGATTCCTCCAGTTGCAGGCGGCCATGGCCTTTCCCGGGACGAGGCTTTCCGTGCGAGCGGTCGACCTGCTATCGGCGCTCCGTTACCTGGATCATCACAAGGCCCGGATCAGTCCCCGGGCACTGCGGTATGAATTCACACCGGGCAGCGATGCCCGACTCCTCCTCGAACCGTGGGAACATGCCGTGCCCCTCGTCGGCGCGGAACATGGTCACACCGAACCCCGAGTGATCCGCACCTGGGGCCGGCGGCGGCTGAAGCTCCTCGCGCCCCTGCTGCCGTTCGCGGACCGCGTCGACATCTACCTCAAGGGGCGCGCCATGCCCTCGTTCTACGCGGTGAAGCTTCCGGGCATGACCTTCCTGCTGGGATTGTCCGGATGGTCGGAACAATCGTGGACGGGCACGGGGAGCTTTGAGCTGGGTGCGGCCGACTCGGTTCCCACGATCATCGTCGACGCGACGTTCGATCGGCTTCGACAGCGACACGCCTTGTCCGAATCGGATCTCGTCCGCGAACTGGGCTGTCGGCCGGTGGAAGCGGCCGCGGCCTGCGCCCGCCTGTGCCGGCTCGGGAAGGCGATGTACGACGTCGAGTCCCGCCAATACCGGCATCGTGAGCTGTTCGCCGATCCGATTCCGGAAGCGCAGCTCTTCCCCCCGGACACGCGGGAACGCCAGGCCCGCGAATGGGCGGCGGCGGGACGGGTGCGCGTGGAGCTGTGCGAATCCCAGGAGACGCGGAAGGTGCGCAATTTCAAGACGCCGGAAGGTCGCATCCGACGCGAGATCATCCACCGCGACTGGCGTGTCCACGGGTCTGTGGATGATCAACCTTCGGTGGACCTGGTCCTGAACGACACGGGGCGGCTTTTGTTTGCCACCTGCGGTTGCGCTGCGTTCCGCGAGCACCGCATCGCCCGTGGACCTTGTGCGCACATGGTCGCACTGCTCCGGGCCACGGAATCCCAGCGGACCGATGCGCCCACATCGGTCGCCACCATGAAACCGTTGGTGCGGGCGCCGCGTCCTGTGGATGAAGAGGAGGGGGATGAATGAGATCTTCCGCCCAGCAAGAGGCCTTGAGACGGAGAGGCGATGTCTTCATCGCCGTGGAAGGGGCTTTGGCATGGGGCGACGGGGACGTCGCCACCCCGGCCCAGGGACGGAGAGGCGATGTCTTCATCGCCGTGGGAGGGGCTTTGGTATGGGGCGACGGGGACGTCGCCACC
>Ga0172373_10006059_pt1 | contig 16229 bp, 13 predicted proteins | sample Lak10m_2_FD_114546 | JGI IMG/M metagenome (GOLD analysis project Ga0172373, IMG submission 114546) | Freshwater microbial communities from Kabuno Bay, South-Kivu, Congo - kab_092012_10m | ecosystem: Environmental > Aquatic > Freshwater > Lake | place: Democratic Republic of the Congo...
AGACACCAGCAGGTGGTAGGCATTGGTAAATTCCCAATGGAGAGAAACCATCCCATTGTGGGCAGATTCGACTGTCAGAGCCAAAAGCCTGTAACCATACACCAGTGGCCGATACATTTCTAAATTTCATATGAAAACTTTTTTGCGACACTATGAATCCTGGGAGAATTTCATCATCTGAATCAACGAAAAGAACTAGATTTTTAGAAGCTTCTCTTAAACCGAAGTTTCGAGCGCTTCTGACTCCATTTCTTGTGCCTCTAATAATTCTTAAATTTGCGTGGAGATTGGATAGATTTTCAAACTCTCTCTATGTCATTGTCATCAATGAGTATCAATTCATCAAGTGAACTCATTTGGTCAGTGGCTTGAGCTAACAGTTTGTCTAGCCAGACATTTGTAACGTTTCTCGTGGGTATGATAACTGAAATGCTTAATAATTTTTCATTATTACTAAGAAAATTCTTTTCTTCATGCCTACAATCGTTACTGAAACACTTTGTGAATGAAGAAGGGTAGTCTAATGTAAGCTCGCTCGAGAGTTCTGAAAAATCTAAAGAGGCTGTCTCAACTACAAATTGCCTGAATTTTTGAACCATATAATCTTTAGATTCAAGAAGACTAGAATCAATTGTTAATCGAAAATTTGTTCGTGTTGCCAGAAGATCCTTTACGATATAAAAAGCATAAAAAGGATCACCTTCGATACAAATGTTTACCGTAATAGAAATTTCAGATTCGTTCTGATAACACCATTCTCTCAACAATTCAAGTGCCTTAAAAGCACTATTTAATTTATCTGGAAAATCACCAGAGGCCAACGAAACATGTTCTCGCGGTAATCCTTTTCTTTTAAATGTTGCAAGTTCGTTACTTCATGAAAGAAATATTGTTGTTCTTACGCCAGAAGGAAAATTGTCTTTGAGAGTAACTGTGAATTGAGACATTTCTGTTGACCCTCACTTTTATCCATAATTGCCCTTCCGGGCTGACAACTTTACAACATGGTTCAGGAATCATGGATGTTTTCCTTTTATTCTCAATTTGAATACCCCTCACATCCATTAAAGCTAATCCTGTTTCCGATATGCTTTTAAAATGCGAGTAGTGGTGGCAGGTTCAACTGGACTGGCTGGCGCGGCGATTTGTAATTCATTTCTCAAACGTGGGTATGAAGTGATAGAAATAAATCGCTCTGTGGTTGACCTCCAGAATGAGTTAGAGACAAACGAGTTCTTTCAAGACCTAAAACCCGTAATTGTGATTGATGCCGCGGCCAGGGTTGGAGGTATCAATGCAAACAATTTAAATCCTGTTGAATTTCTGGTCGCCAATCTTAAAATACAGCAGAATCTAATGCTTGCTTCGCACAACGTTGGAGTCAAGAGATTTGTTTTTCTAGGTTCTAGCTGTATTTATCCTCGCGATTGCCAACAGCCGATTAAAGAAGAATACTTGATGACTGGACCCCTTGAACGAACCAATTCTTCCTATGCAATAGCGAAAATTTCTGGAATAGAGTTAGTGAACTCTTATAGAAGACAGTACGGACATTCGTGGATTTCTTTAATGCCAACAAATCTCTATGGACCTGGTGACAACTTTGAGCTTGGAAGTGCCCACGTTTTACCTGCCTTGATTCGTCGTTTTGTGGAGGCGGTTGACGACTCATCAAAAACAGTAACTCTTTGGGGAGATGGCAGTCCACTTAGAGAATTTCTTCATGTCGATGATCTTGCACAAGCGGTAGTGATTGCTACTGAAAAGTACGATCACGAGTTACATTTAAATATTGGGTCAGGGCAGGAAATATCAATCAAATCCCTTGCGGCAAGAATTTCTGAAATTACTGGATACAAGGGTAGAATTGAATGGAATTTAAACATGCCCTCTGGAACGCCAAGGAAGTTGTTAAATAGTAATCGCATAGCTTCTTTGGGATGGGAACCACAAATCAGTCTCCAAACTGGTATTAGTTCTACTATTGACTGGTACCGAGTAGCTACACTTACTGGGAAGGTTCGAAAATGACAAATAAGGTAGCTTTTATCACAGGCGTGACAGGCCAAGATGGCTCTTATCTTACAGAGCTTCTCATAAGTAAAGGCTATGAAGTTCATGGCTTAATTCGAAGATCCTCAACATTTAATACATCTCGACTCGATCACATATACCAAGACCCTCATGAAAAAAATTCAAAGCTATACCTTCACTATGGCGACCTCATTGATGGAGTTGGACTAACCAATCTAATACGTGAAATCCAACCAAGTGAAGTTTACAACTTGGGAGCACAGTCGCATGTTCAGGTCTCTTTCTCAATGCCACAATACACGGGGCAGGTAGATGCGGTTGGCGCAGTGGGCTTACTTGAAGCAATTCGATCTGCAGGGATAAACACTCGTTACTACCAAGCAAGCACTTCAGAGCTATTTGGCTCAACGCCTCCACCTCAAAATGAAGAGAGCGTATTCAAACCACGTAGCCCATATGCTGCTGCAAAGTTAATGGCATATTGGTGCACGGTCAATTATCGTGAAGCTTACGGCATGCACGCGACCAATGGAATTATGTTTAATCATGAATCACCTAGACGAGGCGAAACTTTTGTAACCAGAAAAATTACGCGTGCAGTTGCAGCAATTAAGTGTGGACAACAGAAAAAGTTGTATTTAGGGAATCTTGATGCGGTACGGGATTGGGGGTATGCAAAGGAATACGTTGAGTCAATGTGGCTAATGTTGCAACAAGCCAAACCCTCGGATTATGTGATTGCGACGGGGATTGGAGCAACTGTTAGAGACTTTGCTCAAGCATCTTTCAGTCGTGTAGGACTAAATTGGGAAGACTATGTCGAAGTTGACAAAAAGTACTTAAGGCCGACCGAGGTAGATACTCTGATAGGTGATGGATCAAAAATTAAGAATAAATTAAATTGGGAACCAACAACCCATTGGAAGGCGATAGCTGAATTGATGGTTGACGCTGACATTAATTTACTTCAAAACAAATAGTCACAACCAGCTAGTGTTTCTTGGAAAAGAATTAGTATTCAATAATTTTCTTTATTTGCCAGATTGAAAAAAGGCTTAAATTTCCCATCTGAACTCCAAAAGGATAATATCTTTTTGAAATTTTGAAATCTTGAAATTGATATTCCAGTTCTTTTTTGAGGCCCCAATAATGATTTCTGTGTTCGCGAGCATTTACTAATTCATAATATTCAAATCCTAACTTCTTGGTATTTGGCGTTACGAAAAGTTTCCGTACTGTTCTGTTTAATACCCCTGGGTCAGAGGGTAAGAAAAGTGAAAAGACCCCACCAGGCTTTAAAGATTTTTTTATATTATCCATCGCCAATACTGGTTCAGATAAATGATGAAATACACACATCGAAATTATGCGATCAAACTTGCCTAACTCTAATCTTGGGTCACAAATATCGGCTTGAATCCAAGTTGCACCCTTGAATGTAGAGAGATCCTTCGGTTGAGGAAGTATGTCTAGCATTACGTAATCATTGAAAGGCTCTTTGACATAACTAAAATGTTCACCTTTTCCCGCCCCAACCTCAAGCACAGAATACTGAGATTCTGCTTGACTTGTTGCTCTAAACTTTTGAATTCCAAATTCCAGGGATCTGTGAGTTAAGGAATTGAATCTACTTGACATCCCATTTTTTGAAAACACAGAAGAGTAGTAATTTTCATAAAAATCTCTGACGATATCCATTTTTCCACTTTCTCAAAATTGCAACTCTCTTAGAGTTTCCAAGTAAGAACTGATTCAACCACACAACACCGCTTGGCGTCGTTGAATGCACCGCAACAATCCCAAGCTTATGATCATATGCTGACTGGTCAATAAACTCAACATCTGTACCGTTTAACCCACCAAGAATCTCTGACTTAAACCATGAGTCAGATAAGTGATTACTGTCAGCGATCGTAATCTTCTCAATGACAACAACCGCTTTTTCATCTTGTGATGGGTTATTAGCAATTAGCCAGCCTCCGCCATCTACGAAGGTGCTGCCAAGGCGTTGGACGGTGTCGGCTAGTAAATGAGGACAATCTCGCGTAATTGTTTGTACTTTTTAGACGAAGGTACCGTTAACCCCATCCACCCTTAAATAGGGGACATTGCCGAACCTAATCAGGTGTCAGCCCCAGTCCTGACAACAAACATAAGGCAGTAGACCTTCAGCTACTAGAGCCTTTGGATGCAATTCTGGATGCAACACAATGGTTCAAGGGCGCACTCAGGCGAACAAATTGCACCCAGGCCGTTAGTGGATTGAGCGAGAATGAACGCAGGGACTAAATGGTGGATAGGAGGTCTGAGAACTCGTAAAGCGAAGGTCGCGGGTTCGATTCCCGCAGGCGGCTCTAAGAATAAACATCAAATTGGCTTAAGATTTCCAGCGAGCATCTAATACCTTAGGTTCAAATCTAGTTTACTTATTCCAAACTTATCAATTACTTCACCGTTCAGGATAAGTAAATCTACGATTTGATTTACCAACGCATCAATTGCTTGTTGAATATCTTCAACTATTGGTTGTTCATGTAGGTTAAAGGAGGTATTAATCAAAACTGGACATCCTGTTTCTTCGTAATGAGCGTCAAGTAAGAGATTTAATTCAGCATCATTCCTAGAAATAATTTGTGGTCTTGAAGTACCATCTACATTTGTGACTTCCCGTAATTTTTCTCTATATTCTGGTTGGACATGACACGTCGTGGTCATCGATGCATAATTACTTGGGTGGGAACTTTCACTCAATTGAAAAACTTTACCTGCCATTCTCTCGGAAACAATCGGAGCAAACGGCATGAAGTCATTTCTCTTGAGTCTTAAATTTAGCTTATGAGAAATATCGATGATAGTTGGGCTCGCAATAATTGATCGATTACACAGCGCTCTAGGTCCCCACTCAGAACGCCCTCGAAAAATTCCTATCAGCGCACCTTCCTGCAACTTTCTAGCAAGAAATTTCGATTTATCACTAAATGTATTGGTTCTGTGAGCACCAATTAGTCCCAAAAAAAGATTTTCATGACTTTTTACCTCTGATCCTCTCTTTATTAATGTTCCCCAAACTGCACCTACCGCTAATCCAGCGTCTCTCATGTTGGGATAAACATAAACACCTTTAAACCCTAACTCTTCAATTATCCTCTGATTCAATTTTACGTTTGCAAAAACACCACCTGAAAGACACAAATTCTCAAGTCTTAGTTCTTTTTTCCAGTGTGATATGAATTGAAGTACATTTATTTCTAAATTTGCTTGAGTAGCGGCAGCCAAATCTGCAAACTCTGCAGAAGTAATCGCCAATATATCTATAAGCGCCTCTTCAAAGTTTCGATTATCGTGATTTTCTATTTGATTAGAAATATCACGATATTTTCCCCTCAAGGTTTTATCTTTTATAAATTTGCCTTTTTCACAAAACAAATAATGGTTCAATACCTTTTCTGTTATGCCAGGATTCCCCCTGGCTGCAAGCCCAGTTATCTTGCCTTCGTGTCTTATTTTCTTAAATCCATATCGCTTTGTCACCTCTGAATAAAAGTTTCCTAAAGATAAATTTCTTGAAATCCTAAGAATTGGTTTAAGAATACGATTTGACCACGTAGATACTGTTCCAGATTCGTAGTCACCTTCACCGTCTAGCGTTACGACTAGTGCGTTGTCATATCCACTTCCAACAACCGAGGAGAAAGCATGTGAGTCATGATGGTTCTGAAAACTAATTTGTGCTTGGATTTTACGTTTTATTAACTCACTCGAGATGCACGACGCGAACCATTCTTTGATATCTGATATATCCTTTGTATTGCTATGATTTAAATCTTTAGAATCACTCAAATAGCTAATCGGAATTAAATAATTAGCAAGGTTAAAAAAATTCTTTGGTTTAGAATCTAAAATATATTTAAATGTTAGATAGGATTCTGGTCTAAATACAGAGTGGGAGCCCACAATAACTTCATCAATCTCCTGTGAATATTCGCGACCCAACAAGTCGAGAGATAAGCGTGGCATACCCCAAAAGCCTTTAATACGATTTAATCGCTCCTCGGTGATCGCAAGTATCACCCGCCCGCTTGGTTCATGCAAGCTGATCGATGAATCGTGACCTAAATTCACTCCTAAAAACATTCTGTTAGGCTAATCTATTTCCATTAAGAATACTATTTCTATTGCTTTTCAATATTATTGGACTTTCAAGATTTGAAAAATATGAGGATTTTATGATTAAGAATCAACCAGTAAAAGTTAACCCAAAATATGGATTACTTCAAGGGTTACCATCCCCTTCAATATATGATAACTGTGACAAAATGTTTATTTATAAACCAAGATCTACATTCTGCTCAATGGCATGGATGGCGAAATGTAAAGAATATTTCAGTTTACTAGAAGTCGAATTTCTAGAAGAATTGAGGAGAGGCAGTGCAAATTATCTTTGGGCTCCATATTCTTTCATAGATAATTTGGAAACCCATACCTTTGATCCCTATGAGCTTATCAGAATTTGGCCTTGGTTTGATAGTGATGGCGAGTGGTCTGCAGCACTTTTTGTGAAAAGAAACATGAAACACATATGAAGTACCTAGGAAAAAGAAAAGGGATCCATCAAGTGAAAATATCGCACAAAATACGGATTTCGTTTCTAGAAGACCAAGTAAAAAAGAAAGATTTATTGCGTATTATCAGTGAGTTGTCAAAATCAGACAAAGAAAATCTATATGAAGAAGTAGGTAACCACTTCAGATACAAATTTCAGATTTCTCTATTATTGAACAAAATTGATGAGGTAATTAATACCTCAAATCCTATTAAGGTAGAAATTGGTGGAGAAATCGCAGATATATATTTTTGGCTCAAGAGGGGTTTAATTTTGGGAACGAAAAATTGTTTTCAAATAAAAATTGTCAATCTTAAGAAAGTGCGTTGGAACACTCATCAATCTATCTTTGGCGCTTATATGAAGAAGTTTGTTCAAAGTTATTCTGGAACCCAAGTAATTCTAGTGGACGGAAGAGAATCATGCAATATATATTTTAATCCAAAACATTTCTCAATTAATTTAGACATTTTTTCGATTCAGAGCAAATATCTTGTAAATTCTAAAAAGGCAGCTATTGCTTTGAATAAGAAAAGTTTGGTAAGAGACAAGAATAGTGGTTTAGATGTGGACGTCATAGTTCCAACTAAAAATGTTGCCTTGGAAACGTTGAAAGTTTGCCTTGAGTCAATTCGAAAAGAATTAAGAGAAAATGACAGAGTGTATGTGATTGATGATAATGAAATACCTGACTCAAATATTAAGAAATTTGTCCAGAAATACGGCGTTAATTGGAGTTATTTAGAAGGGCCCCGAATGGGTATTGGCGCAGCTAGAAATGTTGGTTTGAAAATAGGCAAGAATCCTCTAATTTCCTTCATTGATTCTGACGATTATATAAAAACAGGTTTTTTGTCGAAACAAATAATAACGCACGAGAAATTTCCAGCAATAGCTGCAACCGGAACATGGTTAAAAGCCTTTGGCCTTCATTCAGGTGTATATCCTCAATGGGAAAATATAAAGATTCTAGGTGTGACCTATTGTCTACCTCCGGCTGGAATTTTAATGTGGAAGAGAATAAAACTAAAGAAACTTGGTGGATTTGATGAAAAATTCACCAAGGCATACGAGGACTTCGACATTTGTGCTAGAGCAAGCAGCCTAGATTACCCAATAGTAATTGTGGACGAATTGCTATATATGTATCGGAGAGTCGGTAATTCATTAAGCACGTCTCTGAGCGCAATTGAAGAAAGACAACTTTATTTGCAGGTTCTAGAAAATAATCTAAGGGGTCTGAATACAGAGGAACTTGCTTTAATGATCGATGTGTTAACACGGTATGGGAAAAGTTTACCTCACATGTCTTTAGATGAGCTAAACCCAAAATTTCTGACCAATGACATTGGACTGTTCAAAATGTTAATATCAAAGTACCGCAATGAAAAAATTATTAGGAATGATGTGCATAGAATTCTGTCCAAAATTGGAGTTCTGAGTTTATTATACTATACCCTTTCTCAAATTTGTTCCTTGCTTGACTTCTTGTATTATGAAAAAAATAGCAAAATTCTGGCTGGTTTATATAGAATTGTTAGAGAAAAGCATAAATAATTACTTCTTATAATGACATTCTTATGATGCTGAGTAAATTTGCTTGATTTAAAGTGACAAAAGAAGTGTACTTACTATTCTTCATGTTTGTTGTCGCCCAAGGATTCTTTTGAACTGCAGAAATTAAGTATGTTTTCTGAATCATGATTTTCACAGCGCAAATTCGATTATCGCAGGAGAAAATTGCCATATTTGAATTTATTGATAATGGTGGACCTAGTACTCCAAAATTAGTAGGTGCGATTGAGAAGACTGCGTCGCCATCTGTGATTTCTACATAACTTAGAAGATATGGATTTGGAATTACGTTTGCTTTTGCAACCAACCATCCTGCAATCACCGAATCTTTGTCAGCTGAAATGCTGACCGCGTATCCTGCAACGGTATTTCCGCTTTCAGGACCATCCAAAGTTCGATATTGCCAGTCTGAGAAGTCAGCAGATTAGCGGATTGCTAAACGAACTTCACCAGAAGTAACGGTTCGATTGGTATCTATAGTTAACACTCGACTAATTTCGCCGCCCTAGCTCAGTCGGTAGAGCGTCGCTCTCGTAAATCGAAGGCTACGGTTCAATTTCTGTGATCAGCTCCCACTCTAGCGAGCGATTGGTTAACAGGTTCACTGGTATCATTTAGAAACTGCGAAAATTAGTGAATCAAAAAGCCCTTAAAATTAATTAGGTTTGCGTAAAAATACAACTATTAGATAAAGCCAATATATGGCCTCGAACTACTTAAAATTATGTAATTTGAGCATAGTTGTTAACCTGCTCGAAATATGCCATATGATTAGGGGCTAGGTTTAAGGCCAAAAAGGTTTAAATCTAGGTAAGTACTTGCTAGTTTTCCTTGGGGCCTTTAGCTCAGTCGGTAGAGCAACAGACTTTTAATCTGTGGGTCGTCGGTTCGATCCCGACAGGGCCCACCATTTAGTAGACTTTCCTTCTTCGGGAGGGATCAAATGCCCGATTTGTCCTATCTCCACTACAAGTACCCACCCAATACGTAGAGGTGGGTAGAGGCAGCGACGGCTGGCTTAAGCAAGACAAAACCGGTTAAGCAAGGGGCAAAGCAAAATGGCATTTAAGGCCAAGGCATCCAAAGCAGTTGAGGGATCAAACCCTGCTTCCTGGAGTGTTGCCCAATTTTCATCCTTTTACACCCAAAACCGATCTGAGCTAATTGCACACGCCAATCGGATTGTTAAAGATAAGGCAAAGGCTGAAGAGATCACCCAAGAAGCCCTTGTTAAGTTCATGCTAGCCGCCCCTGAGCTATCAAGTGATAATCATGCCCTTTCCTATCTACACCGCACCATCGAAAACCTATGTATTGATCTATTTAGAGCAGAAAATCGCCGGCCAAATCTTGTTGCATTAGATGATGCCACCGCTGAGGTTGAGTCAACCTGGCAGGTTTCTGGAGATCACTCAGTTGAAATCTCCGCCGCCGAAGATGCTGCAATTATTCGCCAAGCACTATCCCTATTATCTCCAGCAGAGCGTGCTGCTCTGGTTATGTGGGAGGTTGAAGGACGTTCAACTAAAGAGATCGCAAAAGAGCTTGGTATCAAAGAGTCAGCTGTTCGTCACACAGTCTCACGTGCTCGCGCATCATTACGTAAGGTTCTATCAGAGCTTATTATTGATGAAGCACGTGGCCTAACCGCATTAGATCTTTTATCTACTACCTATAAGAAGGCCGCAGAGCTTGCCGGTAAATCTTCAAAGATTGCACTTACCTTTATCTTGGTGTTAACAGCATTTCTAGGTCTTAACTCCCTAACTGGTAATGAATCAAATACCACCATTACAACAACTGCTTCTCAACTTTCAAATGATCAAGATCTTCCTGCAGCCTTAACACCTACTCAGCCAGTTAGTGAAGCTGTAGTGGATGTAGTTGTAGATAACGTTAAGAGCATCCCAATAGATGAGTATACAGATCACATGGCTTTATCTGTTGCCCAACTTGAGACTGTGACGTTAATGCTTGCGGTATTAGATCAAACAGATGATGGGCCAGTACCCACTGAGTAAATAGGTTTCCAACTTCATTTGGCATTACACGTGTGTGCCAGGAGGAGATGGAATTAGAAGGTCGAAAGATCTTCGAAGCCGGCCTTAGGAAATACTTAAGACCGACTAACGAAAGGAAACAAATGTCTAACAAGACAATGAAACAACGCATTGCGGTAGTAGCAGCGTCGGCGCTTACAGCGGGATTTCTCTCTGTAGTTGCAATGCCTGCTGCTAATGCTGCTGATGGTGACATCACCGTGTCAACTACGGCAGCTACTGGTTCTTCTGGAATCCTAGTTGCTAAAACCGGAACTGTCGGATCAAGTGATCAAACCATAACAATCTCTGAAAATGGTCAGTTAACGTTAACCTTGGATACAAGCACAACAGGCTCAGCAGATGTTAGTGGCCCTTGTGTATTCAAAATCTCATCTCTAGCATCGTATGTAACTACAGCGACTACAACTATCTCAGGTAGCGGTAAAACTGTTTCAAATACTGCCGACGAGAATACATTCGCAATTGTGGCGCCAACAGGTGGTGCAGGAACTTGCGTAGTTAATGCTTTTGAAACCTCAACCGAAAAAGCTGCTGGAACTGTTGAGGACAAGTTAGTTATAACTGTATCTTTAGCATCTACAGCTAATTCATTTAGTGCCTCTAAGAGCGAGTTTTCTGTTGAAACATCAGCCCAAGCTGCAGATAGCAATGTTGACGCCACCTATACTGGAGCTTCTGGCGCTGGCACTTTTGCCGGAACAACCGTAATTAATGGCGGAAAGGGTTACTTTGGTTTCCAAGTTCAAGATGGAAACAATCAAAACCTTTCAGGTCATGTAGTAGGTGCTAATTCAACAGGTACTTGCTTAGTGGGAGCAGCTGCTGCGGGAACATTTAATGCTGCTAGCTCAACTAGTGCAGCGAGTTACTTTCAGATCTCCCAATCTGTGGCAAACGTCCCTGCAACATGTACTGTCACATTGACTGTTAATGGAGTTGTTGCTTCAAGCCGAACATTTACCATTCAAGGTGAAGTAGCTTCAGTTAAAGCAACAGCTGGACCTGTCAGAGTTAAAGCCAGCGCCACAGCCAATGCTGCAGCAGTTTATGCTATGGCTTACGATTCAGCTGGTAATGCGATAGATAACGTCTCACTTACTCCGGAAACAACGTTGTATAATTCAAACTTTACAACACAGTCAACTATCACAACTAGCCCAAACAGCACATCTGCGACAGCAAACTCAGCCGATATCACCTGCATAAATAAGTCTAAAGGGAATAAATTGAAGTTTAAGACCACAAATGCGTCTTCTGTTTCAATTTCTTCACCCGAATATACCTTTGATTGTGCAAGTGATCCTGCTACTTACGCAGCTTCTTTAGATAAAGCAAGCTATGTTCCTGGCGATATCGCAACATTAACTATTACTGCAAAGGATAGTGCTGGTAATTTAACTAACGATTACGCAGCGTTAAATCCAGATAATGTGGTGGCAAAAGAAGCTTCAATTGCTGGTTCTAATATGACTGCTGTTAAAGCAGCAACCAATGCTGATACTTTCACTAATGGAGTTGTAACTTATAAATTCATTGTGGGCTCAACAGAAGGTTCATATCAGTTAGCAGTTGACCTTCCATATTGGAACAGTTCAACTTATAGTCAAAGTACAGTTACAGTGCCTTACGTAATTAAGGCATCTACTGCAACCGTTTCAAATGCTGATGTTCTGAAGTCGATTGTTTCGTTAATTGCGTCAATCAACAAGCAGATCCAAGCACTACAGAAGTTGATCCTAAAAAGATAAATAACTTCTAAACCTGTAAAGGCTGGTCCCCTCTAATTGAGGGGACCAGCCTTTCGGCTTAAAAAGCATTAAGAATAGGAGATAGTCAATCAATACAAATATGATAATTTCATGAAAACCCTAATTACAGGCGGAGCAGGTTTTATAGGCTCCCATCTTGCTGGTTATCTGCTATCAAAGGATTATTCGATTGTAATTCTAGATGATTTTAGTGGGGCTAGTGGAGTGAATCTAAGTAAGATAAGAAAGTTGAGTAACCTATCAATTATTGAAGGCTCAATATTAGATCAAGAATTAGTCACAAAATTGATGAAAGAAGTAACACATTGCTTTCACCTAGCTGGAGCTTTAGGGGTAGATAAAATCAATAATGATCCAATCACATCTTTTGAAACTAATCTTAAAGGCAGCCAAATAGTATTAAATGCAGCTGCAAATGTTGGTGCTCAAACTTTACTTGCATCAAGCTCTGAGGTTTATGGTAAAAACCCAAATATGCCACTAGAGGAAGATTCAGATAGAGTTTTAGGATCTCCTAACATTGCTAGGTGGAGTTACTCTGAAGCAAAAGCAATGGATGAGCTGCATGCTTTTGAGCTTTATAAGCATAAATCATTTCCGGTAAGTATTGCTAGGTTTTTTAATACAGTAGGCCCACGCCAATCTGGTAGTTATGGGATGGTGTTGCCTAGGTTTGTAAAGGCAGCAATTAGTAATCAGCCACTTATAGTTTATGGTGATGGCACGCAAAGTAGAACATTTTGTTCAGTAACAGATGTGGTTGATGCTTTGGTATTAATAATGGACTCAAAGGAAAGTATTGGCCAAGCTTTTAATATTGGCTCTGCCAATGAGATTACAATTACTGAGCTTGCGCAAAAGATTATCAAGTTAACTAACTCAACATCTGAGATTATTTATAAGAAGCACTCTGAAGTATTTGGCGATCATTTTGAGGAGCCACAAAGAAGAGTCCCTGATATTTCGAAGATTAAAAAGGTAGTTGGTTGGCAGCCGAAGCAGAGTTTAGATGAGGCAATTATTGAGATTGCAGAGTATTTAAAAGGCTAATGACGCTTAACTTATTTCAATACCTTTTCCTACTCATTGTGGTTGCAATAACCGCATTTGGTATAACACCTGTTTTTAGAAAGATTGCAAGGGTCGCTAAATTATTAGATTACCCAGGGGGTAGAAAGCTACAAGCATCTCCCGTTGCATACCTTGGCGGGCTGGCAGTTACCGCCCCAATAACCCTGGGCTCATTACTTGTAGTGTTTATATCAATATCTAGTGATTTAAAAAATCAATTTTTTCTTGGGTTAATTCTTCCCTCATTAGCAATTGCCTTTATCGGTTTACTAGATGATCTCTATCAATTACCGGCTTGGCCAAGATTTATTGTCCAAAGTGGGGTTGGAGTGATTACCTCACTCATGCTTTATCTATCAGATGGTGGAGTTCAGTTATTTGATAACCCATGGATTAATGGGTTTTTAACATCCTTTTGGGTAGTAGCGATAATAAATGCCCTTAACTTTATGGATAATATGGATGGACTAGCGACAAGTTTATCTATTGTAACTTCACTTTCACTTTTTATCCTAAGTTACCTAAATGGGCAGTATTTAGTGGCTGCTCTTTGTGTGGCAGTATTTGCTGCTTGTATTGGTTTTTTGTTTTGGAATAGGCGGCCTGCTTCAATCTATCTTGGTGATGCTGGGGCGTTGTATTTAGGATTTTTACTTGCCGCTATTTCAATTAGAGTAGATGTTAATTCTGATTCTGAAATTATCAAGGTATTAGTTCCCTTACTTATCTTTGCTATTCCAGTAACTGATATAACACAGGTGGTAATAAGTAGGGTGGTTAAAGGTAAATCACCATTTGTAGGGGGAAGAGATCACCTATCTCACCTACTTTTAAATAAAGGTTTAAATGAAGACACGGTGTTAACAGTTCTTACAGCATCTGCCTTAACCCTTTCATTAATTGGTGTGTTTTTAGCAGTTGGTGATTAAATGAGTCAAAAATTGTTAATTACTGGTGGTGCAGGCTTTATTGGTTCTGTACTTACTGCATATTTAATAGATCATGGGCATGAAGTGGCTGTATTAGATGATCTATCTGCCGGGCATAGTAAGTCCATAGACTCTAGAGCTAGCCTTATTCATGCAAGTATCTTAGATAAAGCTGCACTTGTTGAAGCATTAGTGGGTGTTAACACTGTAATACATTGCGCAGCTAAATCATTGGTTGAGGAATCAGTATCAAGCCCTGAGCTATATCACCGGGTAAATACCGAAGGAACTGGAGTTTTATTAGTGGCGATGAAAGAAGCTCAAGTTACAAATATTATTTTTTCATCCACTGCAGCCGTTTATGGGGATTCTAAGATCCAGCCAATATCAAAAAGTATTGAAATAAAGCCAGTTAATCCATATGGGAAAAGCAAGATTGAGGCAGAGCAGTTGATTTCAAATTTTTGCAGTAGTGTTTTTGCCGGTATCACCTTTAGATACTTTAATGTTGCAGGTAGTTATCAAAGCAGTGCTGGCCAATTACATATTGAGGATCATAAAAATGAAACTCATCTAATTCCAAAGATCTTAAAGAATTACATTAAGAATAAAGAGAAGTTACAGGTAGAGATCTATGGCGATAATTGGCCAACAAAGGATGGCAGCTGCGTTAGGGATTACTTGCATGTGGTAGATCTTGCCCACGCCTATCTTTTAGCTTTAGATGCATTAGTGGCAGGTGAAAACAAAGTATTTAATTTAGGCTCAGGCAATGGCTACTCAGTTTTTGAAGTTGTTAATGAAATAGAAAAGGTGGTTGGGGATAAGTTAAATCAAGTTATAAGCCCAGCCAGATCTGGAGATCCAGCAGTGCTACTTGCTGATATCGATAAGGTAAGAAAAGAGCTTAGTTGGATGCCTAAGGCTAATTTGAACCAAATCATCTTGGATAGTTGGCAAGGGGCTAAACAACTTGGGTAATCTACCTAGGTGAAGATTGCAATTATCGGCCAAGGCTATGTTGGCTACGCGCTATCTGTTGCAGCTGCAAAGGCAGGACACTCGGTAATTGGTTTTGATACAAATTTAAAACTTATCACTGAGATAAAGGCAAAAGGTGATCTAAAGAATTACCTACCAACAAATAATGAAGCAGATATTAAAGATCAAGATGCTTATATCATCGCAGTTCCTACCCCGCTAGATGAAAAAAATCAGCCAGATTTATCCTTTCTAGTAAATGCCTCACAACTAATTGCCAGATCTGCTTCAAAGGGTGCACTGGTAATTAATGAATCCACCTCATACCCAGGCACATTACGTGAGATAGTAATTACTGAGATAGAAAAAAGTAACAAGGCAAAGTTCTTATATGCAGCAGCCCCTGAGCGAATTGATCCAGCAAATACAAAGTGGAGTATTAAAAATACACCAAGAGTTATCGCTGGTATAGATGATCAATCAAGTAAGGCAGCATTTGATTTTTACAAATCAATTTGTGATGAGGTAATGCTTGTTTCATCTCCTGAGGTAGCAGAGAGTTCTAAATTATTTGAAAATACCTTTAGGCAGGTAAATATTGCCTTGGTAAATGAGTTAGCTCAGATAACAGAAAAGCTGGGCATATCTGCCAATGAGGTGATCAAGGCTGCTGCCACTAAACCATTTGGTTTTATGAAATTTAACCCAAGCCTTGGCGTTGGTGGACACTGCATACCAATTGATCCTATATATCTTGCTCAAAAGGCTGAAAGTGTTGGAGCATCAGCACAATTTATTAGGCAAGCCAATTTAGTAAACCAACAGATGCCGAAATATGTATTAAAAAGGTTAGAGGGCCTATTGGGTGGGGATATATCTGGTAAAAAGATTTGTATTGTAGGAATCTCCTATAAGCCTGATGTAACTGATATGCGCCAAAGCCCAGCCATTGATTTATGGCAGGAGCTTGAAAAGAAGGGCGCTTTAGTATCTTTTCATGATGAGATTGTTAAAGATTTTGAAGGTAAGACAAGTACAGCACTTGCCCCAAATGCCTTTGATTTAACAGTGATAGCAGTTACTCACAGTTATTTAGCGGTAGATAAGGTGATTAACTCTGCGCCAATTATCTTTGATTGCACTGGCACAATTAAGGGTGCCCACCAACTGTAATTACTACTTTAACTTTAAGTAAAGTTTTTTA
>Ga0172373_10006066_pt1 | contig 16217 bp, 13 predicted proteins | sample Lak10m_2_FD_114546 | JGI IMG/M metagenome (GOLD analysis project Ga0172373, IMG submission 114546) | Freshwater microbial communities from Kabuno Bay, South-Kivu, Congo - kab_092012_10m | ecosystem: Environmental > Aquatic > Freshwater > Lake | place: Democratic Republic of the Congo...
GAACCGTCCCCACAACCAGGCCATCAAACAACTCATCGCCGATGGCGCCATTGGTGACCTCTGTTGGGCCGTGTGTGGCGCCTCCTTTGGTCGCTACCACGAAAACGAAATCTACCGCACTGGCTCCGACCCCCTCTCCACCGTAGACCCCTCGTGGTACTACCGCAAGCCCGGCGGTGGCCCGTTGTACGACATGACCGTGTATGCGCTCCACGGTCTCACCGGCATCCTCGGGTCCGCCCAACGCGTGACCGCCATGTCCGGCGTCCGCCTGCCGTTCCGCGAGTTCCGCGGGGAAATGGTCCCGTGTGATGCTGACGACAATAGCCTCATCCTCATCGACTTCGGCAACAACACCTTTGCTGTGGCCTACGGAGTACCCGCAGGGAGCGTGACACAGGGCTTCAGTGGGAGCTACTTTGGTACCAGCGGCAACATCGTCGGCTTAACGATGAACGGCCAGCCACTTGCCTACCCGGGGAGTGATGTCGCCGATACTCACCCGCATGGCCGTTGGGGCGGCAATCAGTGGATCTTGCCATACATCAGCGGTGCTCATCGCGACATCGACGAACAACACGTCTTCGTCGACATCATGCAACTGGTCGACTGGGTGCGCACCGGCACCCCGGCCGTGGGGACTGCCGAGCATGCCCGCCATGTCGTGGAAATCATCGAAGCGGGGCTACGTGCCGCCGCAACCGGCCAGACGCAAGTGCTGACCACACGATTCTAGCCATCTCCGAGTGTATCCATGACTCCACTGCTCCTTCGCAGATTTGCGAAGGAGCAGTGGAATACACGATGCGCTCCTCGCAGTATGGAAATCCATTGTTTTGTTGTGTAGTACACGACTATAGGATGTTGGTAACGGTCGATCGAGGGTGATGAGATAAAGGAAAAGCGCGGGGGGATCCGCACCCTCACAGCGTTATCATCAATTTCTCTTTCGAAACTAATCTGCCTGTCACCAAAAGTAAATTGTGATAAAATAAACGAAGACGTATGGATTCTGGTGTATCAACGGTGAATGGTGATAGTGCCGGCACACTATGAGATTTTGCTCATGATACATCTGACTCATACGCCGGATGCGTATGAGAAGCACGGGGCATTTTCATTTGACCAGTCGACACTGGGATTTTTTGTGTGTACGGCGTGGCAATGAGATGTCGTTGAAGCGACTGTAGAAAGGCACCAGATGGCTCAGGTATTTAATCGGCGAGCGAACACTATCGCCAGGTTGAGTATCTTCGTTGGCATCCCGGTAGTGCTCATAGTGCTGAGTTCACTATGGTGGTACTACACGCGGTCTGACTGGGTACGTGATGTAGGGCCCGCCCATGCCGTAGTGCAGCCGGGTGGTGGATACAATCACCAGCTCCACGTCGGTGGGCTACGCATGGATTGTCGGTATTGTCACACCTCAGTCGAGGTGAGTTCGAGCGCCAACATTCCTCCCACCGAGACCTGCATGGGTTGTCACTCGCAGATTCTCCCACAGAGTCCCAAGCTTGAGTTTGTGCGCAACAGCTACACAAACAACGAGCCGATTGAATGGAACAAAGTACACGACCTGCCGGACTTCGTGTATTTCAACCACAGCATTCACGTTGCCAAGGGTGTGGGGTGTTCGACGTGTCACGGCAATATTGCTGCGATGCCAGTCGTCTACAAGCAAGAAGCACTGTACATGAGCTGGTGTCTCAACTGTCACCGCAACCCAGAGCAGTTTTTGCGCCCGCAGTCCGAGATTTACAACACCGCTTGGCAGCCACCCGCGGATCAGATTGCGCAGGGGTTGAAGCTGAAGGAAGAGTACGGCATCCGTACGTCATTCGAGCTCACCAACTGTTCGATTTGTCACCGATAGAGCGAGACGAAGCAGACCATGAGCAAAGAAACACACGACATGCAGAGCACAACGGGTCGCGGCTACTGGCGTAGTCTCGACGAACTTGTGCAGTCGTCGGAGTTCCGCGAGCGGATGGAGCGCGAGTTCCCCCGTGAGGCGGCCGAGTTGCGCGATCCGGTCAGCCGCCGCGCATTTCTCAAGTTGATGGGAGCCTCAATGGCGCTGTCGAGCCTTGTCGGCTGTCAGTTTGCCATTAAGCAACCCCAAGAAAAAATCGTTCCCTACGTTCGCCAGCCGGAGCAAGTCATCCCGGGGCGAGCGCTCTACTTTGCAACCAGCATGGCGGTGCAGGGGTACGGTATCGGGCTTTTGGCCGAGAGCCACGAAGGGCGCCCCACCAAGGTGGAAGGCAACCCGGACCATCCGGCCAGTCTCGGTGGCAGTGATGCGTGGATCCAGGCATCGGTGCTCACCATGTACGACCCTGATCGTTCACAGAGCATCACCAACGGCGGGCAAGCCGCCACCTGGGCCGATGCGAGTGCAGCACTTGCTAGCGCGGCCGCAAGCGCCGGCGCTGGTTTGCGCATTCTCAGCGAGCCAAGCACCTCACCCACACTAGCGGCTCTGGTCACCGGGCTCGGCGAGAAGTACCCAGGTGCCAAGTGGTACCAGTACAACGCGTTGAGTGCGGACAACGCCAGCACGGGCACCGCAAACGCAGTCGGCGCCGGCGTGGAAGCCATCTACGCATTCGACCAAGCCGACGTGGTTATTGCGCTTGACAGCGATTTCACCACTGGTGACGCCTCATCATTGCGGTATGCACGCGATCTTGCCAACAAGCGCCGTGTTTGGAACGACGCACCCAGCATGAATCGTTTGTACGTGGCAGAGCCAACTCCCACCGCAACCGGCACCATGGCCGATCACCGCTTGGCAATCAAGGCCGGTGAAATCGGCGCAGTGGCGCAAGCCATTGCAGCTGCCGTCGGTGTGGCCGGTATCAGTGCTCCCAGCTTGAGCGAAGAAGCCAACAAATGGGTGACCGTTGCGGCTGCTGACCTCAAGGGCGCAAGTGGCAAGTCGGTGGTCATCGCTGGCGAAAGCCAGTCCGCCGAAGTGCACGCATTGGCACACGCCATCAACGCAGCCCTCGGCAACGTGGGCACCACGGTGAAGTATCAAGAAGCCGTCGGCGCTGCCCGCACCGGCGTGGCCGTCTTGCAAGAATTGGTCGCCGAAATTGAAGCCGGCGCAGTTAGCATGTTGGTCATCAGCGATGCCAATGTGGTCTACAGCGCACCGGGCGATCTCAACATGGCCGAGGCACTCAAGAAGGTCGCTACCGTCGTCCACCACGGCTTGTACGCCGATGAGACGGCAGCCGTGGCCGGGTGGCACATCAACGGTGCACATTACCTCGAGAGCTGGGGCGACTTGCGGGCCTTTGACGGCACCGTGTCGTTGCAGCAGCCATTGATTGCTCCGCTATACGATGGCAAGAGCCTCATCGAAGTCGTTGCTGCGTTGAGCGGTGACACCCGTAGTGCCCATGACATCGTCAAAGAGTACTGGCAATCGGTGAATGGCACCGAGGGATATGCTTTCGACAAAAACTGGCAAATTGCCCTGCACGACGGGGTCGTCGCCAATACACAAGCCGCAAGTGCCACTGGCACCACCAGCGGTGCAGTGCCCACCATTGCCGCACCTGGCACGGGCTTGGAAATCGTGTTCCGCCCCGATCCGTCGCTCCGCGATGGCTCAGCGGCCAACAACGGTTGGCTCCAAGAAGTCCCCAAGCCGGTGACCAAGATGACGTGGGACAACACGGCACAGGTCAGCCCACACACCGCCGAGCAACTCGGTCTCAAGACGGGTGATATCGTCACGTTGGCCTTCCAAGGTCGGAGCGTCGATGCACCGGTCTACGTGGTCGCCGGCCAGTCCGATGAGACGGTCGTAGTCCATCTCGGGTTCGGTCGCACCAAGGCAGGGCGCGTCGGCGACAACGTTGGCTTCAACGCCTACACGTTGCGCTCGAGCACGGCCATGTGGCACGGGAGCGGTGTCGAAGTCAAGAAAATCGGCAGTGATTACAAGTTGGCGAGCACCCAGATGCACTTCAGCATGGAAGGTCGCGACGAGGACATCTACCGCCGCAAGACCCTCGACGAGCTCTTGCACCCCGAGAAGCACGCTGGTGCACATCACGGGCATCACGAGATTATCTCGCTCTTCCCCGAATTCGACTACTCGAAGGGCTATCAGTGGGGCATGTCGATCGACCTGACCGTCTGCAACGGCTGTAACGCCTGTGTGGTCGCCTGTCAGGCAGAAAACAACATCCCGGTGGTAGGCAAAGAGCAGGTCTGGATGGGTCGCGAGATGCACTGGATCCGCATCGACACCTACTTCTCGGGTGACCTCAGCCATCCCGAGATTTATCAGCAGCCCGTGGCCTGTATGCAGTGTGAGCATGCTCCATGTGAAATCGTCTGCCCAGTGGCGGCAACCGTCCACGACTCAGAGGGTCTCAACAACATGGTGTACAACCGCTGTGTGGGTACCAAGTACTGCTCCAACAACTGCCCATACAAGGTCCGTCGCTTCAACTTCTTCCAGTATGTTGACGAAGAGACCCCATCACTCAAGCTTCAGCGCAACCCGGACGTCACCGTGCGTGCCCGTGGTGTGATGGAGAAGTGCAACTACTGCCAGCAGCGCATCAACGAGGCGCGTATCGACGCCCGTCGCCAAGGCCGCGAAATTGCGGACGGCGAAGTAGTCACTGCATGTCAGCAGGCGTGCCCAACCCAGGCCATCGTCTTTGGCAATATCAACGACAAGGAGTCGAAGGTTGCCAAACTCAAAGAGCTCGAAACAAAGTTCACCATGCTTGATCCGCTCAACACCAAGCCACGCACCAGCTACTTGGTCAAGCTGACGAACCCAAATCCTGAGCTCGCTGGAGAACATGGAGTCGCATGATGCAAACTTCGCAGCAGCTCAAACCACCACCCGTCGAGGAGCATTACGATACGCTCCTAGCCCCCAATCAGTCGTACGCTTCGGTCAGCGCCAAGATCAGCGACATCGTGCTGTATCCGCTCACCAAGACGCCTCTCGGTTGGCTGGGCGCATTCGCAGTGGCAGCCGCCCTGCTGATGCTCTATCTCTACTCCTTGGCCACACTGTTTACCGTTGGTATCGGTATCTGGGGCATCAACATCCCAGTGGCTTGGGGTTTCGACATCATCAATTTCGTGTGGTGGATTGGTATCGGCCACGCCGGCACCCTCATCTCAGCGATTTTGTTGCTCTTCCGTCAAGACTGGCGCACGTCCATCAATCGTGCCGCTGAAGCGATGACCATTTTTGCGGTGGCCTGTGCCGGCATCTACCCACTGGTACACACGGGTCGTCCGTGGCTGGACTACTGGTTCTTGCCCTACCCAAGCACCTTGGGCATGTGGCCCCAGTTCCGTAGCCCGCTCGAATGGGACGTCTTCGCGATTTCGACCTACGCCACGGTGTCGGTGCTCTTCTGGTTTGTCGGTCTTGTGCCCGACTTCGCCACGTTGCGCGACCGCTCACAAAACCGCATTGCCAAGCTCCTGTATGGATTGGCATCGTTGGGATGGCGTGGTGCTGCCAAGCACTGGCAGCGCTACGAGATCGCCTCGTTGATTTTGGCCGGTCTTTCAACGCCATTGGTGCTTTCGGTGCACTCCATCATCTCGTTCGACTTTGCCGTGTCACAGCTCCCGGGCTGGCACGTCACCGTCTTCCCGCCGTACTTCGTGGCCGGCGCCGTCTACTGTGGTTTCGCCATGGTGATTGTGCTCATGGTGCCCATTCGCAAGTGGTTCGGGCTCGAGGGTCTTATCACGATGAAGCACTTCGACGTGATGAGCAAAGTGATGTTGGCATCGGGCATGATCGTGACCTACGGGTACTTCGGCGAAATCTTCTATTCGTGGTACTCAGCGAGCATCTACGAGTATTTCTTGATCGTCAACCGTACGGTAGGACCCTACGCTTGGTCGTACTGGGCGCTGATCCTCTTCAACGTGCTGATTCCGCAGCTGTTGTGGTTCAAGCGTTTCCGCACCAATTTGTGGGTGTTGTTCATCATCTCGATTGCCATCAACATCGGTATGTGGTTCGAACGCTGGGTCATCATTGTGCTCAGCCTGCACCGTGACTTCCTGCCCTCATCATGGGCAACGTACACGCCTTCGTTCTACGACTGGGCGACGTACATTGGCTCGTTCGGTTTGTTCTTCGTGCTGTTCTTGCTCTTCATCCGCTTGTTGCCCATGGTCGCCATCTTCGAAGTACGCGACCTCGTGCACAAGACGGCCCACAAGAGCCATGGCGCCGAAGAACATGGTCACACAGGTGCATAGCGGTGGTGTGGCAGTCATGTCATCACACCGGTCAATGAGAGGTTTGCATGTTCAAACGCACATCAAAAGCGGCTGAAGCCGCACCCGCCGCACCTGCCACCTACGGCATCATGGCAGAATTCAGCGACACCGACGAAATTCTGGTCGCTGCTGCCAAGGTGCGCCAAGCGGGCTATACCATGGTCGAGGCGTACACGCCAATTCCCGTACACGGGCTAGACGATGCGCTTGGTTACAAGGCATCACGGTTGCCGTGGCTGGTCCTGGCTGGCGGTCTCATCGGCTCATCGGGGCTATTCGGCTTCATGACCTGGGTGAACGTTGTTGACTACCCGATGAACGTCGGTGGGCGACCGTTCTTCAGCTGGCCGGCCTTCATCCCGATTACCTTCGAGGGCATGGTGCTCTTCTCGGCCTTTGCGGCCGTATTTGGGTTGTTCTTTATTTGTGGGCTCCCGATGCCCTACCATCCCGTCTTCAATGCACCCGGCTTCGAGCGTGCATCTGTCGATGGCTTCTTCTTGTGCATCGAGGCCAAAGATCCGCAATACGATGCTGCCAAAGCCAAAGCTCTGTTGACTGAGCTTGGTGCCAAAGCAGTCAACGAGTTCAGTGAGTGAGGCACAGATGCAATCTACGGTAACTTCACTCCGAGGCATCATCCTGCGAGCCGTCTTGTTGGGCCTGCTTGGGCTATTGGTCAGCGCGTGTCATCTCGACATGTACGACCAACCCAAGAACAACCCACTGTCTGCAAGCGACTTTTTTGCGGATGGTGCATCGGCCCGGCGTTTGGTCGACGGCACAGTATCCCGTAACGGGCTCCAGATCGACGAGCGCACCACTGGCCGCGTCGGAGGAGACCCGAGTGGCGAGTACGTCACGACCATCCCGATTTCCATTGGCGCCGCCGATTTGGCTCGTGGCGAACAACGCTACACCATTTATTGTGCATCGTGCCATGGCAACAAAGGCAACGGCAAGGGTCCCGCAGCGGGTCCTTATGCCAAGGGTTCGCTCGAGCTGCAAGTACCAGCCTTGTTTTATGTTGACCAAATCAAGGCCAATGTGGTTGAAGAGCTGGGTGTAGGTCTGGATCAAGCCCCTGATGGCTACTACTTCAACGTCATCACACACGGCGTACCGAACCCGGAATTCGTCGCAAACGGCAACATGGACTACACGCAACCGAGCGCAACCGAGTACCGCATGGCCCCACTAGGGTCACGCATCCAGAATGTCGATGATCGCTGGCGCATCATCGCGTACATCCGCGAAATGCAAAAGAACCCACCGGCAGAGTAAGTAAGTGAGAGTGCACGGGGGGCTTGCTCCCCGTGCCAACGGTAAGGATACAACCGTGGCAGAACAGACTGACAAACTCCGCACCACTCTGGACACCATCCAGCAACGTGCACTCATCGTCGGCGGCGCCGCCCTCGCACTTACAGTCGTAGGGTTCGCTGTCAGCACAACCAGCCAGGTACTTCAGTCGTACCTGTTCGCTTTCTTGTTCTTTTTCGGCATCTCAGCGGGCAGCATGTTTTTGCTGTCGCTCCAAAACGTCACCAGTGGCGTCTGGGGCCTGATTATTCGCCGTTTCGTTGAGGCTGGTGCACTCAACATCCCCTGGATGGCCATCATGTTCATTCCGATTGCTGCTGGCGTCGGGGTGCTCTACTTGTGGGCAGACCCAGCGGTTGTTGCCGAAGACTACGTCATCGCCAAAAAGGCGCCCTATCTCAACGTCACCTTCTTCTTGATTCGCTCGGCGTTCTACTTCTTGGCCTGGGGTTTGCTGGTCTACAAGATGCGCAAACTGTCGTTGGCCCAAGACGCAGCTCCCAAGAGCGAATCCGAGAACTACCGCGACCAACTGGCACGCTGGGGTGGCCCAGGTGTGGTCGCACACGTCATGCTGTGGACGTTTGCAGCCACTGACTGGGGCATGTCACTTGAGCCGTTGTGGGCCTCGTCGATGTACCCAGTGGGCTGGATGGCCGGCCAGATCCTCACCACCTTTGCAGTCATGATTATCGTGTTGTGGATGTTTACACGCGAGAATCTGCTCGGCTACGAGGTGCCCGTTGATCGCCTGCACGACCTCGGCAAGTTCACCTTTGCATTCACCGTGCTATGGACCTACCTCAACTTCTCCCAGTACCTGATTATTTGGTCGGGGAACGTGGCAGAATTCACCCCCTGGTACCACTACCGCACCAACGGCGGTTGGGAGTACTTGGCCATTGCACTCATCTTCGGGCACTTCTTTTTGCCCTTCTTCTTGCTCTTGTCCCGCCACACCAAGCGTAATTTCAACGTGGTGTCACGCGTCTCCATGTGGATCGTGGCCATCGAGTTGATTTACGTGTTTTGGTTGGTCAACCCAGCGTTCCACCATGACGGCTTCCAGATTCACTGGACGCACATCACGGCGCTGGCCGGCGTTGGCGGCATCTGGCTGTGGATGGCAATACGCCACCTCAAGGAAGCCCCCATTTTGCCACCAAACGACCACCGTATCCCAGAGCTCGAAGCACAGCTTGCGCCACATGATCACGGTCATGCAGCGCATTCTGCCGGGCACTAATCTCCGCTCTCCGAGACGGTCGGCGTCAGTCCTCCCATTGCCAAAGGCAGTGGGAGGACTCTTTTGATATGCTAAACTTCTGCTCATCTCGCTTTCATATGCTCATGGGAAGATACAACTATCAAATGTGAGCGTTGCTCACACCCCAGCGCCGAATTCCTCACATCCCTCATATTCCTCTTTTTCCCCAACCTCGGTAGGCCACACGGCGATAACCTACCGAGGCTTCTTCATGTAATTTTCAGCCCATCCAAGCCTATCGATAGCTTGCACGCGTGGATTGATGAACACGCATATACCGTATCACTTACTGATACGCGTAGAACCATTCATATAATTCTGTATGTGCTCAACTAGGCTGGAGATGACCGTGAGCCCACACTTGCGCCAACCACAATAACTCAGCACCGCCAACAAGACCCAAAAATCCCCCCACCTACGCCGTTGTAGGTGGGGGGATTTGGGCAGTAGAGCCAGAGTTAGTTCATGCTCTCGGGCGTGGAGCGTTGCTTGATGCGCCGAATCTTCAATTCCATTGCAGCCAAGATTTCGTCGGTTGCGAGTGACGACGCCTCGGCTTGGATGCGCAAGCGGGTGTGCGTCTTTTGGATGCCCATGGTGCGCAACATATTGCTGGTCTCGGGCATTTGCTGCATCAGCTCGTCGCCGTATGACTGGTCGAGTTCGGTGTGATCCATTATTGGCCTCCTTGCCATCTGGATTGCTTGTCCACCATCATCATACCAGATTATTTGTACATTTCAACTAACAATACAACTTTTTGTTTGTGCAAAGTATACAAATATGCAAGTAATACACCCATATGACCGCTGATAACCGGTGAGAAAGGGCACAGTGCTGGCACCAATAGATACCGATGGACGGAGTGGCGGGCATGTGCACGCAAACTAGCCCATGCGAATCGCTGGCCAAGGTGGTCTGTATTTGCTCAAATACTATTCTCGTGATAGGATAGCACGGCAAAAGGAATACTTTGGGAGCAACGTACATGAGCATTTTGGTTGACAGCCAGACACGGCTAGTGGTGCAGGGCATTACGGGTCGTGAGGGTGAATTCCACACTCGGCAGATGGTAGCCTACGGCACCAACGTGGTCGCAGGGGTGACTCCCGGTCGTGCCGGGCAGAGCGCCATTGACGGGAAAGTACCGATTTTCAACAGTGTGGCAGATGCTGTATCCGAAGCAGGCGCCAATACCTCCATCATCTACGTGCCGGCTCCGTTCGCCCCAGATGCGATTCGCGAGGCAGCCGCAGCCGGGATTCAGCTCATCGTGTGTATCACGGAGGGCATCCCAGCCAACGACATGGTGAGCACTTATGCGTTCGTGAAAGAGCGCGGGGCACGCTTGGTCGGGCCCAACTGCCCTGGATTGTTGACACCGGGCCAAGCCAAGGTGGGCATCATCCCCGGCAACATTGCGATTCCAGGGCCGGTCGGCATTGTGTCGAAGAGTGGCACATTGACGTATGAGGCGGTCGATGCGCTGACGCGGATTGGACTGGGTCAGAGCAGTATTGTAGGAATTGGTGGTGACCCCATTATCGGCACCAACTACATCGACGTCCTTGAGCTCTTCCAGGCTGATCCCGCCACCGAAGCCATCGTGTTGATTGGCGAAATCGGCGGCAACGCGGAGCAGGATGCGGCCAAGTACATCGGCAAACATGTCACCAAACCAGTGGTCGGCTTCATTGCGGGGCGTACTGCGCCTGAGGGCAAGCGCATGGGCCATGCTGGCGCCATTATCTCGGGCGGCGAGGGGACTGCACAAGAGAAGATCGAAGCGTTGCAGGCCGTCGGCGTGCACGTAGCCGAGTTGCCCACTGACATTGCGCAGTTGGTCAAGCAGGCACTCACGAAGTAGGTTGTGCAACAACCGTGGCACGGGTGGCACGCAGCAGTGCGTGCCGCCTTTTTTTGACAAAAAGAGAGCGAACACATGGCGTACGATTACTTTGAAGACTACCACGAGGGACTGCAACTCACCACACCAGGACGCACCATTGGCGAAACCGAAGTGAGCATGTTTGCCATGCTTACCGGGGATTTCAACCGTCTGCACACGGACGCCGAATACATGAAAGAGTCATTGTTTGGTGAGCGCATCGCTCACGGCTTGCTCGGTCTAGCCGTGGTCAACGGGTTGAAATACCGCACCGCACTCAACCCGGATGCGATTGTGGCGTTTTTGGGGCTCGAATGGAAGTTCACGGCTCCGATTAAATTCAACGACACCATTCACGCTACGTTAACCGTCCAAGAAATGCGCCCAACCAAACACACCGAACGTGGCATTGTGGTCTTCGCAGTGGCAGTCATCAACCAACACGCTGAGACGGTCCAGCAAGGCACGATGACGATGATGCTCAAGCGCCGTCCACCCGCCTAACGCAAACCCCTGCTCCGCGTAGCCACGCGGAGCAGGGGCGACGACATGGCCAATGGTGGGAGTGTTTATTCGAGGTAGCCTTGGAGGCGTCCGCCGATAGCCGGCGTACGAAGCTGACGCAACGCATCGGCTTCGATTTGGCGGGTGCGCTCCCGAGTAATCCCAAAGGCCACGCCGACTTCTTCGAGGGTACGCCGGCGCCCATCACTGAGACCGTAGCGCATCATCAAAATCGCACGCTCACGCTCCGGCAATTCGTTGAGAGCCGTATTGATGTCGGACTGAAGCATGTGTCGCGTGGCAATTTCGATGGGAGTCTCGCTCATTTCATCGGCGAGCAACTCACCGATATGCCCTTCGCCGTCGTTGCTAATCGGCTGTTCGAGCGACACGGGTTGAGCGGAGGCCTGCAACAAACGACGCACTTTGCGATCCGAGATGCCCAGCTCTGCAGCCACTTCCTCGGGCGTGGGCTCACGGGACAACCCTTGCTCGAGTTGGCGCGTCACGCGGCGCATTTGCCCGATGGCATCGCTGAGATGCACGGGCAAACGAATCAAGCGACTCTGCTCAGCAATGGCACGGGTCACGGCTTGACGAATCCACCACGTGGCGTAGGTGGAGAAGCGATTTTTACGCAGGTAATCGAACTTTTCAACAGCGCGCATCAAGCCAATATTGCCCTCTTGCACGAGATCCATGAACGACAGCGGGCCGCCGATGTACTTTTTGGCGACACTGACCACCAAGCGCAGATTGGCTTGTATCAAACGGCGGCGCGCTTCATCGGCATCGGCGATGCGGCGTTGCAACAGGCGTTGCTCGACACCGCTGAGCGGTGCGGGAATGCGCAACGGCACCGACAGACCATCGAGGAGCCACTGCAGAGCAGGCACGGTCGCATGCCCAGCAGCCAACATATTGAAGAACGCCGGCTCAAGCACGACTAAACCAGCCTTGCTGGCTAGTTGGTGGAGGCGGTCACGTTCGCGGAGCGCAGCAAAATCTTCGGCAAAGCTATGGTTGAGGGTGTCAGCAACGTGGAGTCGCCCTGCCTGCATCATGATTGCAAGTAACCAGGGAAGATGCATGACGGCGCCAGATCGGGCTTCCCATATGGCACACCACTCCGCCACACTGTGCACGCCGGGCATCTCGGCCAAAAGCGCCTCTGTCAACAGTTGCGTGGCGTCACTGCGCACCAGAGCCACATCAAAACGGAGCAGGGCTTGGGAGTACGCACCGGCCTCCATGATTTGGGCGAGGTCTATTTCTTGTTGCGCATTGAGCAACGCAACTTGGCCAATCTCGCGCAAATACATCTGCACGGAGTCTTCGACGATATCAGATTTCGTGGGGGTGTCGCTGATAAACGCTTCGGCAGCTTCATCGGTCCAATCGGCATCCGGCCCAGTATATGTCCCGTATTCAGTGGCTTGCGTTAGAATATCCATTTGCACCTCACTACACATGATTTTCGCGGTCATACGCCTCGATACACGTATGTGTATAGGTACGTACATTGACAAAAAGTTGGATGTACCAGCCGAAGCAGGTACATCCAATAGTGCAGACAAGTGTCAACGATATTACGCATCAGGCACGGCGATGGAGCACCACGTGCGCAATGGATTCGAGGGATGCAAAGACATCGGGGGCCGCAAATGGAGCGACTGCGGCTAAGCCGGTTTGTATACACTGTTGCGCAGCAGCATACGCCAACTCGATACCTCCGGCCACTTGAATCGCATCAATGATGGTCGGCACCAGCGGGGCATCAACCGGTCCTGCGGCGGGGAGACGCAACACGGGTGCATCCGAGACCGCCGCTGCCAAAATGAGCGGCAACGTGATGGTGCCTTCGCGCAAATCGTTGCCGGCTGGTTTCCCGAGTATCTCAGAGCTTTCGACCATGTCGAGAATGTCGTCAACAATCTGGAACGCCAGTCCCAACTGATAGCCGAAAACGCCGAGCGCAGCCACCGCAGCCTCACTACCGCCACAGACCGCAATACCCGACTTGCAGGCCGCCTCAAAGAGCACGGCCGTCTTGTAGCCAATCTTGCGGTAGTACTGATGCTCGGCCTCCGCCGTCGGCTCAACGAGGGTCACCGGGTTAAGCTCACCCTCGATCATGCGCTGAGCAGCATGCACATAAAACCCGATGATGCGCGGATCGGGCTCACCGGCTAACTCGTGCGCTGCCACGCCGAACAAAAAATCACCGAGCGCCAACGCAACGTCGCGACTCCACGTCATGTGCACAGTGGCTCGGCCACGACGCGAACTTGCGTGGTCGATGACGTCGTCGTGGACCAACGAGGCGGCATGGAGCAACTCAATGGCCACGGCGGGATGTACCGCACGCGTAAAATCGTAGTTGCCGATGCGGGCTGCGAGCAACACTAAGAGCGCGCGCAAGCGCTTGCCGCCCGCTTTGACCGTGTATGTGCCTGCTTCACGCAGGGCTGGTTGTGATGACGCTAAACGGGCCAGCATGGTCATCTCAACCTGCAACAAATCGTCAGCCACGCCACTGTGGGTAATGATGTGCTGGAGCTGCCCGCGAATCATGGCATCGGGAATGTTGTCGGTTGGTGCTATTGGTTGCATGCGTGCGCCTTCGCTCTCATTTCTGCGGTGTCGCTACCCGGCACCTGTTACAGATATCACAAATGGGTCAAGCACCTGCCACGACGGGCAAGTGCCACCCGACTACCACGCGCCGCGCACGACCTCAAGCTTGCTGAGATGGGCGGCCTCGCTGAGGCTGACTAAGTAGGTCATATCGGAGCCGTACTCGATGACCGAGATGCTGGCGTTGGTGACCCAGATCTGATTGATGCCGTCCATGTGCATGCCCAACGCATCAGCAACCAGAATTTTGACCACAACGTCGTGCGTCGAAATAAGCACGGTCTGATCGGGGTGCGCCTTGAGCAACTGCTCTTTGAAATCCAGCACACGCTTGAGAATGTTGCTGAAGCTCTCACCACCGGGCATTTGCGAGCGGGTGGGATGCATGCGCCATTCGCGCAGACCATCGCCAAACTTCTCGATGACTTCATCGACCATCAGACCGGACCACTCACCGTGATCGAGCTCGATAATCGCAGGAGCAATCACGAACGGGGTATCGGGGTGGAAACGGTGTACCGCCTCACCGGTCAAACGCGCCCGTTGCAAAGGGCTCGCATAGATGGTATTGAACTTCTCGGTGCGCAGGCGCTCAGCAAGGGCCTCGGCCTGACGGACACCCATTTCTGACAACGGCGCATCATGATGACCCTGATACCGGCCAATTCGATTCCATTCACTTTCGCCGTGGCGCACAATCACTAAACGCATATGGTATGCTACCTTTAACTACGCAGGAATATCTCGTACTGTCGGCATTATACACGACCTAGACACATCCTATGCACACACCACCCTTGATGCCTCAATTGCGCCAAGTACTCGACAAAGCCGAGCCATATGCGCTCATCTACCCGCAACAGGCCGGCGGCGCCCTCCGCTATCTTGCCATGCTCGACGACAGCCGCCGCCTTGCCGACCAATGTCTGGCCCAGGGACTCGACATCGAGTCCGAGTTGGTGCGCCTTGATAGCCTAGTCCGGCGCACGCAACGTGACGCCGAGACCTTTGTCCGGGCACTCGGCGCCCAAGACATCCCCACCACCAGCCACTACGGCCCCGCGCTCGTAACGCTGGCACAGACACGACGGCGACAACGACAGCGCTCCTGGATGACCCTTGCAACGATCGTGACAGTGGTGATTGGCGTCATCGTCTACGCGGTCCGCACCGCGCCGCCCACAGCCGACGTCGCCAGCATTCTCAACCTAGGGGTGGCTGGACAGCTTGACGAGGCCTACACACTGGCCCAACGCGAAGCAACGGCCTTCCCAGACGACTACGAAGTCCACGTGTGGTTGGCGGTTCTTGCTGAGCAACGCGGCGAGCAGGCGATCGCCGACGAAGCTTGGCAACGAGCTACGACGGCCTTACCAGCCGGGCAACAACTGACGTACACGCGTGGGAGCGTGCGCATGATGGTAGGGGATTTCGCGCGCGCACGTCAAGACATGGAGCTCCTCAAAGCCGACTCCGTCACGCTGCCCGAAGGACTATTCCTAGAAGCCAGCATTGCCGAAGCGCAGGGCCAGGTCACCGATGCAATCCGCATCTTCCAGATTGCTGCGGATGCGGCCGAAGCCGCCGATCGCCAAGAAATGGCCGTGATTGCGCGGGTACGCATGGGCAATTTGATGCAATACGGCATCAACGCGACGAGCACACCACGCCCGAGTGACAACTAGAGATCACCAAACAAATCGTCGATGTCGGGTTGTTTGGGCGGCGTAGCGCTTGCAGTTATGTCACTACGTGCGGACACGCTCCCACGTCCCATGGCAGCATAAAACTGCTCGTCGTAGGCGCGTGTTTTGACCACGACTGGCATCGGCACTGCATGCCCCAGCACGAGACATTGTTGTTTGGAATCGAGTGTGGCCAACACGGTACGCAGGGCTTGCGAGCCACTCACCCCCGTAAAGACCGCATCGATGTCACGTTCGTCGTTGAGCAGAGCGGTCACGCGACTGCCGAGCTGGCTCATGACGTCACTGTCAATGGAGGACGGGCGCTGATCGACCACGAGCAGGGTCACGCTGTACTTGCGCATCTCGCGAGCAATGGTGCCAAAAATGGTCTGCTTGGCGGCAGTCGGATTGAGGAACTTGTGCGCTTCTTCGATGGTAATCACGAGCTGGGGCGGCTTATCAGCGCTGTTTTTGGAGGTCAGATAGGCCTCGGTGCGTTCACGCCAGCGGGCGTGGATTTTGCGGGTCAAAATGTTGGCGACCAGCATGTAATCGATGGTATTGTCGAAACGCCCAAACTCGAGCACCACGTGTTGCTTGGCCATGAGCACGTCGATGA
>Ga0172373_10006069_pt1 | contig 16210 bp, 17 predicted proteins | sample Lak10m_2_FD_114546 | JGI IMG/M metagenome (GOLD analysis project Ga0172373, IMG submission 114546) | Freshwater microbial communities from Kabuno Bay, South-Kivu, Congo - kab_092012_10m | ecosystem: Environmental > Aquatic > Freshwater > Lake | place: Democratic Republic of the Congo...
CGGGCAAAATATCTCTTGTGGGTTCATTGGTTTCTCGCGTGATTTGGAAGTCGCAAGAGTTTGCCAGTGAACCCCATTTTTTGCAAGCTTTATGTTCCTCCACGCTTTAGTGGAGTGCTACCAGTTTTCAATCGGGTCATTATTATTTGTTATATCTCGAGCAAAACCAATCGAGAATGCCAAAATCGAGCCAGTGGATAATCGTAGATATTGCTTGGCATTTCCATTTGGGTTGAAGAGCACCTTTTCAAGCTCATGTTTTTGCACAACCCTGTCATAATCTTCACTCAACCAGAGATACGCAGACTCATCCCCATGAAAAGGAACTAAGTTTAACCCAGATAGAATATAAATAAATAGTAGTACCAAAAAAGTCAAATCCAGCCAGGTTAGTTTATTGATCGGTCTGGCATGGATTTTTCGGGATATTTCCTGTATTATCAGCATGCCGTATATTATAAGAGTAACTTACAGTGAAAATCAATCAGCCCGTCCCCGATTTTGAATTGCCAGACCTTCACGGCAGGCTTCATCGTTTAAGTGATTATCGCGAACGGATCGTCATCGTTAATTTTTGGTCGTGTGAATGTCCGCACTCGGAGCGAACAGACAAGGCGATCATGTCCATGTTCGTGCAGTGGAAAGATGATTTATCCATGCTCACGATTGCCTCGAACCGCAACGAAACCGCAGAGGATGTGGCGAATGTTTCCGAAGCACGCCGCCTGCCCACAGTCCTGTTAGATGCGAATTGCGAAGTGGCAGACCTGTTCGAGGCGCAGACCACTCCGCATGTCTTCGTCATTGACCGTGACGGAATTCTGCGCTACCGTGGCGCAGTGGATGACGTCACCTTTCGGCAAAGAGTCCCCACCCGCTTCTTTCTGGACCTGGCAGTTGAATCCCTGCTCGAAGGGCATTCCCCAGAGCTGACAGAATCTCCTGCCTATGGTTGTACGATTGTTCGAGAAGTTTGATAGAATCAAATTGTGATCGAGAATCCTCAGCGCGCCGCCTTTTTAGACAAAATGCACCTCTTCAGCGGGTTAGACTTGACGCAGTTAGGTGCCATTGGCAGCCGACTCATTGAGAAGGAAGTCTCCGCTGGCACTGTGATCTTCAAACGCGGCGACAGACCCGATGGCTTTTACATGATCTTCAAGGGCAAGGCCAAAGTGACCGTGCCCGGCCCCGAAAACAAAGACAGGCAGCTCGCCATGCTCTACCCAGGGGATTATTTTGGTGAGGAGGCCCTGTTCGAAAACCGCAACCGCTCTGCAAGCGTCATCGCGTCTGAACATTGCACTTTGTTATTCATCTCCCGTGATGGATTTAACACCCTGCTTGCTCAATACGAAAAGCTAAAGCCCAATTTTCAGGTTTCCATAAAGAGCCGCAAGCTGGCGCGCTCCACGAATTTCAAATGGCTTGGCAAGAACGAAGTCATTTATTTTATTGCCCGCCGCCATAAGATCCGTTTATATCAGGCACTTGTGGGACCCGTCTTTTTTATGTTGATTCCCATTGCCCTTTTCGCTGCGGGTATTCTCTCAAAAGCCACCACGCCCTACGCACTTGGCGTGATCGCACTCATCGGCGGACTTGGCTGGGGGCTCTGGCAGGCCATTGACTGGAGCAACGATTATTACATCGTCACCAATCAGCGCGTAATCTGGGTGGAAAAAGTGCTCTTTCTATACGACAGCCGCGAAGAAGCGCCGCTCGGCACCATTCTCTCTGTGGGGGTGGAAAGCGACGCACTGGGGCGTGTGCTTAATTACGGCAATGTCATCGTCCGCACTTTTGTCGGCAAATTGGAATTCGACCATGTCGATCATCCTGTGCAGGCGGCAGATATGATCCGCGAATATTGGGAACGCACCAAGGCCATCACCAACCGCAGTCAGATGGATGTAATGAAAGACACCATCAAGCAAAAGCTGGGTATGCCTCTTGAAAAACGTCCGCAAGTGGAACTCACCCCCGTCGTAATATTGGATGAAGAGAAAGCAGCAAAGACCCCGTTATGGATGCTTGCGCTTCAAAATCTATTCCAACTGAGGATCGAAGAAGGCGGCAAGGTCATCTACCACAAGCATTGGGTCATTCTCGTGATGCAAGCCTGGAAACCCATCTCCTTCTTTTTAGGCGATATTATATTAATCATCTGGCGCATCATATACCTGGCCTCCACTGTAGGACCTCGACTCATCCGTCAGAATGCAGCGGGCACCTATAGCCCAGACACACTTGTGGTCACCCTGCTTGTATTTCTTTTGCCGCTTGGCGGCTGGCTATGGTACGAATACGAGGACTGGAAGAACGACATCTTTATGGTAAGCGCCGATGAGATCTTCGATATCGACCGCAAACCTTTTGGCAAGGAAGAGCGCCGTTCGGCACAGATCGAAAATATCTTGAGCACTTCCTATTCCAGAAGCGGACCTATCGCGGTTCTTTTTAATTTCGGCACGGTGAAGATCTCTGTCGGTGGTACGCAAATGGGATTTGAAGATGTAATGGATCCCGCCAGCGTGCAGGCGGATATCAATCGCAGGCGTTCGGCGCGCATCGCCAAAAAGAATGAGGATGCGGGCAAGGATGACCGCGAACGCTTTGCCACCTGGCTGGCGGCATACCATCAAAATATTAATGAATTCACGCCTCCCGCCAAGCCCTCACCTGCCCCAGCGGACCCAAACATTACCTCTCCCTTTGCAGGTGAAAAGAAGGATTTGGACGATATGCCCCTCGGCAATGAGGAAGACCAGGATGAAGAAGATCAAATCGGCTATGGCGGGGGCAACGAAACCGACGGAGATCTGTAAGACCGGCGCTGGCGCATCGCCCACAATGCAAGTATCATTGCGACGCCCGTACTGAAACAACGGCTGTAATTCGCAAAAATATTGTCAACAATAGAAACAAGGAAAAAAGAATGGCTTTACTACCAATCGTAAACCTGCCCGATCCAGTTCTTCGGCGCAAGGCAAAACCCGTCACAAAGTTCGATAAAGACCTGCAAACATTAATCGACAATATGATCGACACCATGCGCGACGCGCCGGGTGTCGGCCTCGCAGCGCCGCAAGTCAACGTCTCACAACAGCTGGCTGTGATCGAATATGCAGAAGATGACGATGATGAGGAAGAGAACGAAGACACTCCCGCCAAGCCGAAGAAGCTGTACGTCATCATCAACCCTGAGATCGTAAAAGTTTCCGAGGAAAAAGTGATGGGCATTGAAGGCTGTCTCTCCATCCCTGGTTTGCAAGGCGAAGTGGAACGATACGAAGCCATTCAGGTCAAAGCGCTCAACCGCCATGGCAGCCCTGTCAAATTAAAAGTAGACGGCTGGATGGCGCGCATTTTCCAACATGAGATAGACCATCTGAACGGTGTTCTTTTCACCGACCTCGCCACCCGCGTCTGGAAACCCAGCGCGGACGAAGTTGATGACGTGGGATTGGATTAAAAAATAGTCAAAAGGCGAAGGTCAAAGGTCTAAAGTTTGATCTTCGCCTTTTGACTTTCAACCTGTGACTTTTGACCTGAAACCTTCAGCCCACAATCTTTTACTTCCCCATGCAGCTCAAGCATCTTTCCCTCACCAACTTTCGCAGCCTCACCCGCCTGGACATTGAACTTCCTCGGCGGGCAGCTGTTTTGGTAGGCAGCAATGCGCAGGGCAAGACCAGCGTTCTTGAAGCCATTTATTTTCTTGCAGCGTTCACATCGTTTCAAACCCATGTAGATCGGCAGATCGTCAATTTCCATGAGGCAAAGAATCCGCTGGCGGTGACTCGTCTCGTGGCAGATTATCAGCGCGGCAAAACAAAGCATCGCCTTGAAGCACGCCTCATCCTTGAGCCGACTGGCGTGAACGGTCAACGCCTGCGCAAGGAAATTCTACTGGATGGTGTGAAGCGCCATGCCAACGATGTCATCGGTCATTTCAACGCGGTCATCTTTGTGCCTCAAATGTCACAGATCATCGAAGGCGGACCCGATGAACGGCGCCGTTATCTCAATCTTGCGCTGGCGCAGGCTGTCCCCTCCTATGCGCGCGCACTTAGCGAATACAACCAGGCGCTCACCCAGCGTAATGCTCTTCTCAAGGCGTTGAACGAACGAGGTGTTGCCCTGAGCTTGTCGAAGGGAGGAAACAGCGACCAGCTTCAGGTGTGGGATGAGGCGCTGGTCAAGTTCGGGGCGCAGATTATTTTGTGGCGCATCCAGGCTGTGCAGGAGATCGAGCGCTTCGCATCCCGCGTTCATCACGAACTGACCCGCGGAACCGAGATCTTGCGCCTCGCCTATGAGCCTGCTTTCGACCCGCTGCCCAAGCCAAGCGGACAATTGGGGTTGAAACTCGATACAGTCATTGACCGTTCGTCGCTCGACTTGGACGAAATTCAGGAGGGCTTTCTCGCACGGCTGAAACAAATTCGTTCAGAAGAGATCACTCGCGGCGTGACAACGATTGGCCCGCATCGCGATGACCTGCGTTTTATCATCAACAAAGCAGATGTGAGCGACTACGGCTCACGCGGCCAACTGCGCACAACATTGCTCGCGCTCAAACTCGCCGAAGTGGAATGGATGAAGGCGCGCACTGGCGAATGGCCTGTCATCCTGCTTGATGAAGTGATGGCAGAGTTGGATGTGAACCGCCGCACAGACTTGTTGAGGTACGTGGACAAGGACCAGCAGGTCTTGTTCACCACCACCGACCTGAACTTTTTCGCCCCTGAATTTATGGAAGGCTCCGACATTTGGGATGTGAAAGACGGCGTGGTGCAACCGAGAAAATAAGCAAGTAGATCACGCTTGCACTGTGACTTTCCAAATTAACGCTCCGTTGAAGACGGGAGCTACTCTTGAAGTAAAATACCCTCCATGCCAGACACACAAAAATACGACATCCTCGTGATCGGTTCGTTGAACGCAGACCTTGTTGTCCGTTCGCCGCGTTTTCCGCAGCCCGGTGAAACCATCAGCGGGGGCGACTTGCTCACCATCCCTGGCGGCAAGGGAGCCAACCAGGCTGTGGCCGCCGCAAGACAGGGCGCAAACGTCGCCATGCTTGGGCGCGTGGGGAAAGACAACTTCGCTCCGCTGCTCATTGAAAATCTGAAATCGAACAACGTCAACACCTCGCATGTCGCGCACGATGATGCCGCCACCGGCACGGCCATCATCATCGTAGATGCGAACGGGCAGAACAGCATTGTCCTTTCAGCGGGCGCAAACGGCAAAGTGAATTCAAACGATGTAGACTCCGCACCGGATGCAAAGGTCCTGCTTTTGCAATTTGAAATTCCAATGGAATCCGTGTTATACGCCGCCAGGAGATACAAAGCCAAGGGGACAACGGTAATTCTTAATCCCGCACCTGCCCGGCAAATCCCCGAAGAGTTGCTTACGCTGATAGACATCCTCGTCCCCAACGAAAGCGAGCTTTCCCTCCTTACGAAGATGCCCGTCACAGACGTGAATTCCGCGGAACTTGCTGCACGGGAAATCTTGAAGCGCGGGGTAAAGACGGTCATTGTGACGTTAGGAAGCAAAGGGGCATTGTTGGTGACGGGTACACAAGTCACACAGGTAGACACGTACAAAGTTAATGTAGTGGATACCACCGCTGCAGGCGATGCATTCATTGGCGGTTTTGCTTCCGCCATGCTGCGTGATAAATCCCTTGAAGAATCAGTCCGCTACGGGTGCGCGTGCGGCGCACTCGCCACAACCAAACTCGGCGCACAACCATCCCTGCCCACAAAAGAAGAAATAGAAAAATTCATAAAATAACGCTCTCGCCGCCGTCCCCCGGCGGCGAGAATGCCAAGAGACAATATGCCCCCAAAACGAATCATTATTGATACCGACCCCGGCGTGGATGATGCACTGACCTTCCTGCTTGCGCTTGCTTCACCGGAGATCAAACTCGAAGCGCTGACCACAGTACAAGGCAATGTGACTGTGGAGAAAGCCACACGCAACGCCTTGTCCGTGTTGGAATTGGCGAACGCAAGTTACATTCCTGTCGTACAGGGATGTTCGCACCCACTGATAAAGACTCCGCACAATTCAGGCGAGGCCGTGCATGGCTCCAGCGGAATTGGCGAAGCTGTTTTGCCTGAACCAACTTCCAAACCAGTTGCGGGGCATGCGGTGGATTACCTGATCGAACGCGTGCTGGCCGAGCCAGGGGAATTGAGCATCTTCCCCATCGGCCCGTTGACCAATATTGCGCTTGCCATTCGTAAGGAACCACGCTTTGCCAAAGCGGTGAAGGAACTGGTCATCATGGGCGGGGCGATCCGTTCAGGTGGGAACATCACTCCGCTGGCCGAGTTCAACATCAGCGAAGATCCGCATGCCGCGCATGTTGTCTTCCATTCGGGGATCCCAATCACGCTGATTCCATTGGACGTCACCTACAAATGTCTGCTCACCTCTGACGACGTGGAACGATTGAACAAGATCAACTCCCCCATCGCAAGGTTCGTCCGCGACGCCACTGCGACGTATATGAATTTCTACTTGAAGTACGAAGGCTTCAAAGGCTGCGCCCTGCACGACCCGCTGACTCTGGCAGTGGTCTTCGCTCCCGGGATATTCAGCTTCGAAGATCACTATGTGGACGTGGATATTTCGGGCGGTGTTTCCATGGGAAACACCTTTGCAGATTTTATGAAAGTGGCAAAACAGCCTGCAAATATCAAAGTCGCGCTGGATGTCCGCGGGCGGGAGTTTGTGGAATTATTCATTGAGAGGATGGAAGCACTCTGTAGGGCAGGTTCGTAGCCTGCCACCTTGGAATGCGTCACGCTAAAAGCGTGACCTATAAAAACATTATGAATCCAAAACATATTATTTTAGACACCGACCCCGGGATCGACGATGCTCTGGCGATCCTGCTCGCTCTTGCCTCACCCGAAGTTGTTCTCGATGGAATCAGCGCCGTCCACGGGAATGCATCTGCTGCGCAGGTGACGACGAATGCTCTTTCGATTTTGGAGCTTGCGAACGCAAGTCATATTCCCGTCTATCAGGGCTGTGACCTGCCGCTGGTGAAAGAGTCCCTGCTCAGCCCGGAGACGCATGGCAACTCGGGCTTGGGCTACGCAAATTTGTCAGCACCTAGGACCAAGCCGCAGATTAAGCACGGAAGCGATTACATCATCGAGCAGATCATGTCCCATCCAGGGGAAATCACTCTGGTGGCCATCGGTCCGCTGACGAATATCGCCATTGCCATTCGCAAAGAGCCGCGCATTGTGAAGAATGTCAAAGAGGTGTTCGTGATGGGCGGGGCGATCAAGCATCAGGGCAACACCACGCCGCTGGCCGAATACAACACGTTCGTTGATCCGCACTCTGCGCATGTTGTTTTTCATTCGGGCATGCCGATCATCCTCACACCGCTGGACGTGACGTATGAATGTATTTTCTTGAAGGAAGATCTGGACAGGCTGTTGAAGATCGATTCGCCGATCACAAAATTCATCTCGGATGCAACCCGTTTTTACATGGAGTTCCACGATGAATATCAAAAGATCGACGGCTGTGTGATCAACGACCCGATGACGATGGCATTGACCTTCATGCCTAAAATTTGCGATTATCAGGACTTGTACGTGGATGTGGATATTTCCACGGGCGTGGGGCTTGGCAACACATTCGCGGATTTTTATAATTATGAGAAGAAAGCGCCGAACATGAAAGTGGCGATGGGAGTCCGCCCGCGCATGTTTATGGAATTATTTTTGGAGCGCATGGAAAAGCTGGCAAAAACCATCTCGTGACGATTTGTAATGTCGAGTGTTATCATAGGCAAGTTATTACATTTTCACAACATTCTTTCGGAGGAATAAATGTTAGAAAAGATCAAGAACAACTTTAATACTCAGACGTGGGTACTCATTCCCATCGCCATCGGCATTAACATTGCCGTGGGCCAGATCGTAGTATTACTAAAGCTGCCTGTGTACCTTGATTCCATTGGAACCATCCTGGTGGCAGCGTTATGCGGTCCCTGGGCTGGCGCGTTAACCGGCGCACTCTCCAACATCATTTGGGGTCTGGCTGTTGACCCGAATGCCCTCCCCTGGTGGCCGGTTGCCTTCTTCATTGGTTACAATGCCGGGCGCATGGCCCAGTGGGGCTTCTTCAAGTCCTGGTGGAAGGTGGCAGTGACGGGTTTTGTGGTTGCTCTTACAGCCGCGATCGTCTCCACCCCCATTGCCGTGTATTGGTACGGCGGCATCACAGCGAGCGGATCCTCCTTCATCACCGCATATTTGATGCAAACCGGAACGGGTGTTGTACAAGCTGTTTTGAGCACCGGCTTCCTCGTTGAACCCGTGGACAAGATCACCACCGCCCTGTTGGCCTTTGCCATCATTCAAGGCCTGCCCAAACGCACCATTGGCGGCTATCCCAAGCCCCAGCAGGTTGAATCTGACGGCGGCGCGAACAAGAACCAGATGTACATCGCCATTGGCGTTGTAGTAGTGTTAGTGTTGTTTGCCGCATTCATGCTCCGCAATATCCTTGGCGGATAAATTAATGGAGCGCAAAATCTCCTGATTTTGCGCCGAAGTCAGGAGACTTCGGACTCCGATTTCAAAAGAGATCAGGCCTCAAGCCTGGTCTCTTTTTTGTCGTTTATAATCAGCACCTATGCACGAGAGACTTTCCTTTCACATAAAAAGAGATAGTATCCTTCATAACCTCAACCCGCTCACCAAGCTGGTGTTGACCCTCACCATCCTTCTGATCGCCTTCACATTTCCGTGGTATTGGACCCCTCACCTGCTGGTACTCGTTGCCATCATCCCATTAAGCCTGCTCGGTAAAGTCTTCCGCGAATTTTCCCTGACTGCCATTCGCTTGATCCTGCCTGCTGCAGGTTTTCTGTTTTTGATGCAGGCTTTCTTCCAACCCATCGGAACGAATGTGATCTTCAAATTCTATTTTCTGGATATTACCCAGGAAAGTTTGATGTTCGCGTTCCGAAATGCCATGCGCGTTTTTGTGATGGTCTCGGCTTTTACGCTTTTCCTCGTCACCACCCACCCGAGCGAATTAATGTCCGATCTCACCCGCCGTGGGCTGCCCGGGCAATTTGCTTACGTCATCATTTCCACGCTGCAGATCCTGCCGCAGATCATTGCCAAATCCCAAACCATTATCGCCGCACAGCGCTCCCGCGGGTTGGATACGGAAAGCAGTTTTTTCAAACGGGCAGGCTCGCTCATTCCGCTGATCGGGCCTTTGGTATTTGGTTCTCTTGCAGAAGTGGAAGAACGCGCCATTGCCATCGAAGCGCGCGGATTCACATCCAAACATGCCAAGACCTCCCTGCATGAAATTCCAGACCCATCGTTCGACCAAATGCTGCGTTGGGTTCTCGCCGCCCTCATTATCATTTCCATTGCGTTGAAATTATGGCTTTCGTAAACCTCCAAAACGTTACCTACAAATATCCGCTCACCAAAACGCCCGTTTTGCAAAATGTCAATTTGCAGGTAAACGAAGGTGAGTTCGTTTCCATCGTTGGGCCAAACGGCGCAGGCAAGTCTACGCTCTGTTATGCGCTGGCGGGATTTGTCCCTCACTTTTTCAAAGGCGAGATCAGCGGCTCCATTGAAGTTGCAGGAAAAGAATCCAGCAAGTCTACACTTGATGAGTGGGTCTTGAACGTGGGTCTCGCGTTTCAAAATCCGTTCAACCAAATTTCAGGCGCGAAGTACACCGTCTTTGAAGAGATCGCCTTCGGGTTGGAAAATATCGGCGTGCCGCGCGAAGAAATGAAAAGCCGCGTGGAGGATGCCATGGCCCTGACAGGCATCCGCGACCTGGCAGACCGCTCACCTTATTCATTATCTGGCGGACAACAACAACGCGTCGCTCTGACCTCGATCCTGGTCATGCGACCCAAGCTGCTCGTCCTCGACGAGCCGACCTCGCAAATGGACCCGATCGGCACCCGCGAAGTCTTCGGCACCATCCGCAAAATGGCAGAAGAAGGTATGACCGTGGTGCTCGTGGAACACAAAGTGGAATGGATCGCTGAATTTGCAGACCGTGTCATCGCCCTGAAAGATGGCAGCGTTATGCTCGAAGGCAAACCGAATGAAGTATTAACCTCTGACCTTCTTGCAGAAAACGGATTTGGCATTTCAAGGTACACATCCACCGCACGAGAAGCAAAGAAACAGGGCTTGTGGAAAAAAGAAAATTTACCCGTCACTCTTGACGAGGCCGTAGAAGGGTTTGCCCTCACCCTGCCCTCTCCCCAAGGGAGAGGGGAAAGTGGAAAATGAAAATAGAAATCAAAGACTTACGTTTTACCTACCCGACGGGACTAGAAGCCATCAGTGGCATTTCGTTGACCATCACAGCAGGCGAGCAAGTTGCCATCGTTGGACAGAATGGCGCGGGGAAGACCACCCTCGTGCGGCATTTTAATGGCTTGCTTCAGCCTACTTCAGGTTCAGTATTGATCGGTGATTGGGACACAAAAAAAACATCGGTGGCAAAACTCGCTTCACGGGTGGGTTATGTCTTTCAGAACCCTGATGAGCAATTGTTCTCGCGTGATGTGTTAACCGAAGTCACCTTTGGTCCGCGCAATTTGGGCTATTCAAAAGAGAAGATCGACGGGCTGGTCAAACGCGCGTTGACGCTCACAGAACTCAGCGACAAGACCGAGGCCAACCCCTATGACCTTTCCCCCACCTGGCGCAAGATGGTGGCGCTGGCTTCCATCATCGCCATGGACACACCCATCGTCATCTTCGATGAACCCACCACAGGGCAGGATGCCGTCAACGTGGCGCGCATTGCCAATGTCATTGCAGAGCTGCGAAGCGAAGGCAAGACCGTCATCACCATTACGCATGACATTGATTTTTGTGCAGAGAATTTCGAGCGAGTGGTCGCCCTGTCGAAGGGACGGGTTCTGTTGGACGGCCCAGCCCGTGAAATCCTTGGTCAGGAAGAAATCCTCGCACAGACGTATGTTGATCCGCCGCAGTTAACTCGTTTGGGGAAACGGCTGGGATTCAAAGAAACCGTAAGAAATCAGGATGAATTCTTGAAGGCATTAAAATGACTTTGTAGGGGCGGGACGCTATGCAGCCCCGCCCCTACTTTTTGTAAACAACCAGTTCTTCATACCCCGAATCGTTTTCCAACAATTCACGCTTGTACACGGCATCATCCAATTCCGCGATCACTATCTCGGCGGTTGTGTAGATCTTGCAACCGCTGACGAGATGTCCGCCAGTGGTGACGCCGTCCCCATCGGAGATTGCAACGTGAATGTGCGAGCCGTGAATGGAAACTGTCCCTGTCATGGAGACGATCTCGAAATGACCTTCATAATCGTTATAGTAGCTGCGATTTGCAAGGCGCAGTGTGGCATGGGTCAGGCTGCCAACAGAACTAAGTACGCAGCCTGCTTCGATTCTTTTTTTAGCAACGAATGCTTCGATGGAGTCGAACAAGTCATCTGCTGGTTTGAGGCGGAAGGTGTGGGTTTTCATATTATCCTCCAAAACCCCGTAGGGGTGAAATTATTATAGATTTCGGATAAACGTCTTTTGAACCCCGTAGGGGTGACATGGCATTACATAAGTGACACCCCTACGGGGTTATTTGGTGATTTGCTTTTTAACTATAATCTTGCCATCCCTACGGGATTGGCAAATAAAAAGACATGGATGCGTATTTGCGCTCCATGTCTTTTTTACGAGGTCAGGTCACCAGAGCGGAGAACCAATGAGAGAGACAAGCCAGTCCATCATGGGAGGGTAGATCTGCAAACCAATCAAACCGACAATCGCTCCCAAGATCGCACCCGCGATAATATCCGATAGGTAATGCACGCCCATGGATACTCGTGCCAAAGCTACCAGCGGAGCCCATACCCACAGTATAGCGACAAGCCAGGGCGGGGCAAGAGCGGAGGCGACAACTGCGATCAGGAAGGCGCGGGCGGCGTGTCCAGATGGGAAGGAGTGAGGATCGGTGTTGCGGTAGATCCCGCCCCATTCACCTTCGGGTCGTTTCCTGCGGACAAGAAATTTGATGGCAAGTACCACGCCAGCCAAACCAAGAATGCCGAAGAATTCAACGACTTCCCAGTGTTTCCAGGCGGAGCTGCTGAAGAACCAGCCGATGATGAGCGCGGCAGCCCAAAACCATGAATCGCCGGAGTGGGCGAAGAAGACGGCAACGCTGCGCAAAAAACCCGGCTTTTCAGCCACACGCAATTGACTGGAGAGTCGGGCATCAAGCTCAAGAATGGAACGAAAGCTCATTTCTTCTTTGCCTTCGCTTTCACTGCGGGTTTCTTCGGCGCGGACTTTTTGACAGCCTGCTTGTTCTGATTCGCCATATCCTCACGCATGAGTTCGAGTTGATGGGGCTTATCCACATCCATGCACGGCTCGGCGCGGTCCCAGATAATGGCGCGCCCTTTTACGCCGATGCGCTCCGAGGCGCGCTTCACCATAGCCTGCAAGGTCAACTGGCGAGTAAAAAGCTGAAAAAGAGTATCCAAACCGATGACAGCGGCGGAACGCAAAGGGCTCTTGCGATTACCGATGAGCGCTTCCCAGGTATCGAGATGCTCGGTGACCTGGTTAACATTAATGACGTTGACGTCGGAACCGCAGACCTGCATATCCTTCAGCTTGGTATAAGTGCGGTTGGACGTGGGGAAACGCGCTTCCATCACTTCGCGGGGGCAAACGCCATAGTAAATATCGTCCTTGGTTGCCATGCAGGTATCCACCAGCCAGTCGACCATGTCTGATTTGAGGGCGGGGATATCGGAAGAGACAATGAGAACATATTCATTCTTTTTATTTAATTCCATGGCCTTGTTCACGCCTGTCACGATGTTCGCCAGCATGCGTCCCTGATTGGAGATGTAATGCAATGGCTTTTTACAGGTGAGTCCGCTTTTTGCAGAAAGGCCGATGATGATGACATTATCCACTTTTTTGGAATCGCCAAGCGCATCCAGTATCCATTGCACCATTGGTTTGCCTGCCACATCGATCAACGCTTTCGAATCGCCATTGGAATAAGCATACAATGGGTCGCCGGGTTGTGGAATTCCGCCAGCAGTTACGATGGCATCCATAATTAATTCAACTCCTGCAATTGAGGTTCAAAGCCGAGTTTGTCGAGCATTTCAGTTAATTCAGGCCAGGTGAGGGGACGCCCCTTGCCGGAGATGGCTACCAGAGCGGCTTCCATCATGTTCGTGCCAAACGAACGGCCTTCCATCACTGGAGTGGTGGTGATGAGATATTTCACGCCTGCTTTTTTGAATTCGGCTACATCTTCAGGGGTGGTGGTGTTGGTGACGATAACCTTGTCTTTCAGATCTTCAGGCATGAAGCGTTTAATGTAATGACAATCGCCTGCGATGACGGTTGCCCATGCATAGTATTTTCCCCATTTGGGTGTGCGCTTTTCCTGTTTTTCGCCAGTGGGATAGATCCATTCAAAAGGCAGGCGGCCGGCAATCGGCATGAGCAATGCCGCCAACACCTTAAGCTGGCTGATCTTATGGATGGCCATGGGAATATCCAAGCCAAACATGAGGTCGCCAAAAACAGTTTCGTATCCTGCGTCTGCAAAAGCTTGCGAAAGCCCCCAACGATCCACACCTACCGTGACGAGCACTTTGCGTCCACGGGAGTTGATGTATTCTGCGATCTTCTTATCAAGAAATGCGGGGGCTTTATTTTCAAGCGTATTCTTCAATCCGCCGCCATCTACAAGCGGTGTCTTTTTGACGAAACGAACCATAGGGGCTACCGAATAAAAGGGATACCATTTCCCGTCGGCCAGAGCGCCAAGGTCCGCCCCGCCCACGCCAAAGGCGTCTACGGTTCCATCAAGTTCTTTGTATTTCAGCGCCGCAGCTTCCATATCACCGTCGGTGCCAATGCGTTCAATGCTGACCTTTTCACCAAGCAACGTCACTTCGACGGCCTTATTGCGTTTGGATGAACCAATGCTGATGCTGACTGCACGTTTCATAGGGAATCCTCCACAGATGAGATAGCGCCAGTTATATCACGAATCAGGTGTCGGATTTGGTCGGAAGCGTGAAGAAAAACGTTGCCCCTTCTCCCGCTTCGCTCTGGACCCAGATCCTGCCGTGGTGGACCTCAACTATTCTCTTCACGAGAGTGAGTCCAATCCCCGTACCCTCGGAGGCTGCATCCAACTTATTGAAGAGACCGAATATCCTGTCGTGATGGATAGGGTCAACGCCCACGCCATTATCTTTGACGAAGAAAATCGGTTTGCCATCCTCCATTCCGTTAACCCCGATTTCAATGCGGGGATGGGCGGCATTGCCCATGAACTTGGCGGCATTATCCAATAAATTCTGCAGCACTTCGATCAGCCGCTGACGGTCTCCAAAAATGGTTGGGAGATTCTCATCAACATGGACTTCAATATTCTTTTCATGCAGCTGGCCGTACACGATCTCCATTGCCTCGCGGACAAGTTCTTCAAAAGGAACAAATTGATAAGGATTCGTCAAACGACCTATGCGTGACAGTTCAAGCAGTTCATTGAGCAGAGTCTGCATCTTGTCTGTGGCGTCGGCGATGCGCTGGGTGTCCGCTTTGAGACGGACAATATTTCCATTCGCAGCATCCTGTTCCAAAAACCCGAGAAAGCCCTTGATGGTGATAAGCGGAGATTTCAGGTCATGCGAAACGGTGTAGGTGAAGCGTTCCAATTCGCTGTTCTTTTCCTCCAGCTCATTGATCAGTTTCTCGCGCTCCGTCTCAACCCATTTGCGCTGGCTGATATCTCGAACCATGATGATCGCGGATTCAGATGTGACAGCAGTAATCCGCGCCTCAAAGAACTGGACTTCCTCATCAGGCGGCATGCCATACTCAAAGGCGTGTAATTGCCCTGTTTCAAGGGAACGTTCGAGGGCAAACAAGGTTTGCTTGGCAATGGCAGGCGGGAAAAGGTCCCTGATATTCCTGCCGATAAATTCCTCAGGCGGCATGATCGGGAATAATTCTGCAGAGGCCATAAAATCCAAAAAGAGCCCGTCTCTGGCTACTTCAAAGATCATATCAGGAATGGACCTTAAGATGGCACGGGTCCGTGCTTCAGCATTTTGCAGTTCGTTCTGCGCCCGTCTCTGTTCAGTCACATCATAGAACATGGATAAAATACAAGGCTGGGCATCGATCTCAATGAGTTCATAGAAAGCGATCGCAGAGCGGGGTTGAAGGGTTTCATATACCAAGAATTGATAGTTGGGGTTAACAATGGAACGGTCGCGCTTAATATCTTCCACAAATTTTTTGCGGTCATCCATCGAATCCCACATCTCCAATTCCTCGGCTGTTCTGCCAATGGACGTTTGGGCATCGTACCCTGTCAGGTTCCAATATGCTTCATTCGCATCCAGCAATTGTCCGCGATCCAATGAGGTAATGCAAATGGCCACCGGGCTGGCTTGAAAAACCTTGCGGAAACGTTCTTCGCTTTCCTTGAGTGCCCGCTCAGACTGTCTTTGCTCTGAAATATCATAGAACATGCAAAGGATGCACTGCTGATCCTTTAAATTGATCAATTCATAATAAGCAATGGATGTTTTATTGGGGCCGCTTTTTCGAACAAATTCAACCGGCACATTTTGTAAATATCGTTTCTCCATCAGGTTTTGCACAAATTTTTGGCGGTCCTGTGAGGTTTCCCATAGATCCAATTCCACTGCAGTCCGCCCTATGATCTGCTCCGGAGGAAGAGCGGTTAACTCCCAAAATGCGGCGTTCGTTTCTAAGAACCTGCCTTCCTCGAGAGTAACAATGGCAATGGCCACATAGCTATTATTGAATACTTTACGGAATAATTCGTCACTCGCGCGCAGGGCTAATTCGGCCGTTTTCCGCTCGGCGATCTCTTTTTGCGTCTGCTCATAAAGGCGTGCATTATCAATGGCAAGCGAGGCCAAAGCGGCAAATCGATCCATGAGACTTGACTGCTCGTAGGAGAAGGTCTTATCCCGATCTACATAACCTTTGGTGCTAGTTGAGTCATGGGGTATCCTCAGAGGTGCTCAAACCTAACGAGGAGACACCCCATGACTACAGACGACATTATCCTACATATTTTCTATCATGTTGCGACATCTTTA
>Ga0172373_10006070_pt1 | contig 16205 bp, 10 predicted proteins | sample Lak10m_2_FD_114546 | JGI IMG/M metagenome (GOLD analysis project Ga0172373, IMG submission 114546) | Freshwater microbial communities from Kabuno Bay, South-Kivu, Congo - kab_092012_10m | ecosystem: Environmental > Aquatic > Freshwater > Lake | place: Democratic Republic of the Congo...
ACTGTTCACTACAACACCGACAACATGATGCCCCATTTTAAAGACCCGGTATTTAAAGGCCCGATGCCGGTTGATAAAAATGGCACCTACACTGCCCGTACTTTTGAAGGGGAAGAGCCCCTCGGACATGCCGGCCAGCTCTCGTTGGAGATGCACCTGGCTGCCGGCAAAAAGATTGACTTGCTCACCCAACCCGCCCCGCAATATAGTGGAGCTGGCCCTGGCTCCTTGATTAACGCAGTGCGCGGAAACAGCGAGCGCTATGGCGATAAAGAGTGGCTTGGATTCGAAGGAAAAGACTTGGAAGCGGTAATAGACCTTGGGGAACCGACCTCTTTTAGAAAAATTGGATTTCGGTTTTTCAACAGCCCAGGACAATGGATTTATCCACCCAAAGAAATAGAAATCAGTGCCGGAAATTTGCCCGGACAATACGAAGCAACAAAATCAATTAAATTGTCGCCCGTCGGGGAGAATGCCGGACTCACCATCTCGTCGGCCTTGATTTTTAATACACGGGCGCGGTTCTTGAAAATCCGTATTTCAAATTACGGCGTGATTCCCGAAGGAAGTGCCGGTGCCGGCCACCGGGCATGGTTATTTGTTGATGAAATTTTCGTACAATAGCGCAAGGATTGCGTATTCCTGTCATTTAAAACCACACACACCTTACTGCCTATGTCTAATCAAGCTACCAGCGCCGGTAATTCCAGCCGCTACCTCTATCAGATGGCCATCATCGCCATGCTGTTCTTTATCTTCGGGTTCGTCACCTGGCTCAACGGCACCCTCATTCCGTTCCTGAAAATTGCCTGCGAATTAAAAACGGATACCCAGGCATTTCTGGTCACGACGGCTTTTTACATGGCCTATTTTTTCCTTGCCATCCCTTCTTCCCGGATATTGGAGCGCACCGGCTTTAAGAACGGGATGGGTCTTGGCTTGTTTGTGATGGCCATAGGCTCCATGATCTTCATTCCCGCTGCCAATGCGCGCAGCTTTGGGCTGTTCCTGACCGGCTTATTCGTACAAGGCGCCGGTTTGTCCCTGCTTCAAACAGCGTCTAATCCGTATATCAGTATCATTGGTCCTATCGAGAGTGCAGCCAAGCGCATCAGCATAATGGGCATTGCCAACAAGATAGCCGGTGCACTTAGCCCCGTGGTATTGGGAGCGATCGTACTCAAGAATGCCGGAAAGCTGGAAGCCGCCATCGAGGCAGCAGCTACGGAAGCTGAAAAGGCCTCCTTGCTGGATGAACTTGCCCAGCGCGTCGTTGGACCCTACACCGTGATGGCGGTGCTGCTAGTGGTACTCGCCTTTCTGATCCGCCGCTCCGCGCTTCCCGATATCGATATGGAATCACAGCTGGAAGGAGACGACCAGGTAGCTACCGACAAAACCAGTATTTTCCAATTTCCTTACCTCCTCCTGGGTGCACTCACCATCTTCGTATATGTAGGGGTAGAAGTAATGGCCGGGGATGTAATTAGCACCTATGGCAAAAACCTTGGTTTCTCCCTGGATCAGTCTAAGTACTTTACCACCTTTACGTTGATTTCGATGCTTGGTGGGTATATCATCGGTATCCTGACTATCCCTAAATTCATCAGCCAGGAGGCCAGCCTGAAATATGCCGCGATTCTTGGTATTCTCTTTACCATTGGCGCGTTTCTGACCGAAGGCTCTGTTTCTGTGACGTTCATTGCGCTGCTCGGATTGGCCAACGCCCCTATGTGGCCGGCTATTTTCCCATTGGGAATCAAAGGGCTGGGTAAGTTTACCAAAATAGGCTCCGCGTTGATGATCATGGGTATTGCCGGGGGAGCGATTATTCCGGTTATTTACGGACAGCTATCGCAGGGGATGGGATTCCAGACGGCCTTTCTCGTGACCACGGTACCTTGTTACCTGTTTATTCTGTATTTCGCACTGGCAGGACATAAGGTCGGCGCAAAATAGCCGGCTGATATGGCATGCGCATAAAAAGAGCCAGGCTGGACAAAGGAACAGCCTGGCTCTTTTTTGTTCTGGTCCATCCAGCATTATGGAAAGGCCATGTTAAGATAGTTGCGCACTGTGATTTTTGTCATCTTTCGTTTGGAACCCCCCGTGTAGCTTTGCCCAAAAGCAAGTGGATTTAAATGACCACCATTGATTCCCTAAAATTAGGTGCCACCCCGGTACCTGCCCGAACACAGGATAGTTCTGTATGCTACCATTGCGGTGAGCTTTGCCCGCCTGTGCCCGTACACTACGACGAAAAACGCTTTTGTTGTGAAGGGTGCCGCACCGTATATGATATCCTCAACCACAACGGCCTTTGTCAGTACTATGAGATTGACGAATCTGCCGGCGTCAGTCTAAGAGGCAAAAGCAAGGAAGAATACGCGTATCTCGACGATCCGGAGGTAAAAGCCCGACTCTGTGATTTCAGTGATGGAACTAAGTCGAAGGTGCGTTTTTTCCTGCCGCAAATTCATTGTGCCTCCTGTATCTGGTTGCTGGAGAATCTCTATAAGTTGCAGGAAGGCGTAATAGCCTCCCAGGTTAATTTCCTGAAAAAAGAATTATACCTCACCTATTCGGAAGAAAAGACCAGTCTGCGACAGATGGTTGAGTTGCTCGCCAGCATTGGCTATGCACCGGCCATCAACCTTGGTAGCCTGGACGAGGAGAATCGCCCGGTCACCGATCGGAGTTTCATGTACAAATTGGGGGTAGCGGGTTTTGCCTTTGGCAATATCATGTTGCTTAGCTTTCCCGAATACCTGGGGCTGGAGCCCGAACAAGATTCGCTGTTTTTCAGGCTTTTTGGCTACCTGAATATATTTCTGGCCATACCGGTCGTATTCTATAGCGGCTGGGATTATTTTCGCTCGGCCTGGCTGGGCTTAAAAAACAGGGAACTCACCATTGATGTGCCCCTTGCGCTCGGCATTTTCGTTTACTTTGTACGTAGCTCCTACGAGATACTCAGTCACAGCGAGGCGGGATATATGGACAGTCTGGCCGGACTGGTTTTCTTTCTGTTGGTCGGCAAATGGTTTCAGCAGCGCACCTACCATCATATATCGTTCGAACGCGATTATAAATCCTATTTCCCCATTGCAGCACGCCGAAAGGAACAAGGTACGGAGCGGCCCGTCACGTTGGATAAACTACAGGCAGGGGATATCATCGTAGTGCAACACGGGGAGTTGATTCCTGCCGATGCCGTGTTGCTGCGGGGAGAAGGACGGATTGATTACAGCTTTGTCACCGGGGAAGCCAATCCGGTGATTATACCAGAAGGCGAGAAAATATTTGCCGGAGGCCGGCAGTTGGGGGCTTCCATCGAACTCAGCCTCACCCGAAAAGTATCGCAGAGCTACCTAACCCAGTTGTGGAACGAAGAAGCCTTTGCCAAAAAACAAGAACTCAGAGCCAGCAAGCTAGCCGATAAAATAGGGAAATACTTCACTACGGCTATTTTAATCATCGGCCTGGCCACGCTATGGTATTGGATTCCAAGGGATATGGGTCGGGCCATCAACGCATTTACAGCCGTTTTAATCGTTGCCTGCCCTTGTGCCGTTGCCCTTTCGATTCCCTTCATCTTTGGAAATGTGTTGCGCATCCTTGGAAAACACCACTTTTTCCTCAAAAACACCCAGGTCATTGAGGCGCTGCAACAGGTAGATAAAGTGGTAGTGGATAAAACAGGTACCATTACCACCCGCCAGAAAGGCGACCTGGCGTTTATTGGAACGGCCTTGAGCGAAGAACAGGAAAAGGCGTTGCGAACGGTCGCCGGGCAATCGATTCATCCCATGAGCCAGCTCATCTGTGCGCACCTCGACGGGCGGGGTGTTTTGCCTTATCCCCTCTCTGCCCTGCATCAATGGCAGGAGCATACCGGAGGCGGCGTTTCAGGGATAGTTCAGGATGTGGCCTACCGGGTTGGCTCGGCGGAGTATATTGGAGCAGACCCAGCGCGGACAGCAGCGGGAGACGGCGTGTGGATCGCCGTGGATGAAGATATTGTGGGGTACTATGCCGTCACCCAATACTTGCGACCAGGAACGGAAGCGGTACTCCAAAAATTGAATGAAATGGGCGATCTGACCCTGCTGTCGGGTGATAATGCCCGGGAAAGTAGTCTGTTGCAACCCTTATTTGCCAGCTCGGGGGCTATGCACTTTCGACAAACGCCCAAGGACAAATTGCAGTATATCCGCGATTTGCAACAAGCGGGCGATCGGGTACTGATGATGGGCGACGGCCTGAATGATGCCGGCGCACTGAAGCAAAGCGACGTAGGCATCGTGGTTACCGAGGACACCAACAACTTCACCCCCGCTTCGGATGCCATTCTGGATGCCCGCAGCTATCAGAAGCTACCCGCCTTATTGGATTTCGCCCGGCAAAGTGTGTACCTCGTGTATGGTGCATACGGATTTGCATTCATCTACAATGCAATCGGGCTCAGCTATGCGGTGCAGGGTACCTTGTCACCGCTGGTTGCGGCTATATTGATGCCATTGAGCTCAACGACCATTGTGGTATTTGGCTTGGTGAGCAGCAACTGGCTGGGAAAGAAATGGTTGGCAGCGGGCAAAGATTTGAAATAAAAAAGGGCCTTGGTTGCCTGATTAAACAGAAAAAAACAATAAAAAAAAGATACCAGATACTCTACAAATTTGTAAAAATCACGGCGTAATCCATATATTATCATATTTTTTTGATTAATAACAAAATGTTAAATCAAAAAAATTTAAATAAAGAAACTAAATTCTTTGCAATGATAAAAATCAATTCAAATTTTTGACAAAGGTCATCAGTGTCAAAAATGGGCTTCGGTATTTTGCATCAAATTACAATATTATGACAGTAGTATTCTTGCTCATTCTGCTCAGCCTGGTGGTGGCGATTGGATTTTTGGGGGCATTTCTATGGGCCGTACGGAGCGGGCAATACGACGACGAGTACACACCTTCAGTTCGAATATTATTTGACGAAAAACCTAAAGAGAACGACTAAATTATTTACGAATGGCACAAGTTGAAAAATTTCATTACGACAACGGAATCGTCCGCAACTTCGCGTATGCGACCATGTTGTGGGGGGTTGTCGGAATGCTTGTGGGATTAATCATTGCCTTGCAGTTGGTTTTTCCCTCGCTTAACCTCGGCGTAGCGGAGGTGACCTACGGACGGCTAAGGCCGCTGCACACCAACGCAGTTATTTTTGCGTTTGTGGGCAACGGTATTTTCATGGGGGTTTATTACTCCTTGCAGCGCTTGTTGAAAGCCCGGATGTTCAGTGATTTACTGAGCAAAATCCATTTTTGGGGTTGGCAGTTGATTATTGTTTCTGCGGCGATTACCCTGCCGCTGGGACTTACGAGTGCCAAAGAGTATGCGGAGCTGGAATGGCCCATTGACCTGGCGATAGCGTTGGTCTGGGTTGTATTTGGCATCAACATGTTTGGTACCCTCATCAAGCGTCGGGAGAACCACCTCTATGTGGCCATCTGGTTCTACATTGCCACCTGGGTTACGGTCACTGTTTTGCACATAGGCAACAACATTGAGATTCCATGGGGTGCATTCAAGAGTTATCCTTTATTTGCGGGGGTACAAGACGCCTTAGTTCAATGGTGGTATGGGCACAACGCGGTGGCGTTTTTCCTAACAACCCCTTACCTGGGGGTCATGTACTACTTCCTTCCCAAAGCAGCTAATCGGCCGGTTTATTCCTATAAGCTCTCGATTATTCACTTTTGGGCATTAATTTTCATCTATATCTGGGCGGGGCCACACCACCTGCTTTATACATCCCTCCCCGACTGGGCGCAATCTCTGGGAACGGTTTTCTCTGTGATGTTAATTGCTCCATCCTGGGGCGGCATGCTCAATGGTTTGCTTACCCTTCGGGGTGCCTGGGATCGGGTGCGTCAGGATCCGGTGCTCAAGTTTATGGTGGTAGCGGTGACAGCGTACGGTATGGCCACGTTTGAAGGCCCGATGCTCTCTGTAAAATCGGTAAATGCCATCAGCCACTATACCGACTGGACTATTGGCCACGTACACGTAGGTGCGCTGGGTTGGAACGGCTTCCTCACCTTTGGGGTGTTGTACTGGCTCATTCCCCGACTGTTCAATACCAAGCTCCATTCTGAGAAGCTCGCCAATACCCATTTCTGGGTTGGTACGCTGGGCATCCTGTTTTATGCCATCCCGCTCTATTGGGCAGGTTGGACCCAGAGTCTGATGTGGAAAGAATTTACGCCCGATGGGTTGCTGAAATACGGCAACTTCCTCGAAACGGTGACGCAGATTCTGCCCATGTACGCCATGCGAGCCATTGGTGGTACCATCTACCTTACAGGGAATATCATCATGGTGTACAACCTGATTAAAACAGTTAAAGCCGGTACCTTCATCGGCGATGAAGAGGCTGAAGCACCGGCGCTTGAGAAGACCTACGGCGTACATAAAGGCGAACACTGGCATCGGTGGATTGAGCGCCGTCCGGTACAAATGCTCGTGTTCAGCGCCATCGCTATCCTGATTGGCGGTATTATTGAAATCGTGCCCATGGTCATGATCGACTCCAATGTTCCTACGATTGAGTCGGTGAAGCCCTATACTCCGCTGGAGTTAGCCGGACGGGATATTTATATCCGGGAAGGCTGTCTGGGATGCCATTCGCAGATGGTACGTCCTTTCCGCTCAGAGACCGAGCGCTATGGCGAATATTCAAAATCAGGGGAGTATATCTACGATCGTCCGTTCCTGTGGGGTTCCAAGCGGACGGGTCCGGATTTGCACCGGGTAGGTGGAAAATATCCCGATAGCTGGCACTTCAACCACATGCTGGAGCCACAGTCCATTTCCCCAGGCTCGATTATGCCTCCTTACCCCTGGCTGATTCGCGATGAACTTGGTCTGGAGTCTATGCCCAAACGCATTAGCGTACTGCGCACCCTCGGCACGCCTTATCCCGAAGGATATGAAAGCATCGTATTCCAGGAAGCGGAAAAGCAAGCTAAGCAAATTGCAGCCCGCCTGAAAGCGGATGGTGTCGAAATGGAAGATCTGGAGAAGAAGGAAATCATAGCGATGATTGCCTATCTCCAACGCTTAGGTACCGATATCAAGCCCAAAAAATAACCTTAACGGGTGCAGCCCGGCCACACTATCCGGGCTGCACACAACCTGCATCACATGTTCAAGTATATTTTAGAAAGTGCCGGGAATATCAACTGGATGGCTATTGCCGCCCTGGTTACGTTCTTCACCATGTTCGTCATCAGTGCTGCGTTGGTTTTCAAGAAAGATGTACGGTTTGTACAGCACATGGCCTCCCTGCCTTTAGACGATTCAAATCCTAAAACAGCAGAAACTGAAGCTAATCATGAAGCATAAATTCACAAAAACAAGCGTATCCCTGTCGCTGATCTTCATCGGCCTCGGTGCCCAGGCGCAGGATGCAGCCAGTGCCGCCGCTCCAGCTACCGATCCCGGATTTTATGACGGCCTGCTGGCCAACGGTTTACTCCTCTTTGGCGGTTTAGCCATCATTGGAGCCTTTCTCGTTCTCTACCACCTTCTTTCGGTTATGATAAAAGTGCAGCAGCTGCGCATTTATCAGGAACACGGCATTGAGGCGTTTAAAGAGTCGGCCAAAGAAGGAAGCAAATCATTCTGGAAAGACCAATACAAGCGCTGGACCAACGTCGTACCGGTGGAGAAGGAAGAAGATATCATGCTCGACCACAACTACGATGGGATTAAGGAGCTCGACAACAGCCTTCCTCCTTGGTGGGTGGCGCTCTTCTTCGTCACTTCTGCTTTTGCCGTGGTGTATATGGGCTATTTCCACATAACCGGCAAAGGCCTCAGCTCCAAAGAGCAGTACGAGGCCGAAGTCAAAACCGCAGAAGCCGCCATTGCGGCCTTCCAGGCAAAACAGGCCGATAAAGTCGATGAGGCCAACCTCGTGGTATTGGACAAACCAGGGGACTTGTCTGCCGGCAAAACCATCTTCACTACCAACTGCGTTGCATGCCACGGAGCCATGGGCGAAGGCGGGGTGGGTCCTAACCTGACAGATAAATTCTGGGTTCACGGAGGTAGTATTACCAATATTTACCAGACGATCAAAAACGGGGTTCCCGAGAAAGGGATGATTTCCTGGAAGTCACAGCTCCGCCCAGCAGATATGCACCGGGTAGCCAGCTACATCATGACCTTGCAAGGCACTAATCCGCCCAACCCCAAAGAGCCTCAGGGTGATGAATACACCCCCGATGCCGCACCACAGGACACCACCGCAGCAGGAGATGCCATGGGCATGCGATAATCTGCCTTTCCTTTGGTTACTGTTCATTTTTGATTACTTTTAAATACCCCATAGAAGCTGGGCAGCCCGGGAACTACCCGGATACCCAGCTTCTTTTTTTCCCTGAATCTCTAATCCAAACAAATACAAATATCATGGAAGAACCTATCTATGACTACCATGAAGACACCGAAGAATTTCGGGACCATATCGCTACCGTAGATGACAAAGGGAAGCGCGTATGGATATATCCCAAAAAAATCAAGGGGAAATTTGCAAGTTCCCGCCAGTTGGTAAGCTATGTCCTCCTGGCTCTCCTGTTCGCAGGTCCTTTTATCAAAATTCATGGCGAGCCGATTCTCCTGCTCAACGTACTGGAGCGCCGGTTTATCTTGTTCGGGCTTCACTTCGCGCCACAGGATTTCTACCTGTTCGTACTGGCTATGCTGACCTTGATGGTGTTTGTCATCCTCTTCACGGTGGTCTATGGCCGTATTTTTTGCGGCTGGATTTGCCCCCAAACGATTTTCATGGAAGGGGTCTTTCGCAAAATCGAGTATTTGATTGAAGGCGACGCACCTGCCCAACGACGACTGAATAACGGCCCCTGGACCAGTGAGAAAATTTTTAAAAAGATACTCAAACAGGGGGTTTTCTTCGGAATTTCCGTGTTGATCGCCAATGTATTCTTATCCTACTTGATTGGCGCCGACCACGTGTACCAAATCATCACCGAACCAATCGACCTGCATCTGGGAGGGTTTATCGGTATGTTGATTTTCTCTTTCGTATTTTTCTTCGTTTTCTCCTACATGCGCGAGCAGGTATGTATCGCCGTCTGCCCCTACGGACGACTGCAAGGTGTACTGCTCGATAAAAGCTCCATCGTCATTCATTACGACTTCCTGCGCGGCGAACCACGTGGAAAGGTTCGAAAAGAAAAACCCACCGACCAGATTCGCCATTTGGTGACCGAAGGCGCAGCAAAACCCGACCACCTGGAGGCTGAAGCTATGCCCGCTGGTTCAAACCCCATCGAACAGACCCAAAAAGCGCTCGGCGACTGTATCGACTGCAAAATGTGCATCGCGGTATGCCCAACCGGAATCGATATCCGAAATGGCACCCAACTCGAATGTATCAACTGTACAGCCTGTATCGATGCCTGCGACGAGGTCATGGACAAAGTCAAACGGCCACGTGGCCTCATTCGCTACGACAGCTTCAATGGCGTGTCCCAAGGCAGACGCAAACTATTCACCACCCGGGTAATCGCCTATACCGCCGTACTCGGAATCCTGCTCGCCATTAACGTGGTGCTGCTCTCCAGCCGCACCGATGTCGAAGCCCTGGTGCTGCGCACCCCTGGCATGCTTTATCAAAAAGTGGACGAAGGCCATTTGAGCAATCTTTACAATTATCAGATTATCAATAAAACAACAGAAGAATTTCCGATATCCTTCCGCGCGGTTACGGATGGGGCTATTATCAAGCCGGTTGGCAAAATTCCCAATACCAAGTCAACAGATGTCGTAGAAGGTGCGTTCTTTATTGAAATGGAGCGCAGTGCCCTCCAAGGCAGAAAAACTACCGTGGTTATTGAAGTGTACTCGGGAGATAAGCTCATTGATAAAGTCAAAACCAACTTCCTCGGCCCTGGCTATTAACAGGATACCTTCCAGGAATTACCGGTTGGATTACAGCCTTTTGCCTGTGTCTGCCCGAATAGCCGACTACCTGTATCGCCAACTATTTTTCCCCCATAGTCTGTTGCTACCTGCGACAGACTATTACTGGGGAGGCCGCCTCGAATAAGTTTAATTAGCCCCTTCAAGGGCATAAAAACAAGCGTATGAAATTCAATTGGGGCACTGGTATTGCCTTATTTTATGGAACCTTCGTGGTAGTTTTACTCTACTTTGTCTTTAAATCCACCGGACAGGACAACAGCCTCGTCTCCGAGGAGTATTACGCTGAAGATTTATCATACCAAAAACACTATGATAAGCTCCGCAATGCACAGGCACTGGAAAAAGACCTCGATATTTCCGCTCCGGCAAACTCAGGCAAGGTCGTTCTACAGTTTCCCGACAACCTGGGTGCGGTGACTGGTCAAATTCAGTTTTTTTGCCCCTCCGACAGCAAACAGGACTTTACCGTGCCTGTCCAGACAGATACCTCCTACGCACAAAGTGTGCCGAATACTTCGCTTAAGAAAGGAATGTGGCGAGTAAAAGTGAACTGGTCTGCTGGAGAAACCGAGTACTACCGGGAGGAAATTCTCCATTTCCAATAACGAATATAGGTGGTATGATTGAAGTCTGGACAGCCTTCTCCATTGGCTTGTTGGGCAGCATACATTGTATTGGAATGTGCGGCCCTATTGCCCTTTCCTTGCCCTACCTCGGTGTATCGAAATGGAACGCATTCGCCGGAATCATGGCATACAACCTGGGGCGAACCCTTACTTATGCCCTCTTGGGCGCACTCATAGGCATTCTGGGAAAAGGAATCTGGGTAGCAGGGCTACACGCCCAACTCTCCCTGCTTATTGGAATTGGGCTGGCAGCCGTCGCTATTTTCTCCATTTCGGTAGAGACTCAGGTACTCCGAATTCCGTTGGTGCGGCGCCTAAATCAATGGGTGGGTTTGGAGCTGGGCAAACGAATGCGCGACCATCGCATCCAGACCTCGCTCGCCATTGGAGCCCTCAACGGGTTGATACCCTGTGGGCTCGTATATATGGCCATAGCGGGAGCACTGTCCAACGGCACCATCACCGGGGGAGCCTTATTCATGGCACTTTTTGGCATGGGAACCATCCCGCTGATGGCGTTCACCGCCTTGGCCGGACAGGCTATCAATCAACGCTGGCGCGCCCGATTACGGCGGCTGGCCCCTGTCTTGATGCTCCTTATTGCCACTCTATTTATCTTGCGCGGTATTCAATTTCATGTACCCAACGACCTCCGATTCTGGGAGGAATGGCAGTCTATGCCTATGTGCCATTAAATTTTTGGCCTGGCAAACTAAATTCCCTGCAAAAGCGTCTTTGAGATATAAACATCCGAAGAAAACTTGGTTTTCGGAGGGATTTCTAACCAATTCAACGCCAGCGCAGAGAAATGAGCAAGGAAATCAAGCGGAGGCTACTCAAAGCCAAAATGACATTGCACCAAACGATTCAATCCATCCTTACGATCAATAGAAAAAGAAAAGCACTCGATTTTCTAGAACAAGCACAGCTGAACGAAAAGTCGAGTCTGCTGGCAGAGGAACTCCGTGTTCTGAACAAAATTGCTGCCCGACAGGCGCGGCTGGTACAGCATTACGAAATGGAACTGGCCACGGTACCCAGTAGAAGATAGGGAGGGGCTGTCCCGTAATTTCTTTGGCGGCAAAGGCCGCCAAAGAAATTATTTCAGCAACAACACGGAAGGCGGTGGAATACTTTTCGAACAGCCTCTTTTTTCAATATTTACCAACGAATGAGTGCAGACCCCCAGGTAAATCCACTACCAAAAGCGGCCAGACAGACCAAATCCCCCGATTTGACCGCCCCGTTTTCCCAAGCCTCACACAGCGCAATAGGAATGGACGCGGCGGTAGTATTGCCAAATCGCTGAATATTATTCCAGACCTGGTCGTCCCGAAGTCCTAACTTATGCTGTACAAACTGGCTGATGCGCAGATTCGCTTGGTGGGGGATAAACAAATCGATATCCGCGGCCTTGAGTCCCGTACTGGCCAATGCTTCGCCAATTACTTCGGGAAATTTCTGAACAGCCATCTTAAACACAAACTGCCCTTCCATGACGGGATACAACATCCCTTCCTCCAACATTTTCTGCGTTACAAAAAACTCTCCAAATTCTACATCCGGGTATCCGAAGTCGGTATCTTCCCCTGCTTTGCGGGCGTGATACCCACCGTGCGCCCCAGGATTGATTAGGGCCAGCTTTTCGGCGAAGGTGCCATCCGCATGCAGGTGGGTTGTCAAAATTCCTTTGCCTGACTCCTCCGTAGGCTGTAGAATAACAGCCCCTGCCCCATCGCCAAAAATGGCTGTGACATTGCGTCCCCGGGTACTAAAGTCCAGCCCCATAGAATGCACTTCCGCCCCAATCAACAGAATATTTTTGTACATGCCGGTCTTGATAAACTGATCGGCCACAGACAACCCATACAAAAAGCCCGAGCATTGGTTGCGGATATCCAGTGCCCCCATGCCCTGGTTGGTAATCCCAAGTTCCCGTTGAACCAACACCCCGCAACCAGGGAAGAAATAGTCGGGACTAAGCGTAGCGAATATGATGAAATCCACCTCTTCCTTGCGTATGCCAGCCCGCTCAATCGCAATTTCCGCAGCACGCGCACCCATAGTGGTAGCGGTTTCCTCGGTGCGTTTCCCATAATGCCGTTCCTGAATCCCCGTGCGCTCCTGGATCCAGGCATCCGTGGTATCCATTACTTTTTCCAAATCATGATTGGTAACTACGCGCTCGGGAACATAATATCCCAAACCTGCAATCTTCGTGCTGTACATAACCCTAAATTGTATTGAAAAAACAAAGACGGTCTCCCTGGACAACACCATAGAGCCGCTCGCATCCAAAATATCATGTAGCTAAAATACTTTTTTTGCCGATAAGTTTTTGACAAAACTGCAATAACCCATTCATATTAGGATTGTCTGCCTATGTTTCCAAAAAAGCAGAAAGGGGGCCTGAAAAAAGCACATCGACCATAGCGTGATAGATTCCGGCCAAAAAACTTATACCAACTAAAAACGTTTCTTATATTCCTGTCAAGTACTTCGATATATGTCCAACAGCTTGATTATTATTGAGGATGAGGCCTTGGTTCGCGACAACCTCAACGCGTTTTTCAGCCAGCACCCCCGCATATAGGTAGTCGCCACTTACTTGTCTATCGAAGCCGTACTAGAACAACCACTGGAGCATGCGCCGGACTTAATTCTTCTCGATATTGCCCTCCCGGGAAAATCTGCGCTGGAAGGAATTCCCGGTATTATGGAGCTTTATCCCGACAGCGATATCATCATGTTGTCTTCCAATGAAAACCCGGAAACCATTTTCGAGTCGATTCAATTGGGAGCGGTTGCGTATTTGTCCAAAAAAAGCTCCCTGGAATCCATTGCCTCGGCCATTGAAACTGTTTTGCGGGGCGAATCCTTTATGTCGCCTTCCATTGCCCGCCTACTTTTCAACAAGATACACGCCAAACAAAAACCAGACTATTCCGATTGGCTCACCTCGCGACAACTCGAAATTATTCAGGGTTTGGCGGAAGGCCTCAGCTACAAGCTAATCGCAGATAAACTCCATATTTCAATTGAAACCGTACGGGATCACATAAAGACCATTTACCGAAAATTGCATATTAACAGCCGCAATGAGTTAGTGATTCGCTACCTCAATGGCGAACTCCGGCGTTCATGATACTCTACTCCCATCGCCCTAGCCTTCCCATCCACGTCGCTGCCCTGGGCAGTCTTCTCGCGGCGGTACTTCTATTCGCCCGACTGGATAGCCAGGCACAAACGCTTCTGCCCCGTGCCGAGCATTTCAGTATTCAAAATGGGCTGGCTGAATGGACCCCCATTTCCATTACCCAGGATCCCAGTGGGATGATTTGGATCGCCACCGAAAACGGCTTACAGCGTTTCGATGGATATTCCTTTCTCGATTTCAATCGCAGTCCGGAAAATACCCGTCGAATATCCCAGGATGTTTTGGAGCACATTGAGGTATTCCAGGATAGTCTCCTCTTCATTAAATACCGCAATAATTCCAATTTTTTTGACCTACTCAGCTTAAATAATTTTTCGAATAAGACCGTATCGCTGGACGGGCGATTTGGGTTGAAGGGAGAGATTGAAACCTTCTACGCCGATACGCCCAACAAAAAAATTTACGCGCTCACTTCCCGCAAAGACTCCCTATATTTATTTGAATACCAGCGACAGCGCTTTCACATCGTTTGGTCGGGGGTTCATGCCGCCAAGGTGCAAAATCAGGAATTCAAGCTATTGGCATTGCCCGGTGCAGGAGCTTTTTTTCTGCATTTGTCCGAAGAAGGCCTTTTATTGATCCGCGCCGGCCGTATTCAAAAATCATGGACCTATGATTCCAAAGGTTCAAATAGCCTCCCATCGGAGCTGAGCATGCTGTTTAAGGATAAGACCCAAAAAGTATGGATATCCCTAAAAAACACCCCCCGCTTATACGCCTATGACAGCCGGCAAGACAAGCTGAACCCCGTACCAGGCTTGCCCGATGGCGGCGAATATTCCCATGCCTATTCCGATGATTCGGGCAATTTGCTGCTTATCCAAAGCAACGGCAGAGGCCGTTTTCCAAGAGCCGAAGGCATTGTGCTTCGACACACGGATGGCAGCATACACTCCATGAATCACTTGCTCCATTATACCCGATACCCCATTGCGGTGCATAGCCGGCATTTTAATCAAACTATTTTTTGGGGAACCCCACTAGGCTTGAAAATTTTTCAGAACGCCTACACTACTTTTACACACTACCTGGCCAAAGACATAGGGGAAGATGAGATTGGCACCTCCACCCGCGGGATGAGCGAGGATAACACCGGAAATATTTATTTGTGTGCCGAAAATTCCTATTGGTATCGCATTAATCAATCCGACGGGTCGGTGGATACCATCACGCTGAAGGATATTACGGGTCGGCAACTCGATGTCGATTGTGGGTTGCAGGTGTACGCCGATGACAACTATGTATGGGGAACAGGATGTAGCGGAAGCGGTAAAGGCGCACTGATTCAGTACCATCCGGCAAGGGGAGTGGCCAAATCATTCGAATTCCCCAAAAGACTTTTCCACTTTGTACCGATTGATCAGAGCGGACTTTTACTGGTGGGTTCCGACCAGGATGGCAGCGAATTATTGTATTTTGATTTCAAAAAACAAGTATTCCAGTCGGTTTTCAAACCGGACAAGAATCCATTTCAAGGTATTGAAATCAATTACCTGTTCCAGAAAGAAAAACACTTGTTCTGGATTTGTACCAACCGTGGACTATTTGAATACAACCGGAGTACGGGCCATTGTCGGGAATTGAACCCAGACGGGAAGTGCCAATTCCGCAATTTTCAAACGGCCCAATCAGCCGGAGGGGGGAAATACTGGCTGGGAACCACCTATGGCCTATTCTTGTTTGACCCAAAAACAAGGCAGCTCAAGCACTTTGATAAATCGGATGGCTTGCCGAGTGACTGGATTTGTGGTATTCTGAACGACAGCAAGGGAAATGCCTGGATTACTACCTATCATGGCCTTTCCAGATACAATCCGGTCGATGGGGTCTTTCAAAATTTCACTATCCAGCACGGGCTTTCAACCAACTCCCTGAATCGCTATTCCTTTTTGAAGGATCATCGCGGACGCCTGTATATTGGCTCTGCCAATGGTATAAATAGCTGCCACCCCGACTCCGTCCCTGAAATGCTGACACCGCCTAAGCCCGTCCTTACACAAGCTTCCTGGCTCCGTCAATCGGAAAACAATCCCTATCAAATAAGCGATCCGGCCAGTCTATCCTACATCGAACTACCTCCGGATGCCTTTGCCATCGATTTTGAATTTGCCCTGCCCGTGTTTTACAAGGTAAAGGATAATCGGTTTAGGGTCCGGTTGGATGGAACAAATGAAGGGAAGGGAAAGGAGACTTGGATTTTCCTAGGCAATCAAAACCAGATACGGTTTAAAAAACTCCAACCAGGCAGTTACACCTTGCATGTACTTGGTGCAGACCCCCAAGGAAACTGGACGACGTCCACGCTGACGATTCCGATACACGTAACCCAATATTTTTATCAAA
>Ga0172373_10006071_pt1 | contig 16204 bp, 14 predicted proteins | sample Lak10m_2_FD_114546 | JGI IMG/M metagenome (GOLD analysis project Ga0172373, IMG submission 114546) | Freshwater microbial communities from Kabuno Bay, South-Kivu, Congo - kab_092012_10m | ecosystem: Environmental > Aquatic > Freshwater > Lake | place: Democratic Republic of the Congo...
TTACAAACGATCGTTCGAGATGACATGCTTGTCATTGCGAGCGTAGCGAAGCAATCTTTTTAGCGGGAGGATTGCTTTGTCACTGTGTTCCTCGCAATAACAAATTTCTCAACATCACAACTCGCCTCTATCTACTATCTACTATCTACTGTCTTCTACCCACCACTCCACTTCCTCAACTCCTCCATCAAACGCAAATAAAATCGAAGGTTGTGAATCGATGCCAAACGTAGCGCCAAAATTTCTTGCACAGAAAACAAATGTCGCACATAGGCACGCGTTGTGGTTTTGCACGTTTCGCAATCGCAAAACACATCAATCGGCGACAGATCAAACTGACATTTTTCATTTGTGATACGAAGGCATGAGTACCAAGTTGGATTCAACGGATCAACATTATCGAAATCAATGGTCGATGGATCCTGATTCCAAACAAACAAGGTGCCGTGTCGAGCATTGCGCGATGGCAACACACAATCAAACATGTCCACACCCGCTTTCACATTTTCAACGATTTCCTCAGGCATGCCTCCACCCATGAAATATCGTGGCTTGTCTTGTGGCAACTGATCAGAGCAATGTTTTACCATGCGAAACATGTCCTCGCGAGGTTCCCCAACAGAAAGTCCACCAATCGCATACCCGTCAAATCCAATATCAACCAACCCTTTGATGGACCTTGATCGCAAATCTTCATAAATGCCACCTTGGACAATACCAAACAGAGCAGACGCCGGTGCAATACTGTCGTAGGGAACAGCGGCGATAGTCCGATGGCCCGAAGACAGTGTTGCACCGGCGGATGCACGAAACGCCTCCTTACTGCGTTTTGCCCATCGCAAACTTCGCTCCATAGCATCTTCGTATCGTTCACGTGTTGATGTACCAGCCGCCACATCATCAAACTGCATGGCAATATCCGATCCAATCGCCTTTTGCATATCCATGGATAATTCCGGTGTTAAAAAAACGTATGATCCGTCAATGTGCGATTGAAACTTCACGCCTTCCTCTGTTGTTTTATTTATGCGCGACAAACTAAACACCTGATACCCGCCTGAATCTGTGAGAATCGGTTTTTGCCAATTCATAAAGGCATGGAGACCACCAAACGTTTTCATGGCATCCAAGCCTGGCCGGAGCAACAAATGATAGGTGTTGGACAACAAAATAGAGGCCCCAAGATTTTCCATATCAGCGGACGAAAGGGTTTTCACCGCCCCTTTGGTGGCAATAGGCATGAAAAAAGGGGTTTCAATGATGCCATGGGCTGTCTGGAGCTGCCCGCGTCTGGCTTTTCCATTAGTTTTGAGGAGGTGAAACATAGTAAACAGTAGATAGAGACAAAATATGCCTTTAAGGATAGCTAATTTCCTGTTTGTTTTCAATTTTCCATCTTGTCCGGCTCTTTCTGACAAAAAATAGCCCAAATAATGGCTAAAATTAGCTCAATCCCTTGACAAAATCACCAAAATGTGATATATTATTGACATCAAGATCCAACAAAAGCTTACAACTTATGGGGAGAGAGAACCAGACTTTGTCTGGGTTCCAATCATCACGAGTGTGGTGAATGGATAGATTCAATCGCCCGCCTGCAAAGGTCGGCACGAGGAAAGAAAATGAAGACACTCGTCAGCAAGACGAAGGCGGGAAAAAAACCGGCGTGCAGAACGCCCGTTCCGCCGACGCGCGCGTTTCACACGCGCGAGCAAGATGTGGCGACCGGTCGCTCACGAAAGCCCAAGCACAAGAAGGGCCATCGAGACGATGACTGGTCTCCACAACCTCAACTCGCTCAATCCAATAAGGAAATTCCTGAAACGTGTTGAGCCCTTTCTTGAGTCATTGACCATCTCTCTGGTTGATTCCTCAAGTTCGGTTAGATGATCGGCTGGCAGGTGCCAACTGATCAACGGTTCGTTTCAACGCACCCAAGGGTGCACAGGAGTGAGGATGTTTAAAAATTCAAAACCGAGGATAGGAGAGATATGCCAACTCGGTTATGAACGAGAGGTGGCACGGCGAGAAGAAGCTCTCGAGTTGGTCCGACTCGAGCTTGTGCTCGAGCAGATCGAGAGCGGATACGATTCGGTCGCGGACTACCTCGCCGAAATGGCCTGGTTGGAACGCGAAACGGATCGCCTCTCGTTTAGAGGAATCGACCCATCATATGGGTGGTGTGATTGTGGGTGTTTTGGGGGAGAAACAAAAGATTATCGCGGCAGTAACTGCAGCGCCGCAGAGGATCTGATCGACCTCGAACGTAAGTACGGTGTCGGGCAGTACGAGAACTACGCAACGTAGTCCTTTCCCTGCTCCTTTTAACTTGCTCAATGCTTTTCGGAATGTTTTCGAGAAGTGTTGAGCCCCTTTCTTGAGTCATTGACCACCTCTCTGGTTGATTCCTCAAGTTCGGTTAGATGATCGGCTGGCAAATGTTAGCTGACCTCCTCTCGCCTCGGTTGAATACAAAGCGATTGTAACTTATTTCTTCCATCACATCTCGCATCTGCTTACTTAAACCATCAAAAGCTGTCATTACCCTATTTTCAAATGGTGAAATTCTTTCATCAACAATTTGATATACCTCATCTCGTGTTACCGCATTTGCAACAAGATACTGAATAGATTCCGTATGATCATCAACCGTCTTACTCAATTTATCAAACTTCTTCTCAAAACCATCAAATCTGGTTTCTAAACCATCAAATCTGGTTTCTAACTTATCCACTTTCAAGCCTACACCTTGAAGCTTGTCAGCAAGGCTTTGATAATCCTTATGAAGTGATCTTAGAGTAACTGATGCCTGTTTCATATGATGAATGTATTATAATTGAATAAACATGTTCCGACAAAAACACAAAACTCCCAGGCATTTAACCAGGGAGTTTTAACGTTGTTTCTATTACAGCGAAATTTTACGCTTTTGTCAATCCGTAACCTGTGGATTACTCCTTCAAATTCAATTCTTCCAAGGCTTTTCTTTGTTCACGCGACAATTTGTGTGGCGTAACCACTTTAACTACCACAATTTGATCTCCTCGGTCGTGTGAGGTTTGCACTCCTTTGCCTCGCAAACGAAATTCTGTGAGCGATTGTGTGGCTTCTGGGATTTTTAATTCCACATTTCCATCAACGGTTTCAATATCGACCGTGCAACCAAGAGCGGCTTGGGTAAATCCAATTTTCTTTTCCGAATAAATCGTTGAGCCTTCGCGTTCAAATCGATGATCAGGTTTTACATGAATGCGTACAAACAAATCGCCCGAAGCTCCACCTTTGATGGCTTCCCCTTCCCCTTTTACACGTAAGACATTTTGATCTTCGACACCGGCTGGAATATGGACGGTCAACGTTTTCTTTTTGCGTTCGATTCCCTCACCCTTACAAGTGGTACAAGGCGTATTTGGAATTTGTCCGGTTCCAGAACAGGTTGCACACGTTTGTTTTGTTTGAATGTTTCCAAGGATGGTTCGTTGAACACCAATTTTAACACCATTCCCATGACAGTCTGTGCAGGTCTTCATGCCCTTGCCTGGCTCGGCCCCATTTCCACCACATCGATCACAAGTGCTGTGCTTGGTCACGGACAATTCCTTTTCTACACCAAAAACCGAATCTTTGAACGAAAGCTCGACATCAACCTGAATATCGGTTCCTTTACGTGCACGTGTACGCGATGAACCACCACCACCAAAAATACCACCAAACAAATCACCCAAATCCTCAAAGCCAGCAGAAGAAAAGCCCCCTTGTCCACCACCGAATCCTGAGAAATCCCAGGCGGAGCCTGGTCCGGCTCCGCCGGAAAAACCACCGAATCCACCAGAACCATCAAAAGCCCCAGAACCAAATTGGTCGTATTGTGATCGTTTTTGTTCATCGGATAAAACCTGATAGGCTTCATTGATTTCTTTGAATTTGGCTTCATCGCCACCTTGTTTGTCCGGATGATATTTATGCGCCAAAGCACGGAAGGCTTTTTTAATGTCTTCCGTGCTTGCATTTTTTTCTATTCCAAGGGTTTTGTAATAGTCTTTGGGCATAGCCGGTTATTCTTTTTCCGTAAACTCAGCATCGATTGGGCCACTGTCCCCTCCTTTGGTTTCCTCTGGTTGCTTTTGTTCTCCTTTGTCTCCTTCCCCACCTTGATACATCTTTGCCCCAACTTTTTGCGCAATCGTAGACAATTCATCAGCAGCTTTTTTGATGGCCTCGTGATCGTCCGTATCTTTCACTTTTTTCAAAGCCTCAATTTTCTCTTCCACTTCTTTGCGTTCATCTTCCGTGATTTTATCGCCCGCATCTTTCAACATCTTTTCCGTTGTATACATCATGGTTTCAGCAATGTTTTGATGCTCAACCCGTTCCTTTTTCTTAGTATCATCTGCCGCATGTTCCTCTGCATCACGTTTCATGCGTTCAATTTCATCTTGTGAAAGTCCGGTTGATCCTTGGATAGTGATTGATTGGCTCTTACCGGAAGCTTTGTCCGTGGCTGACACATGCAAAATACCATTTGCATCAATATCAAACTTCACCTCAACCTGTGGCACACCACGAGGCGCCATTGGCAATCCGTTCAACATGAATCGTCCCAAAGATTTGTTTCCATCCAACATTGGGCGCTCTCCTTGAAGCACATGAATTTCAACCGTGGTTTGATTATCTGCGGCGGTTGAAAAAATTTGTGATTTGCTTGTTGGAACCGTTGTATTGCGTTCGATAAGCTTGGTCATCACTCCACCCATGGTTTCAATTCCAAGCGAAAGCGGTGTGACGTCGAGGAGCAACACATCTTTAACCTCGCCTTGCAAAACACCGGCTTGCACGGCCGCCCCCATGGCCACCACTTCATCCGGATTCACACTGATGTTTGGTTTTTTACCAAAATATTCTTCTACAACTTTTTGCACAAGCGGCATGCGTGTCATTCCTCCAACCATCACAATTTCTTGAATGTGCCCTTTTGAAAGACCGGCGTCTTTAAGCGCTGATTCAACCGGTCCCAAGGTTTTTTTGACCAAGTCAAAGCAAAGCTCTTCCAATTTTGCACGCGAAAATGTAAGCACCAAATGTTTTGGACCATTGGCATCTGAGGTGATAAATGGTTGATTGATTTCAGTTTGTTGTGCAGTGGAAAGTTCAATTTTTGCGCGCTCAGCTGCATCTTTAATACGTTGCAAGGCCAATGGATCTTTTGCCAAATCAACCCCTTCTTGTTTTTTGAATTCTTGCAAAATCCAATCAATAATCACGCGATCAAAATCATCTCCACCCAAATGTGTGTCTCCATTTGTGGATTTTACTTCAACGGTATCAGCGGAAATATCAAGCACAGACACATCAAAGGTTCCTCCTCCAAGGTCGTACACCATGATTTGTTGACCAACTTTTTTATCAAATCCATACGCCAAAGCCGCGGCCGTTGGCTCGTTAATAATGCGACGAACTGTGAGTCCGGCGATTTCTCCAGCGACTTTTGTGGCATTTCGCTGAGCATCATCAAAATAGGCCGGCACGGTAATGATGGCTTCTGTCACTTTTTCTCCCAACTTTTCTTCTGCATCCGCTTTCAATTTTTGCAAAATCATGGCAGAGATTTCTTCTGGTGTATATTCCTTATCACCCATTTTTACAGCTACACCATCCCCATGTTTAACAATGGAATAGGGCATGGTTTGTTTGTCACGTGTGACTTCTGCGTCATCAAAACGACGTCCGATCAAGCGCTTAATGGAAAAAAGAGTGTTTGCCGGGTTTGTGACTGCCTGACGTTTTGCAGGAAGCCCAACCACACGCTCACTGTTTTTTGAAACAGCAACGATGGATGGGGTTGTACGGGCGCCTTCTTTATTTTCTAAAACTTTTGGTTGTCCACCTTCCATGATTGAGACGCATGAGTTTGTGGTTCCAAGATCGATTCCGATGATTTTCATAAGCAATTAATAAGTAGTAAATAGATAGTAGTGATAAACTTTGGCTGATAGAATGAGTGGCGGTCATCCATCTTTTTTTCAAATCATCACTTATTAACAATAACTTTTGCCGGGCGGATGATACGGTCGCCCATTTTCCATCCACGAAGAGAAACTTCTAAAATGGTTTGATTATCGCTTATCCCATCTTCTTTTTCTTCAACAGCTTCATGTTTATTTGGATCGAATACTTCGCCAACATCACCAAACGGTTCCACTCCAAGTTCTCGGAGTACTTGTTCGAGCTGGTTGCGAACGTGGAGCATGCCCACCAACCAATTTTCTGCATTCTTATCCAGGCCTTCCGGTTTATATTTGATGGCCTGGTCAAAGTGATCAAGGATTGGAATAAGGGATTCAGCCGCATCCTCTTTCGCGGCCCGTCGCATCCCTTCCCGTTCACGTGACAATTCTTTTTTCAAATTATCGTAATCGGCAAGCGCCCGTTGCCAACCTTGCAAATACTGATCGCATTGTTTGCACGACTCTTTTTCCTCGCACCCGCCCCCACAGCATCCTCCACCGCAACATCCTTCTGTTTCTTCATTTTGTTTTTGCTCATCTGACATATGTGATTAAAATAATGCTTGAATATATTTTTGCGCTGATTGAAGAAGGGCAAGATTACGTGCGTAATTCATGCGCATAGGCCCAACCAGACCAATAAGTCCATGTTTATTTCCCGGCAATTTGTACCGAATCATCATGGTGGTAAGCTGATCACCAAAGGGCGAGTGTGAACCAATGAGCACTTGGGTTTCAAACGGTACTTGATCAAAGGCTTTTGTCATAACCACATCAAACTGGTCGATTAAATCACCAAGCGATGTCGCGGTTTCCAAGTCTTGAAATTCGGGTTTGTGAAAGAGATTGGATACGCCAGTAAAATAACTCCAATCTTTATCCATGCTCACCATGGCTGTTTCACCAGAGATTTCAACGAGTCGTTGGGCCACACATTTGAGAACCGACTCCGGATCATTGGAGAAATCCGATTCATCCATGTCCGGGGCGCAGGATTCATTGCTATGCGGTTGCACCACGGTTTGCAAATAATGGAGATAGGCTTTTTTTGTTGGTACACGCCCGGCAGAGGTGTGTGGCTGGCGCAAATACCCTTCTTGCTCCAAAATCCCCATTTCGTTTCTGATGGTTGCAGGCGAAATATCCAGCTGATAGGTGTCGGCCAAATACTTTGAACCAACCGGCATAGCGGTTTTTATATAGTCTTCCACAATCAATCGCAATAGTTGTTCTTGACGAGATTCCATAATAAAATTAGCACTCGCTATTATAGAGTGCTAATTTTATTATGTCAAGAGGAATTTATCCAAATAATCCAAATAATTTTTTCTTTTTTGGCGGGGCTGGCTGTGATATTTTTACAGATTCTCTTGCCTTCCTCACCCAATCATCACTGTCGTCCACCTCTTTTTTCATGGGTCGTTCTTGACCACCTGCCTGCGCTGGTGGGGCTGGAAAATCCCGTCGTCGGGAATCCACCAATCTTCCTTGATCTGCAAAAATCTTTTCGATCCGTGAATGAACCGCGTCAATTTTTGGTGCATCATCCTTTTGCGCTTCTTGGTTTCGATATGCAAAACGATCACGATTTGTTTTTTCTCTAGCAGCTTGTTCAATTATAGCCAATTCTCTTGCCTCACGCTCTATCTGAACTAAATGATCACGCTCCCCCAAGACTTTTTCACGGGCTTTATTAGAGTCGGCAATACGAACATCTCTTGGATCAAGTTTCCCTCGTTCTATCATATTCATATAATTTCATTTGCGCAGAGATTATCATAAAACAGCTCTTTTTTCAAGCCTGCGGTCTGACTTTTTGGTGTTGTGATGCAACAATATCTTCCTTTTCTTTTTTCAATCGATGATATTCCTTTTGCACCACCAAACGATCTGTTTCACTTTTTGCTCCGTGATATTGAAGGGCGGCGATCTCCATTTTGAGCCGAAGTCTTCGTAATTCATTTCCAAGTGGATCAAATTTATAATCTACTGGCAAACGCGCCAATTCTTTTTGAACCTGCTCAACACCCCGAACACCACCAACCCCTTGAGCTTCCTGAACTTCTTGAACCTCCTGAGCTTCTCTCTTCACCGTATACACCACCACAGACATTTCTCTTGTGCGCTCATGGCGATGGATACCGGTTTGATCATCAGAAAATTCTTGTGTGAATCTTTCCGCGAGCACATCATTTTCCGGTCTCAGCCGCACTTCACGCAATAAATCCGCCGGCGTGATGTAATCCATCACCCCTTGATTTACCACAATCACCCGATCTCCAGGATTCACATCGCGAAAATTTTTATACACCAACTCATCTTTTTCTAATTTTCCTCTGGCATCGCCTTGTGGCAACCGTTCAATAATGCCGCTTTTTTTCAAAATAAAAACATTATCTCCATGAACATACAATCTCTGATCTCCTTGCTTATTCACGGTTACGATTTTGACCATGGTTGGTTGTTCTGTTTCTTTTATATTTTTCCAGTCCTGTACTTGTTTGATTTCCCGTAACACATGTTGCATGGCATGATTAACAGCTACATCGATTTGCCGCACAGAACGATCAAACTTGCGCAAATTGTCCACTTGAACATCCAGCTCTTTTCCAAGCCGCACTTGCACACGTCGTGCGATTTCGCGTGACATGACAAGTCCGTTTTTGCCTTCTACCAAAGCCAGTATACGAGAAGCCCCATCATGCACTTTTTCACCTGTCATTCCATCCCTACCTCGAATAGCTTGTGCTCCTTCATTCACAATAGACACCCCTTCAGGGCGTTTTTGGACTTCAACAGGAACATGAAACAGATCTGCCATATCTATTCAAAATAACGTGAAAAATCTTTTCTCACTGATTCCCAAGTTCGTTTCTTGGCCCCGCCTTTGAGTAAAAGCTCAGCAAATTTGGTGCCGCTTAGCGCACTTGGTACGATCACATATGTTGCTCCCACATGATAGCACTTTTTGGCTTCCTCGTGCGTATGAGCTGAAACAATCACAATCCCTTTATATTTTTTTGATTTCAAATAATGCAACAAAGACAAACTGATAATCACATCCGGAACCGTGGAGATGATAAGCGGTGTTTTTTCTGATCTGATCTCATCCAAGAAATTACGATCTCCCACATCGCCATACAAAGCGGGAATTTCTTGTTCAACCAATATGCGAATGACTTGCGGATCAAAATCCACAACGGCAAATGGTTTTTTCATTTTTTGTATGATGGGCAATAAAACAGAGCCGGTTCGATGAAACCCAAACAACAACACAGAAACGGGTTTGTGTGTTTTTTTCATTTCTTCTTCCAAAACAATTTTTGGTTCCATCCAACGCAACGCAGGATGAATCCATTCATATAGCCGTTCATTGTATTGGATGAGCAGTGAACTTCCGGCAATGGTAACAAGTCCAACCGCCGTCACAAAACTCATGGTGGAGTTTGGGATTGTGTGGCTTGCAATTCCGGCGCCGATGATAATAAAAGAAAACTCTGAAACCTGGGCAACAGTTGTTCCGGCCAAAAAGCCTGTGCGCGGGTGATAGCCCAGCAAGCGCATCACAAGAAGCACAATGAGTGGATTTCCAATCAGGATGAAAAGCGAGAAAACAACAATCGGCCAGGCATACATATACAAACTGTTAAGCGCCAAGTGTGTGCCAAGGACAATAAAAAAGATGATGAGAAAAAAGTCGCGCAAAGGCCTGATGCGGGCATTGATTTCTCTATGATAGATGGAACCTGAAAGTGTGATGCCGGCGATCAAGGCACCAAGCTCAATGCCGAATCCGAAATAATAGAGCAATCCGGAAACAAGAAAACACCAACCGATCGCAAACAAAAAAAGCAATTCTTGTGACCGAGCCGTGTATGCAATCACATGCGGCAATACTTTATTTGCCACAAACCACAAAATTGGAATCAAGATAAATGCTTTGACCAATGAGATCACCAAAACATGATCAAGCGGTGCACCGTCTTTGAGGGCGTTTAGCACCAACAAAATAATCATGGCAATAAAATCTTCCACCAACAAAAATCCAACGGAAATGCGTCCGTATAGAGAATCAATATCTTCTTTATCGCTCAACAATTTAATGACAACGATGGTGCTGGCAAACGTAAACGCAATCGCAATATACAAACTGGTGACTGAATCAAATCCAAGCAAAACCGCAATCACATATCCGATCAAAGTGGTAAACACCACCTGGCCGATCCCTGTGGCAAGCGCAATGCCACCCACTTCTTTTAAGGTTCGCCAATTCAAATTCAATCCAACCGTAAATAATAAAAATGCCACCCCAATTTGTGACATGAGATTCAGCATTTCCGGATGATCCGAGGCAACCAACAACTTGGATCCAACCAAAATGCCGGTAATCATGTAGGCGATGATGAGCGGCAAGCGAAATCGAAACACAACCATGGACAATAAAGCCGCGATCACAAGCACCATGCCAATTTCAAAAAAAAGTTCCTCCAACATGTGAGTATTGTAGCATGAAATGAGTAGATAGTAGATAGTAGATAGAGACTCTATCTACTATCTACTGACTACTGGCTGCTGGTTTATTTACTTCCCAACGCCTCTATATCATTTTGATATTTTTCTGCTGTGGCAACCACGTTATCGCCATAAAATCGGAAACGCGTATTGGTCGAGCCTGAAAAATACTTCATGGCCGCGGCCCATTCACCTGATTCTGATCCGGCTCCATCTGCTTTCAACTTAATCGCCGAAGCTAAAAACGCATCGCGAATATCCCAAGGATCTGCGGCTTTACCGGTGATGGCTGTGATTTTGTCGCGATACCCCATCCAAGTCGATGGAATAAATTGCGCCGGGCCCATCGCCCCTCCCCATCCAACTTGATTGCCTTTTTTGTCGCGCATAGGACACGAAACCGGTGTCACATCCGGATCTCTCCCCAATTCAGAGGTGATGGTCTTAAATGGCTCCTGGTCTCGGGTTGGTTTCATGATGACTTTCCAACTTTTTTCCGGCGGATCATTCAAGCGGTTGCAGGTTCCAACGTTTTTTCCCAAATTGGATTCTTGAGTGAGGATCGCAAGCAAAAACGAGGCTCGCACACTGGTTTGGGTGGAGGCCCATGAAGCGATTTTGACAGCCTCGCCGAATGTGATTTGCGTGCTCACATCCAAGAGTTGATACAATCGTGTTCTAATTTGCGATGCCCGTTTTTTTGTGTCCGAAAGCGTGGCCTGATACGCACTTTCTTTTCCTTTGGTTTCTTTGAGCAACACATTTTGCTCACTGACATTTCCTGTGATTTGCTGCTGTTGCAGAGTCTGAATGTTTAAGAGTGAATTCATTTCATCTTGCTGATCCGTCAAAACCAATTTATCCGCTTCCAAATCTGTTTTTGTTTTTTTTGCCAAATCTAACACTTCCGTTAAGCCATTTGATATTTCGGCAGCGCTGGCGATCTCATCCAACATGGCAGAAAAACTTCCTTTTTGCACAAACGTAAACAACAGCGGAAATCGATCTTGTTCATCAATATACCGAACTACATCAGCAATCCGCTCTCGCAAATCAGAAATTTGTTTTGTTTTTTCATCAATGGTGGTTTGTGTTTTTGCTAAATCTTTGGACAGAGATGAAAGTTCAAGCGAGGTTGCTTTCATTTGAAGGGCCACGGCCACTTGCTGTTTTTTCAAAGCATTGACCTTATTTTGCAATGTATTTTTTTGCCCTTGAACAGTTTTGAGTTCTGATTGATATTGCTGAATTTGTTTTTCGATTTCCTGCAATTGCGATTGCAACTGATTTGTCTCCTCTGAAACAGAAGCGGTTTGCAACAAATCAGCCCGCACAGGCAGCGAGAACGCAAAAAAGATAATCATCAGACTGACACAAATAAAAGCAACGGATTTTTGCATGGATTTAGTATACCACAATGGATGTCTTGATTATCTTTTGTGTTTGTCGAAGATATTTCTCAAACATAAAACCCCCAGATGAACTGAGAGTTTTGTGTGGTGACCCCACGGAGAGTCGAACTCCGCTTTGCAGGATGAGAACCTGCCGTCCTAACCGATAGACGATGGGGCCAAATAAAAGCGATGGGATTGTAACAAAAAGAGCGAGGATAATCAAGAGATTCGACTTCTTCTTTACTATTTATCACCCATCCCCTAAGATATCGTCAGCTCTTTGGAGGCACCATGCGAAAACCATACATTGGGGTTTCAGGCATTACATTGCATGCACAAGGACAAGAGGCTGTGGATCACATCCTGCCTCTTCCAAACCATTTTGTGATGATAGGAGTTCTCGTCAGTAGCAAAACACTCTCCGGTCAACAAAACAGATACCCAAATCGGTATCCGAACGTCCGTCATATTCGATCTGTTTTTCCGATTCACCCGTGTGCCTTGAACCTCATCCACTTCTCAACCGATTTTCCAAACGGATTTCAAGGCGAACTTGAACAGCTGGTGAAACTTGGCGGCCCAAACCTGCACGGCTTTCAACTCAACATGGTTTGGCCGGACGCTGAACAAATCCGCGCCGCGCTCGAAGGCAAAAACCTGCGAACCGTGCTACAAATCGGACCACGGGCCATGACAAAGGTCGGCAACGATCCTGAAATGCTTGTCATTCGATTGAGCGCGTACACAGACATGATCACAGACGTGCTCTTGGATGCAAGCAGAGGTGTTGGCAAAGATCTTGATCTTGTCGAAGCCGAACGCATGGTCAAGGAAATCCACGATCGATTTCCTCAACTGGGCATTGGAATCGCAGGCGGACTCTCAGGCCAGACACTTCCGTGCCTCAGGCCGCTTGTGCAGAAATATCCTTTCCTCAGCATTGATGCGGAAGGAAAACTGCGCACTCCGGCGCCTGAAGACCAACTTGATCAAGAGGCTATCCATCGCTACTTGGATGCGGCCAAAACCTTGTTTCAGAACTCGTAACACCCACCTTGGGTGTTTTTTATTGCACCCATTTTCCGTATTGGCGCACAAGCAATTCTGAGGCGCGCAGTGGTTCGGCCATCACATCCTTCACCACTTTTTCCATGCGAGCACTTTGTGAACCTTTTACCAGCACCACATCGCCGGTGTGCACATGTGCATCCAACCATCGCCCGGCTTCCTCAGGCGTTGCAAACGATTCTGTGTGTGATGCATCCATCCCGGCCTCAATCGCGGCCTGCTGGATTGTTTTTGCCACATCGCCCACGACAATCAATTCATCAATCCCAAGTTCTGCCACACGCATACCAACCATGCGGTGCTCAGATTCGGTTTGATCGCCAAGCTCTGCCATGTGTCCAAGCACAGCCATGTGCCGCGCCTCATTTTCCACCACAAACGATTTCAACACATGCAATGCCTCCACCATGGATGCCGGAGCTGCATTGTAGGTTGAATCAATGAGCAAACTGCCTTTAATGCCGGGGATTGGATTCATGCGACCTGGCTCGCGCATAAAATTTTGAGTCGTTGATAAAATTTCTTCCCAGGTTAATCCAAGATATTTGGCAACCGCAACGGCCGCAAGCAAAGAACTAACCGCACTTTTTCCAAGCTGATTTTTTAACACAACCTCCACAGATTCATCCGGTTTGGTTTGAATATGCGTCACGATTTTTGAAAACAATTCTCCAGGCTCAAAATCATCATCCACACGTGTTTGCACATCAACATCCAACGCACGAATCTGTGCGTTTTGTTTGAAACCATAGGTAACGATCGACGCATTTGCATGACCAGCCGCACCCATCACACGATCATCGTCCGCATTTAACACCACACAACCGGACGGATCCGTGTTTGCCAAAAGTTTTGCCTTTTCCTCGACCAATTGTTCAATGGAACGAAAAAATTCCACATGAACCGGTGAGATAGCGGTCATGACAGAGATGTTTGGTTTGGCAATGGCGCACAAATAATCCATGTCATTTGGATGATCAATGCCATATTCAAGCACATACACCTGTGGAATCTGCTTTGGGGATGTGAGCCATAATCGAAGCCAGGCAAACACAGAGGTACCCGGCGCCTGGGCCTGTAAAATCGCAAGCGGAACCCCAAGTTCATTGTTGTAGTTTTCTTTGGGGGTGTAGACCCGATATTTTGCAGACAAAACAGTGGCAATGGTTTTGCGTGTAGATGTTTTTCCAACTGAACCGGTCAGGGCCACAAGGATTGGCCTATGTTTTTCTATAAGCCGTTTTGCTTTCTTTGCAAGAAGATTTTGTAGGTATTTTTTCATAGGTGTTGATTGAAATTCCAAATGACAAATAACAAAGAAGGAAATTGTTTTTTATTAAAAAACACAATTTTTGTTATTTGGAATTTGTGATTTGGTGATTAAATCGATGACCACAAACACTCAACGACTTACTGACTCCACGACTCTATCAGTATTTTGCCTACCCCCCCCACTTTCCTCATGGGTGGAACCTCAAAATACTGTAACAGAAAACGGGAAATATCCCCAAACAACGGAGCTGCGGTTGATTCAGCCCACTCAACATCTCGCGGTCGATTCAAACGCACAATCATGGCAAACTTTGGATCTTCAACCGGACCAAACCCAGCAAAAGAACCGACCGTGTTGTCATTTGAATATCCCCCGTTTGAGGATGCCACCTGTGCAGTTCCTGTTTTGCCGGCAATATAATATCCTGGCACGCCAGCCTTTTTTCCATGTCCGTGCTCCACCACAGAAACCAGCATAGCCCCAACCAAACGCGTGGTCTTTGGACTTAACACTTGTGACACATCTTGCGGAGCTCGTTTCTCCACAGAACCATCCGGATGACGAATCTCATCAATCGACATGGGTTTTTTTAGGGTACCACCATTGGCAATGGCTGCATAAGCCATCACAATCTGAAGTGGGTTCACGGTAATTCCCTGACCAAACGAAGCTGTGGCCCGAAACACCTCTGCCTTTTTTGAAAGCGAACTAATATCTCCAGCGGTTTCTTTTTGTAATTCTATTCCTGTATTTTTTCCAAACCCAAATTTTTTCACATAACTTTCAAAAATATCTCCACCCATTTGCCGCATGGAAAAAACCATTCCTGTGTTAATGGAATCTTCAAGCACTTTTGTCATGTCCGAAAGTCCATACACTTTTCCTTCTGCGTTTCCAATCGGTTTTGGCCAACCCTCAACCATCACCGAACCTGTGTCTGTAAACGTGGTTGATGGCGAAACCGCTCCGGCATCAATAGCTGCGGCCATGGTGAGTGGCTTGAAAATCGAACCTGGCTCATAGGCATCAAAAATCGCCGGATTGTTAAATCGATTCACATCCTTCACATCTCCGTAATGATTTGGATCATAATCCGGTTCACTGCACATGGCCAAAATTTTTCCGGTTTTTGGTTCAACAATAATCACACTACCACCATCAGCTCCATGGCGCTTCACTGCCTCTTTCAAAAGTGTGCATGCCTTGAATTGGATGGTTCGATCAATGGTCAAGACAATATCTGATCCATCAACGGCCGGCTTTAATGAATTGTTGGCAATGGCGATGAGACGTCCGGCTGTATCTTTTTCACTTTCAAGATAGCCGGCGGTTCCGGCAAGGGCTTGTTCAAAATATCCCTCAATGCCATAGCGACCGACTTTTTTTCCATCTTTATCTGAGCCGATAAATCCCAAAATATGCCCACCCATTTCTCCTTCCGGATACACACGCGCGGTTTCTTCCACAAACTGAATGCCGGACAAAGCCAATTTTTTAATTTTGTCTTGTTCAGCTTGTGTGATGTTATGCTGGATGGGTTCGTACGGATCGTTTTTGTTGCTAAGACGCACAACAAGGGCATCCTTACGGTCCGTTTCCCATTTCAAAATACTACCGATTGCTTCCACGGCTGCACGTGCATCCGTGATGTGACGAGGATCTGCAAATAAAAATCCAACCTGTTGATTCGTGATAAGTGGCACCAATTCCCCATCTTTGTTGTCGTGGGCATAAACCGTTCCACGCTTTGGATACAACTGACGGAAAATATCATGCTGACCACTTGCAAGCGCTTGATATGTGCCATGACTCACGACTTGAATGTAAAACAAGCGCAGCACAATGAGCCCGGCAAACAAAAAAACACCAACACGAAACGTTTCCAAACGCCAATCGCGTTTGGTTGCTCCAGTTTGATGGTGCCAATTTCGTTTTTTAAGTTCCATAAAAAA
>Ga0172373_10006072_pt1 | contig 16202 bp, 15 predicted proteins | sample Lak10m_2_FD_114546 | JGI IMG/M metagenome (GOLD analysis project Ga0172373, IMG submission 114546) | Freshwater microbial communities from Kabuno Bay, South-Kivu, Congo - kab_092012_10m | ecosystem: Environmental > Aquatic > Freshwater > Lake | place: Democratic Republic of the Congo...
CCCAACGCCGTGCGGAGAGCCGCCGCAACGTGTACGCCAAACATCTTTTCGTACTTGTCGTTCGCGGCTGCATTGCGGGCGATTCCCGTATGGTATTCAAATGGCCCTGGCATAGCAAAGCCAATTCCCCGAACGGCATCTAATCCGATATAGTCGATGGTTTTTTGAATGGTTTGAGCCCATACCGCTATAATTTCGCTCGACTCCGCCTTGTTATTTACGGCATGGGTGGCGGTGCTGTCGGGCAAAAAACGCTTTTCCTCCAGGTGCACCGCCGCACAGCTAATGTGGCTGCCACCAATATCTACGCCTATTGAAATGCCTTTCATGTTTTTTTACCTAAGGTACAAAATAAGTGGAATAATAGGTAGCTGGCATTCAATCCATCGGGTGGGTACGAGGGGCTTCAGGACAGGTAGCAGGTGGTATGGCAACTGGCTGAGCAAAAGGGTAGGGAGGGCTTAGCTGCGCTGAATATCAATAGAATAAGTGAACTTTTCTGCATGGTAGTAGCCAATATTGTACTCTAGGGGCTGGCTGTCGGCATCGAGCACAAATCGTTCCCGAACGAGCACGGGGTCTTTGGATTTGATGGAAAGAAGTTGGGCTACCGGTTTGGGGGCAAACGCCGCCCGAATATGTTCTTTAGATAAGGCGGGGCGCACCTGGTAGCCTTTTTCGAGAATATCGTATAGCGGCAGCGAAAAGTCATCGTGGATACTCAGCCCAATGCGAGGGTGAAAAAAGCTTTCAAAGTAAACAAAGGGGCCATCCGCATCTCCCCGAAGGCGGCTCAATTTTACTACCGTGCTGCCACTGGGAATTTGGAAAAAGCGCTGGGTGCGGGTACATGCCTCGACGACCTCAACCTGGATATGATAGTTGGTGAAAATGACTCCCTGCGCGTTCATCTCCTGGGTGAAGCTGTGCCATTCATTGAGGCGGGTCGTGATGGTGGCGGAAGCCACCCGGGTGCCTACCCCTTTTTTTCGGATGAGCAGCCCTTCGTACTCCAGCTTGTTGGTAGCCTGCCGGATGGTATTCCGACTGATTCCCAGTTTGTCGGCCATTTCTATTTCTCGGGACAGCAGGGCACCTTGCTGGTATTCCTCCTGCTGTATCAAATCCCTTAGCAATTGCTCGACCTGGGTATGCAGCGGTATCCGACTTTGATGGTCAATTTTTAGTTCCATGCGCATGAAGTCAGTGGTAGGAATAAATCACAAAAAACGAATGTAGCAAAATTTAATTTTTTTTAAAAAAAGAAATTGGTCAAATATTTTGAGTTTCCACAAGAGGGAGGGGAGTATTTTTTTTGATTAAAACAGGGAGTATAAGTGATTGAAAATCATGTTTTAATAAAGATGCCAACAAAAAAGGCTGGTCTGCGGGAATGGCAGACCAGCCTGTCGTCGGGATATGCTATCTAGCGTGCCCGATGCTCATTCGATTCGATTAATGCTGTGATTTTTTTTCAGCACACGCTCCGGCATTATTTTTTTTATCCGCGCAGCAGGCAGGGGTTGGTGCGTTAGCACCAGCGGCTGTTTGGGCAGATGCGGTAGAGGATGCGTCAGCGCTGGATTTGGCAGCGCAGCAGGCTGGTTTGGCAGCAGCTGCTTCGCTGCTTTCGGGAGCCGTTGGGGCGGTGGCAGCCGCAGTGGATTTGGCTGCGCAGCAGGCTTTGTCGGCACTGCATTCTTTCTTGGCTTTATCTTTTTTCTTGCCTCCACCATTGCCGTCGTTGCCGGCGTACACTGCCACCGATGCTGCCATAGCCACCAGGGCGATAATGATACCTTTTTTCATGTAAAATGTTCTTTAGTTGATAATTGTGCGCTAAATAAAGAACCAATATAGGGAAAAAGATGATACTTTTCCACTTAAGTAAACCATGCCCAATTGTTCCACCCAAAATATATGTAACGATGAGGAGAAAAAAGACCCGGCACGGTCTCTTGGTGCTTACTGGAATGTGGCTACTACTATGGATGCCTGGAACTTCATTAAGCGGACAAGCCACGGCGAATGAGCTGTTGGATGCATTTCGATGACCATCTCCAATTATGAGGAAGCTATTCCAAAGGAAGCGCGCGTTCGCGGAGACGAATTCCGATATAATTGGTCTGCGCCACTGGTCATGTCACCTACCGATCCACGTACTTTATTTTTCGGGGGCAACTATTTATTCAAATCTACCAACCAGGGGCGAACATGGGAGATTATTTCACCCGATTTGTCCACGCGTTTCCCTTCGAAAATGATGAAAGGAAAAAGTGGTGGGGTTACTCCCGACAACACCGGAGCGGAAACGCATGGCACCATAACGGCCATTTCACCATCCGCTATGCTGGACCAGACTATTTGGGTCGGTACAGACGATGGAAATGTGCAGATTACTCAGGATGGCGGACTTCACTGGCAAACCGTCCGCGCCCGGATCCCAGGGGTGCCCGATAGTATCTGGGTCAGCCAGGTAGCTGCTTCGCACTTCCATCCTGCTGTGGCCTATGTGAGCTTTGATGGCCATAGAAGCAATATTTTTTCTCCATTTCTTTTTCGAACCAGCGATTATGGTAATTCATGGACCAACTTGTCGAAATCGCTGCCCGAGGGAGAGGTGATTCGTACCTTTCGGGAAGATACCCGGAATCCGGATTTGCTTTTTATCGGTACGGAAACAGGCGTTTGGTACTCCATATTGGAGTGCCTACGGCTAAGGCGGGTACGTATTTACTTACGTTGCGCAGCAAAGACCGCCTTTGGAAGCAAACGCTTCAAATACGGGAGGATCTAGGAAATAATTGAGATTCGTCCGAGGTGCGGCCGTTCGTACTACGGCAGTATTCGACGCCAGATAACATTTCATTAAAACGCCAATTTTTTTTCACAAAATGAAAAAAAATTGGCGTTTTAACTAATTTTATTTGGCAACCGAAAACAACAACCTGTTTCCAAGCTGCCGCGTTGATTACTTTTTGCGGAGTGGCTGGCCAGCACGCAGATCGCGATACACGCCCTCATCCACTACAATTTGGCCATTTACCAATACGAATGGAATCCCTTCCGGATATTGATGTGGGGCTTCGAAGGTACTTTTGTCCCGGATGGTATCGGGGTTGAACAGGGTTAAATCCGCATAGTATCCTTTGCGGAGGAACCCGCGATCGGTGAGTCCCATCCGTCGTGCCGGTTGCCCGGTCATTTTGAAGAGAGCCTGATCGAGGGAGAGGACCTTTTCTTCGCGGACATAGTGCCCCAGTACCCGAGGGAAGGTGCCATAGGCTCTGGGATGGGGATGGTCCTTTCCGGGTTGGCTCAATCGTCCGTCGGAGGCCACCATAGTTTGCGGATGCTGCATGATGCGGCGCACATCTTCTTCGCTAATGGCGTGGAAGATGCAGCCTGCTCCCCGGTGTATCTGCGCCTGAATAACGAGATCCGCCCCATTTTCGACGCTGGGTTCAAGCCCTTCGAGCAGTGCCCAGTCGTGCAATGTTTTTCCATTTAATTCCGGCTTCCAGTCGAAACTGCCAAACTGGATTCGGCGGAGGTCTCCGCCTCCCCGGTCGTTGAGAAGATTGAAAATGATACCTTTTCGGATGCTGTCGCGCAAAACCGGATCGTCGCAGCGCTTGGCAAATCCTTGAACAGGGTTGCCTTCCAGCGCCCAGGATGGTATCAACACACTGATTCCGGTGAAACTGGCGGTGTACGGATATTGGTCGATCATAACATCCAGCCCTCGTTCGCGCGCTGCATCCACCATAGCCAGCGTTTTGACGCTGGCTCCCCACATCTGGATTCCAATGGCTTTGTGGTGCGTCAGCACAACGGGAATAGCCGCTTGCTCGGCAATCTGAATCGCTTCAGCTACTCCTTCCAGAAGGCCAAGCCCTTCCTCGCGCAAATGCGAGGTGTAAATGCCGCCATTTCGTGCCGCTATCCGGGACAGGGCCACTACTTCGTCGAGCTTGGCATAGGTGCCGGGAAGGTATTTGAGCCCGGTAGAAATACCGAATGCTCCATCCGACATCGCTTTTTCAATCCATTGCCCCATTTCCTGCAGCTCGGCGGCATCGGGCGCACGGTTGACCAAGCCCATGACGTGGTTGCGCACGGTGTTATGCCCTATTAAGTAGCCGACATTCAGTCCGATTCCAAGCGCCTGGAGGGTATCCAGGTAGGAACCTATGCGCAGGGGGCCACCTCCATCAGGCCCACCCAAAGCCGTTGTAACGCCTTGTCGCAGGTGGCTCTGTGCTTGGGGATCCAGGGTCAATGGCTCCAAATGGGTATGTAAATCAATGAATCCGGGACTGACGACGAGCCCCTGCGCGTTAATTACCCGGCGGGCCTTGGCTCGTATATGTGGTGCCATCCGCGCAATGCGCTCTCCTTTAATGGCAATATCCATCTGCTGAAACCCAGGACCTTGTCCGTCGAAAACGGCTCCATCGCGGATGAGTACATCATAGCGTTGTGCCGACACCATGTGCGGAAGGAAGCCCAGTAGCATGCAGAGTAGGGTGCTGATAATCTTCATTTCCTTTGATTTAGAATGGAAAGTTAAAAAAAAGGTGCTATCCGCTAAGGCCTCCTTTTATTTCTTCCATAACTGTGTCCCCGCTTTTGGGGCAAACAGCAGAAAAATGGGGGGCTGGAACCCCTTTTTTCCTGTTCCCGCATGGAAGGAATCTGAAAGTTTTTGTAACTTAAAGGCTGTTTATTAAATGTACAAATTCCTTTCCGTGAAAGAAATTCGCAATATCATTGAAATGTACGATTCGCTGGATCATTCCAGCGAAAAGGTCGCGTTGGCCTCTGTAGTAAATGTAGAAGAGTCTTCCTATCGCCGGATTGGTGCCCGCATGTTGGTTCAAAGCACCGGAACATGGATAGGCGGTATCAGCGGAGGATGCCTGGAAGGAGATGCCTTGCGCCGATCCCAGGCAGCTATATATAAAAATGAGCCAACGCTGGTCGTCTATGATACCATGGATGACGACCGCAACCAAATCGGCGTGGGACTGGGATGCAACGGCCGGATTGAAGTGCTGCTGTCGCCGGTTGATCCGGGAAACCCCCACAATGAAATTGAAATACTTCGAAAAATTCAGCACGCTTCGACCCCAAGTATCCTGCTCAAGGTAATTGATGCGGCGGAAGAGTCGGGGATTCTGGGTGCATTAGCGCTGATTTCCCTATCGGAGACGCCCGTCGATTTTGTGGGCATTGATCCCGAAAACCTGGCTCCCTTGTTGGAGGACGTGATTGCCAAAAAAGCACCCCGCGTATTTCATTGTTCTTCTGCTAAATATGGGGAACTAAAAATCCTAATCGAGTTTATTCGGCCAGAAACGCGCCTGGTCATTGCCGGCGATAACTACGATGTCAATGCGATGGCCGGAGTAGCCAGCGAATTGGGATGGGAAATTCACATCATCGGAAAAGCAAAAAAGCTCTCCAAACACATTTTTGGATTAGCTAAACAGGTGCTCGACTATCAGCAGGCAGACCAAGTGGAAATGAATGAGTACACCGCGGTTATTCTGATGTCGCACGATTACCAAAAAGACCTCGACCTACTTCAGATTTTCTACGATAAAAAACCAGCCTACCTCGGTATGTTGGGACCTAAAAAGCGCTTCCTGAAAATGAAAAACGAATTGCCCCACCGCTCGTTTGACGAACAGGGCTTTCTGTTTTCACCTACCGGGCTGGAAATTGGCGCCGAATCCCCCCAGGAAATCGCGCTGGCCATCGCCGCGGAAATCGTGGCTACCATGCGTCACAAGGAGGGCGGTTCGCTCCGGTTGAAACAAGGGACCATCCACGAACGGGATTGACCCCTGGAAAGGGAAGAAAAGCCGGCGGCAGGGATACACGCGTTATGTAAAAAATTATCCTTTGGCGGTAAATGCCGCCAAAGGATTTATGGGATAGCTCCTTTACTTTTGCGATTCATACCCGTGCCTGAATCACACCGCTGCAGGGCGCATATACTTTTCAGGATCCTGCTCAAATTTCACCTTGCAGCCATCGCAACAGAAATAGACGGATTCATCTTGGTAGGTCAACACATGGCGGGCGGTGCTTTTTTGAACAGGCACCTGACAGACCGGGTTGATGTAGTATTCGTTGTGGGCGGATAGAGCGCCGGGTATTTCGGCTTCGCTCTTTTCCAGTGCGGCTTGCTTTGAGCGGAACACCTGTATAATCTCGGCTAAAATACTAATCGCTACCTCTTCTGGAATACGGGCACCGATATCCAAACCCGCTGGGGTGCGAATATCCTTGAGCTGATCCATCGAAATACCTTTGCGGCGCAATTCCTGGAAAATTCCATTTGCTTTCCGTCGGCTGGAAACAAACGCGGTGTAAGGGGCATTGAGTTGGATTGCCTGAAAAAGAGCTTCAGAATCGCCCTCCCCCTGGGTGCAAACGACCACGTAACTGCTGGTTTCTGATTCTGCCTCCGCGAAGTCGCGCAGGGTAAATACCTGATCTGCCAGCGGAAACAGTCCTTCTTCCACTTCGGGTAACACCACCGATACCCGATAGTCCATGGCGTGTGCAATCCGCGCCAAGGCCATGGCAATATGCGATTTGCCAAATATCAATAGCTGGGGCTTAGGGATGACCGGCTCAATATACACCTCCACCTCGCCGCCGCTTTGACAAGTCATCGTATATAACTTTGTTTGACCTGATGCACTCGTTTGGGCGTTGGGGCTGATGTGTACCAACCGGGGCTTGTGGTCGCGCAGCGCGTCCAATGCTTCTTTGAGTACGATTCCTCGGGTGCAGCCACCGCCAATCCAGCCAAAAATCTGACCATCGGTCGTGATGATAGCTTTATCGCCTGGCTTTCCAGAGGATGGAATCTGTCGTCGTACGATGGTAGCCGTGGCATACGGCTCTCCGTTGCGGTTAAGCGTGAGGGCTTTTTCGAGAAAAGAGTTAAGCATGGGTCAAAATATTTTCCAGTTTCAGTAAACTTTCAAAATTGTGTGCCGAACCGAAATGGTTCAAGGCGGGTAGGGCAGCTTGCATCCCTCGTTGAATAGGTTCATAGCCTTGCATGCCTTTGAGTGGATTGAGCCAGATGAGCTTGCGAGATCGCAGCTTAATTTTTTGGATGGCCTCCTCCAGCACCTTGGGTTCTCCGGTATCCAGGCCATCGCTCAATATGAGGGTCAGGGTGCTTCCATGGAGAAAACGCCGGGCGTGGTGCTCGTTGAAGTGGGCGAGACAGCCTCCAATTTGGGTGCCGCCCGACCAATGGTCCGATGATTGGGATACTTTGTAGAGTGCGGAAGCCAGGTTTTTATCAGAAAGGTCGTCGGTAATGCGTACCAGGCGGGTGCTGAAAGCAAATGCCTCGATTTGCTTGAAATGGGTTTTGAGTGCCCATAGGAATTTGAGGAGGTAAAAGGAGTACTTGTCCATAGAACCACTCACATCGAGGAGAACGAGCAACCGGTATTGTTGTTTTTTTCGGTTGGTTCGGGTCAGCGAAAGAATGGTGCCTCCACGCTGGATGTTCTTCCGGATGGAGGCACCTAGGTCTATGGTTCCGTTTTTGGCGCGTTGGCGTTTGCGCCGGATGCGGAGGCTCATCTCGCGAATGAGCTTCTCTGCCAGCTCGTCCAGGAGCGCCGATTGTTCGGTGCTGAGCTGGGCGAAATCCGTCTTTTTCAAGACCTCGGTGGCGTTGGCACCACTGGTGTTTTTGGACTCCTCCAGTTCATGCTCCGATTGGGTGGCTCCCGTTCCCATCATCACTGCGATCCGTTGTTGCTGCTGAAGCACCTTTTTTTGGTTGAAATAGTTGGTCTTCTGCCGAACACGGCTTCCCTTCGGCTTCCAGAAGCGGCTGAAAACTAGGTGAAATAAAGCACGTTCTTCTTTCTCCTTGCAGAAGAGAGCCGCAAGGGCGAATTCGAAATACTCCAAATCCCACCAAATACCCTGCAAAGCGGTGGCGACCGCATCCTGGCTACAGGAGATACCGGAAGAAAAGCCCTGACTTCGTGCTTCCCGCACGAACCCAATTAATGCTTCTGTAAATGACGGATAGTCGGTATAGTGATCCAATGGCCTTAATCGTGGTTAGGTAGGTCTTTTACCTTTTTCATTTCCTCAATGTGCTTGCGCACGGCTTCCAGATCGACGTTGAATGTCCGGGTACCGGGCAGGTTGACACTTTTGTAAAAAGCAGCGGCTTCTTTCGCGACTTCTTGTCTTTTTTCTTCCTGTTCCTTGTATTCTTTCAATAAAGATGCCATGACAAAAATTTGATAGGTTAAAAAATTTCTTCAGTCACCCGTCGGATATCCTGGTCTGATTTGAGCAGACAGGAGAGGCTTCTGATTAAAGGATAGTCTGCGTCGTGCAGCAGAGCGATGCCACGTGCCCAATCGATGGTTTCTGCGATTCCGGGTGATTTGTCGAGTTTGAGGTTGCGCATACGATCCACGTATCCTACGATTTCTTCGGCGAGGCGCTCTTCGATATCCGGAACGTGTTTTTTGATGATGCGGACTTCTTTTTCCATCGATGGATAATTGACCCAGTGGTAGAGACACCTGCGCTTCAACGCATCGCTCAGCTCCCGGGTTCGGTTGGAAGTGAGTACCACCAGTGGCTTGTAGGGCGCACGAATAGTACCCAGTTCGGGGATGCTGATTTGAAAATCCGATAGCAGCTCCAGGAGAAATGCTTCAAATTCCTCGTCTGCCCGATCAATTTCATCGATGAGCAGCACACAGGGCTTCTCCGAGCTGATAGCCTGTAATAACGGCCTTTTCAATAAATACTCCTCCCCGAAAATGAGGTGCTCTTTTTCGCGTAGGGTTTTTTCGCTGTGTTCGTGGAGCTGTATAGCCAGAATCTGCTTTTGGTAATTCCACTCATAGATGGCGTTATTGACATCCAGCCCTTCATAACATTGGAGGCGCACCAATGGAAATCCCAATAATTCCGACAGGATATAGGCCACGCGGGTTTTGCCTACGCCTGGATTGCCCTCCAGTAGCAAGGGCTTCTCCAGTTTGAGCATGAGGAAAAGCACCGTCGCCAGTTCGTCTTCAATGACATAACCCAGCTCATCGATGCGGGGTATCAACTCTTTGGGATGATGGACCACAGCCTAATTCTTTTTTCTAAAAATACTCTTGGCCATCGTTCCCAGCATGGAACCAGCCGACAAATCGTTGGCTACTTCCTCTCCGGCGAGCTTGGCTTTGAAGTTTTCTACAAACTGGTTGAGCAGCTGATCCGATACATCGTTGATAAGCCGGGAACCAAACTGTGCCAGCATACCCACAATGGCGATATTCATCGAAAATTTCACATGGGTGACGCCATCTGACTCCGATAGGTCGCCATTCATAATCATATCTGCGCTGCCTTTGCCTTTGCTGTCCAGTCCCTTGCCACTGAGTACCATGCGATGGGCGGCTTCATCCAGCTCTTTGATTTCAATATCGCCGTAGTAGGTGGCTTTAATGGGGCCGAACTTGGCTACCACTTCGCCTTTGAAGTTGCGGTCGTCCACTTTTTCAGTCAGCGAGGCCCCTGGAACGCAGGTGACAATGTAGGCAGGGTCGGCCAACGCGCTCCAGACCTTATCGATGGGCTGTTCAATATCGAATTGCTTCTCAATGGTAGTATTCATTGCGGGTGTTTTTGAAGTGAAGGAGGGAGCAGGCCATAACCTGCCCCCTATGTTGAGTTACCTGAATGTTATGAAAAATGACCAACGGCTTTCAACTCCTTGAAAAGCTTGTATGGAGTAACGGGTATCTCCAGGTGCTTGATTCCGAGGTGAGAAACCGCATCTACAATAGCGTTTACAATAGCAGGCGGGGCACCTACCGTGGGAGATTCTCCTACGCCTTTTGCGCCAATTGGATGGTGTGGAGAAGGCGTAATGGTGTGGCCTGTTTCCCAGCTGGGTGATTCCACCGCGGTAGGCACCAGGTAATCCATGAAGGTACCATTGAGGATATTCCCGGCATCGTCGTATATGAGTTCCTCATACATAGCCGGTGCGAGGCCTTGGGTGAGTCCGCCGTGCACCTGCCCTTGTACGATCATCGGGTTGATGATGTTTCCACAATCGTCGATGGCCACAAAGCGGCGCACCTTGATATGGCAGGTATCGGGGTCAATATCTACGACGCAGATATAGGCACCAGAGGGGAACGTGAGGTTGGGCGGATCGTAGTAATGAGTGGCTTCGAAGCCTGCCTCCATACCGGGAGGGTGATTGGTATAGGCTGCAAAGACGATTTCCTGGATCGTCTTGGCTTTATCGGGAGCACCTTTCACAAAGAATTTTCCGGGTTCCCACTCCAAATCTTCCTCGCTGACTTCTAGGAGGTAGGCGGCAATTTGTTTGGCCTTATCGCGCAGTTTACGGGCAGCCATTGCGGCAGCTGCACCCGCGGTAGGGGTGCTTCGGCTGGCATAGGTACCCAACCCGTATGGTGCGGTGTCGGTATCGCCCTCCTCAATCTGGACATGGTCCATGGGTATCCCGAGTTCTTCGGCTACAATTTGGGCGTATGTCGTTTCATGGCCCTGTCCTTGCGATTTGGTGCCAAAACGGGCAATAGCCTTGCCTGTGGGATGTACGCGGATTTCTGCCGAATCGAACATTTTAATACCGAGGATATCGAAATCCTTGGAAGGCCCTGCACCGACCACTTCGGTGAAGGTAGAAATACCGATTCCCATCCATTTACCTTGCTTGCGCAGTTCTTCTTGTTCTTTGCGCAACGCGTGGTATCCGATGGCATCCATCGCTTTTTGGAGGCCAGCATGGTAGTCGCCACTGTCGTATGACCACCCGGTAGGGGAAGCCCAGGGGAACTCTTCCTTCTTAATGAAGTTCTGCATGCGCAGGTCGGCTGGATCGCGGCCAATCTGGCGGGCGAAGATATCGGTGATGCGTTCAATTGCGTGCACGGCCTCCGTGACGCGGAATGAACAGCGATAAGCTACTCCTCCGGGCGGTTTGTTGGTGTACACGGCATCGGCTTCCATGTAGGCGGTATGGTAGTTGTACGAACCGGTGCCGATGGAGAACAGGCCTGTTGGGAACTTGGATGGGTTGGCGGAGGCGTCGGTATATCCATGGTCGGCCAGGACTTTGAACCGGGTGGCGAGGATTTGCCCATCTTTGTTTCCTGCCATTTCAGCGGTGATGTGGTAATCGCGTGCGAAGGAATCCGCTTGCAGGTTTTCGCTGCGGTCTTCAATCCACTTAACCGGAAGGCCGGTGAGGAATGAAACGGCGATAGCAATAACATAGCCGGGATACACGGGCACTTTACCACCAAAACCACCACCAATATCGGGCGAAATGACCCGTACCTTTTCTTCGGTCAGACCAACATGACCAGCTACCAGGGCAATCACCGTGCGGATGGCGTGGGGAGCCTGTGTAGTCATGTACATCGTGAGGTGATTGTCCACCTTATTGTAGCTGGCAACGCAACCACAGGTTTCAATAGATGAGACGTGGATTCGTGGGATGTGCATCTGCTGGGTCACCACCACCTCTGCGTTGTTGAACACCTCCTCTGTTTTTTCCTTATCGCCCACTTCCCAGTGCCAGATATGGTTATCTTCCTTTCCGGGCTTGTCGGGGCGAAGAATCGGTGCGTTGGGATCCAATGATTTGAATGGATCCATGAGGGGGGTCATCGGCTCGTATTCTACGATGACGGCATCCCTGCCGTCGCGAGCGATGTATTTCTCCGTGGCGATAACGGCTGCAACCTCCTGCGACTGATACATCACTGTATCGGTGGGGAGTACCATCTGCGTATCCGACATGAGGGTCGGCATCCAATGCAGGTTGTATTGTTCCAGGTCTTTACCTGTCACGACAGCCAGTACACCTGGTATGGCCAGGGCTTTGGAGGCGTCAATTTTTTTAATTTTCGCATAGGCGTATGGGCTGCGGACAATGTCCATGTACACCATGCCAGGGAGTTTGACATCATCTACGTAGTTGCCTTTTCCCTGAATAAAACGGGCATCCTCCTTCCTTTTCCTGGAGTGTCCCATTCCACCAATTTCCTTAGACGTTTTGCATTCCAACATGAAAAATGTGTTTCTTCGGTGAAGTAAAATGGCTGAGAATCAGACAAATTCAGGTTCGGTAGAAGGCAGTTCGAGACCCTGCATTTTAGCCGAAGCGTATTGAATTGCTTTTACGATATTGTTGTAGCCCGTACAGCGGCACAGGTTGCCGGAGATACCCCAACGGATTTCCTCTTCGGTGGGGTTCGGGTTTTTCTCGAGCAGCTCAACTGCCCGCATCATCATGCCGGGAGTACAGAAGCCGCAGTGCAGGGCGTGGTTGAGGTGGAAAGCCTCCTGAATCGGATGCAGGCCGGCTTGTGTGGCCAATCCTTCTACGGTGGTGATGGCCTTGCCGTTGGCTTGTACGGCCAGAACCGTGCAAGATTTGGCAGATTTGCCGTTGATGAGGATGGTACAAGCGCCACAGCTGGAGGTATCGCAGCCGATGTGGGTTCCGGTCATATTTAGAATCTCCCGGATGGCGTGTACCAGCAAGGTTCTCGGTTCCACTTCAATCGTGTGGGGAGTTCCATTGACGGTAAGGGTGATGGATTTTTTCATTGGTTTTATGCGTTTTGAGCTCTATCAATGGCGAGTTTCAACATTCGGCGGGTGAGCACTTTGACGAGGTGTCTTTTGTATTCTTCATCGCCGCGCAAGTCCTCGGAAGGGTTGCAATCTTCGGAGGCGTATTGGGCAGCCCGTTCGATGAGTTCCTCGCTGGGCTGCTGACCCAGGAGCACTTCTTCGGAGCGGGAGGCTCGCATTGGAAGTGGGTTCACATTGGTCAATCCGATACCTACGCGCGCACAAGCTCCCTGTGCGTCTAACTGAACCATCGTAGCCACTCCGGCTGCTGCATAATCACCAGCCTTGCGTTCCATTTTGTAGTATGCCGAACCATATTTTCCACTCGCAGCGGGTATGGAGATTTCTGTCAGTATCTCGCCGGGCTGAACCGCGGTCGTGTAAAAGCCGTAGAAAAAATCGTCGATGGGAACACTGCGCTTCCCTTCCTTGCTGGTAATTTCAACTGCTGCGCCCAGCGCAATCATCACAGCCGGATGGTCGTTGGCGGCATCACCGTGTGCGATATTGCCACCTATGGTGCCAAAATTCCTGACCTGTGGGTCGGCAATCAGGTGGGTCGCGTCCTTGAAAATATGGTACTTGCCGGTGATGAGATCGGAATCCTCCAGATCTACCTCCCGGGTCATCGCACCAATTTTAAGGAAACCGTCCTCCTCCTTAATATAAGCCAGTCCCGGAATACCGTTGATGTCAACGAGGTGGGATGGCGAAGAGAACCGAAGCTTCATCATGGGAATCAGGCTGTGCCCCCCCGCCAGGATTTTTGCTTCGTCTCCGTATTCCTCCAGCAAGGCAAAGGCCTCGTCTAAAGAAGTAGGAGCATCATAATGAAATGGTTCTGCAATCATTGGCAATTACATTTTGGTTCTAAATTTTAATGTGCTGGTTATGTGAAAATAGGTCCGCTTGAAATAAGCAAAGCTACCGTTGTACCATATTCCAAAAAACAAGGTGATTACGCCCAGGTAGTACAGCGGCATGGAAATCCAATAGACCTGGCTCAGTGCGAGCACGACTATACCGCTCAGAACAATCAGTGCCGCTATCCAGGTGCGCTTGCCCCGCCGATTGAGAAGTATTCCCAACAATACGATGAGCGAGCATCCTAGGGTGATATACAAGGAGCTGTTGCCTTCATTCGGATACATGGTGCTGCCTCCACACAAGGGAATGGCTCCTGCATAGGCCATAATGCAGAATGGACATTTCGGAAGAATGGCCACCGCTACGGCAGGTACCCAGGAAGCCTGGTACCATTTCTTTTTTGAACAGGGTGTGCACGACGACATAAGCCTCCAATTGATGTTTCTTCAATGAAAGAAAATAGGAGTAAAGATTTGGGCTTGGTACTCAGGATTGGAATAATAAACGGAATGTACCTGTAACTGAATCCGCGGGCATTGGTTTAAAAAAAGCCAAACTTATTTTGTAAAAAGACCATTCTCTGCCAAATTTTAACATTTGACCAATTTTTCACCAAATATAGTTGGGGAAACGGCGCTTGGAAGGTACAGAGGAAAGGAGCTGTGCAGAAGTAAGGAGCGGAAGCGAAAGAAAAGAGGCTATAATACAACGTCCTTTGGCGGCAAAGGCCGCCAAAGGACGTTGTATTAAAATGGCTATTTTGTCCATAAGGTGGCGGAATACTTTTCGGAGGCCCCTTATCTATGCTAAAAAAGCCTGATTAAATGGTTTTGAGCAGCGGCATACGTTGTTCCATAGCGGCCTTGTTTAATTTTTCCACTCCATCCTTCAGCAGCGGCTGTAGTTCATCGAGGTAGCCTTGCAACTCGGTGGAGAGGGTCTGGTAAACAGATTTTGCCTGGTCGGTTGGTGGAAAATCGCCCAGCTGCTGATCGGCCATCAGAAAAGCCAGTCGGTTATTGACCTTGATGCCGTAGTTGAGCGGGTCCTGTTGACTTTGGTTTTTAACCTGGTGAATCTGGCCTTCTATGCGCGATAAGTCTTTTTCCAGGTCATTTGCCTGGCGGAGTAGCTCCTGGTATTGAGGGTTCTTCCCCGCTTTTTCGCGTAGGTAGGCAATATCCTTTTTAATGGCACGGATATCCAAAATAGCCTGGTGGGCCTGGCTTACCCGGTCGCGTACTTGCAGTAGGAAACGGAGCTGGGCGTCGTAGTCAGCCTCTGTATTCGGAAGTCGGGGATCCTTTAGGATGTCAAAGGGCTGCTCGGTGGTTTGTCCGTGCACGGTTAGCCGGGCCAGGTATTTACCGGGCACTGCTTTGGGGCCTCGATTGGGGGAGGAATAGAGTACCATGCCGGGGAAATCTTTGAATCCCGGGTAGCGCATATCCCATACAAACCGATTCCCGCCGGCTCCTACTGTAAGTGCGCTGCGCCGGTCTCCGGATTTGTTGCTGAAAGCTTGGATAAGCGTACCGTCTTCCTCCATTATTTCGAGTCGAACCTCGCTGGTATCCGTCAGTGATTGGATGAAAAAGTGAAAGAGTACACCATTGGGGTGATTTTCACCTTGGGTGCGCAATGCGGATTTGCCGGCTCCTCCTTCCTGTGCCATCCGATATGCTGGTTTGGGTTGAAACAACCAGGATTGTTTTTTGGCGAGTCCGTCATTCAATTGGTGCAGGGGAGTGAGGTCATCGAGCATCCAGAAACTGCGACCATGGGTGGCAGCGATGAGGGCGTTATCGCGGATGGTCAGGTCGGCGATGGAGGTGATAGGCAGGTTGAGCTGAAATGGCTTCCAACTGTTGCCATCATCGAAGGAGATGAACATGCCCCATTCGGTACCGGCATACAATAGCCCCTGCCGTTTGGGGTCGGCACGTACGACGCGGGTGTAGTAGGTTGCAGGGATTCCCTGGGTAATGAGTGTCCAGGATTTTCCATAGTCGGTCGTTTTGTACAGATACGGGGTGTAATCTCCGAATTTGTAATTGGTGGCAGCTACGTAGGCTCCTCCCGGTGCAGTAGGGTGCACTTCTATGCTGTTCATCATATTGAGTCGGGGAGACCCGGGAGGGGTTACATTTGTCCAGGTCTTCCCGCCATCTCGGGTCACGTGCAGTAACCCGTCGTCACTGCCCGTCCAGATTACTCCGGGTTCGAGTGCGGATTCGGTCACGGCGAAAATATTGCCGTAGTATTCTACTCCGGTGTTGTCCTGGGTAATAGCGCCCCCGGAGGATTTGAGGGTTTCGGGGTCAGCGCGGGTGAGGTCGGGGCTGATTACCTCCCACGACTGGCCTTCATTATAGCTGACGTGCAGATAGTTGGAGGCTGCGTATAGTTTATTGCCGTCGTGTGGGCTAAAGAAGATAGGGAAATTCCAATTAAAGCGGTATTTCATGACTTCGACCCCGGAACCGGCGGGATTATCCGGCCATACGTTGGTGCTTCTCTCCTGACCGGTTCGGTGGTCCATACGGCTCATGTAGCCCTTATAGCTTCCGGCATAAACGATGTCTGGGTTGTCGGGGTCGGGGGCGAGGTGTGCGCTTTCGCCGCCTGCCGAAATATCCCAGTCG
>Ga0172373_10006075_pt1 | contig 16200 bp, 12 predicted proteins | sample Lak10m_2_FD_114546 | JGI IMG/M metagenome (GOLD analysis project Ga0172373, IMG submission 114546) | Freshwater microbial communities from Kabuno Bay, South-Kivu, Congo - kab_092012_10m | ecosystem: Environmental > Aquatic > Freshwater > Lake | place: Democratic Republic of the Congo...
GGCGCAGCCCCGGCATGCGCGTGAGCAGCGTACGCGCGGCGCGGTGAATGGAGCCCGTGTCGGCCACCGACGCGTCGAGCGTCACCTGACGCGTGCGCGCGCTGAAGTCGGCGTACCGCAGCTTCAGCGTCACGACGCGCCCGCGCAGCCCGTTCGCGACGAGCCGCCCGGCGACGCGCTCGCACTGCGCGAGCAGCGGCGCTTCGATCGCCTCGACGCTGTGGAGATCATGCTCGAGCGTCTCCTCCGCGCCGACCGACTGCGCGTCGTGATCGGGCACCACCTCGCGCGCGTCAACGCCTGAGGCGAGCGCGTGCACGGTGCGCCCCCACGCGCCGAAGAGCCGCTCGAGCGCCGCCGGATCGCTCCGCGCGAGGTCGCCGATCGTCGAGAATCCCGCGGCGCGCACGCGCACCGCCGTCTTCGGGCCGACGCCCCACATGCGCTCGACGGGCAGCGGCGCGAGAAACGCAGCGACGTCTTCGGGCACCACGACGAGCCCATCGGGCTTCTGCAGATCGCTCGCGATCTTCGCGGCGAACTTGCTCGACGCGACGCCCGCCGAGCACGTCAGCCCGAGCTCCTCGCGCACCGCCTTCTTGATCTGCGCGGCGATCGACGCGGGCTCGCCGAAGAGCCCGCGGCTGCCCGTCACGTCGATGAACGCCTCGTCGAGCGAGAGCCCTTCGACGAGCGGTGAAAAGCGCCGGAAGATCGCGAAGACCTGCGCGCTCACCGCCGCGTAGCGCGCCATGCGCGGCGCGACGACGACCGCGTGCGGCGCGCGCCGCAGCGCCTCGCCGATGGGCATCGCGGAGCGCACGCCGAAGGGCCGCACCTCGTACGAGGCCGCGCACACGACGGCGCGTCGCGACGCCCCCGCGACGACCACGGGACGGCCGCGCAGCGACGGGTCATCGCGCTGCTCGACCGACGCGTAGAAGGCGTCCATGTCGACGTGGAGGATCGCGCGCACGGCCCGCCGAGCCTATCGAGCCGCGCACGCGCGAGCCAACCGCCGCGCACCACCGTGCCGCGTGAGCGACGCCACGGCCGTGCGCTTGTGCACCCTTCGCGCGCGGGCATAGGCTCGCCGCATGTCGAAGCGCGCCCTGCTGCTCCTTCTGTCGTGCTCGCTCGTCGCCTGCGGAGACGACGACGCCTCCCCCGACGCAGGCCCGCCCGACGCAGGCACGTCCGACGCTGGCCCGGGGCGCGACCTCGGCGCGGACCTGGGCCCGCCCGTGCCCACCGACCTCTGCGATCCCGCGGCGGCCCCGCGCGGCGCGTATCCGGAGCCCGGCGCCTTCCCGCCCAACGCGGGGCCCGGCGTGCCCGCCACGCGCTTCACGGACGAGCAGCTCTACGTGAACTGCGCCTTCCTCGACGGCGGCGAGATCGACACGAGCGATCACCACAACCTCGTGACGATGTACGACGGCTATCTGCTGATGCCGGCCGCGCCCGAGTACGGCAAGGGCAGCCTCACGCTCTGGGACATCTCCTCGCCCTGCGCGCCCGTGCGCGTCGGCTACGGCGCCTCCGAGACGATGCGCGAGACGCACGCCATCGGCTTCTCGTCGATGGGTGGCCGCTGGGCGGTCGTCGATCAGCTCGGCCAGCTGCTGCGCGAGGGCCGCGCGGGCGTGCAGTTCTGGGACCTCTCCGATCCCACGCGCCCCGAAGCCGTCGCCGATCTCGAGCTGCCCGGCGTCGTCTATCCAGACTCCTACGCGCGCATCACGCTGAGCGTCTTCTGGCAGCCGCCCTACGTCTACGCGGGCGGCGCCGACAACGGCATCTACATCATCGACGCCGCCGACCCGCGCCGTCCCTTCCTGCTCAAGCGCTACGCGATCGAGCCGACGATGCGCGTCGGGCAGGTGCAGGTCATCGGCGACCTGCTCATCGCGACGACCGCGGAGGGCCCGCGCACCGTGCTGCTCGACGTGAGCGACCCGACTGATCCGCAGCCGATCCCGGGCGGCGACTTCCTCGCGACCGACGGCGACGGCATGCCGCGCGAGGCCTACTTCACGAACTTCGCGAACGGCTACGTCTTCTACGCGAACAAGCAGGGCGGCGGCGGCCTGATGGTGCACGACATCCGCGATCCGACGAACCCGCAGCACGCCGGCGCGTTCATCGGCGAAGGCAACGGCGGCTACGTCTTCGTCCACGAGAACTACGCCTTCGTCGGCGAGTCGGATTTCGCACGCTTCTACGACATCTCGGATCTCAGCAACATCACGGCGGGCGCGCGCTTCGACCTCGAGGGTGACCTCGACACGATCACGCCGATCGGTCACCTCGCGGTGCTCAGCTGCGACGACGAGGCGCTCCGCGATCAGGGCTCCGCGATCGCGCCCTGGCAGAACGAGCCCGACACGAACGCGCCGCGCGTGACGTGGAGCTGGCCCGTGACGGGCGCGACGGATGTGCCGCGCAACGCACGCCTCGGCCTCGCGGTCAACGAGAGCGTCGACGTCGCGAGCGCCTGGGAGGGCTCGGTGCGCGTCTACGTCGAGGGCACCGATCCGGCGACGACGCGCGTCGACGGCATCGTGAGCGCGCAGGAGACCATCGTGAACTTCACGCCGCGCTGCCCGCTCGCCGCCGCGACGACGTACGTGCTCGAGGCACCCGCAGGCGGCCTCCACGACTTCAGCGGCAACGCGCTCGCCGAGCCCTTCAGCGTCACCTTCACCACCGCGCGCTGAGCCGCGATGCGCCCCGCAGCAAACCCATCCCGGAAGATGGTCGCGATGCGGCGGACCGCGGCGTTCGTCACGCTCTGCGCCGTCCTCGGCGACACGTTCGGCTGCGGCGGGGACGACGTCGCGCCCGCGGACGCAGCGACGCCCGTCGACGCCGGCGCAGGCGATGCGGGCGACGTCGAACTGCGCGCCGACGCGGGGCCGGACGTCTTCGCGGTCGTCGGCGAGACGGTGCGGCTCGACGCCTCGGGCAGCACGGGCGCGGTGCGCTATCAGTGGACGTTCGGCGACGGCACGCGCTGGGACGCGCCGCGCGACACGCCCCTCGCCGAGGTCGTCTACACGCGCCCCGGGCGCTTCAGCGCCGTCGTGCAGGTGAGCGACGCGAACGGCCGCCGTCGCAGCGCGAGCGCGGTCGTCACCGTGACGTGGCCCGCGACGTTCACGCCGAGCGCGAGCGGCACCGTGACGCGCATCGAGGGCGCGGACCGCGTCGCCGTCGTCAGCCCCGACAGCGACGAGCTCGTGCTCGTCGATTGGGACGCCGCGGCCACCTTCACCGTGCGCGCGCGCCTCGCGACGGCCGACACGCCACGCACCGTGCTCGACGCGGGCGGAGGCTGGCTCGCCGTGCCCTGCGAGAGCGCGGCCGCCGTGAGCTTCCTGCGCAGCGACGGCACCGGCGCGCGCGTCGACGTCGCCCTGCCGCGCGGCGCGCGCCCCTTCGCGGCGGCGCGCGTCGGTGAGCGCGTCTACGTGAGCCTCGCGGCGACGGGCGAGCTCGCGGTGCTCGCGCTCGACGCAGCGGGCGGCGGTCCGCGCCTCGTCGGTCGCCTCCCCGCGATCACGGACGCGCGCGGCGTCGCGGCGCTCCCCGATGGGCGCCTCGCCGTCACGCGCTGGCGCTCGCCGGACACGGGCGCAGAGGTCGCCGTCGTCGATCCGAGCGGCGCGCGCGCGACCGAGACGTGGACGCTCGCCGTCGATCCGCAGCGCGCCTCCGACACGGAGATCGGCGGCGTTCCCTCGTATCTGCAGCAGTTCGTCGTCTCACCGACGGGGCGCGAGGCGGCGCTGCCCTCGCTGCAGGCGGGCATCGCGGAGGGCAGCTTCCGCAACGGGCGTCCGCTCACCTTCCAGACGACGCTGCGCTCGGTGATCAACCGCCTCGTGCTGCCCGAAGGCACCGAGCGCCCCGGACCGCGCAAGCAGCTCGACAACCGCGGCCTCGCGAGCGCGGGCGTCTACACGCGGCGCGGTGATTTCCTCTTCGTCACCGATCGCGGCGCGCGCACGGTCGAGCGCCTCGACGCGCTCACGGGCGCCGCGTCCGGCACGCTCCAGGACGTCGGCTACGCCCCCGATGGCGTCGCGCTCTCCGCCGACGATCGCTTCCTCTTCGTCGATGCGTCCCTGTCGCGCGAGCTCGTCGTCTACGACGCGACGCGCTTCGGCGACGCGCCCGCGCCGCTCGCGCGCATCCCCCTCGTCACGCGCGAGCCGCTCGACGCGCAGATCCTGCGCGGCAAGCAGCTCTTCAACGACGCGCTCGATCCCCGCCTCGCGAAGGACTCGTACATCGCCTGCGCGCACTGCCACCTCGACGGCCGCAGCGACGGCCGCACCTGGGACTTCACCGATCGCGGCGAGGGCCTCCGCAACACCATCTCGCTACTCGGCCGCGCGGGCACCGCGCACGGCCCGATCCATTGGAGCGCCAACTTCGACGAGCTGCAGGACTTCGAGAACGACATCCGCCACGCCTTCGGCGGCCGCGGGCTGCTCGACGACGCGGCGTGGTCGATGGGCACGCGCAGCGACACGCTCGGTGACCCGAAGACGGGGCTCTCCGCCGACCTCGACGCGCTCGCCGCGTACATCGCCTCACTCGACACCTTCCCGGAGAGCCCGGAGTCCACGGGCGGCGCGCTCACCCCCGCACAGGAGCGCGGCCGCGCGCTCTTCGCCTCCACGCGCCTCGGCTGCACGAGCTGCCACGCCGGCGAGCGCCTCACCGACAGCGCCTTCACCGCGCCCGGCGTGCCGCTGCTGCACGACGTCGGCACGCTCGTCCCCGGCTCCGGGCAGCGCCGCGGAGAGCCGCTCACGGGCCTCGACACGCCCACGCTGCACGAGCTCTTCGACTCCGCGCCGTATCTGCACGACGGCTCGGCCGCGACGCTCCGCGAGGTGCTGACGACGCGGAACGCGGGCGACCGTCACGGCACGACGAGCGACCTCACCGCGGACGAGCTCGAGGATCTGCTCGCGTATCTGCGCGCGCTCTGATCGCCGCCGCGAACTGCTACATTCCCGCGCCCATGTCCTACACGGTCCTCGCCCGGAAGTACCGCCCCCAGACCTTCGCGGACCTCGCCGGGCAGGACCACGTCACGCGCACCCTCGCGAACGCCATTCACTCGGGGCGCGTCGCGCACGCCTTCCTCTTCACGGGCGTCCGCGGCGTCGGCAAGACGACGAGCGCACGCCTCCTCGCGAAGGCGCTCAACTGCGCGAACGGCCCGACGCCCGAGCCCTGCAACGCGTGCGACGCGTGCCGCGAGATCACCGTCGGCAACGACCTCGACGTGCTCGAGATGGACGGCGCCTCGAACAACAGCGTCGACGACGTGCGCAAGCTGCAGGAGTCGATCCCCTATCGACCCGCGCGCGACCGCTTCAAGATCATCATCGTCGACGAGGTGCACATGCTCTCGACGGGCGCCTTCAACGCCTTCCTGAAGACGCTCGAAGAGCCGCCGCCGCACGTGAAGTTCATCTTCGCGACGACCGAGTCGCACAAGGTCCCCGTCACGATCCGCTCGCGCTGCCAGCGCTACGATTTCCGCCTCATCCCGCAGAGCGTCGTCGCCAAGCGCGTGCGCGAGATCCTCGCCGCCGAGAGCCTCCGCGCCGACGACGCGGCCGTGCAGCTCGTCGCGCGCGAGGCCGCGGGCTCGATGCGCGACGCGCTCACGCTGCTCGATCAGATCGTCGCCTTCGGCGGCGAGGATCTGCGCGGCGAAGAGGTCGCGCGGATGCTCGGCCTCGCCGATCGCAAGCTCGTGCACGAGCTCTGCGCGGCGGTGCTCGCGGGCGATGCGGGCCGCATCCTGCGCGGCGTCGAGCAGCTCGCCTCGCAGGGCATCGATCTGCTGCACTTCACGCGGCAGATCCTCGAGCTCGTGCGCGACCTCGTCGTGCTCCGCGTCGAAGGCGACGCCGAGGGCGAGGGCCTCGTCGACATGGTCGAAGAAGAGCGCGTCGAGGCCGTCGCGCTCGCGCAGAGCGAAGACCTGCTCGAGCTGCAGCGCGTCTTCGCGGGCCTCGCGAAGCTCGTCGACGAGATCCCGCGCGCGACGGCGCCGCGCCTCGTCCTCGAGATGGGCCTCGTGCGCCTCGCGACCCGTCCGAAGCTCCTCGCCCTCGGCGAGCTCGTCGCGCGCCTCGAGGCCGTCGAAGGCCGCGCAGGCGGTGCGCGTGGAGCCGCCACGACGGGCCCCGCGCGCGGTCCGCAGCCCGCCCAGCGCCCGGCCCCCGCAGGCGGTCGCGTCGTGCCGATTCGGCCGGATCCGCGCGACGCCGCACCGCCACAGCGCCCGGCGCCCGCCCCGACGCCCGGCCCGCAGCGCCCCGCCGGTCGCGAGACGCCGCGCGCGCCCTCCTCGCACTCGGCGCTCTTCCAGCCGCCGCCCGATCTCCTCGACGACGAACCTCCACCCGACGCGCCCGAGCCCGCCCCGGCGCGCCCCCCCGTCGCGCCCGTCTCCGCGCGCACGCCCTCGCGCGGCGCGGACAAGCCCGTCTTCGCCGCGCCGCCGCCCGACGACGCGCCCGACGACGCGCCCGCGTCCATCCCGGCACCCGCGCGCGGCGCTGTGCCCGTCGTGCCCGTCGCCCCGCCGCCGCCCGAGGCCTTCGAGCGCATCGTCGCGCATCTGCGGCAGGCCCGCCCCGCGCTCGCTGCCGTCCTGCAGCACGGCGTCGCGCGCACCATCACGGCCGAGTCGGTGGTGCTGCTCTTCCCGACGGGCTCGTTCTTCGGCCAGCAGGCGAGCGCGCCCGAAGCGCTCGAGGGCCTCACGGAGGCCGCCCTCGCCGTACTCGGCACCCGCCCGAAGGTCGAGATCGCCTTCGCCCGCGACGCGACGGCCGCCGGCACCTCGGTCGCGCAGGTCGAGGCCGCGCGCGACGTCGAGCGCCGTGAGCAGACCCGCCAGCGCGCCCTCGCGCACCCGCACGTGACCGAAGCCCTGCGCGTCTTCCCCGAGGCCGCCGGCCGCGTCGAGGTCGCCGTCGACGTCGACTGATCGCGCCGCCGCGCCCCACAACGAATCGCTGCGCTTCTCCGCGGAAGGCGCTACAACCGCTGTCCTCCAGAGGAGAGAGCCGATGCAATTTCGTGGTGGCATGAGCGAGCTGATGCGCCAGGCGTCCCGCCTGCAGCGCAGGATCGAACAGCGCAAGGTCGAGCTGAAGAAGGAAACCGTCACCGCGAGCGCGGGCAACGATCAGGTGAAGGTCGTCGCGACGGGCGGTCGCGAGATCGTCTCCATCGAGATCGCGCCCGAGCTGCTCAAGGGCGAAGACCTCGCGATGGTGCAGGACCTCATCGTCGCCGCGTCCAACGCCGCCCTCCAGAAGGCGCAGGAGATGGTCGACGCCGAGCTCGAGAAGATCACCGGCGGGATGAAGATCCCCGGCCTCACCTGAGCACCGCCGCCTCCCTCGTCTCCCACGCAAGCTGAGCCGCGCGCATCACACTCCGTGCTGCGCGCGCTTCTTTCGAGTCCCGCCATGGCCTCCCCGCTCGACGAGCTCGTGCGCCTGCTCGCGCGCCTCCCCGGCGTCGGCGAGCGCACCGCCACGCGGCTCGCCTTCCACGTGCTCGCGGGCGAGCCCGACTACGCGCGCGCCCTCGGCGCCTCGCTCGCCGCCATCCACGAGCGCGTCCGCCGCTGCACCTCCTGCGGCAACTGGGGCGACGCCGAGCTGTGCGCCATCTGCGCGGATTCACGGAGAGATCCGTCGCTCGTCTGCGCCGTCGCGCGGGTCCCGGACCTCGCCGCCATCGAGCGCAGCGGCTCCTTCCGCGGCCGCTACTTCGTGCTGCACGGCCTGCTCGCGCCGCTCGACGGCGTCGGCCCCGAGCAGCTCCCGATGGAGTCGCTGCTCCGCCGCGTCACGGACGACGGCGTGCGCGAGGTCGTCGTCGCCACGCCGCTCAGCGTCGAAGGCGAGGCGACTGCGCTCTACCTCGCCGAGGTGCTGCGTCCGCTCGGCGTCCGCGTGAGCCGCATCGCGAGCGGCGTGCCCCACGGCGGCGAGCTGGAGTTCACCGATCAGGTCACGCTCGGCCGCGCGTTCAGCGGGCGCCGCGAGCTCTGATCCCGCGCATACTCGCCCGATGCAGCCACGCCTCCAGCGCCTCCGCCGTCACGCGGGCGCCGCGCTCGCCGACGGCTTCTTTCGCGGTGCCTCGCGCCTCGGCCGCCTCCACCCGCTCGCGAACCCCGCGCGCCACGGCGTCGAAGTGCTCCGCGACCTCCCCTACGGCGACGCCGCGCACCCCACGCATCGCCTCGACGTCTACCGCCCGCGAGAGCGCACCGCGCGCCTGCGCCCCGCTGTCCTCTACGTGCACGGCGGCGGCTTCCGCATCCTCTCGAAGGACACGCACTGGGTGATGGGCCTCGCCTTCGCGCGCGAGGGTCATATCGTCTTCTCCGTCGACTACCGCCTCGCGCCTCGCCACCCCTTCCCCGCGGCCGTCGAAGATGTGTGCGCCGCCTACGCGTGGGTCGTCGCGCACGCCGCGGAGTACGGCGCCGACGCCTCGCAGCTCGTGCTCGCGGGCGAGTCGGCCGGCGCGAACCTCGTCACCTCGCTCGCCGTCGCCGCCTGCTACGCGCGCTCGGAGCCGCACGCCCGCGCCGTCTTCGACACGGGCGTCGTCCCGCGCGCCGTGCTGCCCGCGTGCGGCATCCTCCAGGTCAGCGACGCGGGCCGCTTCGCGCGGCGCAAGCGCAGCCTCTCGCGCCTCATCACCGACCGCATCGAAGAGGTCGCCGAGGCCTATCTCGGCGCGCCGCACGTGGCGCCCGCCGCGGACGGCTCACTCGACCTCGCCGACCCGCTGCTCGTCTTCGAGCGCGGCACCGCGCCCGCGCGCCCGCTGCCCGCCTTCTTCGTGCCCGTCGGCACCGCCGACCCCTTGCTCGACGACACGCGCCGCCTCGCCCGCGCGCTCCGTGCGCTCGGCGCCGACGTCGACGACCGCTACTATCCCGGCGAGGGCCACGCCTTCCACGCCTTCGTCTTCCGCCCCGAAGCACAGCGCCACTGGCGCGACACGCGCGCCTTCCTCACGCGCGTCCTCGCTCCATCGCCGCGCTGAAGCCAAGCGCGCACGGCCTCGCGCGCAGCGCTCAATGCTCCGCCGCGCCCGGGCCCCAGATGCGCTCGATGTACGCGTCACGCCCCGAGCCGCGCCTGTACGACAGATAGCGCACGGGTGTCGTACGGTAGAAATCCTGGTGATACGCCTCGGCCCGATAGAAGGGCCCCGCGTCCTCGATCGTCGTCACGATGGGCGCGCCGAAGCGATTCGCGACCTCGAGCGCGCGCTTGCTCGCGAGCGCGGCCGCACGCTGCTCCGGCGAGTGCACGTAGATGGCCGTCCGGTACTGGTGCCCGTGATCGACGAACGACTGATCCACCGTCGTCGGATCGATGTTCCGCCAGAAGACCTCGAGCAGCCGCTCGTACGTGATGACGCTCGGGTCGTAGACGACGCGCACCGCCTCCGCGTGCCCGGTGTCACCCGACGACACCTCCTCGTACGTCGGCCCGACCTCGGGCCCGCCCGTGTAGCCCGACACCACCTCGCCCACGCCCGGCAGCCGCTCGAACGGCGCCTCCATGCACCAGAAACAGCCCCCCGCGAACGTCGCGACCGCGAGCCCCGCGCGCGGCAGCGGCTCGAGCGGCGACCCGCCCTCACGCACCGCGACGGGCTCCCCACGCGGCGCCTCCGCCACCTCGCGCCCCGGCGACGCCGCACCCGACGCCGCACCCGACGCCGCACCCGACGCGACGGCGCTGCCACCCGCGCCGGAAGGCCCTGCGCCGCTGCGACTCCCGCAGCCCATCGCGACCACCCCGACGACGACCCCGACGACCCCGGCGACGAGCGAGCGAATGTATGCGCGCATGCGCCGCATTATGACGGCCCGGCGCATCGCGACCATCGGCGCGTGACGCGCGCGTGATAGCGTCGCGCCACGATGGCAGACAGCGTGGGATCGTCCCGCGGCGCTCCGAGCGCGCTGCGGCGGTACGGCGACATCGGGCTCGCCTTCCTCGTCGTGTTGATCGTCGGGATGATGATCCTCCCGCTGCCGACGCCCGTCCTCGACGTGCTCATCGCGGCGAACATCTCGATCGGCGTCCTGATGCTGCTCGTCGCGATGTACGTTCCCGACGCCATCGCCTTCGCGTCGTTCCCGACGGTGCTGCTCGTCACCACGCTCTATCGCCTCGCGCTCAACCTCTCTTCGACGCGACTCGTGCTGCTGCAGGCGGACGCGGGCGAGATCATCCGCGCGTTCGGCGGCTTCGTCGTGCGCGGCAACTACGTCGTCGGCGCCATCGTCTTCCTGCTGCTCACGCTCATTCAGTTCCTCGTCATCGCGAAGGGCAGCGAGCGCGTCGCGGAGGTCGGCGCGCGCTTCACGCTCGACGCGATGCCCGGCAAGCAGATGAGCATCGACGCCGATCTCCGCACGGGCGCCATCTCGCAAGAGGACGCGCGCCGCAAGCGCAAGGGCATCCAGCGCGAGGCGCAGTTCTACGGCGCGATGGACGGCGCCATGAAGTTCGTGAAGGGCGACGCCGTCGCGGGCATCGTCATCACCGCCGTCAACGTCGTCGGCGGCCTCGCGATCGGCGTGTTGCAGCGCGACATGAGCCCCGTCGCAGCGCTCAAGACGTACGGCCTCCTCACCATCGGCGATGGTCTCGTCTCGCAGATCCCCGCGCTGCTGATCTCGACGGCAGCGGGCCTCGTCGTCACGCGCGTCGCCTCCGAAGACGAGGGCACCTCGCTCGGCGCCGAGATCGGCGCGCAGATCTTCGGCAGCCCGCGCGCGATGGGCATCGCCGCCGTCTTCCTCGTCGCGCTCGCCGTCGTGCCCGGCCTGCCCGCCGCGCCCTTCCTCGTGATCGCGGCTGCGCTCGGCGTCGGCGCGTACCGCGTCGAGCGTGCGCGCGCGGCCTCGGCCCCGCAGCGCGAGGCGCTCGTCGTCGAGAAGGAGGTCGCCCGCGAGACGAAGGCGCGTCAGGCGATGGTCCCCATCGTCGTGCCCGTCTCCGTCGAGCTCGGCCGTGCGCTCAGCGCCGAGTGCCTCGACCCGAAGGGCGGCGGCCCGCTGCTCGAGCGCGAGCTGCCCCTCGTGCGCGAGTCGCTCTTCGCGGAGCTCGGCGTCGCGCTCCCCGGCGTGCGCGCGCGCGAAGGCCTCGACCTCGCGCCGCGCAGCTACGTGCTCGCCTTGCAGGAGGTGCCCGTCGGCAGCGGCGAAGTCCCGGAGCACCGCGCGCTCGTCCTCGCGCCCCCGGCGATGCTCGCGAGCCTCGGCGTCCCCGCGACGGACGCGCTCGATCCACTCGATGGTTCGCCCGCCGCGTGGATCGACACCGCGCGCGCCCCCGCCGCCGAAGCCGCGGGCCTCGCCGTGCTCGATGCGCCCGCCGTCGTCGCGCGCCACCTCGGCGCCGCCGTGCGCCGCCGCGCGCAAGACCTCGTCGGCCTGCAGGAGGTGCAGGCGATGCTCGATCAGCTCGAGCGCGCCTACCCCGCGCTCGTGCGCCACGTGGTGCCGAAGCCCGTCGGCCTCGGCCTGCTCGCGGAGATCCTGCGCCGCCTCGTCGACGAAGGCGTCTCCATCCGCCCGCTGCGCGAGATCCTCGAGGCCCTCGCCGTCCACGCGCCCACCGAGAAGGACCCGCTCACCCTCACCGAGCTCGTGCGCGCCGCGCTGCGCCGCCAGCTCACGCACCGCCACGCGCGCGGCGGCACCCTCGCCGTCACGCTGCTCGACCCCGCGATCGAGGACGCCATCCGCGACGCCATCCAGCGCACGAGCGCCGGCAGCTACCTCGCGCTCGCGCCCGCCCTCGCGCGCGACATCCTCGCCGCCATCCGCCGCGAGGCCCCGAGCGAGCCCGGCGTCGAGGCAGTGCTCCTCACGCAGGCCGATGTGCGCCGCTTCGTGCGCCGCCTCGTCGAGGGCGAGCGCCCCGACCTCGTCGTGCTCTCCTACCAGGAGCTCGCGCCCGAGGTCGTCGTCCAGCCGCTCGGCCGCGTCAGCCTCTGAGTCACGCCGAGAGCGCCTCCCCCGTGAGCGCCCCGCGTCGTGCGCCCGCGCGTCTGCCCGCTCACCCGTGCGCCCGCCCACACGCCAAGGCGCGCGCTGTGAACCTCGCTCCGCGAGGAGCACGCTGCGGCGTGAACCATCATTCACTCCCCCCGCCGCACGCAGCCCCTGCGCGCCCCGCACGCCGCGCAGATCCCTCGAAAACCTTGATTCTCAGCGACAGACGCCGCGCACGGCGCGCTGGCACCGCCCTTGCTGAGCGGGCTACCGTCAGTCGGTCGAACCCCGAGAGGGCCCACGTCATGTCCCAGCGCATCGCCACCGTCTCCGCCTTCGTCACCGCCGCACTCCTCGCCGGCCTCGCCGCGTTCGCATCCCCCGCCGAGGCCCAGTGCCGCCGGTCGTGGATCTGCTCGAACCTCCAGGTGAGCGTCGGCGTCTCGGCGGGCGTCTTCATCGGCCCGGTCGCGCCGCCGCCCCCGCCGCAGGTCGTCTACGTGCAGCCCGTGCCGCAGCCGCCCGTCGTCGTCTACCAGCCCCAGCCGCAGGTCGTGTACGTGCAGCCCCAGGTGCAGGCGCGCGCCGTCGCCATCCTGCCCGCCGCGACCGCGCCCGCGCTGCCCGAGCCCACCTGGGGCCTCCACGCCGAGCTCGGCGCGATGGGCCTGCGCGACACGGCGATGGCCGGCGGCGCGCTCGCCCTGCGCCTCCGCCCCACGCCCTGGTTCGGCGTCGACCTCGGCCTCGGCAGCTACGCGGGCATCGACGCGCAGGACCGCGACCGCGTCGAGGTCCCCTTCACCGCCAACGCGCTCTTCTTCGTGAACCCGCAGAGCCAGCTCCAGCTCTACGTCCTCGGCGGCCTCGGCGTCTCCTATGCCGAGGTCGGCAACTCCTTCGGCAGCTTCGAGTCTGACGACTTCTTCGCCACCCGCAGCTTCACCCACGTCGGCGGCCAGCTCGGCGTCGGCGTCGAGTGGCGCCTCGGCCGCCACTTCGCCCTCAACACCGACCTCCGCGGCTTCGTCCGCACCCGCACCGACGACGACGGCGCCCCCGAGTTCATCGACCCCGACACCGGCGACTCGACCAACACCTCCGGTGGCCTCTACTGGACGGCCGGCGCGACGCTCTACCTCTGATCACCCCGGTTTCCCGACGCGATGCGGCGCAGCGAATCCCACGCTGCGCCGCACATCGTTTTGCGCGATATCCACCTTCGACTTCTGCAACACGGCCTGGCCAACGCTCGATTCGACTCAGCCGAGCATATCGAGCGATCTACGTCATTCACGAGGGCGAGGTCGAGTTCGTCCGGGTCGAGGAGGTTCACAAACATGACTACTGAACGCAGCAAGAAGAGCAGCGCACTTCGCTTCCTCGAAGCGCGCACCGGCGGTCCACTCACGCTTGGGCGGCTCCTCGAGAGCATCCGACTCGGCGAAGCGCAGAGTCAGGCGGCATTCGCGCGCGCGCTCGGCATCTCGCGGTCGCACCTCTGCGACATCGAACATGGCCGCAAGACCGTCAGCCTCGCCCGTGCCGCGCATTTCGCAGAAGTGCTCGGATATCCGAGTGACCAATTCGTCCGCTTGACCTTGCAGGCCATGGTCGAAGAGGCGGGACTCCCACTCAAGGTCAAGGTCCACGCAGCCTGATCAGCCGCTGTCCCGAACACCGCGCGCTGCGCGTCAGCGCGGCCGCACGCGATGCCGGGACTGCACTCGGGCTCGAAATCCGCACGCACCCGCGCGACGAACACACCCGGCAGCGCCCGTGTCCGCGCGTCCACACGCACCCAGCGCCGCGCCTCCCGCGCAGGTGTCCCCTCGAAGAACGCGCCCGCCTCGTCGAGGTTCGCGACGAGCAGGTTCGGCTCGTTCGCGGCCGACTGAAAATACCTGAGACCGCTGCTGAGCGCGGCGCCCGCGTCGCCTCGTTCGAACCCGAGAGGCGAGTCTGGACCCAGAGAGTTCGGGCTTGTCATCAAGCGCAAGGCGAAGTCGGATACTCTCGCGGTGCCATGACAGCATCGTCGGCGCCCACCATGTTCGGCCATCTTGCGTTCCGCTTTGCCGCCTCGCCCGAGAACCTCGCGACCGAGGCGCTGCACTTCATCCTGGATGCGTCCGCTGCGGCCCGCCGCGGTCTGCGCGGCGCCTTCGCGGAGATCGGAAACGACCTGCCAGAGCTGCGATTCGGGACGCAGAGCACGGGCGAGGAAGGCGAACGCCCCGACCTCGTTGGCATTGACACGAGGGGGTGCGAGTGCATCATCCTCGAGGCGAAGTTCTGGGCCGAGCTCACGGAGAACCAACCCGAGAAATACCTCCGTCGCTTGGATGGGCGGGGAGTGCTTGCGTTCGTGGCGCCTGAGGTCCGCGGTCCGCTGTTGTGGAGAGAGATCCTCGTGCGCGCCCCTGGCGCGGTCGAGGTGCCCCGCGCCTCGGACGCCGCGCCCGGGTTCTGGGTCGCGCACGTTGAGGGCGTTTCGTTGGTCTTTGTCTCCTGGCGCCGACTCCTCGCCAGCATCCGCGGTCAACTCGAGGCCGCCGGGGAGCAGGACCGCCTGAACGACCTCGCGCAGCTCTCGGGGCTGTGCGAGCGAATGGACACGCAAGCCTTCCTGCCCCTCACGCGACAAGAAATGTCGTCGCCAATCTACCGACGGGTGATCCAGCTCGCGGACCTCATCGACACGGTCGTCGAGGAACTCGCGGCCGAAGGGCGCTTGAGTCTGAAGGGCACCCGCGTCACGCCCGGCAAGGGCTACTACATCCGGTATTTCAAGACGGCGCGCGGTTGGAGCGGATCCATCCGGCTCGACCTTGATCGATGGACAGGTTCCGGCGGGGAACCGATCTGGTTTGAACCTCACCATGGACCCAACCGAGCGATGTTCCCAGCGCGTCGCGCAACCGCGTGGAGCTTGGCGCGACCGCTTCAGGCCGCAGGCCGCCGCGTTTTGGCCGACTGGAGCGAGTTTCCTCCATTCTCCTACAACTCTCGCTCGGTGCAGAGCGGCCCGCCGTCGTGCGCGCGCTCCGCGAGGACCTGATGGCGCTGGTCGATCGGTTCCTGCCTCTCGCGCTGGGGGACGCGGGCGAGCCGGGCCTCACCGACGGAAGCGCCGAAGAAAGCGAACCACCGACGGGGTGACCGTACGCATGCCCAGAGAACGCGGCACGTTGTTTTGTGCACGGGCGACCCCGGTAATCGCGTTCGCCACATCGTAGGCGGTTGTTGTCATCGAAACATGGCGTCGGCACTACAACGACATCCGGCTCCATCCGAGCCTCGGCTACCTCACGCGCCACGAGTTCACGAGATCGATGGAGAAGTCACACCACCGCGGGAAGCTCGCCCTCCCAAAACTCGCAGTCCGAAGAATGCGGGCAGGTTAGGCAAAACAGGCAGCGCTCGCCTTCCGCTCCAAAGTCTCAATGTGAATTCCAGAAGCGGAACAGTCCGACGCGCTGTCCTGAAAGAAGGCATGATCTTCGACGATGAGTGCAACTTGAGCTTCTCTCGTGATGACGCCTCCCTCACGATCACGATGGAGGAGAGGAGTCACCATGATTGCTCGGTGTTCGCGGGTGTCTGGCAAGCAGCCAGTTCGAGGCCGTGACGAATCCGGGGGTGCTCCGCTATCGTCGCGGAATGCACGCAGAAGCGCTCGTTCGCAGGCACTTCTCGACCGCCGAATAGGAGGCGATGATCGCCGCCGGCAGCTTCGCGGCTGACGAACATCTCGAGTTGATCGAAGGCGCAATCGTCGTCGTACAGCCGCAGGGCCCCGAGCACGCGGGGTGTACGACGGTGGTCGGAGAGGCGTTGAGGGAGGCGTACGGGGCGGGGCACGTGATTCGCGAGGCGAAGCCGCTCGTCACAGATGACGAGAGCATGCCGGAGCCCGATCTCGTGGTGTTGGCGGGCGGGCCGCGCGACTGGATGGCGCGGCACCCGCGCGGTGACGAAGCGCGCCTCGTCGTCGAGGCGTCGTGGACGTCGCAGCCCGTCGACCGCGCGAAGGCCGCCGTCTACGCGAAGGGCGGGGCCGCTGTGTACTGGCACCTCGACCTCGCTGCGCGGCGCCTCTCCGTGCACAC
>Ga0172373_10006076_pt1 | contig 16197 bp, 23 predicted proteins | sample Lak10m_2_FD_114546 | JGI IMG/M metagenome (GOLD analysis project Ga0172373, IMG submission 114546) | Freshwater microbial communities from Kabuno Bay, South-Kivu, Congo - kab_092012_10m | ecosystem: Environmental > Aquatic > Freshwater > Lake | place: Democratic Republic of the Congo...
CAGATACAGGACATTGTCATGGGCACCATCGCGGCGGCCATTGAGACGGGCGACATCTCGAACGGCCGCCCGACCATGCCGCAGCCGTCCGAACGCCAGATGCCGCTGCCGCCTGAAATGCCGCCTCAAGGAGCCCCCGTATGAGCTGCGACAAGTTTCTCGGCATGCTGTTCCTCGCGCGCGACGTTGCGCACTCGGCGCACCTCAACACGCGGTCGTTTGCCAAGCACCAGGCGCTGGGCGGCTTCTACGACGAGATCATTGATCTGGCCGACAAGTTCGCGGAGATGTACCAGGGCAAGTACGGCCTGATCGGGCCGGTCATGCTGATGTCGGCCGACAAGTCGAACAATGTTCTGGAATTTTTGGAGCGGCAGGCGACAGAAATCGAAGAAATCCGGTATAAGGTGGTAGACAAGGACTGCACGCCGCTCCAGAACGTGATTGATGAAATTGTCGGCTTGTACTATACCAACATCTACAAGTTGAAGTTCCTCGCATAAGGACGCGCATCATGGGTTTGAAATACACCACTGTTTGTCTGGGCTATCAGCAGATCACCAGTCTGTCGGCGGCAGCCAGCCTGACCATCCCGGCGGGCGCAACACGGGCGTTGATCGCGCCGCTGACGCAGACCGTGCGCTGGCGTGATGATGGCACGGCTCCGACGGCCAGCGTGGGGATGCCGATTGCTGCTGGCACTTATCTGAGCTACGACGGCGACTTGAACCGCATCCGCTTCATTGAGGCTTTGGCGTCAGCGGAACTTAACGTCACCTATTACGCTTAAGAGGACCGCTGCCATGACATTCTCTACTCTTGCAAGCCCCGGCGTCAGCCTTCAAGGTGGAGGAGGCAGCGGCGGGCCGGGAGGCTCCGACACTCAGGTCCAGTTTAACGACGGCGGGGCGTTTGGCGGCGACAGCGGGCTGACGTTCAACAAGACGACCGACACGCTTACTATCGCCAGCGCAGGGCAGTTGGCGTTTTCAACTGATCTGCTGCTCACCCGCCGTGGAGCCGCCAACCTTCGCCTTGGCGCTGCTGATGCTGCCGCACCCGTACCGCAGACGCTCTCCGTCCAGTCCGTTGTCGCAGGCACCAATAACACCGCTGGCGCGAACCTGACGATCACAGGCTCTCAGGGTACTGGCACCGGAGCGGGCGGGTCCATCATCTTCCAAGTCGCCCCGGCGGGATCGTCGGGATCGGCGCAGAATGCGCTGGAGACGGCGCTGACGATTGATAGTTCCAAGAATTTAGTGCTGGCTGGCCAAATCCAAGGCCCAAATGCCGATTTTGTATTTAGAAATATTTCTACAAATAATATTGACTTCTATCAAAATAATTCGCTCGTTTTTAGAATGAGTTACTACAATTTCAAGCTAGCAGGAGATTATTCTTTATCTTGGACGAGTTCATCCGTCAACGCTGGTGCGGCTAGTGATTTAACGCTTGCGCGCGACGCCGCCAACACCCTCGCGCAGCGGAACGGCAACAACGGCCAGATTTTCCGGCTCTACGGTCGCTTCACTGACATCACCAACGACTTTGAACGCTTCTTCATCAACGCCCCCACCACATCCGGCGCTGCGGTCCAGCTTGGCACGCAGAAGGGCGCGACTGCGGGCACCGCACGCGCGCTGGAGCTTCAGACGGATGGAACGAGCCGTTGGACGATCAATACCAGTGGGCATCTGCTGGCCGCTGCCGACAACACCTACGACATCGGCGCATCTGGCGCGACGAGGCCGCGCAATATCTACACTGGCGGGTTCGTTATTCTTGGCGGCTACATTCAGCCTTCATACGTGAGGCTTGCCGCTGGAGCCAACGAAGCCCGCATCTATCAAGCTGGGAACGGCGTTATAACGTTCTACAACGCGGCGGAAACAAGTTTCGACCGCCTCCAGTTCGGCGGCACCACCTCCTCCTTCCCCGCCCTCAAGCGGTCCAGCGCATCGATCATTGTGCGCTTGGCTGACGACACCGCCAACGCCGCTCTAGAAAGCGCAAGCGTCAAGACCGACGCGCCTGCTGGCGGAACGTCTGGAACGTGGAAACTCGGCGTAGCAGCCACCGTATCCCCGACATCGCCCAACCGCACCATTGAAGTCGATATAGGCGGCACGATCTATTATCTCCACGCGAAGACAACCAACGACTAAGGAAACCCATGATCACCCTCACGCTCAATCAGGACGAAGTACAGGCACTCGGTGCGCTAATTGATGTCGCGGTTAAGGCATCCGGCATTCAGGGTGCCAAGGCGGCTGTGCCGCTCTACGCCAAGCTGGAAGCCGCCGTCGCCGCCGCCAACGCACCGAAGCCCGAACAGGAGACTGAATAATGGCCCTCGTCAACTACGGGGTTGTCAGCCCCAGTCTTACACTCACGGTACAGATGGAACTGTCCGACGCTGACAGCGAGCGCATTGTGGCGTATCTCATGGCTGCAACGCCCTATGGCAGCGTGACGGAGAATGTCATCAGCGACATTCCAAACCCCGCATGGTCGCCGGATCAGCCCGATCCAAATGACCCGCCTGAGTTCATCCAGCAGCAGGCATGGATCACGCGCCCCGCCACGCCGGAAGAGGCCATCACCGCTTACGCTGAGAGCGTGATGAACGCCATCCTTCAGCAGGCTTATCAGTGGGACCAGTCTCAGGCTGCGGCTGATGCGGCTGCTCATGTTCCGCCGATCACGCCGATCAAGCCGCCTGCTCCGGTTCCGCCCGCACCTTGACATTACAACCGGAACGTAAGATATTGCCTGAAACCCGACTGGCCGGATGCCAGGAACCGAAAGGTAAGTGAATGTCCGAGAACGAACGAGCGGTTGCGACCGCGCCGGAACAGGCCCCCACGGCGGCGCCTGAGTCCGAAACAGACAATTCATCGCCGGAACCGACGCCCACGGAAGCGCCCAAGACCTTCTCACAGGAAGAACTGGACGCCATCGTCGGCAAACGTCTCGCAAGAGAGCAACGGAAATGGGATCGCGAGCAAGCGCGGAAGCAGACAGCCCAGCCTCCGGCACCACTGCCGGAACCGCTGAAGCCCGATGACTTCACCAACGCGCAAGCCTACGCGGAGGCCATCGCTGAACGCAAGGCGGCAGAAATGCTGGCCCAGCGCGAAGCCGAAGCCGAACGCACGGCAACGCTCGAAGCCTATCAGGACCGTGAAGAGGAAGCCCGAGGCAAGTACGACGACTTTGAACAGGTCGCCTACAACCCGAAGCTCTCCATCACGGAAACGATGGCGCAGACCATTCAGGCTTCCGAGATCGGTCCCGATGTAATCTATCATCTGGGCTCGAACCCGAAGGAAGCCGAACGGATTGCGCGTCTCGCCCCGCTCTTGCAGGCACGGGAAATCGGGAAGATCGAGGCCAGACTGGCTTCATCTCCTCCGGCCAAGAAGACCTCAACCGCCCCGGCTCCTATCGCTCCGGTCACGGCCCGCACCTCCGGTGCGCCTGCATACGACACCACCGACCCGCGCTCTGTGAAGAGCATGTCAACGTCGGAATGGATTGACGCAGAACGCCAGCGCCAGATCAAGAAGTACGAGGCACAACGCAGACGCTAACTAAACAACGAAAGGACCATTTAGGTCATGGCCAATTCACTTCTTACAATTGACATGATCACCCGGAAGGCTCTGGAGATTAACTTTTAGGTCTCCCTTGGGGGTAACCCCTCGAAAAATAACTGTGTGAATTCGGTGGACCTCATGTTACGATTGTTACATGAAAACACCGAGCCAAGACAAAGATGAGAACAATTCCGACCTGACACCGGAAGAACTTCTCCGAAAGAAGAACAGAGAAGCCTCCCAACGTTATCGGGACCGCGATCCTGAAAGGCACCGCCGCCGCATGAGAGAGTGGCGCGAGGCCAATCGGGAGCGGTCCCGAGAACTTTCTAGGGAGTGGCGTAACCGCAAGCTGGCGTTCTCTCCCGAGGAAGAGGCGCGTATGCGCCAGCAAGAACGCGATAAGACCAAACGATACCAAAACAAAATGCGCGACGATGTGTTTGGCGCTTATGGCGGGTATGTTTGCGCCTGCTGCGGCGAAACCGAACCTAAGTTTTTGTCCATAGACCACATCCATAACAATGGTGGCCAAGAACGCCGCAGCGGCCTTTACAATAGCAGCGGCACAGCGTTCTATTTGTGGCTGCGAAAAAATGCTTTTCCTTCCGGTTATCAGGTGCTATGTATGAATTGTCAGGTCGGGAAGCATCGCAACGGCGGTGTTTGTCCTCATCAATGTAAGGTGTAACGACTATCCCGAAAGGGAGTAGGGCCAAGCGGCCCAAAGCGCACAGCCCCTCGATGGAGGGTGAAGAGATAGTCTGCTCTGCATGGTGACATGCAGCAGTTCCGAAAGGAACGGATTAGGCGTAGCGAACCTGATTGAACATGTGGCCTTGAGAACAACCTGGTGATCACCCGCAACGTCAACCGCGCTTACGACGACAGCTTCGCCGTCGAGGGCGCAAAGATCGGCTCCACCCTCCGCATCCGTCTGCCCGACCGTGCGCTGGTGACCGACGGCGCGGCGCTTCAGGTGCAGGACGACAACGAGCAGTACACCACGCTCACCGTCTCCAGCCAGAAGCACATCGGCGTCAACTTCACGTCCGCCGAACTCACCATGCAGCTCGACGACTTCGCCGAACGTGTGCTCAAGCCGCGTATCTCGCAGCTTGCGTCCTCCATCGACGCGGACGTTGCCAACGCCTACAAGTCGATCTTCGCCTCTGTCGGCACTCCCGGCACGACCCCGGCCACTTCGCTCGTCCTGCTTCAGGCCCAGCAGAAGCTGAACGAGTCCGCCGCCATGATGCCGAACCGCTACGCCACGGTGAACCCGGCGGCCAATGCGGGTCTGGTCGAAGGCATGAAGGGCCTCTTTAACCCCGTGGACACGATCTCCCGCCAGTTCAAGAACGGCATGATGGGAGAGGGCGTCCTCGGCTACGAGGAGATCAACATGTCCCAGTCGATCAAGCAGCACACGACTGGCTCGCGTGCGGCGACGGGCGCCACGGTCAACGGCAACGCAACCGAAGGCGCTGCGACCATCACGCTTGCTTCCGCTGGCAACACGCTCACCTTCGCGGTGGGCGACGTGTTCACGGTGGCCGACTGCTTTGCCGTCAACCCGCAGACCCGCGAAAGCACGGGTGCGCTTCAGCAGTTCGTCGTGACCGCTGCCGCGACCTCGACCTCTGGCGGTGCTGTCACCCTCAGCGTTTCCCCGGCGCTCTACTCGCCCACCAACGCTCTGGCGACCGTCAGCACGCTGACGATCACCGGCAAGGCCGTGACCTTCATCGGCGCTGCCTCGACGTCGTACCCGCAGAACCTTGTGTACCACAAGGACGCCATCTCGTTCGCCACGGCTGACCTTCTCATGCCGAGCGGCGTGGACATGGCTTCCCGCCAGGTTCACAACGGCATCTCGATGCGTATCGTGCGCCAGTACGATATCAACAACGACCGCCTGCCGTGCCGTATCGACGTGCTGTACGGCTACTCGACCATCCGTCCGCAGATGGCCACGCGCATCTGGGGCTAACAGGCAGAGACAGGAGATACACACATGGCAATCCCTAGCGTAGGCAATGGCTACCAGTCCAACGACGGTAACCTGAACGAGGTCAAGATCAGCGTTGCGCCGGTCCCGACCACCGCTGTTGATACCGCGACCCTGACGGCCGCTCAGATCACCAACGGCATCATTCTGGGCTCCCCCACGACGACGGCGTCCTACACGCTGCCGACCGTGGCCAATCTGGAACTGATCCTCGATAACGCGAAGGCGGGCGTCACGTTCGACTTCCGCATCATCAACGTCACGGGCTCCGGTGTCATCACCGTGGTCACCAACACGGGCTGGTCCATCGGCACCAGCGGCTCGCAGGGTCTGATGACCATTGCGGCCACCGCTGGCACGGTCCGCGCGTTCCGCGCCCGCAAGTCGGGCGACGCCGCCTGGGCGCTCTACGCCATCTCGTAACCAACAGGCGGGCGGTCTTCGGACCGCCCGCCCCTTATCTGGAGGACACATGGCTTGTATCTACCTGTCCCATCCCAAGCACGGCGTGAAGATCGCCACAATGGAAATGGAAGCGCAGTACGACGAGATGCACGGGTGGACACGTTTCGACCCCGACGCGCAGCAGTTGCCTGACGAGCCGGTCGAGGCTAATGTGCTGGCCGAACCGCGCCGCCGGGGGCGGCCCCGCGTAACGCAGGACGACTGACATGACGACGGCTGGCGACCTGATCAACGGATCTCTGAGGCTTCTGGGCGTGCTGGCGGAAGGCGAAACGCCTTCGTCCGAAACGTCGCAAGACGCGCTGGCCGCCATGAACCAGATGATCCAGTCGTGGAACACTGAGCGTCTCGCCGTCTTCTCGACACAGGACCAGGATGTCACCTGGCCGTCAAACCAGCGGTCCCGCACATTTGGGCCGACTGGCGACATCGTCGCCAACCGCCCGGTCAGCATCGACGACAGCACCTATTTCCGCGACCCGGCCAACGGCATCTCGTTTGGCCTCAAGCTGATCAACCAGCAGCAGTATAACGGCATCGCGGTCAAGACGGTCACCTCGACCTACCCGCAGGTGCTTTGGGTCAACATGACCTATCCCGACATTGAGATGTACGTCTACCCGGTGCCGACCAAGGTGCTCGAGTTCCATGTCGTCTCGATTGAGGAACTGACCCAGCCCGCCAATCTGGCGACCGATCTGGCCTTCCCGCCCGGCTACCTGCGCTGCTTCCGCTACAACCTTGCCTGCGAACTGGCTCCTGAGTTCGGCACCGAACCGTCCCGGCAGGTGCAGCGCATCGCCATGACATCGAAGCGCAACTTAAAGCGCATCAACAACCCCGACGACATCATGGCGCTGCCCTACAGCATCGTCGGCACGCGCCAACGCTACTCCATTTACGCGGGGAATTTCTGATGCAGACGCCGATCCTTGGATCAGCGTATATCGCCCGCAGCGTCAACGCTGCGGACAGCCGCATGGTCAATCTGTTCCCCGAGGTGGTGCCGGAAGGCGGCAAGCAGCCTGCTTTTCTCAACCGTGCGCCGGGCTTGCGCATGCTTGCCACCATCGGCACCGGCCCGATCCGGGGGCTGTGGTCGCCGCAGATCACGGGCTCCGACGGCTACGTCGTGTCCGGTCAAGGCCTGTACAAGATCGACACGTCCTACAACACGACGTTTCTTGGCACCATCAACGGTTCCGGGCCGGTGTCCATCGCGGACAACGGCACGCAAATCTTCATCGCGTCCGACCCGGACGGCTACATCTACAACATGACCACGGGCGCGTTCGCGCCCATAGGCGACCCTGACTTCCCCGGCGCGTCCACGGTCGGCTATCTGGACGGCTACTTTGTGTTCAACGAGCCGAACAGCCAGAAGGTCTGGGTGACCAGCCTGCTGGACGGCACCAGTGTCGATCCGCTGGACTTCGCCAGCGCGGAGGGTGCGCCGGACCAGTTGATCTCCGTCAACGTCGATCACCGCGAGGCGTGGCTGTTTGGCACGGGCACAACCGAAGTCTGGTACAACGCGGGCACCGCCGATTTCCCGCTCCAGCGCATCCAGGGCGCGTTCAACGAACTGGGCTGCGCTGCCGTCTATTCGGTCGCCAAGCTGGACAACACGCTGTTCTGGCTGGGCGCCGACGCGCGCGGCCGAGGCATCGTCTATCAGGCGACCGGCTATCGTGGCGAGCGCATCTCGACCCATGCGGTCGAGTTCGCCATCCAGAACTACAGCACCATCTCGGACGCCGTGGCCTACTCCTACCAGCAGGAGGGCCACAAGTTCTACGTCCTGACCTTCCCCACCGCCAACGCAACGTGGGCTTATGACACGATCACGGGCGCATGGCATGAGCGGGCGGGGCTGACCAACGGCCAGTTCACGCGGCACAGGTCGAACTGCCAGATGAACTTCAACAACGAAACCATCGTGGGCGACTACGAGGATGGCCGGATCTACGCCTTCGATCTCGACGTGTTCGCTGACGATGACCAGCCGCAGAAGTGGTTGCGGTCCTGGCGGGCGCTGCCGGTCGGCACCAACAATCTTCGCCGCACGGCGCACCACACGATGCAGCTCGACTGCGAGAGCGGCGTAGGCATCAACAACGGGCAGGGCAGCGACCCGCAGGCCATGCTGCGCTGGTCCGACGATGCAGGCCACACCTGGTCGCGCGAGCACTGGACCAGCCTCGGCACCATAGGTCGCTATGGCCAGCGCGTCTTCTGGCGGCGGCTGGGCATGACCCAGAAGCTGCGCGACCGCGTCTACGAGGTGTCGGGCACCGACCCGACTAGGATCGTCATCATGGGCGCGGAGTTGATCCTCGCTGGCACTTCAGCCTAACGCCAGCCAGATACCGGCCCAGCGCGTGGCCATCAACGAACGCTCGCGGATTGGCGTGACCCCCGGCCGTAACGCCGATCCCCCGCCGCCGCCGGTTTTTGTCTCGCGGGAATGGTATCGCTTTTTTGACACGATCCATACCTACCTGCCGACCCCGACGGTTTTCACCCCTGTTTTCACCCCCGTCACCAACGTGACCACCGTGACGGCGGGCGCCAGCTTCGCCAACCAGATGGGCACGGTCATTGCGCTGACGGGCACGTTCACGCTCGACCCCATCGCGGCGGGCAATACCGTCTTCCAGATGACGCCTCCGGTTCTGGACGATCTGTCCTTGTCCACGGCGGCAGGCGTGTTTGTCACCACGGCCAGCGGCGTCACCGCCGTAGGCTCTGTCGTTGCTGCCGGACCTTTGCTGGAGTTTCGCCTGGACGCGCCGTCGGGCGCAGCGGCTACCTACGCCTACAACGTCAACTACCAGATTGCCTGACAACCCGTTTTACGCTAGGTTCGCACCATGACCGTCAACCTGTCACCCTTCGCCAACCCCGGCGCGCAGTTCTTCGACGACAACGGCGATCCGCTGTCGGGCGGCAAGATCTTCACCTATGCGGCAGGCACGACCACGCCGAAGGCGACCTACACCGACTACACGGGCGGCACGGCGCACGCCAACCCGATCATCCTTGACGCTGCGGGCCGCCCGCCGGACGAGGTCTGGCTGACCTATGGCGACGCCTACAAGTTCATCCTCAAGGACAGCCTTGACACGCTGATCGGCACGTTCGACCACATTGATGGCATCCCGCCCGTTAACATTAACCTTGTCCGGCTGTACGGCTCGACCTCCGGTTACATTGACCTTGTTGCTCCGGCGGTGGCAGGGGCCAACACAGTCACTTTCCCTGCGGCCACCGGCACGGTCGCGCTGACGGCCAGCCCGACGTTCACGGGCACCACGGCGGTCGCCACGCTGACGGCGTCCGAGAACATCACGGGGTCCAAGACCATCAGCGGACGGCTGCTGTCGGCCTCGCAGACGGTCAGCATCGACCAGTACCTCTACATGGGCGGCACCGGCCAGGCCAAGTTGCCGGTCGGCTCGACGGTTCAGCGCGCAGGCGCGTTCAGCGGTACGGGCCAGATCAGCGGCACGACGCTGACCATCACCAACGTCACCAGCGGCGCGCTCTACATCGGAGCCACGATCACGGGCACGGGCGTCACGGCGGGCACCCGCGTCACCGACTTCCTGACGGGCGCGGGCGGCGTCGGCACCTACACGGTCAGCGTCTCGCAGACCGTCGCAGCGGGCACGGCCATCGCTGACGAACCCATCGTCGGCATGATCCGCTACAACAGCACGACCAGCGCCTTTGAAGGCTACGGCGCGTCTGGCTGGGCGGGCATCGGCGGCGGTGCGACGGGTGCTGGCGGCGACGAGGTGTTCATTCTCAACAGCCAGATCATCACCACGTCCTACGCCATCCCGTCCGGCAAGAACGCATCTTCCACCGGCCCGCTGACCGTCAACGGCAGCGTCACCATCACCATTCCATCCGGCTCGCGCTGGGTGATCCTGTAACGGAGCGACCATGTCTCAAATCACCCTTACCAGCGACCCGCTCGGCAGCGCGACGACTGGCACGTTCGAGTTTGAAAACCCCGCGTTCTTCATGACGGGCGCCACGTCCCAGCGCGGCGTCGTGCTGGCCGATCAGTTCATTCTGCTGCAAGCCACGAACACGCTGACCAGCCAGACGGCGGCGCAGGCGCTGTTCGACGTGACGGGCAGCGGTCAGGTGACGCTGGTGGCGGGCACCTACGAGTTCGAGTGTCAGTTCTCGCTGTCCAGCATGAGCGGTTCGTCCGGTTCGTTCGGCTTTGCGCTGGGCGGCGGCGCGACCTTCACGCAATACTGGTGGTCGCTTGCCAACAAGGCCACGCTGGCCACGGCGGCGAATGGTTTGGTGACGTTTAACACTGCCGCCAACACGACGCTCGTCACGGCCAACACCAACACGGTGGCTTTCGCCCGCATTCACGGCGTCATCATCGTGACGGTCGGCGGTACGGTTATTCCGCAGGTGTCGCTCGGCGTTGCGGCGGCAACGGTCGTCGGTGTAGGGTCGTTCTTCAAGATCAGGGCGCTCGGCGGTTCTGCGGCAACCACCAGCGGCAACTGGAGCTAAACCATGTCAATTATCATTGACGGCGGTGCGGGCGTCACCTTCCCCGATACGGTCCAGCAGACCAACGCAGTGACCAACACGGGCGGCGACCCGCGCTACTATGCGGCGCGGGCGTGGGTGACGTTTGACGGGTCAACGACGCCGCCCGCCATCTTATCCGCGTCCAACGTGGCGTCCGTATCGCGGACGAGTACAGGCAAGTTTACTATTACGTTCACATCCAACATGCCCAACGCAAACTACGCTGTTGCATGTATGGGTTTTGATCCTTCCGATGACAGACAAGTGCAGATAACACTACAGTCCTCCATAACCGTCAGTCAGTTCAGCATTGTTGTTATAGAGTATCAGTGGGATGTCTCTCCCCCCAATAACCGCTTTTACAACTCCCCGCGCATTTCCGTGGTCGTGTTCGCATGACCGCAGAAGAGCACCTTCGCCAGCACTTCACCGACCTGCGGCTGCCCCCAGCCGCTGCCGAATGGCTGTTGTGTTCCGATAATGATTGATGTGCGCCTTGCGGAACCGGCGGATCTGCCGTCATGCCTTGACATGACGGCGCGGTTCCATGCCGCTTCACCCATCTCCGATGTGGCTCCGTTCGACCTTGACGGCATGGCCGTCACGCTGAAGGAAATGCTGTCCAACCCCCGCGCGGGGGTATGGCTGGCCTTGCGCAACAGTCAGCCGGTTGGCGTCGCGGGAGCGTTGCTGTACCCGCTGTACTTCAACCCTGCCTACGAGGTTGTTCAGGAACTGTTCTGGTGGCTGAACCCTGACGCGCGCGGCAGCGGCGCAGGCGAAAAACTGTTCCAAACCTTGCAGACTTGGGCTAAAGATAGCGGAGCGTCAGCCGTCTTTATGATTGCATTGGCAGACAACCGTGTGGGTAAGATGGACAGTTTCTACAAGCGCGCCGGGTTTCAGCCCATGGAACGCACCTACATGAAAGGAACCCGGTCATGGCAATAGCTACCGGCACAGCCATACTTGGCGCAGCGGCGATTGGCGCGGGCGCGTCTATTATCGGCGGCAGGCAGCAGGCCAAAGCTGCTAAAGACGCAACCAAGGCGCAGACCAAGGCCACCAAGGCCACCATTGCGCAGCAGGAGCGGGCGCTGGAGCGCCAGATCGGCCTTCAGGAGCCGTTCCGCCAGACGGGCGTCAACGCGCTGGCCGACTACGGCACGGCCTCCCAGTACACGCCGTTCGGCATGGAGCAGTTCGAGGCTGATCCCGGCTACCAGTTCCGCATGTCGGAGGGGCTGAAGGCGCTGGAGCGGTCGGCGGCTTCGCGCGGCATCCTTCAGTCGGGCGGCACGCTCAAGGACATCACGCGGTTCGGGCAGGACACGGCCAGCCAAGAGTACCAGAACGCCTTCCAGCGGTACTTGCTGGAGCGCCAGCAGCGGCTGCAACCGCTTGAGTACCGGATTGGACTGGGGCAGGCGGCGGCGTCCGGGCAGGCGGCCAACGTCGGATCGACAGCGCAGAACGTCGGTCAGTTGACGACCTCGCTCGGCGACATCCGGTCGGCGGGCATCATGGCGCGGTCCAACGCATACAACACCATGCTGGGCAACCTCAGCGGGTTGGCGTCAGATGCAGCTAGCGCCTACGGCCAGTACCAAGCCGCGCAGCCATACCAGAACTATCTGCGCGCCATCACGCCTGCAGCGGGCGGTATCACGCCGGGCGCGTCTCCGTATGCACCCCGGTTCACAAGCACGACTTTTGGCGGCCCGAAGTGAGGTAGACCGTGGTTACTGACCCGAACATCATCCTTTCCGGCAACCGGATGGCGCAGCCGCAACTGCCGGATGTCAACGCCATGATGCAGACCCGCACGGCGGGTCTGGAGAACATCTACAACATGGAACAGCAGCGCGCCGAACAGGCCCGCACCGCGCAGAAGGAGCAGGAAGCGGCGCAGGAAGCCGCAACGCTCAAGGCTCTGCTTCCGGCCTACACTTACGGCATCCAGACCGGCGACATTGCCGGTGCGGGCAATCTTGTGCCGCCTGAAATGCGTCCTCAGATACAACAGTACATTGACGCGCTGACGGGCAAGTCGCCGCAGGAAGTTCAAGCGGCGCTGATCGGGTCTCTGTCCTCCAGCCAAGCCGGGCAGGAGGCGTTGGCCGCGATCCAGCGCGCTGCCGCCGTAGACGTTCAGCGTGGGCATCTTGAGGTGTCGCGGGCTGAACTGGCGCAGCGCCGCGCGGAGGCTGAACGCGGGCCTGAACCTCTCTACAAAGAGATTGTTTTGGAGGATGGTACGCTGGCGCTTTATGACACAAAGTCCGGGCGTATCATTCAGCCGTCCTTGGAAGGCCCGATTGGTACTGAACTACCTCCCGGCGAGGCCGCCAAGCCGCTCAAGGTAAAACAGAAGGACGGCGCAACGGCGGAGGAGGTCAAGAAGCGGTTAGCAGACGAAAAGCGCGTCAAGGACTTGGGTCTTGCGGTCTCTGAAATTGAACGCGCGATGACGCCTGGTGGATTGATAGACACGGCTACCGGCAGTTATCTCGGCAACTTGTTTGATACTGCCGCTGCTGCGTTTACATTCGGAACTGAAGGCGCGCAAGCTATCGCGCGGCTGGCCCCCATTGCCGATTTGGCGCTGAAGATTGTGCCGCGTTTTGAAGGCCCGCAGTCCAACTATGACGTACAGTCTTACAAGGACGCAGCGGGTAACCTTGCCAATCCTAACGTACCCGCAAGCACCAAACGGGCGGCGGCGGAAGAAATCGTCCGTCTGTTCAAGAAGTACAAGGATCAGTTTGAATACGCTGGTGATGGCGGCGGCGCGGGCGGGGCCGAAGATCCTTTGGGCATCCGGTAAGCAACATGGCCACGATCACAGACATTCGCGCCAAGTATCCGCAGTATAACGATCTGACGGATCGTGAACTTGCGGAAAAGCTCCACACAAAGTTTTACTCTGACATGCCTTTTGAAGAGTTTGCAACCAAAGTGCAACTTAAAGAGGTTGAACCCGAAACCTTTGGTCAGCAGGTGCTGCGCGGTGCAGCCTCGACGGCGGACATCATTGCGGAAAGCGTGCCAGGCTTGGCGGCCATGGTCGCCTACCCGTTCCAAGCTGCGGCTGGTTTTGTTACTGGCCAAAGCCCAACAGACGTTGCAGCCAGTCAGGAACGGGTGCTAGGGGCATTATCTGCGCCCGTCGGTCGTATGACCGGCGTGACCGAGACACCTTCCTATCAGAATAACCTCGCTAGGCAGGCGCTGGCGTATGTTGCTGAGAACATGGACAAGGGCGCGGGCTGGATTTCTGATACGACTGGCATCCCTAAACCGTCCGTGATGAACATGATGCAGGTCGTCATGTCGGCAGCGCCCGCCAAGGTTCCGGGAGCCAAGACCGCAGGCAAGGCTACCCGCGCCGTTGTCCAAAAAGGCCGCGAAATCCTCGACCCCAAGACCAAGTTCTACATGGACCTCGCGGAAGGGCGCGGACAGGCGCTGGTCGCAGCGGCGCGCGATCCTGCCGCTGAGATCATCCCCGGCGTTCGCCCGACCTTTGCGCAGGCGACCGCCGATGTCGGTCTGCCGCGCGTTGCCGCCGTGGGCGAACAGGCCGCAAAGAAACTGCCGACCGAAGCGTTGGCGCTGAAGGACGTGCAGGAAGCCGCGCGCGTCGGGCAGTTGACATCCATTGAGCGCACGCCAGAAGCGCGTGCGCGGGCTGAACGTGTGCGCGAGCGCCGGTCGGAGCCGTTGTACCGACAAGCCGAGGGTGCGGGCAATGTAGTGGACGTTGTGCCCGTACTGGATTTGATTAACGACACCATCGCCAAGAACCCCGGCAACCAGCCGCTGCTGGTCGAGATGCGCCGTCTTCGCAAGGGGCTCATGGAACCGGGGCTTGACCCGCAGGGCAATCCAATCATGGTGCCGCGCACCAACGCCAAGGAAGTGGCCTCAACAATCGACGGCCTCAAGTCGGCCATCGCCAAGGAAGACAACAAGTTCATCAAGGGTGAACTGACGCAGATCAAGGATGATCTGACTGCGGCTATCCCGTCCATGAAGGAAGCGCAGGCGGCGTTCAAGAAGGGCAGCCGCCCGATCAACCAAATGGATGTCGGCAAGTACCTGCGCGAGAAGCTGGAAGCGCCGGTACCGGAAGGCGGCCAGCGGGCGACCGTGTTCGCCGGGGCCGTGCGCGAAGCCCCGCGTACCATCAAGCAGGCGCTCAAGGGCGGTCCGACCTACGAGAAGTTGACCGACATCCTGTCGCCAGCGCAGAAAGCCAACGTGGACCGCGTGCTGATGGATCTGTCGCGCGATCAGCGCGTCAAGGAGTTGGTGCAGATGGGCCGCGAGGCCGCGCCCAATCTGTCAATGCCCGCAGGCCGCGTGGAGCGGCCCAACCTGCTGAACCGTCTAGCCACCATTGCAAACGTCATTATTGAGCGTCTGGAAGGCAAGATCAACGAGAAGATGGCGCTGGAAATCGCCGCCGAATTTCTTGATGCCGACAGGGCCGCCGCTGCGCTGGAGACGGCCATGCGCCGGTCGGGCCAAAGAGTTAGCCCGCAGCGCAGACCATCGGGGCCGATCAGCCGCGCGGTCAAGCGCGCGCCCATTGTGACCGCGCCGAACCAGATGAGCAATCAGGAAAACCGCAACGCGATGGCGAGGTGACGTGCCGTGGATTATCAGGTTCTTTTCAACGCCGCCTTCGTCGTGTGCGGTATCCTGGGAGGGTGGGTGATGAACCGTGTCTATGTGGCCATTGACAAGCTGGACACCGACGTGCGGAACATGCCGCACACCTACGTCAGCAAGAACGACTTCAAGGACGCGGTTGCGGACATCAAGACCGACATCCGCGCGGGCTTCCAGCAGGTGGACAAGACGCTGAACACGCTCTTTGAGCGCCTAAACGAAAAGGCGGACAAGTCATGAAACTGAACACGGCGTCGATTGCCAAACTCAAGGGCGTCCATCCTGACCTGGTGCGCGTCGTGCTGCGCTGCGCCGAGGACTGGAAAGACGCCGACACCGGGTTCATCGTCACCTGCGGCGTGCGCACGCTGGCGGAACAGAAGGTGCTGGTTGCCAAGGGTGCGTCAAAGACGCTGCGCTCGCGCCACATCCCGGCCGCCAACGGTTACGCCCACGCTGTCGATCTGGCCGCGACCATCGATGGCAAGGTGCGGTGGGACTGGCCGCTCTACGACCGTCTCGCCAAGGCCATGAAGGCAGCAGCCAAGGCCGAGAAGGTGCCGCTCGAGTGGGGCGGCGACTGGAAGACGTTCAAGGACGGCCCGCACTATCAACTGCCGTGGAGGGAATATCCCGGCACAACCAAGGGAAAGTGACATGACGAAAGAAATGGTATGGGGTGTCGTCCGCGCCGTTCTGGCGGCTGGCGGCGGCTACGTCGTCGGCACGGGCGTTGTCGATAGCACCGCGATGAACGAGATCATCGGCGCTCTTGGCGTGATCTTCGCCGCCGGGTGGTCTATCTGGGCCAAGAAGTGAACTGGATCGAGATTGCCGCCATCGCCGCGCTGTTGATCGGCATCGGCGCAGGCG
>Ga0172373_10006080_pt1 | contig 16189 bp, 18 predicted proteins | sample Lak10m_2_FD_114546 | JGI IMG/M metagenome (GOLD analysis project Ga0172373, IMG submission 114546) | Freshwater microbial communities from Kabuno Bay, South-Kivu, Congo - kab_092012_10m | ecosystem: Environmental > Aquatic > Freshwater > Lake | place: Democratic Republic of the Congo...
CCTGGATCAACGGCAGCGCCGCCACCGCCACACAATTGCGCGAACTGGGCGAATTCTTGCTGGACATTCACGGCCAGCACGCCTGGCAAAGCCTGACTCGTGCGCAGCAAGTGCGCGAGTTGCTAGATGCCTATGCCCGCATTGACACCACTCCTTTGCAATCGGCCTGGCAACAGTGGCGACAAGCGCAGCTAGCGCTCGAGCAAGCCAAGAGCGCACAAGACAAGCTGCAAAGCGAACAAGAACGCCTGAACTGGCAAATTACCGAAGTCCAGAAGCTAGCACCTGGCGCCGAAGAGTGGAGCGAGCTCAACAGCCAACACAGCCGTCTGTCTCACGCACAGGCTTTGCTGGACGCCGCCCAACAAGCTGCGCAGCAACTGGGCGATGACGAAAACAGCGCCAGCAGCTTGCTCCAACGCGCCACCACACAGCTGCAGGACATGGCGCATATCGAACCCGAGTTTGCCCAGTGGGCGCAAACGCTGGAGTCCGCCTACGCCCAGGTGGACGATGTGGCCCGCAGCCTGCACACCTATCTACGTAAAACCGATCTGGACCCATCAGCCCTGGCGCAACTCGACGAGCGCATGGGCCTATGGATGTCCTTGGCCCGCCGTTTCAAGCGTCCACCCGAAGAACTTGCGCAAACCCTGCAAGGCTGGCAACGCGAGTTGGCCCAACTTGAAGCTGCCGCCGATCTGCAAGCGCTGACCCAGGCTGAACAACAGGCCCGAGCGCACCTGCTGGAGCTGGCCAGGAGCATCAGCAAACAGCGCCAGAAAGCAGCGCCCGAATTGGCTGGCAAAGTGACGACAGCCATGCAACAGCTGGGCATGCAAGGTGGCCGTTTCGAAATAGAACTACCCACACTGGACGCCCCCGCCAGCCATGGTCTGGAAGACGTGGTTTTTCTGGTCGCTGGCCACGCAGGCAGCACACCCAAGCCTGTGGGAAAAGTGGCTTCAGGCGGCGAACTTTCGCGTATCGCCTTGGCCATTGCGGTCACCACCAGCAAACTGGGCAGCGCAGGCACCCTGATTTTTGACGAGGTGGACTCGGGCGTGGGCGGTGCCGTGGCACAAACCGTGGGGCAACTCATGCAGCAGCTGGGTCAGCATCGCCAGGTGCTGGCCGTGACGCACCTGCCCCAGGTAGCGGCCTGCGCAAACCACCATTTGCGCATCAGCAAACACAGCAACGCCCAAGGCACGCAAAGCACCGTGTATGCCCTCGATCGCGAAGAACGCGTTCAGGAAATTGCCCGCATGTTGGGTGGAGCCAAATCGTCAGACACCTCGCTGGCCCACGCCCGCGAGATGTTGTCCCACGCACAAGGAACAGCGGCATGAAGTCCATGGACGTGTTGTTGATCACCGGTATGTCGGGCTCGGGCAAGTCTGTGGCCTTGCATGCCCTTGAAGACTCGGGCTACTTCTGCATCGACAACCTACCGCCTGAGCTGTTGATTCCGCTGGTCAAGCTGGAGCTGGAACAAGACAAAGTGCGCCAACTCGGCATTGCGATTGACATGCGCAGTGCTGACTCGCTGGACATGCTGCCTGAGCAACTGGCCTTGCTGCGCGAGATGGGGCTCACCGTCAAAACACTGTTTCTGGATGCCGCTTCGGATGTGCTTCTACGCCGCTTTTCGGAAACACGGCGCAAGCACCCGCTGTCGGGACGCGACTACTTGCCCAGTGATGTTGGTCTGGCCGAAACGATTGAGCTTGAACGGGAAATGCTGGCCGAACTTCGCGAGCATGCGCATGTGATTGACACTGGTCTGCTGCGTGCAGCGCAACTGCAGTCGTATGTCAAAACCCTCATTGGCAAACGCACCCAGCAAATGACGCTGGTATTCGAGTCTTTTGCATTCAAGAGAGGTGTACCCATCGACGCAGACTACGTGTTCGATGTGCGCATGCTGCCCAACCCACACTATGAGTCCCATCTGCGCCCCTTGACCGGACGTGACGAACCGATCCAACAGTATTTGCTGCAATTCGACGAAGTGCAACAGATGCAAAAACAGATCACCGACTTTCTGAATCAGTGGATCCCGCACATCGAACGCGATCACCGCAGTTACGTCACCGTGGCCATTGGTTGCACCGGTGGCCAGCACCGTTCGGTTTATCTCGTCGAACAGCTGGTACTGACCTTTCACGGCCGCTACCCGACTCTCAAACGCCACCGCGAACTCGACGCGGGCTGAGCCTGTTTCAAACGCTCTGCAACAGCTTGCGTATGGGTGCTGGCAAGCCCAGCACCAAAGCCTGCGACCGGGTCACCCACTGACCCTGCCGATCAGAAGGCACTTGCCCCGCACGCACCTGCAGCTGAACGGGGTGCAAGTGCAAGTCCTTGTGCGTGAGCACATGCACCCAGGCCGGCAGATAGGCCTGCACCTTCGCACCAGGCCAAACCTCCAGCAAGGCTTTCTCACTGGAGAAAACAGGCATGCTGAACAGTCCCGCCCATACGCCGCGCTGGGGGCGCTGTTCCAGCCAGAGGCGTCCTCTTGCATCCTCAACCCAAAGCAACCACCAGACTTCGCTGCGTCGCACCAGCCGTTTTGTTTTGACCGGATAGGCCAAGGGCTGCGCTTGCGCATGTGCCAGACATTGGGTTGACACAGGGCATGTATCGCACTTCGCACTGCGGGGCAAACACAATGTGGCGCCCAGATCCATCACAGCCTGGGTGTATGTGGGCATATCTGCGGCACTGGTGGGCAGCATGTCTTGTGCATGCGCCCACAGCACTTTCTCGTGGGCAGAGACCGCAAGGTCCTGCCCATAGCCAAGCACACGACTGAGCACACGCTTGACGTTACCATCCAGAATAGCCACACGCTCCTGAAAGCAAAACGCCGCTACCGCCGCCGCGGTGGAGGGGCCAATGCCTGGCAAGGTTTGCAGCTGTGCGGCTGTTCGCGGGAAGACCCCACCCCACTCGCTGACGACCTGCTGCGCACACTTGTGTAGATTGCGCGCGCGGCTGTAATAACCCAGACCACTCCACAAAGCCAGCACCTCGTCCTGGTGTGCGGCGGCTAGCGCCTGCACACTCGGGAACCGCTCCAGAAAGCGTGTGTAGTAGTCCAGCACGGTGCTGACCTGGGTTTGCTGCAACATGATTTCCGAAAGCCAGACCCGGTAAGGGTCCTGTGTGTTTTGCCAGGGCAACTCGTGACGACCATGGCTGCGCTGCCACTGCACCAAGGCAGTGGCAAAAGCCTTCGAGGAGTTCATGGTTTTTGGCATTGAGGGCAATAGTAGGTGCTGCGCTGACTTTGCACCAGCGTGCGCACTGGCGTTGCACACACTCGGCAGGGCTGCCCTGCACGGCCATAGACTGCCCAGGCTTGCTGAAAGTGGCCCGCCTGACCGTGAGCATTCACAAAATCGCGCATGCTGCTGCCTCCCGCGGCCACGGCACGATTCAGTACATCCCGAATGGCTGCATGCAGCCGGGTTGCGCGCGGCAGACTCAGACGGTCAGCTCGCACAGTCGGACGAATACCCGCTGCAAACAAGGCCTCGCTGGCGTAAATATTGCCCACGCCAACCACCACTTCGCCAGCCAATAAAACAGGTTTGATCGGAGCCCGTCGCTTGCGCAAGGTGTGATGGAGTGCGTGAGCCGTAAATGCATCGCCCAAGGGCTCCACACCCAAATGACCGAGCAGCTTGTGCACGATCGGGGCATCCATATCAGGCGCCCACACCACGGCACCAAAGCGACGTGGATCGTGCAAGCGCAAGGTGCCCTGAGAGGTCACCAGATCCATGTGGTCATGCACACCTGCTGCAGGCAAGTCCTGTGCAAACTGCAAAGTGCCCGACATGCCCAGATGCAGCAGCAGCAAGCCCTTACTGAACTGGAGCAACAGGTATTTGCCGCGCCGGTCGACCTGCAGCACCCGCAGCCCGACCAGGGACTGTGGCTCCACGCCCAAGGGCCAGCGCAAGGGTTTGCCCATACGCATGGCCAAGACCTGAGCCCCGGCAATGCGATGTGCAAAACTCTGGCGGGTAACTTCAACTTCGGGCAATTCAGGCATGCCAATAAGGTGCAAACAAGTGAACAGGGAAAGCACTCTGAAACCAGAGGCCATGAGCGCTGGATTATGATGCCCGGCATGAAGTTCTGGCAGAAATTGGTTGCGTTCTCATGCTTGCCCATAGGGGCTTGGGCTCAGTTGCCTGATGCCACTCTTGGTGCACCCGCACCCGCTACGCCAGTGGTGGTCAACTCTGCGTTGAATGCGCAGATTTTTTATGAAGTTTTGCTGGCCGAGTTGTATGTGCGTGGCGGCGAGAACGGCACGGGTTATTCCATCATGCTCGATGCGGCGCGCCGCTCGGGCGATGCCGGTCTTTTTGAACGCGCGGTAGGGGTGGCTCTGGCCTCGCGTTCGGGCGAAGCAGCCTTGCAGGCCGTGCGCACCTGGAAACGCGATCAACCACAGGCCATGGAGCCAGATCGGTATTTGCTGCAAATCCTGGTCGCACTTAACCGGATCGAAGAAGCCGGTGCTACCCTGGCTGACTGGCTGCAGCGAATGCCCTTAGCAGACCAGACCGCCGCCATTGCATCGGTGCCTCGTTTGTTCGAACGGGTCGGCAACAAACAGCTTGCCCTTCGCACGGTCCGTAGCGCACTCGACAAAGCCTTGCAGCAGCCACAGACAAAAGCTGTCGCCCTGACGACCCTGGGTCGCATGCAGCGTGACAGCGGGCACGTTTCAGAAGCCGTCTCCACCGTCAAGCAGGCCCACTGGCAGGACCCTCAAGCTTTGGGGCCGTTGATCCTGGCCATGAGCTTGTTGCAACACGCCAGCGGTGAGCTCAAACCTTTGCTGGACACAGCCATGCAAGGCAATGCGCCACCGGTGGAATTGCGCATGAGCTATGCCCGCATGCTGATCAGCCTGGGAGCACGCCAGGAGGCGCAAGCGCAGCTGCAACTGATCAGTCAGAAATTTTCAGCCTACGCTCCCGCATGGCTTGTCAGCGGCTTGCTGCAAGCAGACAACCGCCAACACGAACAAGCACAGACTGCACTGCAGCACTATCTGACGCTGACAGTGGAAAAACAGGACACAGACACCCTGTCCGGGCGCAGTGAAGCCCTGATGGCCATGGCCCAAATGGCTCAGCGCGAGGGCCAACTGGCGCAGGCAGACACTTGGCTGCAACAAATTCCAGCTGAAGCAGACCCGGTCAAAGTAGCCAGCCAACGGGCTGCTTTGCTGATTAAGCAGGGCCGAGTGAGTGAAGCACAGCAGTTGCTTGAACGCATCAGCCCGCAAACCGATCAACAAAGCATCGACAAAGCCTTGACGCTCTCTCGCTGGTGGCGTGAACGCAAAACACCCCAGCAGGCTTACAACGTCATGCAAACTGCGCTGCAGGAACGCCCCGGACAAGCCGAATTGATGTCTGAAATGGCCATCGTGCGCGATGAGCTCCAGCGTTATGACCAAATGGAAGGCCTGTTGCGTCAACTGATGCGGCTGCAACCCGAAGACCCGCAGGCCTACAACATGCTTGGCTATTCGCTGGCCGACAGGGGTTTGCGCTTGCCAGAAGCGCTCGGACTGATTGAAAAGGCCGTGCAATTGGCCCCTAAGGATCCTTTCATCCAGGACAGCCTGGGGTGGGTGAAGTTCCGTATGGGCGATGTAGCGCAGGCTCGGCAGATCCTTCATGACGCCTATGCACAGCGCCCTGATGCCGAAATTGCTGCCCATTTGGGCGAAGTGCTATGGGTCATGGGCGATAAGGAGCGTGCAGCCCGCATCTGGCGTGAAGGCCTTTTGCTCAACCCCGACAACGCCACCCTGCGCCAAACCCTGACACGTCTGGGCTACACGCCATGACTACCCGCTTGCTGCGTTGGCTCCTCTTGGCCAGCGTGCTAGGGCTGAGCGCCTGTAGCACCCCAAGCCTGCGCCTGCATGCCACATCAACTGCAACACCGGCCTTCTGGTCCGGTCGGCTGGCCTTGCAGGTGGACAGTACCCCCCCGCAAAACCTGAGCGCCAGTTTTGAACTGCTGGGGTCGGCCCAGCAAGGCGAATTGCTCCTGCTCTCGCCCTTGGGCACCACACTGGGACGCTTGCGTTGGCAACCAGGACAGGCACAACTTGACCAGGGCGATCATCATTGGCAAGACAGCTCCGTCCAAGCCCTGACAGAACAATTAACCGGCACCACATTACCTTTGGATGCCCTGTTCTCTTGGCTCAACGGACAGGACCACGATGCACCTGGATGGCACGTCGATTTGAAACAGTACGAAAGCCACCACCGCATGCGCGCCGAGCGCATACAGCCTGAGCCTCGCACCCTGCTCAAGTTGCAACTGGACCGCTGATGCGACGGGGATAATTCAGGTATGAAATCCCTTGTCGACGTGCCGGCACCGGCCAAACTCAATCTGTTTTTGCACATCACTGGCCGACGCCCGGATGGTTACCACCTGTTGCAATCAGCGTTCATGTTGATCGACTGGCAGGACATTTTGCATTTTGAGGTGCGTGCTGATGGCCAGGTCTCGCGTGAGGATTTAAACGTACCCTTGCCTGCAGATGACCTGATCACCCGCGCAGCACGCCTGCTGCAAACAAGGACCGGTTGCAACCAGGGTGTTCACATTGCTGTTGAAAAACACATCCCGGCGCAGGCCGGTATGGGTGGGGGCTCGTCAGACGCCGCCACTTGCCTACTTGCCCTCAACCGGCTGTGGGAACTGAACATGAGCATGGGCCAATTGGCCGAGCTCGGCCTTCAACTGGGCGCAGATGTACCGTTTTTTCTGTACGGACACAACGCCTGGGTCGAAGGTATAGGCGAGTCCATCACCCCTGTCGAATTGCCGCCCGGACACTTTTTAGTCATCAAGCCCCCTGCCGGCCTGGAAACTGCAAAAATTTTTGCAAATCCGCAATTGAAGCGCGACACAAACCATGCTACAATTTCGGTCTTTGCTGCAGACCCTTACGGCTTTGGCCGTAACGACTTGCAACCTGTTGCAGAGCGTTTGTGCCCTGAAGTTCATCAGGCGCTTGAATGGCTCAAAAACGCTGGCTTGGCCGGTAAAATGACAGGTTCTGGCAGCGCAGTTTTTGCGCATTGTCCAGTTTCGGTGAAACCCGGCGCGATGCCTGACCAATGGGTTTCTAGGTTATGCCGCAATTTGGATGTTCATCCTCTTTTGGGGTGGGCAGCCAGCGACAGTTGATCGGTGGGCAGCCTTGTGCTGTCAACCTGTGTAGGGGAGTCGCCAAGTTGGTAAAGGCACCGGATTTTGATTCCGGCATGCGAGGGTTCGAGTCCTTCCTCCCCTGCCAAATACCTTAAACCGTTCTTCACGTTTTCTGATCGCTGGAACGCGCCATGCAGCCTTTGCCCGCCGCCAATCATTCCGATTTCATGCTTTTCACAGGCAATGCCAACCCGGCACTTGCTGCTGAAATGGCCAAACATCTTGGCACCCAGCTGGGCGCCGTGGACGTGGGTCGCTTCTCCGATGGTGAGGTCACCGTCGAACTCAAGCAAAACGTCCGCGCTCGCGAAGTGTTCGTCATCCAGTCCACTTGCGCACCCACCAACGAAAACCTGATGGAACTGCTCATCATGGTGGACGCCCTCAAGCGTGCATCGGCTGAGCGCATCAGCGCCGTGATCCCCTACTTCGGTTACGCCCGCCAGGACCGCCGTCCCCGCTCCACCCGTGTTCCGATTTCGGCCAAAGTGGTCGCTAACATGCTGCAGGCTGTGGGCGTGGACCGCGTGCTGACCATGGATCTGCACGCCGACCAGATCCAGGGCTTCTTCGACATCCCGGTGGACAACATCTACGCTTCGCCCGTGCTGCTGGGTGACCTGCGCCAGAAAAACTACGAAGACCTGATCGTGGTCTCGCCCGATGTGGGTGGCGTGGTGCGCGCCCGCGCCCTGGCCAAACAACTGGGCTGTGACCTGGCCATTATCGACAAGCGTCGCCCCAAGGCCAACGTGTCCGAAGTGATGCACGTCATTGGCGAAATCGAAGGCCGTAACTGCGTGATCATGGACGACATGATCGATACCGCTGGCACACTGGTCAAAGCTGCTGAAGTGCTCAAGACCCGTGGAGCAAAGAACGTGTACGCCTATTGCACGCACCCCATCTTCTCGGGCCCCGCCATTGACCGCATCGCCCAGGGCGACGCCCTGGACGAGGTTGTGGTCACCAACACCATCCCGCTGTCGGCAGCTGCTGCCGCCTGCCCCAAGATTCGCCAACTGTCCGTGGCTCCGCTGATCGCCGAAACGATTCACCGGATTGCCAAAGGAGAGTCGGTGATGAGCCTGTTCTCCGATCAGAGCTGATCGAAGCACAGTTTTTAAAGCCTGAACAGCACTGGTCGCGGTGTGTTCAACAAGGAGTAAGTATGAAATTCGTCGCTTTTGAGCGTTCCAAGCAGGGTACGGGTGCGAGCCGCCGTCTGCGCAACACCGGCATGACCCCCGGCATCGTCTATGGTGGCTCCAGTGAGCCCAAGCTGATCGAGCTGGACCACAACGCACTGTGGCACGCCCTGAAAAAAGAAGCCTTCCACGCTTCCATCCTGGAGATGGAACTGGCTGGTCAAACCAGCAAAGTGCTGCTGCGTGACTACCAGATGCACCCCTTCAAACAACTGGTGCTGCACATCGACTTCCAACGCGTGGAAGCCAACACCGTGTTGCACATGAAGGTGCCTTTCCACTTCTCCGGCGAAGAAAACTCTCCTGCCGTCAAGAATGACAAGTGCCTGATCAACCACGTGATCAATGAAATCGAAGTGGCCTGTCTGCCTGCAGACCTGCCCGAGTTCATCGCTGTCGACCTGTCCACGCTGGAAAGCGGCAAGTCCCTGCACCTGAACGACATCAACCTGCCCAAAGGCGTCAAGGCCCTGGTGCATGGCAAGCCCAACCCCGTCCTGGTGTCCGTCACCGTGCCGGTGGAAGAGGAAGTTGCAGCTCCCGCTGCCGCCCCTGCAGAAGCACCCGCCAAGGGCAAAGGCAAGAAGTAATTCAAGCCCGCTTCACGCAATCAGGCCCGCCGAGTGCGGGCCTTTTTTTGGCCGGATAATCCTTTCATGATCAAACTGTTCGTTGGCCTGGGCAACCCAGGCACGGAATACGAAGACACCCGACACAACGCAGGGTTCTGGTTCATTGACGCTGTGGCTCGCGAACTCAAGGTTCAACTCGTGCCCGAGCGCAGCTACCACGGACTGATGGCAAGAATCACGGTCAACAGCAAAACCGTCTGGCTGCTGGAGCCGCAAACCTTCATGAATCTGTCGGGCAAGTCAGTAGCTGCACTGGCACGGTTTTTCAAAATCCAGCCTGACGAAATTCTGGTCGCGCACGACGAAATGGATATCCCCCCCGGCGAAGTCAAACTCAAGCAAGGGGGCTCTCACGCCGGTCACAATGGACTGCGCGACATTCACGCTCAATTGGGCACACCCGATTACTGGCGCCTGCGCATAGGCGTAGGACACCCTGGCGTAAAATCAGAGGTAGTCAGCTGGGTGTTGAAAAAGCCCATGGCCGAGCATCGTGAGGCCATCCACACCGCCATCGCCCGCTCAGTCACAGCCTTGCCTTTGCTGCTGGAAGGCGACATGGCCAAAGCCATGTTCAAGATTCACACCAGCAAACCACCTCGCCCTAAGCCACCCCGCCAGGCACTGCCTTCTGCGGAGCACTGAGCACTCTGCTTATTTGCTGTTGGATGCGGTCTGCGCCGAATGCGTCAGCTGGCGGTATTTGTCCCACAGACGCTCACGCGTTTCCACATGCTGCGGGTTGACTGGAATGCAGGCCACCGGACACACCTGCACGCATTGGGGCTCGTCAAAGTGCCCCACACATTCGGTGCACTTTTTCGGATCGATCTCATAGATTTCAGGCCCCAGGTAAATAGCCTGATTGGGGCACTCCGGCTCGCACACATCGCAATTGATGCATTCGTCCGTGATCATCAGTGCCATGGGGTTCCTTCGTGCTGTGAAAATGTCAAGACGAATTATCGGACATGTGCATCATCAGCCCACTGCACCAGCTCCATGACCTCGCCGTCGGTACGGACAGTGTTCAGCCCCACGTTAGGAATAGGACACTTGCGCGGCCCCTCCAAGTCAAGGCCATTCGCCCAGCGCCAGATCACATCCAGCACAGCCCCGTGCGTGATCACAGTGCACGAAGGCACTTGCAGCCGCTCACACAGCTGCACCACCTCGCCAACCGCCCGACGAATACGTGCATCCAGCATCCGGAAAGATTCACCCCCCGGCGGTGCATAGTCTGAACGGTAAGACAACCATTGACGCCATTCGGCAGGGTACTGCTGCGCAATATCCTGCGCCACCAGCCCCTCAAGAATGCCAAAAGACTGCTCACGCCAGGTCGCCGAGGCCTGCGCCGGCACCGACCACATCTGTTGCACCGCCTGCGCTGTCTGGCGTGTACGCTGCAAATCGCTAACCACCAGCGTATCGGCTGGCTCCACCTTCAGGCGCATGGCCAGGCGCTGCGCCTGCACCAGACCTAAGGCATTGAGAGGCACATCCACCTGCCCCTGAAAACGGGACTGCACATTCCAGTCTGTCTGGCCATGGCGGATCAAACGCAATTGAAGCATGAGGGCATTATGCGCAGCCCACATGACACCCCCGTGTCACGGTCTAAAATGACTTCTGTGAACTCCATTCTCAACGCTGATCTGCACTGCCACTCCGTCATCTCGGACGGCACCCTGACGCCCGAGAAGTTAGCCGAGCGCGCAAAGGCTGCAGGCGTTGAAATCTGGGCACTGACCGATCATGACGAAGTGGGAGGCCAAGACCGCGCATTGGCTGCAGCACGCACGCAGCAACTGCCCTACCTGAGTGGCGTCGAAATTTCGGTGACGTTCGCCAACCAGACCGTGCACATTGTGGGCTTGGGCTTTGACCACCACGACCCGCAGCTTCAAGACGGCCTGCGTCGCACGCGCGGCGGTCGTGGCGAGCGCGCCCAGGAAATGTCCGATTCGCTGGCCAAAGTCGGCATCGTGGGCGCTTATGAAGGCGCACTCAAATACGTGGGCAACCCCGACCTGATTTCCCGCACTCACTTTGCCCGCTATCTAGTCGAGGCAGGTGTGTGCAAAGAAACCTCCGAGGTGTTTCGCAAATACCTGACCGAAGGCAAACCCGGCTTTGTGCCCCACCGCTGGGCCCGCTTGCAAGATGCGGTGCAATGGATCACACAGGCTGGCGGCATGGCAGTCATTGCGCACCCCGCGCGCTATGGCTTCACGCCCAACGAAGAGTACGCACTCTTTACCGAATTCAAGGCCCACGGCGGCCAGGGCGTTGAAGTGGTCACAGGCAGCCACTCCGCGCAAGAGGCCATGCGCTACGCAGACACCGCCAAGGAGTTTGGCCTGTTTGCCTCTCGCGGCAGCGACTTTCACAGCCCCGAAGAAAGCCACACCGACCTAGGCGCCCTGCCCTGGCTGCCCGGCGAACTTGCCCCGATCTGGGAAGCGCTGGCCGATCGTATCCAGTGAAGCCGCTTGCACACAACGTCCTGTCCGGTATTGGCTTTGCCTTGCTGGCGGTGGCTTGTTTTGCAGCGATGGACACAACCACCAAACACATCAGTTTGCAGCTATCGCTGCTCATGGCCTTGTGGGTTCGATACGCTTTTCAGGCCTTGGCCACAACCGCTGTGGTGCTGCCTGGGCGAGGTCTCAAGATCTTTTACACCGCTCACCCGCGCTATCAGTTGATGCGTGGCTTGCTGTTGTTTTGCACCAGCTTGCTCGCTTTTTTCAGTCTGAAGTACATGCCAGTAGGAGAGTTCACGGCGATCGTCATGATCACGCCGCTGGTCATCACCTTGCTGGCTGCCCGGCAACTGAAGGAAAAAGTCAGCCGTACGCGCTGGCTGCTGGTGTGCATGGGGTTCATGGGCACGCTGGTGGTCATTCGCCCCGGAGGTTCGGCATTCGACTGGGGCCTGATATTGCCTTTGCTGCTCGTAGGCACCAACTCAGCCTTTCAAGTACTGACCAGCAAAATGGCCCGAACCGAAGACCCCATCACCATGCACCTGTACACCGGCTGGGTGGGTGCTTTGCTGGCGACGATCATCTTGCCATGGACTTGGGAAAGCCCTGCGTCGTGGACAGAATGGGCTCAGATGCTGCTCATCGGCCTGCTGGGCACACTGGGGCATTTTTTCCTGATCATGTCCTACTCGCGCAGCCCCGCAGCCACGCTGACGCCCTATATGTACGTGCAAATCGGTTTCGCCACGGTCGGCGGCTGGCTGGTGTTCAACCATGTGCCCGACCACATCACCTTATGGGGCATGGTGCTGGTTGGCATTTCAGGCGCTATAGGCGCATGGCTCACCCTTAAGGAAAGCCGCGTGCCCGTGACCTTACCGGAATCCTGATCATCATGGCCCAACACTTCAGCATTCACCCAGAGAACCCTCAAGCTCGTCTGCTCAAACAGGCCAGTTTGCTGCTCGATAAGGGAGGAATTCTGGCTGTGCCCACAGACTCCAGCTATGCCTTGGTTTGCCATGTGGACGATAAGGCTGCCGCCGATCAATTGCGCCGCGTACGCGGTGTCGATGAAAAGCATCACCTCACATTGCTCTGCCGCGACCTGAGCGAGCTGGCCAACTACGCCCGTGTAGACAACCGTCAGTTCCGTCTCATCAAGCAAGTCACGCCGGGGCCCTTTACCTTCATTCTTGAAGCCACCAAGGAAGTGCCCCGTCGCCTGAGTCACCCGCAGCGCAAAACCATTGGCCTGCGCGTGCCCGAGCACCTGACCCTGCAAGCGCTGCTGGAGTTGCATGGCGCGCCCCTGATTGCCACCACGTTGATCCTGCCCGGCGAAACCGACCCGCTCAACGATCCGCACGAAATACGCGAACAACTGGAGCACCAGATTGCCGGCATCATCGACGCCGGCCCCTGCACCATGGCCCCGACCACCGTCGTGGACATGAGCGGCGAGAGCCCCGAATTGCTCCGCCAGGGCGCGGGTGACCCTGCACGTTTGGGTCTTTGAGTCCACACCTGCGCGGGTCTGAGACAATCGGCGTGTGAATGCCATGACCGATCTAATTCAAACCGTTCTGATTTATGCCTTGCCGGTGATTTTTGCGATCACCCTGCACGAGGCAGCGCACGGCTACGCCGCACAACGTTTGGGCGACAACACAGCCGCCATGCTGGGACGGGTCACACTCAACCCTATGGCGCACATTGACCCCTTGGGCACCATTTTCATGCCTTTGCTGCTGTACTTCAGCACTGGTGGGGCATTCTTGTTTGGCTATGCCAAGCCCGTCCCCGTTCGTTTTGATCGCCTGCGCCACCCCAAGAAAGACATGGTCTGGGTCGCACTGGCTGGACCCGCCTCCAATTTGCTGCAGGCCCTACTGTGGGGCGTGGTGCTTTATGTGTTGGCAGGCGTTGGCATTCAAGAGCGTTTCTTTCTGGAAATGTGCCGCGCTGGCATGCTGACCAATGTGGTTATGTTCGCCTTCAACCTTTTTCCCCTTCCCCCGCTGGACCGCGGGCGCATTTTGGTGGGCCTGTTGCCCTGGCGCCAGGCAGCCATGGTTTCACGCATTGAGCCCTGGGGCTTTTTCATCGTCATGGCGCTGGTGATTGCCGGCGTGGTCAGTGCTTTGTGGATGCAACCCATCATGGCCCTGACCTTTTCATTGCTCAAGCTTGTGCTGAGCCCCTTGTCATTTTTGCTTCACTGATTTTTCCTGCCTATCTTCCATGAGCAACGACCAGCGAACCCGTGTCCTGACAGGCATCACCACCACCGGCATTCCCCACCTGGGCAACTATGTGGGAGCGATTCGCCCCGCCGTGCAGGCCAGTCGCAATGCAGACACCGACTGCTTTTACTTTCTGGCCGACTACCATGCCCTCATCAAGTGTGACGACCCGGCACGCATCCAGCGCTCTACCCTGGAAATTGCCGCCAGCTGGATTGCAGCGGGCCTGGATGTAGACAAAGTCACCTTCTACCGCCAGTCCGACATTCCCGAAATTCCCGAGCTCACCTGGCTGCTGACTTGCGTCACTGGCAAAGGCCTGCTCAACCGTGCACACGCCTACAAAGCCGCAGTGGATAAAAATCAGGCTGCAGGCAATGAACCGGACAACGACGTCACGGCTGGTTTGTTCATGTATCCAGTCCTGATGGGCGCGGATATTTTGATGTTCAAGGCACACAAAGTGCCTGTGGGTCGCGACCAGATCCAGCACATCGAAATGGCGCGAGACATGGCCTCGAGCTTCAACCACCTGTACGGCTCACACTTTGTGCTGCCCGAGGCGGTTGTCGAAGAAACCGTTGCGCTGCTGCCCGGTCTGGATGGCCGCAAAATGAGCAAAAGCTACGACAACACCATTCCGCTGTTTGCACCCGCCGCAGACATGCGCAAACTGATTGCCGGCATCCTGACCGACTCACGCGCACCCGGCCAAGCCAAAGACACCGAAGGCTCGGCACTGTTCCAGATTTACCAGGCTTTTGCCAGCACAGAAGAAACCGCCTCATTGGCCAAAGCCTACGCCGACGGCATTGCCTGGGGCGATGCCAAGCAAGTTCTGTTTGAGCGCGTTGACCGCGAAATGGCCCCCATGCGCGACGCCTACAACAGCCTGATCGCTAACCCCGCAAAGGTGGATGCCCTGCTGCTGCAAGGGGCGGAAAAAGCGCGTGCACTGGCCACCCCCTTCATCAAGGAACTGCGCCACGCTGTGGGTCTGCGAAGCTTAGCCAGCGCAGTCACAAAGATCCCCTCCAGGATTGAAAAAACCGCCCCACCTGCTTTTAAGCAATACCGCGAACCTGATGGCTTGTTCTACTTCAAACTGGTTGATGCTCAAGGACAAGTCCTACTGCAAAGCCTTGGGTTTGAAGCACCTAAAGAAGCGGGCCAAGCCATTGCCCGCCTCCAAAGCGAGGGAATAACAGCGCTTCAGACACTCGCTGACAAATTGCTGGGCGTGAGCACCGAGCAAAGCGCCTTGATCGCCCAAGCCCTCTCAGACCTGAGAGAAATTGCCGAAAGCAAAAAGAAATAACATTCTCAACAAATATATCGATTTGCTTGCATTTCTTTGGAAAACTGATATCCTACAACTTTCCAATTAATCCTTCGCCACAAATCATGACTGTTTACGTCATCGACAGCCACCCCCTGATGCGTGATGCACTGACCATGTTGATTCAGCGCATCAAACCCGGCCTGAAGGTGGTGCCGGTGCACAAAATGAACGCATTGGACTCCGCTGTACTCAAAGGTGGCGAACCCGAGCTTATTTGCATGGAGCTGCAACTGCCCGACACCTTGGGCATGTCAGGCGTACAAATGGTTCGCGCCAACCATGCTGATGTGCCTTTGGCCGTGATCACTGCCAGCGATGCTCAAGACTATGAGGCTGCCAGCGTACACGCGGGCGCCAACGTCTTCATTGAAAAAACAGAACCGGTCAATCAAGTGCTGCAAAAGCTGCGCGAGCTGCTGGTCACGGAAGACGACCCCCAGGAGGCCACCGGTTCTGCGCCGACAAAATTGTCCAAGCGCCAAAAGCAACTCATCCTGATGCTGGACCAAGGCCTGTCCAACCGTGACATTGCCGACAAATTGAACATCAGCGAGCACACCGTCAAGGTCCACTTCTGGCGTTTGTTTCGCCGCTTGGGCGTCAACAGCCGAACTCAAGCCTTGCACTTTGCCCGTACCCACGGCTGGCTGGGCATCTGAACAGCATCACTGGCATGTGACGGCCAGTGGCAACAACCTCAGTCCTTGTTGATGATGTCTGGAGTGATGGCGTCCAGCACATTGACCGCTGTCTTGGCACCGTAGACCACAGCAGAGCCTGCTGCATCGGCGATGGCAAGCACGGTGCAGCCCTGTAAAGCAAAGCTGGCGGCCAAAGCACACGACAGTGTGACAAATGTTTTTTTCATGATTTCTCTCCCTGCGGTCAAGCCGCTGTTGCCTTGCATCAGGCATCAGGCGTCAACTGGCTCCACCTGAAAATACTCGACCTGGACCACTGCAGGCCTGCCCAGAATTTCGAGCAACACGGC
>Ga0172373_10006081_pt1 | contig 16189 bp, 28 predicted proteins | sample Lak10m_2_FD_114546 | JGI IMG/M metagenome (GOLD analysis project Ga0172373, IMG submission 114546) | Freshwater microbial communities from Kabuno Bay, South-Kivu, Congo - kab_092012_10m | ecosystem: Environmental > Aquatic > Freshwater > Lake | place: Democratic Republic of the Congo...
ATCTACTTTGCACATTGGTGGATTGCATTCTTCATTTTTCCAGTTTGCGGGATCTTGACATGAGTAGCGATAACTTCCATCGTATCCACATCCAGATAAAAGCAAAATAGCCACCGTCACTATCGCTTTTTTCATTCTGCATCAGCGGCTTTCTTTGCCTTCTTATCTACTTTATTGAAGACTTCGTTGATTTCTTTGGCGCTGAGTTTACCATCGTCCAGGAATGCGCGTGACAATCCTTCCACAACCGTAGCTACACCAGCAATGCCAGCCATAAATACAGCTTTCCAAATTGGCACTCCAGCTATTGTTCCTGCACCAACAACACCAAGTCCGCTAGCAGCAAAAGTTGCTACTATGCGCAATAATATATTTTTTAACTGTTCCATTTTAAAAAAAATCCTCCACAACTCATAGAAAATAGTAACGACTTAAGATATAATTACTATAGTCAAAAATAGGAGAGTCTATGTCAGCTTGGAAAGAATTTAAAAAATCATTGGGCAATACACCTTTGGCTTTGCTTAGTTCAAAAAATATAGTATCCGAAGAAATATCAAAGCAAAGAATGGATACTTGTTTAAATTGTGAGCACTTAATTAAAATAACCAAACAATGCAGTAAATGTGGATGCTTCATGGAGACAAAGACAACTCTTAAAGGGTCTTTTTGCCCTATAGGTAAATGGTCAGCCCTACCCGAAGAAGAGCTAAATAAAAATTAGTACTAATCACACCCTATAGTTTGTCTGCTTCAGTGACTGATATTTTTCCTCTTAAGCTGTTATCGGCAACAACCTTTTTAGAGTCATATGCTTTTCTCAGGCCTTCGTCGCCCTCGAGCGTTCTGTTTTGAAACAATGGATTTGGTTTTTTACTGAGAACATCTTGATCTTTTTGGTATTCTGAATACAAGCAATACTTTTTATAATCATCAAAAATATTGTCCATCCAGTGAGGATAACACCAGTCGGTTAGCTCATCCCACTCTCTAAGAAAAACCATGACCTCTTCGTGTGGACTTCCTTGACTCATAAATTCTAAATACCCGTATCTGACTCCAGATTTAACTGTTTTTACTCCGTGTGTTGCATAGAAATTGCAGGGGAATATAACTACATCTCCCATTTTTGGTGCATATTCGATGTTTAGATAGGGAAAAAACAATTCTCCACCAGTGTAATTTGTTCCATTAAGTTTTGATTCAGAATCTACGCAGTCATTCATGTATGCAGATACGGCAACAACCTGCCTTATTTGCATCTGGCCATGTGGTATGTATCTTTTACCTTCTGTAGATCTATAGTTAGAATCATTATCATTATGGATTCCAAGATACATTCCCTCTTCGTATCTTATGATGTGACCCCTGCTTCTCCACCACAAGGTTGGAAGTGCCATCGGAAATTCATCTACGTATCTTATTAGACACTTATATATTTGATTTTCCCAATCCTTAAAAAGTTCAACCATTTCTGATTCCGTATCTTCCGTAACTGGTTGAAGTACTCTTACCGGAACTTCTTTTAGCTGCTCTAAAGAAAATTTATTGTGATCTTCATTGAGAGCGTATGTATTGCCAGCTTCGTCTGTTTTGTATGTCCATCTTTGTTCGTGGGCTTTTTGAGCATTCTTATCTATCCAAACAGAAACTTTTTCTAATTGTTCTTTGTTAATGTTGAGTGCATTTTCAAAAACAAGTACAGCTCCACCTAAATTTCTAACCTTTAGTTCAGATATTTCCTTCAGACATTTGTCATCGACGTCCGGAAACGACGCTGCGTATCTATTATCAATTGTTGTAGACATATTTTTTATTGATTCAAGTAACGATCAATATCTTTCTTAATCGCATTTATAGAGACCTCAATACCAAATTGTTGAATTTTTGTTGGGTAAGGGCCGTCATGCTCTGAAATATTCTTTTTTTCTGTCACCGGATTGTGATCTCTCTTGCCTTCTGGTGTATACTTTTCTGGGAACCAAGGAAGTGTTTCTCCAAAAATATTTCTTTCACCAAGCATAAATCCATTTGCGTATCTCTTTAGCTTTGTTCCGGTTCTATCAACCAAAAACTTTGTAAAGTTTCCAGTTAGCGGAAAAAATGCTTTTTTTCCTGTATGATCTGCAGGTTTTGCATCTGACCAGGGAACTTCCTCATCATGATAAGGAACTCCACTTGGTTGTAGATCCGCCGCATACGCACCAGTCAAGTATGACCACAAAGGATGCTGATCTTGTTCCTTGACGGAGCCAGGAGCATAGTCAGAATCATATCTGTGCTTGTCATGTCTACCATTGGTCAATTCCGTAAATTCATATGTAGCACCAAAGTGTTCTACTGCGTATTGTTGAGCCACTTGACCAGGAGTAAGATTAAGATTGTTTTCTTTTATATAATGATCAATCCCTTCTTGGAATTGTTTGTATCCGTGACACATAAAATCGTCTACTACAACTGCAATGATAGAAAAATCTGGTTCGTTTTTGTAAAGCTGATTAAGTTTTTCTAAATTACCATGTTGGGGAATGTTTCCGCATCCTGCAGCAACGTTAAACAAAAGGGTGACTTTCCCCTTTTGACTAGCAAGCACGTCAATATTTTTGCCATCTGCCGATTTAACTGGTATGTCATAAATAGAGACTGGAAGTAAAATTTCCTCCGTTTCCATTTCAAGTACCTGTTGAACTTGAGTTTCTAAAATATCTTCAACTTGTAAAATGGTCATTTTTTCTCCCTGTTAAACTATAAATATATTATAGCACTATTATAGTAATTAATCCGTATCTTCTTCACCCATGTCAACATCAACCAGTCCGTCAGGTATGGCAGCAAGACGACAACGCCCGCCTGGTTCTATCTTTTGTTTAATAATTCTACATACTGATTCTGATTCGTGCAGCACACAGTTCTCGCAGCGTACACCTATTTCATAGTCTTCGTTTTCCGCTTCGGAAACATATCCAACCCATATTCCGTTGTTGTCCATGTCGGAAAGCTTTCCATATTTTTGCGCAATTGACAATAAGCTGTTTGCAAATTCTCTTTCGGCAGCAGACATCCTTACCCTGTCCATGTCTGAAACATCACAGCATGGCATGGCTTTTGATCCTGATTTTTTTGCGGCTTCACTAAAGTTTTTAATTAAACTTTTTTGATAACCCAGTTCTGACAACCAATGATTAGTCACAATTTAAATCTCCTGTTAATAAAATAATAGTACTACATTTTTTACAATATATCAAGTGTTATTAACCATCTTCACTTAAGCGCTTTCTAAGCTCTTGACCCTCGTCTGGTGAAGCGACGCCTTCTTTTGGTTTCGTAAATTTAGTCTTTGCTTTACCCAAACCAAACCCTGCACCGCTCAAAAGGGCTGCGGCAGCCAACGTTCTTAAATTTTTTGAACCCACAATGCCTTTGGCCACACTTGCGGACAAAGCATTTAAGTCTGATCTTATCACTTTAACAGCTTTAGTTGGCGCCATTCTGGTAATGTCTCCTGCTGCATCGTCAGCCAGGGCTCTGGCTGCAGCGGGAGTTGTAGTAGAAGTTCTGCCGCCTGCATCAATCACTCTGGTAGCTGTGGCAGTGCCTTTTGCCGTGGGCGTTGGTGCTGGTCCGGGAGTTGTTGAGGCTGTTGCGACTGGTCTACCAGCTGCTGTATCGGCTGCAGCTTTTTCGGCGTCTATTTTTTTGTTGTCAATTTCTATCACAGAATCCACTACATCTTTTATCAACTCATCTTTTTTCTTTTCTATTGTCTTTTCTATTTTTTTTGTTGGATCTAATTTTTCTTCTGTTTTTTCTTTTATTTTATCTGCAACTTTTTCGTCGATATCTTTTTCTTCTTCACCTTCTTTTTTCTCAGAAGTCGCTCCCTTTACTGCCGCGTCAATCACCGCATCTTTTATTCCTTCGCCACTCGTAGCCAAGCCTTCGCTGACCATTTCTCCCACATCTTTATCCTTGAGTTTTGGTGGTGTGTCCTTTGTAACTTTTTCACCTTTTGATTCAACGGTTTCACCAACTTTTATTACCGGTCTTTTGTCTCCTGTTTTTACTGCATCAGAAACAGTCTTTGTTTCCTTATCGTCAACGTCAGAAGAACCTATTGGTTTTTTGGGTTCTTCGGTTTTTTGGGGAGATGGTTTTGGTTGAGGTCTTCTATGTTGTGGATGTCTTCCCGCTATTTCTTCTGGACTGTGATGACCAAGCTGTGGAGCGTTTCTTGCTTTTGCTATTTCATCATCAAACCTTTTTGCCGCTTCTTCGCCATGAGTTTTTGATATGTGTTCACGATTTTCTTTTATTGCCTTTTCTCTAATTGGATCAAAAGCTTCGCCAAATTCCCCAAAATCTGCTGCTCCGCAGAATTGTTCCACTACCAACCACATCTGCTGTGGTCCTAGCTTGTTTGACTGCGTCATCGCCAAAAAGTTCTTGATATTTACCGCCCTCTCCAAGGCCAGCATCACCGTAGTATCCAGAAAACGGAGTAGAAAAGCGTTCTTCTCCGGTAAGATGATAATATCTTGTGGCAGCAAAAGTAGATTGCCTAGTGCTATCAGATACGGCCGAGCCCTTAACAGCATCTTTAAACTCGGCAGACTTTGTTTCTTCCAACATTTTTCTTCCAAGCTCAGTGTCAGGAAGCACTCCGTAAGAGAAAGATTCTGCTCTTGCTTCCTCCAATGCTTTAGCTCTCATTAGATCAGCAGTTGCTGTATCAATCTCGCCTTTTAGTCTGTTAAGCTCGACGACGTCGCCGCTATCTTTTGCCTCTTTTGCCCTGGCATATAATGAATATAATCTACCCCTGATTTCTTCGCCCTCTCTGTTTCCTAAGCCAGCTTTTTCTGAAACACCATGACCTATTTCGTGTAAAGTAGCCTTTAAAACTTTTCTATTCATTAAAGCAAGTGCTTCATCTCCTGAAACACCAAATCTTTGTTGCATAATTTCACTGTTTAACATTCCTGGAGAAATTAATAGAGCATGTTCTGGCAGTTCTGTTGGACCACTAGGGTTCGGAGAAAAAAGTCCCCTATCAATTATATGTTTTGTAAACTCTTGTAGACCACTGGGGGTCAGATGCACGTTTGGGGTAGTTGACACCATTCCAGCACTTGTTTGATCAACTCTCAAACTTGGACTGAGGGCGCGTTTCAACTCGCTATCGGGCAAGTCTGAAATCTCATCAGTAAACATAATGGTTTTGTCAATTACGTCGCCGTACTTTAACAGTAGCAGAAGATTTTCCACCGCTTAAACGAGAATTAAAAGAAAAGCTTAATTCACCAATTGAGCCTAAGCTACCCTCAAGAGTCTCATTAAGAGAGTTTAGAGCTTCTACATTTATATGTTTTAAAGACTGTTCAGTAGCTTTAACAGGACCGGAAGGTTTAATGGGACCAGGGCTAGTTCCCAATAATTCATCTGGCGCTGGCAATGTAGCGGCAAGTTCGCGTGTTCCTTTTATATCTGCGTTAACCGGTTTTCCCGCACGTGCGTCAAGAAATATTTGTCTATCCTCTGCTGGAATAGTTGCAAGAAAATTTTCATCTCTTGCAGCCACTGCCCCTGGTGTCATTGCAGGATTATTAACCGTTGCAGCTGGGCCGGGAGCTATATCAAGTTCTCTTGGACCTCCAAATCTTGCTATTATCTGCTTCATCTCTGCGACTTTTTTTGTGTAAGCTTCTTCTATATGAGTAGCTTTATTTGGACCGCGCGCCTGCACCAGGTTTTTCACGCGTCATTGAATCTATAATTTGAATCATTTCTTCTGGAGTAGTTGCCGTTTTAAGGCGCTCAATCGTATCATCAATACCACCAGACACTTTTTTGTAACGACCAGTAGTTTCGTCCGACAAAAGAAAGCCCTGTTCATCTTGGGCAATATTTGCGATGCCCTTTGCTCCAGACAGATTTTTGGAGGCTATTGATTCAAATTCATCAATAATAAATGCTCTTTGAGCTGGAGTTATTTGATTGCCGAATTCTGCTTGAGAAGCGCGATAAGCTGCTTTTTCTTCTGGCGAAAGGTTTCTATTTGCATCATTTATCATTTCATCAATTAGTGCAGCACGCTGGTCCATTAGGTTTGTGGAACCTTTTTCGCCCATTCCAACTCGGGGAGTTTGAACAGAAGCTATTGGTTGATGTTGACCCCAAAATTGATGTTCATTATTAAAATTATCTAGTCCAAGACCGCTAGCATCATTACGAGAACTTAAATTATTTGGAACCTTAATTAAATGTGTAGCACCGTAATTGATAACTGTCAGTGTTTCCTCCAGCAATCGTTGGCTTTATTCCAGTCAAATGAATCTCACCTGAGTGCACTCTTGATATTATTTCTCTATGCTTCTCAACATGCGCTCTTGCAGAGGTCACTTGTTCTGCACTGTGCGCACTTGCATTTTGTAATATTGCTACACTTTTTTGATATCTATGAAGAATATTTTCACTTTGAGATCTATCCGTGTGACCTATTACCCCCATTTTTCCTGTTGTGTCAGCAGTTCTAGCGGCACCTTGCATTGATCGAATTGACGGATCTATTGATCTCCCGACCAAATTAGCAGTTTCTTCGCTGCGGGCTAAAATATTATATAGATGTCCACCTCTTACAAACTCACCACTCAACACGCCGCCAAACAATTCTTCAACTCTTGGACCCCCATGCATCAAATACATGGAAAGATCTGCTATTGGCAGTGGTTTAATTGGCGGCATAATGTACCTCTAGATACATAGTAACATTTATTGGAGCGGGCAGAGGGAATCGAACCCTCACGATCAGGTCGGAAACATGATAGTCTACCATTAACTTATACCCGCGTAGAGTACTATTATATCAGGATGATACTTAAAATATTTTTCGGGCAGTTGTTTCAAATGCTAAAAAATTGGAGGACATATCTTAGACTTTTCAGGTCTAAGAGTCCGTTTTAGTCCGAAAAAATGTATTCTCCAGATTGACCCGTGTTAGGTTGACCTTTGATTTTGGAATCAACAATGTGTTTCACCATCTCAATAGTTTTATTTAAATTAATATCACCAAAGTTTAAAGACAAATGAAGATCCCAGACTGCATCAGTTACTCTTCTGGCAAAGGCTTGCGCCACCTCAGTTTTAATGCCATCAATTTTCATACAATCGTATATTAAATGATATATTTCAGTGTATGATATTTGTGACATCTCAATCCTTTCTTAGATGTAGGGGTTTTTCAACCCCCACACCGTAGAGCATCTGACTTCGTCTGTATAGTATACCAAAAAAATGGTAAAAAACTCAATAGGGGGAAAAAGTTCAAAAATGAAAACTGGCTTCAAAAATTTTTTCCAATTTTACCCTATATAGGGATTTTAAAAAGGTACTATATAATATATGCCTCGATCCTGTAGGAGAATTTCATGAATCAAGATTTAGCAGTAGCTGGTGGAGTTGGTGGAGCTGGTTTAGCCGGTGGATTATATATGGGCTACAAAATGGGATCTGGCAGGGCGGGAAGAACTTTGAGAAGATCCGCAGCGCAAACGGCTAAAGCTGGAAGAAAACATGGAAGAATGGCCGGAAGAAGAATGTTTGCTGGAAAAGGGCTAATGGGAGCTACAGCGGGTCTTAGTATGGCAGCAGCCTATCAGCATTATGGACAGGGAGACACGCTTGGAACTATGGCTTATGGAGCAGCAGCTGGAGGAACAGCAGCCTTGGGTGTTAAATCATTTTTGTCTGGTGGAAGGCATAGGGCAGCCTCGAGATCAATGCATGCCAGAGCTGCGGACATGGGAAGAGCCGCAGGAATGGCTGATGATGCAGTTAGAAGTGGAGCTAGAGCCATGTCCAATATAGCCATTGAGGAAGCACGAAGGGGAGCTAGAGTTTCTAAGGCTATTCCCAAAGCAGGCAGAGCGCTATCTAGATTTTTGTAATTTCTGGTATAATATATAATATGGAAAAAAATATTGCATTGGAAAATTACCATAAACTTGAATACAAGGGCGTTTTAACAGAGGAGCAAGAAAAAAACTCTTTTGCAGATCAAATCATTCCTCAAGCTTTGGAAGAAATGTACTATGTTTCAGGAAAAACTGGAGCAGAGGCAATGGTTGATTTTTGGACAGATGTTGTCAACGGTCAATATATGGAAATCTGTAAAAAATTAGAAATCCCAAATCATTTAGGGTTAGTTCACTCATCCAGTACCTTGGCAAAGCATTTTATTGAAAGCGGAAAAGTAAATATTAGGAAAGTATAAGTCTTCTATATTTTTTTGCTGATTGAAAAGTAAAATACATTTTCCATATATCTTTATTGAATAAGTTAGCAACATCTTGAGCTTTTTCGCCAGAAAGATACATTTTTCTTTCTTTGTTGTCGTCTAATTTTTCTTCTACTGGCCAACCGTATAGCACTGCATCTACAAAATCAAGATTTTTTGATAGATTAAAAAGTTCTTCTTCAGACTGCTCACCAAACAGGGTATTAAAATCAACGTATACTCCCTTGTATTCATTTTCAACTGCAACTTTAATTGTATCAAAAGCAGTTCCGCCGATACCAATGCAGAAAACAAAATCGCATACACTAAAGATCTGATTTATAGTTCTAAGATTTTTTAAACCAAATTGGTTAGCGCGATCAATTGTTTCTTTAGATCTACCGTCAAGTGCACAATATGTTTCGTTTTGATGAGCAAGAGTTCTTACGAGACTGCAACCCATTTTTCCTGGAGATATTATTCCTATTTTGTACACAGAAATTTTTTTTATTATTTATGCTTGAAACCAAGGACCTTTTGGTTGTAAGTTTTCACCGACCCAAGCCAGATTCATTGTACTTTTTCTTGACCCATTCTGAACAGAACATAAACCAGTCTGCTTGGTCTTTGTTGTCAACCGAATATTCAGATCCCTTTTTCAGGTACTCAATTAGGCCAAGAACAATGGAATTTTCATCTGTTGGCACACTTTGGGTAACAGCTTGTTGAGTCATTGTTGGTTGCTGGTCAACAGGAACTTCAGCAGAAACTTGAGTCTGTGCAGACGCATGAATTTCTTGTACTTTTGCTTGTGCTTCTGGACTCATCATTGTGTGGCCAGTTCCCGATGTTAAAATTGTTTCATCTGACATATTTTCTCCTTGTTTACTTTATAGTATACCATATAAAAACGAAACATCCTTATGATATTACGTCAAAACTGTCTATTCCGGGAATTAAACCCAGACCAGATCCATTTTCCCAATTTACAAAAACTGTTCCTGCGTCATCTACGTGCGAAACAATTCCAACGTCACCAGGAACCACGTCAGTATAAGCATCGGAAGTGTAAACCATTTTTACTTTTCTTCCTATTAGCTCATCGCCATGCTCCACTAAAGACATAATATGCTGTTGAAAAAGAGCAATGTCTTCAGCTAAAACATGTTCATCATTCAAAAGTTTTTCGACTGTCTTATCAGAACAAAACCATACATCATTCTTTTTCACGAGACTGCTTCTTTCTGCCGGTTTTCTTGTATTTTTTGCATTTCAATACCCTTTGAAGAATGGCTTGCCTTATTTCTGCATATTGGAGGATATTCAAGATTTATAAAAATTGTTACACCTTCACCACAAGAAGGACATACCCATTTAGTAGCAGATCGAATGTTTTTTGTTTTCAAGTTACTCACGACTGCAACTTTCGAAAAAGGGACAACGTTTTCTTGCACGCAGCTCGGACAAAATCTGGGTTTTCTTCCCCGGCTACGCATTCTAGACCAACTTGAAGAACACATTTCACAAGTTAAAATCTCTTTAGATTTAGTCATTTGATACCTCTGTGATTAATATTCAACATATATAATACATGAGATATCTGAAAATGACTACTTTTGCTCCTGCACATAAGTATGAAAAGGCGCCCCAGTGTGCGGATCATTTCTTGCCGCAATTGCAAGAGCTTTTAATGCCATAGTTTTGGCTTGATAAGATGTTTTGATTTTTTTGTTTCCCAACATCGCTTGAAGAGCACCTATTGCATAGGCAGAGCCAGTTCCAAGCACATGAAGACCGTTTGCATCAGAGTACCAAGAGTAATCACCGTCAACAACGTAAATAGTTCCATTAACGACGACAATTACTGTAGAATCCTGTTCAGCTATGTGTCTTTTGTCTTCATGACTTTCTGGAACAGCATATCCCTGAGATTCAAAGCATTCTCTTAACGCAGGAATAAACTTTACAGTAATAAACTCATCAAGTTTCTTACTTTTAAGATTAGTAGGCGTTGGCGGGTTAAACGCATGATGCAATATGTTGATTGCACGTAAATCTCCAGCTGCACCCAACAAATACTTTCCGTTAACTGCAACCTTACTGCTACCTTCGCGGAGAGTATTAATTTGAGCTATATGACCGCTTTCCTCAACGTCAGAGATTCTTGAATCCGAGCAAACAACAGCAAAGTTCTCTCCCTGAATCGCAACAATAGTAGTCATATACTACATTATACACTAATTTTATGGATTTTCAGTTGAATCTTTGGTTGTAAAGTACGTGGAACCAAATACTTCAACTGCTATTTTCCTAATTTGTCCTGGTTTGGTGGTATTTTCTTCAAACATTTGATTATAATACCAACGTTTTTTCTTGTTTTTCTTCTTTTTACGTTTTCCCATTAAAGCTCCACATTTTTAATATCAACGTAATTTACTCTTTCCGCACGATAATTATTTCTTATGTTTGCATTAAAATACTTACCGTATGACGGAGCTTTACAAAATCCAGAATAAACTTCAAAAGGAACTTCATAATATGCCCAAATCGAACCAGTATTAAAAGTTAACATTAAAATATTACCATCTTCAAACCAAGACATTTTTACAATGAACGAACTATCTAAAGGAGAAAAAGTCTCAATTTTAGAACTAGAAAGCTGTCGCATAGCTAAAGTTTTCTTCGTCATAAATAAAATCCTTTTGGTTTCTTGTAAGAAAATTGATTAATAATTTTATCAATATCAGAATAAGATGAAGAACGATAACATACTTTGACATAACATCTTTCTGAATCAATGTGGACATTTTGTATAAATATCCTATGCGCGCCCGGCAGGAATCGAACCTGCAACCTACAGATTAGAAGTCTGTTGCTCTATCCAGTTGAGCTACGAGCGCCAATAATTACTGCACATTTGGATAGGCATGAATATCTTTTGTTTCTTGATCAATGAAGAGTTTTATTTGAATTATGTTTTCTTTATCTTTAACAATATAAAAAAAACCATTATCCCAATAAGCTCCTTCGACCAAATATCCTAAAGAATTCTTAATCGAATCAACTAAAGCATAAAAACCGTTGTCAGACATTTTGTAGCGAAAGATTCCTAGGGGAATCACCGACCAATATCTTGAAGATATTTGATCTTTGGTAAAATGTTGTGTAACTTCTGTAGCAAAAGGAATTTTTCCGTGTAAAGAAACAAACTGATCAGCTAGTGCCTTTACGGAAAAAATATCCATTGCCTTTGAATCATACGTAAACCATTTTTTAGAACTCTGATAATATTGTAGAAAAAAATACGATTCATCTTCATAAAGAACAGAAACATCTTTACTAGACTTAAGTAATTTTTCAACAAATGAGCTCATTCAAAATCCTAGTTCACGTAGATAAATAATAACCGAATATACCCTCGATTGCCGCGACAATTATTGCGCCAATCGCAGTTAGTATAGCAGCAATGATCACTGGATCCATTAGTTTTTATCTCCTATTTCATATGTTTTAAGCCTGAACAATATTGGTATTTTGTTCAGAAATACGATATTTAACATATAGAGTTTTATTCTCTATATTAGTTAAAAATTTAAGAACAGACATCTTCCATTTATAATGCTTAGACTTAAGATCGTTAATTTTAGAAAGTCTTTCATATTCTTTGTCCGGTTCTTGCAGCTCAAAATCAATTTCGTTATTTATGGCTGAAAGATCCATCTTAAATTTTGCATTCTGACAAGATATCTGCAGCTCTACTTCTCTTCTTAGATTCTGCAGTGTAAATAACCACAGTTTCAAAGAAGAATGAAGATAGTCTGAGAATTCTTGGGAAGATTCATTCTTAATATCATTAACCACTATTTCTTTAAAACGATCGAAATCGCTGTTTGACTTTGTCATAGTTAATTACCTTTTCGATAACAAAATTGGTACGCTTGTAACATGTCGGCATGGAAAGAATCTTGAGCAACATTTCCAGCTTTAATTATATACGATAATGAATATAGGGGAAATATAGGCCAGGATCCCAGCCAAGATATCTTTCCCTTGTAGTTTTTTATTGCAGCATCGGGACCAAAAAAGAACTTCAACGCATTTGTCCCAATAGGACAAATTAATTTTGGATTCATTATTTGGATCTCTTGATGCAAATATGAAGAACAAATATCGAGATGTTCTTTGCTTATCGCGGAAGAATGTATTGGACATCTCACGAGATAAGTAAGACAAACTCTTTCGGAACTAAATCCAACGTTTTTCAAAGACGAAACAAACAACGCAGATGACTGTTGGTCAATAATTGGAGAATCCAAAACAAAGACAACATCTGGATCGTTTACATTCCACTTTGGAAGATTTGGACTTGGAGTGATTCCTACACTTTGACATTTCTTGCAATTGTGAGTAACAGTATGAAGATCTGTAATTTTAATGTTAGCCAAGATTTGAGCAGTGCGCTCAACTCTACACTCTTGTATAACATCAACTATATCAGTCTCACCAAGTTGTGCCTCAAACGCCTGAAATATTCTTTGTACAACGTCGGATTCCATAAATCCTAGTTGGCCGTAAGATCTTTCGATGGGTTTTGATGCGTCGTCGAAAGCCTCACTAATGATGCTGTTTAATTCTGAATTAATATCAGAATTCATCTGGGACATTAGACGAAGCTGAATTCGACTTAGAAGAATTAGATTCTGAAGAATCCTTCTTTTGATACGCTGAACCAGCGTATGTAATCGACTCAGCTGCAATAACTACCTTGGAACGGTTTTGATTATCTTGCTGCCAACGCTCTTGAACTAAGCGACCGACAATCTGAATTTGTGAACCCTTTTTCATTTTGCCGCTTGAGATTTGATTGGCAACAAATGATGCATTCTTATTTGCGTATTCAGATCCGTCTTTTAGGTAATAAGTAATGTCAAAGAAGCCACTACTCATTCCAGAACCTTTTTCACTGCCCGCGTAATCTACGGCGATACGGATTTTTGCAATGTTACCATTGGCAATTATCTCCGGATCAGCAATTACTCCTGCAGTAAGTATAACTGTGTTTTTTGGGTCTATCATATTATTTTTCCTTTTCTGTTTGATTTTCTGGTAATGTCTGTTTAAAATTATGGGATATATCATCTAAATATTTTGTAGACTGACGAACAGCTTCTACTGCACCGTAGTGTATCATAAGATTGTTGATCAGGCTAACAAACAAATTATATATTCCAGTTTTTAAATCGACTATTACATCGGTTGGAACGTACTCGCTCACCTCATCAACAAGTGGTGGATTTTTTGTTTCTTCATTTTCGTTTTGTGACACTTGTGGGACCTACTCTGTTGGACATAGCTTCATCGATTATTTCTGACAAAAGCTTGGAATCTCTATAACCTTTGTCATAAAGAACAGAAATTATTGGTTTAGGATCTATGTGATTATATGTTATTAACTGAAGGTTCAAGACATCATTAATAGAATACAATCTATAATTATTTAAATCTCTCTTGGGTTGAGGATATCTTTTGTGCTTTTCTCTGTTTGCAACGGTTAACGTAGATACATTAAGTATCTTTGCAACCTCAGACCTATTAAAAGAAGGAATAGAAGATTTTAATTTTGACAATTTTTACTACCTTTTTTAAACTTTATATAGGTATATATATTAGCATCGAAAGAACAAAAAATCAACCACCAAATACTATTCTTGTGAGATAGTTATTATGTTCTTGCAAAAACGAATTAAATGTATCACTCATAATATTTGTAGTACGAAAATTTCTCGCAACAAAATACGCTGCCTGATTGTAAGCGTCAAGCAAAGTGGATTTTCGATCAAAAAGTATGCCCTCAACCCACCTAAAATACGATGACGACTCAAGAACATTAGAAATAGTTACATGCTCGTCATCATTCCACTCTTCAAAAGGGGGTTCATCATCTTGCCAATCTTCGGTAAGGCTCAATCCCATTTCTGCCAAAACCCATTCAGAAACTCTATTCCAATTGTTTTCATGAAAACTTCTTATTTCCGCATGAAAGAAATTTTCATTTATAGAAAAAGATGTCCATTTACACGCAAGTATGCTGTTAACAGGAACAGATTGCCACAACTTAAAATACCAATTAATGACAGTAGGATGTACTTTGTTTGAAGAATATTTAACACTCTCCAAAAAGGCTTTTAAAGTAACTATATCTTGTTGTGGCAACGTAGAATGTTCAATAAAACTATTCCACTTTTTAGAAATCAAATAATTAGAGACAGTCTCAGTAATATCAAAATTGAAACCGCTATTCGAAATCCAATCATATGCAGACGCTATAACACCTGATATGGTTTTTGGATACTTTTCGTAATCTTCCATTTGTGAAAATGTTGGACGACAAAGCTCTCCATTAGCATAAAAGTTTAGTAACGGTGGCAAATACAAAGTTTGTTCAAAAGATGTAAGTGGTGTATCAGAAAAATACATTTGCACTCTAGTTATTCTCATGTTAGATTTGTCAAAAACAGCGACATACACCTGCCATGGAATAGGAATAAAGAAACTTCTTTCGTTCACTTGATCATCGTGCTCTCTATATGCTTCCACATAATCAACGTGCTTTTGAGTTGGTGGCATTTCAAATACAACAATATTTTCAGAGATATAGCGAACACCAGGAAACAACAGACTGTCATCCGAATATTTTGACTTTGATTTATCATCCAAACCGTATGTCTGGATATGGCGCAATGACTTTGCATATTTATATGGTGTAAACTTTTCTATTTCAAAAGAATTATAATTAGAACGAGCATCTGGGGTATGTATATGAGTATAGAAAGAATGATCTATCAAATGTTTGGCAATATATTCAATTTGCGCTGAATCAAAATCATTTTTTTGAAGTTTGACGTAATCGCTGTATTCGGAATGAACAGACGAAGTCTCATAAAAATATTTAGACCGCGAAGAAGAAAAAATATCTTCCCCAACGCCAAACATTCCTTTTATAAAAGGAACATCTGCTGTATGCACATTATTTTCGTGTGCATAATTGTCTGAAAGATATTGTGGCAAATAATCTAGAGGCGTATTATTGGACATTATACACTCTCCATTTCTTTATTTAATTTGACAGATTTTAAATTTACCAACATTTCATTGGTAACAATAGCATTATAATCAAGCTCTACAAACAAACCTTTTTGACCTAAACTGCTACTATCTCGATATAAATAAGTTTGAAAAACATTGTTCACGGCGTTGCCTCTTGTGTTATTTGGGCTGCAATTGTCGTAAGACAAATGGTTATCCATTCTTCTAGATAGATAATGTATATTATTGACACGGCAATAAGCATCGTATTCAGAAGAAAGTTGACGGTAAAAATCTGCATACAAAAACGCAGTTAAATTTGGATTTGAAACTATTGACTGATTGATGTGCATACCTTCAGGAATGTTTACGACATCTACTTGCACTTTAATAAAAGCTATGTTATTGTAGTGATCAAGGACTTTTCTCCAACAACCCCACATTCCTTGAACGTTAGGCAGCGTGTACTCTTCAATCTCAGGTGAATCAACATAATAAGTGGCATCTCTTGCGTGCATTCGTAGAATATCAACAAGTTTACGGCGAACACAATTATAATGCTTATCTAAACCAGACGATGCCAACTTCTTATAAAAGAGAAGAGTTTCTTCGTAGTTCAAAAATGACATACAATACAAAAAGTTTTGCCAGTAGCGACCATTTGAATTTGCCCAATAATTAACTGAATCAAAACCTTTAGGAGTAGTTCTAAGCTTCATATCTTTTATGCGCTGAAAAACGCCCATTTCATCTAAAATAGAATGAGATACTGAAGAACTGTATACAAGATCAGGATTCCAACTGCGAAAATAATCATTAAACATATAAATA
>Ga0172373_10006086_pt1 | contig 16182 bp, 15 predicted proteins | sample Lak10m_2_FD_114546 | JGI IMG/M metagenome (GOLD analysis project Ga0172373, IMG submission 114546) | Freshwater microbial communities from Kabuno Bay, South-Kivu, Congo - kab_092012_10m | ecosystem: Environmental > Aquatic > Freshwater > Lake | place: Democratic Republic of the Congo...
AGCATGACATCAAAAAACTCTTAGCCTACCACAGCATCGAAAATATCGGGATCATCCTGCTGGGTCTCGGGAGCGCCCTCACCTTTCTTTCCCTCCAGTTGCCAGCGCTCGCCCTGCTCGGTTTGGTTGCCGCGCTTTTTCATACGTTAAACCACGCGACCTTCAAGTCGCTCCTTTTCCTTGGCGCCGGTGCGGTGATTAATCAAACGCACACCCGAAACATGGAGGAATATGGCGGCCTTATCAAATCCATGCCCCAGACCGCGCTTCTTTTTTTAATCGGTTCCATGGCCATCACGGCGCTGCCGCCCTTTAACGGATTTTTCAGCGAATGGCTAACCTTTCAATCGCTCTTCCAGGGAATCGCGACGCCGAATTCACAGGTAATCTGGATATTTATAATAGCCGCAGGCGCGCTTGCCTTTACCGGCGGACTGGCGCTTGCCTGTTTCGTCAAGGCCTTCGGCGCAATCTTTCTTGCCCGCCCTCGCAGCGACGAGGCGAAGCACGCCACAGAATCCTCTCCCTTTATGCTCGCCGGGATGTGGTCACTGGGGGCGCTTTCGCTTTTATTCGGGGTTGGTTCCGGCTATGTTTCTCAAGCGCTTCAGGTCGTTGGAGGCGAGCTTACGGTCTTCCAAAATCTTCCTTCCCCATTTTTGCACACGGAGGGGGGGTGGATCGCGGCAAGCGGCGTTTCTGCCGTCTTTGCGCCGGCAATATTTCTTGCCTTGCTGCTGGCGTTTTTCGCCGTTGTCTTTGCCGTCAACCACCTTATCAGCCGACGGCAGGCCATAAGGACCGGCTCCACCTGGGATTGCGGTACGAATCTGACGCCCCGCATGGAAATTACCTCCACCGGGTTTGCCCGTTCCATCATCATTGTTTTTAAGGGGATACTGAAACCAACCATGCAAAAAGCGGTTGAATATCGGGATGGCGAGTCCCGCTATCTGCCGAAGTCAAGAATGATCAAGCTGGGCATGAATGACATCTACGAGAAATATCTCTATGAACCGGCGCAGGTTTTTGTCCTTAAATTTTCGTTCTACGCCAAAAAGGTGCAGAGCGGTTTGATCAATATGTATATTCTCTACATTTTAATCGCGCTGCTCGGCGTTTTATTTTTTTCACTTTGAACTATGAATATAATTTTTGACATACTTCAACCTCTCTTTGTTCCGCTGCTGTCGCCTCTGGTAATCGGCGTCATCAGGAAAATCAAGGCGAAAATGCAAAATCGCCGGGGGGCGGGCGTGCTTCAGCCGTACCGGGACTTATGGAAGCTCTTTCATAAGGATGAGGTGATCAGCCAAGACGCCTCCTGGATTTTTCGCATCGCGCCCTATATCATCTTCGCAGTTACGCTCATTGTCGGTACCTTTATCCCGATATTCAACATGAATGCCTTTACCGCCCCCCTGGGAGATTTACTTACAGTCATATATCTGCTGGCAATTGGCACGTTTTTTCTGGCCTTGGCGGGGCTCGACACCGGTAGCGCCTTCGGCGGATTTGCCTCCAGCCGCGAAATGACCGTTTCGGCACTCGCGGAAGGGGGACTGATATTTTCTTTTTTTGTCCTGGCATTGGTGAGCGGCAGCACAAACATCTTTGCGATCGCCAATTCCATCCCCATCGCCAATATCGGTTCCCTGCAGCCGATCGTTCTGGCAGGCCTGGCATATTTTATTGTCCTCTTGGCGGAGAATGGCCGTTTCCCTTTCGATAATCCGGCAACCCATCTGGAATTGACCATGATTCATGAAGCGATGATCCTCGAGTATTCCGGCAAAAGGTTGGCGCTCATGGAGTGGGCGGCTGCCAATAAATTATTTATTTTCATGGCGCTGGGCGCAAATTTATTTTTTCCTTGGGGGCTGATGCACGAGTTTTCCCTGGGCATCCTGGCCGTTGCCGTCGTCATCTTCACTCTCAAGCTTTCGTTGTTCTGTTTTGCAATTGCCTTTATCGAGTCCAACATCGCCAAGTTCCGTTTTTTCCGCCTGCCGGACCTGCTCGTAGCCTCGTTCATCCTTAATATTGTTGCAATAGGGTTAATAAAATAATATGGAGCTATTATCCTCGCACTTTTTGGCAGTAACGATTTTTCTGACGATTATCTTCTCGCATATCGTCAAGAGAAACATTATCATCGTCACCGCTTACGGCATCCAGTCGTCGGCAATTGTGCTGCTGCTGTTTCGCTCGTTTTTGGAAACTAAGTCCCTGGCGATGCTCTTCATTGTTATCCTCGTTGCGGCCATCAAGGTCTTTTTGGCCATTCGTTTTTTTGTAGGCTTCGTAAAAAAGTACGAGGCGGGGTTATCCTCCTCAGCTTACCTGAACTTGCCCCTGACCCTCATTGTGGTCGCGGCACTGAGCACCTTCGCGCACAGCCGGCTGTTTATGCCGCTGACAACCATCATTCCTGGAAACACCGCGCTGCTTTCTCTCAGCATAGCCGGGATGCTGATCTCACTTTTATTGATGATCAATCGGAAGGGGATCTTATCGCAGATTATCGGAGTACTTTCGCTGGAAAACGCCATAGTGGAATTCGGATTGTTCGCCGGACTCGAACAATCACCCGTCCTGCAGATTGGAATCATGTTCAATATCCTGGTTTGGCTGATTATCACCGCCGTTTTCTCCTCGATGATCTACCGTCATTTTGGAACGCTCGAAGCGGCAGCAATGAAGAACCTGAAAGAATAGTCAATGGAACCTGTTATCATTATATCGATCTTGTCGCTCGCAGCCTTGGCCTGCCTTGTGCTCAATCGTCTTTGGGCAATCGAATGCGTCTCCGTCGGTGCTGCCGTCGGTGTTTTTATCGCGGCGGTCAGCCTGTCGCTTAGCGTTTCCACCCAGCCTCAGCCTCCCATTGCATCCTCCCTGTTTTTTTCTGTCGATTCGCTGGCGGCGATTATCTCCCTGCTGATCGGGGCGGTTGGTCTGGCGGCAGCCTTCTACTCCGTCTTCTACCTGAGGGCGGAGATGGCGAAGGGGATCATCGGATTTCACCGTGTCAAACAGTATTTTATTCTCTTCAACCTTTTTCTGCTGGCGATGTTTTTTGCGGTAATGGTCAACAATCCGATTTTGATGTGGATCGCGATTGAATCGACGACGCTTTCCACCGTCTTTCTAATCAGTTTCTATGACAAACCTACCGCTCTCGAGGCCGCGTGGAAATATTTGATCATCAATTCCACCGGGCTCTTGCTGGGATTTTTCGGAACGCTCCTCTATTTCACCTCGGTACATTCAACGAGCGGAAATACTTTGATAAGCTGGGACATGTTAATGGCAAATGCGGCGAATTTAAATCCGCTGATCGCGAAAATTGCCTTTATTTTTGTTCTGATCGGTTATGGCACCAAGGTCGGCTTCGCGCCGATGCACACCTGGCTTCCCGACGCCCACAGCAAGGCGCCGGCCCCCATCAGCGCACTCCTCTCCGGTGTGCTCCTGAATATCGCCCTTTTTGCCGTCCTGCGCTTCAAACTGCTTACCGACGCGGTTGCCGGACATGCCTTTTCCGAATGGCTGCTCATTTCGTTCGGCCTCGTTTCGATCATCATCGCCGCCCTGATTATGCTGACCCAGCAGAATTACAAGCGGCTGCTGGCATATTCAAGCATCGAAAACATGGGAATTGCGGTACTCGGTTTCGGCGTGGGAGGTATCGGAGTATTTGCGGCCATCACCCATATAATCTACCACGCGCTGGTGAAACCGGCCCTGTTTTTTTTAGCCGGCAACATTTTCTTGAAATACAGCTCCACCAAGATCGCCAATATCCGGGGAATCATTTCCGCCCTGCCTGTAACCGCCGGGCTGTTCCTGGCCGCCTTTTTTGCCGTTACCGGTACGCCGCCGTTTGGAATCTTCTTTACGAAGGTGTATATCCTTTCCGCATGCATGGGAACAAACCTGTTTGCCGGGTTGATTGCACTTTTTGCCTTTGCGCTGGTTTTCATCGGTTTCTTTCGACAGGTTATCGCAATGATGTTCGGCGAAAAGCCGGCGGAGATGCCTGTTGGAGAAATAAATCGACTGCTCATTGCCCCTCCCCTGCTGCTTTTAGCCGCAGCTCTGGCATTGAGTTTTTATCTCCCGCCGTTTCTTTCTGAACTGATCACGCAGGCCTTGGGGAAATACTCACTATGACATCACAAACTTCTGACAACATCATTCCCGCAGGGTATCAAATTGAACGTCATGGGCGGTTGAGCGTTTTTGCCGTCAGCCCGTCCGCGATCACCAAAGTCGCCCTTTATCTGCATCAGGAAAAACGGTTGCCGTTGATGATCATTACCGCAACCGACGAAAGGAAAGATCAGGGCGTCTTCAAAATATGGTTCATCTTCGGAGTTCCCGGAGAAAACCGTTTTGTCGCCCCCTATATCTGCCTTGACGACACGGAAGAATTTCCCTCACTTGCCCCGACAATTCATGAAACATGGAAGTATGAAAGGCTCATTCAGACCTTTTTCGGTCTGCGCCCTGTCGGGCATCCCCATCCGCTGCCGCTGATCCTCCATGAAAACTGGCCTGCAAACATTTTTCCGCTGCGCAAGGATTTTCACTGGCAGACCCGCCCTGAAACCGCCCAGGGGGTTTATCCGTTTCAGCAGGTGGCGGGCGAAGGCATCTACGAAATACCGGTAGGCCCAATCCACGCCGGCATTATCGAACCGGGACATTTCCGCTTCAGCGTTGCCGGCGAAGAGATCGTCCTGCTCGAACCGCGCCTCGGCTACACCCACAAGGGCAGCGAAAAACTCTTTGAAGAACTGCCTCTGCCGGACAAAGTCCGCCTTTCGGAAAAGATTTCCGGCGACAGCTCCTTCAGCCACTCTCTGGCCTTCTGCCAAGCGCTGGAAGAGCTGGGCTCTGTTGCAACCCCGGAAAGGGCGCTGCAGCTCCGGGTAATCTACGCTGAGCTGGAAAGACTGGCCAATCACCTGGGCGATCTCGGCGCAATTATGCTCGACGCCGGCTTCAGCTTCGGCGGTTCTCAGTGCTCGCGCTTGCGGGAAATGATCATGCAGATAAACGAAAGGCTGACCGGCAGCAGATTTTTGCGAGGGGTAAACGCCATAGGCGGGGTCACACAAGACATTGGTCTGGAAACGGCGCTCCAGTTGGTTGATGAGCTGCGGGAAATCATGAAGGACTTCTCCGAAGTAATGGCGATTGCCGGAAACAGCGCCTCGCTGCTCAATCGTCTGGAGACGACCGGTACGCCGCCGCTGGAGATTGCCCGGGAACACGGCTTCGTCGGAATCGCCGCGAAGGCTCTCGGAATCGTGAACGACGCTCGGCGTGATTATCCCTACGCCGCTTATGACCGCCTCTATATTTCCGATAAATTCGAGAAAAACGGCGGCGATGTGTATGCCCGCTTCATGGCAAGGTCTGTGGAAGTTAACGGTTCCATCAAGATGATCCAGCGGGCGCTGGCGGGGCTGCCCAACGGGGCGATTAGGACGGCCGACGCTGAAATAACATTCCGAAAAAACTCTCTGGCGCTCGGGATCGTGGAAGGGTGGCGGGGGAACATCGTCTACTTGCTTCGCACGGACGGACAGGGCGAAATAAGTAGGGTAGCCCTGCGCGATCCCTCTTTCCTGAACTGGACTCTTCTCGGTTATGCCGCAACCGGCTGTATCGTCCCCGATTTTCCGCTAATCAACAAGAGCTTCAACCTCTCCTATTCCGGCAACGACCTTTAAGAAAAGACCTGCCAGTGGATAAACCTTGGCAAGTTCCAAATTCAAAAATAATTTTTTTCCCATTTCCGGTGGTTATTGGGGGATATTGGGAAGGGAGCGCCGCGCGATGGCCAGTGTACAGGTGAGCGGTACATCCGGGCGGCGATTTCTGTCCTCCTTCGTTTTTTTATTGTCCTTGGGCAGTTTTCTGTGATATCGCGCTTTCGCATTGGCGTTTCAAATTCGGAGGAAAACAAAATGGGTGAATTCAATCAGGAACAGACAACTGTTCTATCCTCGTTCGTGGAACCGGATCGTTTTTCAACGGGCATCTCCAACCGGGAACTGCATATCCACGACATTTCCTCACACGTGGGGACACTGCCGGCGGGGATTATCTGGCCCTTAAGCACTGAAGAGGTCAGTCGTATCCTGGCGTGGACATACAGTCAGGAGATTCCGGTCACCCCCTGGGGTGCGGGAACCAGTACCGAGGGCAATCCCGTTCCCACCCGGGGCGGTCTGGTGATGGACTTCACCCGGATGAACAAGATCCTGGCGATCCGCCCCCAGGATTTGCAAACCGACGTCCAGCCGGGCGTTTTACGCAAGGAACTGAACCGCCAGACCGGCCGGTACGGACTTTTCTTCCCGGTAGATCCCGGCGCCGACGCCAGTATCGGCGGAATGATCGCCAATAATGCCTCCGGCGTCCAGACAATCAAATACGGCGCCACGCGGGTGACGGAAACCTGCACGTCGTCCTGATGGGGGACCCGCAGGACAAACGGGAGTGGTCACTGCTCGAAGGCATCAACGACAAAATAGTCGGGCATGCCGTGGAGTTGGGCGGTACCTGCACCGGCGAACATGGCGTCGGCATCGGCAAACGCAAATTCATGGAGCTGGAGCACGGAGGGAGCTATGAGCTAATGAAAAAAATCAAGACCTTGATCGACCCCAAGGGTTTAATGAATCCGGACAAGATCTTTTTCTAATCGGAGGCCTCCCGGGGCTGGAAATTCCTTCCCCGGGCCAGGCGACTCCGCCTTTAAGTCAATCAGCCGCGCGATCCCAGCCGCAAGCCACCGTGAATAAAGAACACCTCGCCCGCCATCGCCTCGTTTCGGTAAAGCTCGCAGATCAAGGAGGCGATCTCCTCCGGCTCTATCAGACGTCCGATCGGAACATCACCGATGATTTTAGTCAGAGCCTTCTCGTCCATCCCTTTTACCATCGGTGTTGCCACATACCCGGGCGCTACCGCGACGCAGCGGATGCGGTCCGCCAGATTTCGCCGAAAAAGCTCGGCGGTGAGCACCTTGGGAATTACGGACATCGCCGCCTTCGAAGAGCAGTAGTTGATCTGCCCCGCCGTTCCCAGCGAGCCCGTTGAGGACATGAGGCAGATAAGCCCCTTCGAACCGGAATTGATCATCTGTTCCGCGCACTCGCGGATGGTGAGAAAAACGCCGGTCAGGTTGATGTCCAAAACCGACTGGAACTGCCGGAGCGACATCTTGCCGGTCACCTTGCCCGTTTCCCGGTCGGGCGACAAAAACATGCCGTCCTTGATGATTCCCGCGGCGGGAAAAACAAGGTTGATCCGCTGGTAACGCTCAACGGCAAAAGCGGCGAGCCGGGCATTGTCCTCCTCCTTTGTCACATCGCAGAGCATGGAACAGACATCGCCCCCGAGAGCGGTGAGTTCCCGCTCCACTCTCGCTAAATTCTCCGGAACTATATCCGCAAGCACAGCCTTCCCGTTTCTCCGCACCCAGTATCTCGCCACAGCCTCGCCGATCCCGCTGCCGGCACCCGTTATTACCGCAACCGCCTGTTCAATGTCGAGCATCTTACCTCCTTCCGTTTATCCCGATATTTACCGGGAGACAAAATATTTTTCCGCATAGTCCAGATGGTTCCGCATCGCCTCCCGGGCCTGTTCCGGATTTCGCTCCCGGATTGCCGCAAGGATAAGTTGATGCTGCTCCAGAAGGCGCTTCCGGTTGACTGCCTCTTCAAACATCGTCTGCCGGGTTATCCACTGAGCCTGATGAAGCAGCGAAAGAAGAGTGGAGGCAATGTGGGACAAGACGGTGTTCTTGGCGGCATGGTAGATCGACAGATGAAAACGCACATCCGCGTCAACGCCGAGCTCCCCATTCCGGAAATCCCTTTCCAGCTCCGCATAGACGGCTTCAACAATCGCCAGATCTTCGTCGGTCGCGCGACTGCAAGCCTCGGCGGCCGCCCAGGACTCGAGTATTTTGCGAACCTGCAAAAGCTGGATCGTCATTTCCCGATCCCCCTGAATCACCTGAACCAGCGGATTGTGCAGCGAAACATCGGCGACCGACTTGATAATGCTCTTTTTTCTCTGGCGAATTTCGATGAATCCGAGCGCCTCCAGGGTCTTGAGGGCCTCCCGGAGGGGGGGACGGCTGACGTTCAGTTTCTCGGCGATTTTCCGTTCGGAAGGCAGGGTATCCCCCGGCCGAAGTTGCCCATCCTTGATCAACGCGACAATTTGTTCGACAATCTCTTCGGGAAAACGTTTCCGCTGCAATGGGGTAAACATTATTTTTCTCCTCTGGTTAAATGGTATTACCAGATAGCACGGGCAATTGTCAAGACAATCCTTGATCCTGCAAAATGCCGATTCAACGATAATTATCTATTGTTATTCGTATATATTACAAATAGTTAAAGGAGTTACAAATTTCCCGATCCGCTGTGACAATAATCTCTTGACAAACATTTCCATTTTGGATACTGGTAATACCAGATATCCTATCGCAGGATGCCAGGCGGCCCCAAGCCGGCAGTGGCACTTCGGAATGGTTAGATGACGTTCCCGAAAGACAAAGGCACTATAATTGGCGATGCGCTTTATCAGGAGACCACGACCATGAAAGAACAGGAAAAGACCACCAAGGAGATCCTCGCAGAAAAGGCAAACGCCCGCAAGAAAACCCCTCTATATAATCCAGCCGCCATCGAGGCGATGCGCAAGACATTTGGCGAGTGGATAAACTCGACGGTGCGCGAAAAGGATCGCCAGGAATGGCTGAAGACTCCCCGGACGGTTCTGGGATCGGATATCCCGAGGGAAATGCTCTACACACCCCTTTCCCATCCGGATTTTGACTACCTGGAGGATATCGGCTATTCGGGACAGGCGCCGTTTACCCGGGGGATCCACGCCAACATGTACCGCGGCAGGGAATTCACCATGCGCCAGCTTACCGGCTTCGGCTCCCCGGAGGACACGAACGAACGGATAAAATTCATGCTGGACCACGGGGCAACTGGTTTGAACATCCTTTTCGATATTCCCACCATCCAGATGTACGACTCCGATGATCCCCTCTCTCAGGGACAGGTGGGAATGTCCGGGGTCTGCGTCGATTCCGTGGACGACATGGATCTTCTCTTCAAAGACATCCCTCTGGACGAGATAACAGCTTCCATTGTCACCCATTATCCCTCCAACACGGCGATCTTGTTTCCCATGTACCTGGCCTTGGCCGAAGAACGCGGTATTCCCTGGGACAAGCTGCGCGGAAGCGTCCAGAATGACACATCCCTTGAGGAACTGATCCGCAGCGGCGCTGAATTCCTCGCGCCGCGGGACGTCTTCCGGATTCAATGCGATAATATCGAATTCATCAGAAAGGAAGTGCCGCAGTGGAATTTCATCACGATCAACGGGTATAATCTCCGGGAATTTGGAACCTCCGGCGTGACGGAGATGGCCGTGGCTGTTGCCAACGGCATCGCCACCCTGACGGATATGATAAACCGGGGATACGACGTTGATTCAGTTGCCGATCGCCTTGCCTTCTTCTGGTCACCGGCGAGTGATTTTTTTGAAGAGGTGGCAAGGCTCCGGGCTGTTCGCCGACTCTGGTACAAGATACTGAAATATCGTTTCGGAGCGAAAAATCCCCGTTCGATGTGGATGCGCTGCCATGTCCAGACATCGGGAGTCTCTCTCATTCAGCAGGAACCCCTCAACAATATCATTCGGGCAGCCTACCACGCCCTTTCCTCCGTACTGGGAGGCGCCCAGTCGCTGCATGTGGATTCCTATGACGAGGCGTATTCCGTCCCGACGGCCGAAGCGGCACTGGTTTCGCTGAGAACCCAACAGATATTGCAGGAGGAAACCGGGATCACCGCCGTCGTTGACCCGCTGGGCGGTTCATACTATGTCGAGGCGCTGACTGACGATATCGAAAGGCGGATACTTGACGAGGTGGACACAATCGAGCGGCTGGGAGGATACGTAGCCGCAATCGAATCCGGCCAGCTCCACCGGAAAATTTCCACCTATTTTACAAACCAGCAGCGGGATATCGAAGAGGGGGAGATAAAAATCGTCGCTTACAACCGGTACAAGTCCGAGTCGGCGCCACCGCCAATCAACGTCTTCCGGTATCCGGAAGGTGTGGAAGAGCAGCAGCGGGCGCGACTGGCAAAGCTTCGCCTCAGCCGGGACAGCTCGCAGGTGGAAAGTTCCCTTCTTGCCCTCGGAGAGGCTTGCCGGACGGGGAAAAACATCCTCCCTCTCAGTGTCGCCTGCGCCCGCGCCCGCTGCACAGAAGGAGAGCTCTTCAAGGTTTTCAAAAAATCGTTCGGACTGTGGAAACCGCCAGCCCTCTGGTGAAATGGGCAAGTCCGGCGATTGCACCAGCGGAAAAATTCCGTTCGGCAAAGACATGCCGGGTTGACAACGGGCGCTCCCGCCCGTGAAGATGCTGGAAAAAAGGAGGCTAACGATCGTGGCAAAAAAAATCAAGGTACTGCTGGCAAAGCTGGGGCTGGATGTCCATAACCGGGGAATCATTACCGTAGCCAAGGAGCTCGGCGACGCCGGCATGGAAATCATCTATATCGGAAATTCACTCCCCGGAGAAATCATCCAGACGGCCATTCAAGAAGCTGTTGACGTAATCGGGGTAAGTTCCCTCGGCGGCGCCCATGTAACCCTCGGGAAACCGCTGCTGGAAGCCGCCCGCAAGGAGCGACTCCAAAACAGCGTGGTATTTGTCATCGGCGGAGTCTTCCCTCCGGAGGATACGACCCGTCTGCAGGAAATCGGCTTCGACGCCGTCTTCACCCCGGGGGCAACGCGGGAGGAAATCGTCCATTCCATCGAAGAGATGGTGGCAACGAAAGCGTCAGGTTTAACTGTTTGAAAAATCAATAAATGGAGGTAAATATCCGATGAACAAACCGTGGCCACCCATATACGATCGTTCCTATCTCCCGGCGGCAGATGAGCCTTACTGGAACCGGACTGCCGAGACGATGGATCCGGAAGAGCGGGAAGTGCAGATTATTCTTCCCAAACTTCAGGCCCAGCTCTCCTACGCATACGAAAACTCTTCTTTCTACAGGAATAAATGGGATAAAGCGGGAATTCATCCCCGGGATATCCGCTCCCTGCAGGACTTTGACAACATCCCCTGCGTTACTAAAGACGAAATTCGCCACGATCAGGCCGATCATCCCCCTTTCGGCAGCAATCTGTGCGTCCCGGCCCGTGAACTGGCCCGCATTCAGGGAACGTCGGGAACAACGGGAAGACCGACCGCCTTCGGGATAAGCCGGGGCGACATGGAGCGCATCGCCGAGGCCCACGCACGAATCATGTGGGGGTTCGGGGTACGCCCGGATGATACGGTATTCATCGGTTCCTTCTTCAGCCTCTACTGGGGAAGTTGGGGAGCGCTGCTCGGGGCGGAACGTATCGGCGCCACTGCCTTTCCGTTCGGCGCCGGAGTTCCGGGTCAGTCGGAACGGGGCATCGAATGGATGAGAGAGGTAAAACCGACCGTTTTCTACGGAACACCCTCTTACAGCCTCTACCTGGCGGAAAAGGCCCGGGAGATGGGCATCGACCCGCGGGACTTCGGATTCCGGATACTCTTCTTCTCCGGCGAACCGGGCGCCGGCGTGCCCTCCACCAGAAAACGCATCGAGGATGCCTACGGAGGGATCTGCATAGACAGCGGCTCGACCGCCGAGATGGCGCCCTGGATGACCAACGGAGAGTGCGCCCATCGACAGGGAATGCACCTCTGGCAGGACATAGTTTACACGGAACTGGTGGACCGCCAGACCCATCGCCGGGTGCCCTACGGTCAGGAGGGGGCGATCGTTTACACCCATCTGGAGAGGAACTCGCAGCCGATGATCCGTTTCTGGGCCGGAGACGTCACCATCTGGGAAAACGATCCCTGTCCCTGCGGCCGCACCTATCCCCGGCTGCCCAGGGGAATCTACGGACGGGCGGACGACATGTTTGTAATCAGGGGGGAAAATGTCTATCCCAGCGCGATTGAAAATGTCATCCGCGGAATCGCCGGATTCGGCGATGAATTTCGCATCGTCATTACCCGGGAAGAAACGATGGATGAAATGATAGTCCAGGCAGAGCGAGGGCAGCAGACGGATCCGTCAATCGTCCCGGAGCTCAAAGGGTTGCTTGCCAGGGAGCTGAAAAAGAAGGGGTTGAGGGCCATCGTCCAGCTTATGGAACCAGGCTCTCTGGAGCGGACGGAATTCAAGGCAAAACGCGTGATCGACAAGCGCAATCTCTACGACGAAATAACAGGGAAAAAATAGACCAACCCCCTAAGGAGCTGTCGCCCGGTTTTTCCTGTTCCACGGGCGGCGGCTCCCATATTCGCAACTCTCCACAGCGCTGTTTCGGTATTTCTACAGACCCAGATAGGCCTTCTTTATTCTCTCATCGCCAAGCAGTTCAGCGGCGGCGCCCTCCATGGTTATTGTCCCGTTTTCCATAACATAGCCGCGGTGGGCTATTTTAAGGGCCATGAAGGCATTCTGCTCCACAAGCAGAATCGTCACCCTGTTTTCGGAGTTTATCTTCTGTATCATTCCAAATATCTGCTGAACGACAAGCGGCGCGAGCCCCAGGGAAGGCTCGTCGAGAAGCAGCAGACGGGGTCTTGCCATAAGAGCGCGGGAAATGGCCAGCATCTGCTGCTCACCCCCGCTGAGCGTCCCGCCCGCCTGGTGAATTCTTTTTTTGAGAATCGGAAACAGCGTAAAGACATGCTCCAGATCACTCTCGATACCGGCCCTGTCCTTCCGGAGAAAGGCGCCCATATCGAGATTTTCCGCAACCGTCATCATTGGAAAAATCCTCCGCCCCTCGGGCACCTGGGATATGCCGAGCGAAACTATTACATTCGGTTCCAGCGAACGAATGGATTTACCCTGAAATATTATATCGCCGCTGCGAGCGGAGACCACTCCGCAAATCGTCATCAGCGCTGTCGATTTTCCGGCGCCATTTGCCCCGATCAGGGTAATAATCTCTCCCTCCGCCACCGAAAAGGATACCCCCTTGAGCGCCCTGATATTGCCGTAACTGGTTTCAACATTCCTTATATCAAGCATTTACGCTGAAATCCTCTCCCAGGTAGGCTTTGATGACAAGCGGATTTTTCTGTATTTCGTCCGGCGTTCCCGCCGCAATCCTTTCGCCGTAATCGAGAACAAAGATCCGGTCCGAAATGCCCATGACCATCTTCATGTCGTGCTCGATCATCAGTATGGATATCCCCTCGTCGTTCCTTATGCGATCGATCAGTTCCCGGAGCTCGGAGGTTTCACTGGGGTTCATGCCAGCCGCCGGCTCATCGAGGAGGAGAAGAAATGGTTCCGTGGCCATCGCCCGGGCAATTTCCAGGCGCCGCTGGGCACCGTAAGGAAGATTTTTTGCCATTTCATTGACCTGCCCGGCAAGTTCCACCTTGGCAAGGACATGGTAACTGAAATCCCTTATCTCCTGTTCCTCCCGCTTTGTTGCTGAATCACGGACAACCGCGCCGAAAACCCCGGCCCGGGAACGGCAGTGACGTCCGATCATGACATTTTCCAGAACCGTCATATTCGGAAATAATCTGATATTCTGAAAGGTTCTGGCAATGCCAAGTTCGGTTGCCTTGTTTATCCGTATCCCGTTTATTTTCTGCCTCTCTTTTCCCGGCGGAGCAACTAATATCTCGCCCTCGGCAGGAACGTAAATCCCGGTAATGCAGTTAAAAAGCGTCGTCTTGCCGGCGCCGTTCGGCCCGATCAGGGCGACGATCTCTTTTTCCCTTACGTTAAGGTCCACCGCACTGACTGCCCGCAGGCCGCCAAAAATCATCGATAGCTTGTTAATTTCCAGCAAATTTTTCATATAATCATCTATCGGTTGTATCAGGCACCCTGAAAGCGAAGCTTAATGTTCACAAAGCGAAGCTTAATGTTCACAAAGCGAAGCTTAATGTTCACAAAGCGAAGCTTAATGTTCACAAAGCGAAGCTTAATGTTCATAATTTGTAAATGCGCCGGACTTTCGGCACAATGCCCTGCGGCCTGAAAACCATCATCAGAACCATCACGGCGCCGAACAGAAGCATCCGGTAATTGCTGAAAGCCCGCAGATATTCCGGACTCAGTATCAGGATCAGGGCGGCGATAAAGACCCCCACGATGGAACCCATTCCCCCCAGAACAACAATTGACAGAATCATCGCCGATTCAAGAAAGGTGAAGCTCGCCGGATTGACAAAAGTGGTCTTCGCCGCAAAAATCACCCCGACCATTCCCGCCCAGGTCGCACCCAGCGCGAATGCCGTCAGCTTTGTTTTCGTCTTGTCAATGCCCATCGCCTGGCAGGCGACCTCGTCTTCCCGCAGAGCGATCCAGGCGCGGCCAATCCTTGAATCCTGCAATCTGTTGATTATGAAAATCGTCAGCAGGCAAAACAAGATCATCAGATAGTAAAGATAGATAATGGACTCGTTCAGGGTCAGGTCAATTCCCATAAGGCCGGGTCGCGGAATATGGGCAATCCCGCTGGGACCAAACGAAAATTCATTCCAGTTTTCCAGAATGAGGCGAATTATCTCGCCGAACCCGAGCGTGACGATGGCAAGATAATCCCCGCGCAGCCTCAAGACCGGAAAGCCCAGCAGAATGCCGAAGAAGGCGGCCAAAAGCGCGCCAACGGGCAAAACCGTCCAGAAACCCAGGCCGAAATGATAGTTGATCAAGGCATAGCTGTAAGCCCCCACCGCGTAAAAGGCCACGTATCCCAGATCGAGCAGCCCCGCCAGACCAACCACTACATTCAACCCCAGCCCCAGCATAACGTACATCAGGGCGGTCGTCATTATATTTGTCTGATAGCTGGAAAAAATAAACGGAAAAACGAGGGCAAATAAAGCGACGGCCGTGAGCGCCGGTTTGTAGAACTTCGGTTCCTCAAGGATCAGGCGCCCCCATGATTGAGAACCCTTTTTCGCCTCGGCCTGTTTTCGATTGCGCTCTAAAAGGTATCTCCAGACGAAGGAAATAATGAAGCTGCCGATTCCGATAATAAAAATGTTACGCCAGCGCCACTCGACGATCTTCTCTATCGTGTTTACCCGGATCCCCATGATCGGAAATGTCAGGAACATGAACCATACCGAAACGATCAGCGACTTTTTGAGTTCGGCGACGACTTTCATCGGCTGTTGCGGCTCCCTTTCATACCTTCTGGATGGGTGAACGTCCCAGCAGCCCGGCTGGTCGGAATATCAGAATGAGCACGAGCAGCAAAAAGGCGAAAACATCCTCATAATCGCTCGAAACGTAGCCAGTGGCAAAACTTTCGGTCCAGCCAAGGACAAGCCCTCCCAGAACAGCCCCGGGAATGCTCCCTATGCCTCCCAGAACAGCGGCGGTAAAGGCCTTTATCCCGGCGATGAATCCTATGTAGAAATTAATCCGGCCGATATGGGAGGCGATCAGCACCCCGCCCACCGCGGCCAGCGCCGAACCGATGATAAAGGTATTAGAAATGACCTTGTTTACATTTACGCCCGTCAGCATCGCCATGTTCCGATCCTGAGCAGTTGCCCGCATGGCTTTTCCTATTTTTGTAAATTTTATGAAAAGCGTCAGGATGATCGTCACAAGCGCCGTGGTCGCCACAATGAAAAACTCGGCAGGCCCTATGATATGGGAATAAGACTCCAGAAAAGGCAGCTCCGGAATAAGACTCGGAAACGGCAGGAAATCCGATGTCTGCGCGATAAGCACGTAATTCTGCAAAAATATCGACATGCCTATCGCGCTGATCAGCGGGGAAAGCCGCGGCGCCTGACGAAGCGGCTTGTATGCGATCTTTTCAACGGTAAATCCATAGGCGGCGGAGTATATCACTGCCACCACCGCAGCCAGAAGCAAAACCGAAAAGCCGGTCATTCCCGCCATCGTCAGTATCGAGGCGACAATGAGCGCGGTGAAGGCGCCAATCATATAGATCTCGCCGTGGGCGAAATTTATCAATTCGATAATGCCGTAAACCATTGTATAGCCAAGGGCAATCAGGGCGTAAATACTTCCCCTTGTCAATCCCCCCAGCAACAGCTCAAAAAAATAG
>Ga0172373_10006087_pt1 | contig 16181 bp, 18 predicted proteins | sample Lak10m_2_FD_114546 | JGI IMG/M metagenome (GOLD analysis project Ga0172373, IMG submission 114546) | Freshwater microbial communities from Kabuno Bay, South-Kivu, Congo - kab_092012_10m | ecosystem: Environmental > Aquatic > Freshwater > Lake | place: Democratic Republic of the Congo...
GTCATAAAAAGTTAGCTGGTCCAAAAGATCAATGTGGTCATCTACACTATAGCGATAAGGCATCAAATTTCTACTTGGGCGAACTTTCAGGGCGGCCGAACGCAGTATGATGTACGGACAGTCAAACCGCCGGCCATTAAAGGTGACCACTTGTTGATAGTTTTTTATTTCTTGCCAAAATTTTTCCAGAATTTCTTTTTCGGTTAACGCCTGGTATTCTATTCCGTCCTCAATAAACGCTTTTATTTTTTTATCGGGCGCTTGAAAATAGGTTCGCCCTTTGCCGCTATCCGGGTTAATCAAAGAAATGGCCACGATTTGGCCGGTTAATGGCCAGAGCCCCAATTTGTCTTTTATCTCCTTTACTTTTTTTTCATCCTCGGCGTCTTTTAAGACGTATTTTTGCACTTCCGGGGGCAGTTCTTCAAAATCTACGCCGATGGTTTCAATATCAAAAACTATTTTAGACATAAAGTATTGATGCGAACAAATCTAAAACGAACGATAAAAATCCGTTTTTTTATTCGTTAAATTAATTATTAATCTCCTTCGAATTTCTGACCGGGTCTTGCTTTGTGCTTGGCCTTTCTGGCGGCATCTTGCCTGATGCAGCGATTTATTTCCTGGATATCCGTAAACTTGCCTTCTTTGTCTCGCTTAACCCAAAAAGTTTTTTTATGCGGTTTTAGTTGGGTGCGTCGAACCATGATTATTTTTTATTTTCTAAAATATTTTCTATTTCGGTGGTAACTCGTTCAGTATTTTTTCCGTCCGTTAAAAAATTTTCTCTGATATTTTTTATTAAATTTTTTCTGGCTAAGCTTTCTCGATCCATCAACGGTTCTATTTTCTCTGCCAGCTGGCCAATGTCCAGAACCAGCTCGCTGGCGCCGCAAAGGCAGGGCGGTGGAACATAATCGGGGGCAAGCGCCTCGTTTTGGCCGCCGTATTGCTTATCAAGAATATGGATGGTCGGTTTTTGGCGATAAATGCCGATTAATCCTTCGGTAGAGGTAGTCGTCATTATTATATCGGAAGCTACGTTAATCTGATCTGAGCTAAAATCGCTGGTTTCCAGTATTCTTATCCCAGAATCTTTAAGTAGTAAATCGTATTCTTCTTTTTTGATTACGCTTCGAGGATGCGGTCTTAAAGCGAAGTAGGCGTTATCTTTCAGAATTTTTATTTTTTTCGCTACCTGGCTAATCAGCTTTCTCTGGTCGCCGGAAATTGAGAAAAAAGAGATTAGGCATTCTTCCGGTTTTAATCCGAGCCTTCTTCTGGTTTCTTGATAGATTTTTTCGGTGTCTTCTTGAGCATATTTGTCAAAAGCCGGCTGACCGGTAACAATAACCTTATCCCCCAAATTCGGGATTTTCTTTTAAAACGATCTCTCTGGCGAATCTGTCCATAACGCAGACTCTGGCCGGTTCTTTCTTTATCTCTTTAAGCCGACGCAAAGCATTATTGGCAACTCCGTAGTAATCTTCTACTAAAACTAGCGGTGACTGGGGAAAGGTTCCGGCCGCATAGTTTTCCAGTCCTCTTTCTGAAGAAGATGGGTCGGTTAGGATTAAGTCGGGTTCCGGCATGGCCTCATAAGCTAAAAGCATTGATTCTGATGGCGAAAGATCTTCGGTTTTAAATTTTTGTTCGATTGAATTTCTGGCCCAGCCATCGGTCAAAAAATAAAAACTGGCTCTTTCCTTTATTCTTTCAACCACGGGAATCAAAGCATTGGCGCTGCCCGGGTCGCGAGTGCAAACAAGAATATTTTTTGATTCTTCGCGTGGCAATTCTTCTTTTTTGGAAAAAAGAAGTTTGGTTTCAAAAAGATCTGGCCGGTCTTCAATTCGGCCGATTCTTCTTCCCAAAAGTCTTTCCTGGTCTAGCGGATTAATTTTTTCCATAATCCATAAAAAAGCCGTTATTTTTCCAAGGAAACCTTACTCATTATATCACCTTGCTGGATTTTTTTCACGACATCCAGTCCCTCGATAACCTGGCCAAAAACCGTATGTTTGCCGTCTAGGTGCGGCTGGCTTTGGTCGGTGACGATAAAAAATTGGCTGCCGTTGATATTGGGGCCGGAATTCGCCATAGCTAGCGCTCCAACTATCATTTTGTGAGAAGTCAAAGAATAGTTGTATTTATATCCTTGAGCTTCATAACTTTTTATGGTTGCTTGGTCCAGTCCCAGGCTTTGCGGATTTATTTCGTCTTCAAACGTATAGCCCGGGCCGCCGGTTCCGTCACCTTTTGGATCTCCTCCCTGAATAACAAATCCGGGCACAACTCGGTGGAAGGTCAGGCCATTATAAAAACCTTTATTGATTAAACTGACAAAATTAGCAACGGTCTTGGGAGCATCATTGGTATAAAGCTCCAACTTTATCTTTCCTTTGGCTGTTTCTATTGTTACGTATTGGTTTTCTTTTTTCATATTATTGCTGGTTGATGAATTATTTGTTGGGACAGAGGAGGGAAAAATATTTTCGGCTTCGGGGTTTGTCGCCGGCGCGGACGCAGTTGGGCTTGTTTTTGGAATATTATCATTGGACTCGATTTTCCAATTCAAGAACTTAATTATGCCGTAAATTAAAATTCCCGTTATCGCCAAACCGAAAAAAATAGCGGCAGCAATTTTCTTATTTCTTTGAAATCTTTCTATTTGCCTGGTGGTTTCTTCTATTTTTTTTTGCTCGCGGATTTTTTGTATTTTACCCATATCGTTTTTTTTAATGATTATTTTTTAAAAATATTATTTTCGTGTTTAGGGGTTTATGGTTAGAGCTAAAAGATTCGGGGTTCTGGTTTCAAAATAGATATTTATATAAGCTCCGCTGCCGCTAGTTGTACCGCAAATTGTATCACTCGAACTATTGGCCGGACAATGGTAGTAATAATATAAAGATAACCCGTTTTTATTGGCGTTAATCGGGTCAATGGGCAAGCGGTTTATGTAAGGAGCAAGCTTAGTGGTGAGACACCCCGTCCAATTATCGTCAGTTGATCGAACGGTAAAACCGCTTCCTTCCCAACCGCCACACACAGGAAAAGTATCATTATCTATAAAATATGCTCTTAAGGCAGTTTGCAATTGATAAGCATTTTCCAGTCTTTGGGCGTCTCGAGCCTTGGCTCTGGCAACATTTAAGCTTACCATAACGATGGTCGATAATAGTCCGATAATAGCAATTACAACTAGAAGTTCAATTAAAGTGAATCCTTTTTGCCGATGCATAAAGCTATTGAAACAATTGGTAAATGGCAATTCCAAAGGCGACGGAAACATTCAGCGATTCTTTGTCGCCTCGCATGGGAATAAAAAGCACCTGGTCGCAACGTTTTAAAATTTCTTTTGATAATCCCCTTTTCTCGTTGCCTAGGATTAAAACGGCTGATTTTTTTGGTTTAAAATTAAAAATGTTCTTTGCTTGTCTGGCTTTTTCCAGGGCAATGATTTGATAGCCTTGTCTTTTTAAAGAATCTATTTTGCGCCAGACTTGCCAGCAATTTTCGTAAGGAACCGTTTTTTCCGAGTTCAAAGAAACTTTTAAAACCTTAGGGTGCGGCGGCGAGGCGGAATAGCCACCTAAAATTATCTGACTGACGCCCGCGCCGTCAGACGTTCTAAAGATTGATCCGACATTGAAGGCGCTGCGGACATTATGGGCCAAAACGATAATTTTTTTATTGGTTCTCGGCGACTTTTTCTTCGATTTTCTTTTCTTCCTTTTCAACATGCGATAAAGATTTTTCTATTTTTTCCAAAGACTTTTTTATCTCTTCGACTTTTTCGGCTAAAGTCAGGGTTTCTTCCAGCTTAATTTCAGTTATCTTTCGTCGGCCTCGAAACGCGGTAATAATCACTTCGTCCCCGATGGCCAGCGCGACCAACAGCCCCGATGAAAGCAAAATGACGACGCCCAGAATAACCGAAAGCCAGGGGTTAAGATTGAAATCATCAGCAATGTGCCAGATTCCCCGCCAAACCAAAACTACTCCCAAAAAACCGACCAGGGCATAAACAACCGGGTAATGGCTTAAATTATGACGAATCTTATCTTCCAGAAGATCAAAAAACTTTAGTATTTTTTTCATAAGCGCTGGCAGGCCGGGCAAAAACTTGCCGAACGTCCGCCGATTTTTATTCTTTTAATTATTCCCTTACATTTTACACATTTTGACCCCTCTTTTCCATAGGCTTTAAGCTTGGCAGCAAATTTACCTTTTTGACCAAAGGCATCCAGGTAATCATTGGAAGAGATGCCGCGCAATTTAACGGCTAGCTTCAAAATCTTTTTTATTCCCTGGAATATTTTTTTAATTTCATTATCAGTTAACGATTTTACCCGGCGCAATGGGTAGATGCCGGCAAAAAACATAATTTCGTCAGCATAAATATTGCCAATGCCGGCGATATTTTTTGGATCCATTAAAAATTGTTTGATTTTAGCGTTTGGTTTTTTGGTAAGCAGTATTTTTAAGTTTGCCAAAATAAAATCTTTTTTTAACGGTTCCGGTCCGATCTCTTCTTTCAGAAAAAAACTATCCAATTCTTCACTTTTTATTGTTTTGACGTAGCCGAATTGGCGCAAATCATTAAAGAATAAACGGTTTTTATCGGAAAAAATAAAAATTATATGCGTGTGCTTTCCTCTGTCGGCAGCCGGCGAAGCATAAATCAGCTGGCCGGTCATTTTAAGATGAATGAGCAGTGACCAGCCGTTATCCAGTTTGACGACTAAAATTTTAGCGCGGCGCGTCAATTTTTCTATTTTGGCGCCAACAACTATTTTTTTAAACCGATTCTTGTCGAGCTTAACGATCTTTGGCAGAAAAATATCGACACCGCTTATTTTTTTCCCGGCAATCAGGCGGTTTAGCTGGTTTTTAATGGTTTCAACTTCCGGTAATTCCGGCATAACGGATTATTTAATTAATCTTTTTATGGCCAAGATATAGGCGGCTAAACGAAAAGATGTCTGATATTTTTGTTTGATTTGCCAAACTTCTTTGGCCGCTTTTGTCATTTTTCTCTTAAGTTCGGTAAAAACCTTTGATTCATTCCAGTGCTGGTTACGCAAATTTTGCAACCATTCAAAATAACTAACCGTCACTCCGCCCGCATTGGTTAAAACGTCGGGAATAACATAAATTCCTTTTTTATTCAGTATTTCGTCGGCCGTCGGTGTTACCGGTCCGTTAGCCAGCTCAAGAATAATTTTGGCTTTAATGTTTTTTGCGTTTTTTTCAGTAATAACCCGGTCCAGCGCCGCCGGAATCAAAATATCGACTTCCAGGCCGAAAAAATCTTCCGGCGCGATCTCTTGGGAGCCGGGAAAATTTTTAATCGAACCGAATTTTTTCTTATGGGCAATTAATTTATTTATTTTTAGGCCATTTTTGCTTTCTGAAATTATCGTTGCTTGCGAATCGGCCACCGCCATAATTTTAAAACCGCGCTGAGCTAAAAATTTAGTTACGTGAGAACCGGCGTTGCCAAAGCCGTGAATGGCTATCGTTTGACCGCTGGTCTTTATCTTCAAGAATTTTAAAACTTCTTCCAGAACATAGACGCCGCCCAAAGCTGTCGCTACGTTGCGGCCGTGTGAACCGCCAATGTCCAGCGGTTTGCCGGTAACCACAGCCCGGCAAGACTTCATGATTTTTTCTTTTTCTTGTTTATTTTTTGGCGGAGTTTTTTCCAACTGAATTTTGCTGTATTCGTCGTAGAACCATTTCATTACCTCACTATTGGTATAAACGTCGGGAGCCGGAATATCTTTACGCGGCCCCACGTGTTCAGCAATCTGGCGCGCGTAAGCCCTGGTTAATCTTTCTAGTTCCGTCTTCGAGAGTTCTTTGGGATTAAGCTGAACGCCGCCTTTTCCGCCACCGTACGGCAAGCCCAAAACGGCTGATTTTATAGTCATCCAAAAAGCTAGGCTGGAAACTTCCTTAAGACAAACTTCCGGGTGAAACCGGATCCCGCCTTTATACGGCCCTAAAAGATTAGAATGCTGAACCCGATAACCGTAGAAATTTTTTATTTCACCCGAATCCATTTTAACCGGAAAGTTAACCTCGACAATCTTTTGCGGCTTGGCCAGATTCTTTAAACGTTTTTTATCAAGTTTTAAAACCTTGGCTGCTTTCTGGAGATTTTTCATAAAAGTTTTATATTATTAATGATTAGCGTCTATTAATAATATAAAAAATAAACAAAAAAAACAAACCCTGCGGCCCAAGTGGGCCCTTGGCAGGGTTTGTCGAGTTAAAGGACGGCGCTCTTTATTGGCGCAAATATCGGCATGGTTTCTCTCGACTGGTCTCGCTTGAGCCGATAGAGCAACAGATAGGCGGCGTCTAGCGCCGAGTCTCTGATTGCTTTTGGGGTTTTCAGCCTTCTTCTTTCCGTGGTCCAGATAATCGCGTTCTGGCCGTCGTCTTTTTCCAGATAAAGTATAATTATGATTTCATCGTGGTAAACACTTTCCCGCAGGTAGACCATCTCACAGACCGCGTCAAAACTTTCCTTATCGGGCAGCGCTTCTGCCAAGACAGAAATCAATTCCTGGCTAAACCTCTCGAAAGGGTCGTCATTATCGGCCAGCTGAATAGATTCAGCGCGGCTAAAGGTATGACGATCCCAAATTTCATTGGTTGCTCCCGCAAAGAAAACGAGAAAGATCAGCAAAAACAAACAGGCACTCCGCCACTTTTTTTTCATAGTCTCCCTCCATTATGAAAAAGTTTTTATAAAAGAACTTTACCTTCGACAATAACTCTTTTTACGTCTCCCCCTTGAGCCGAATAAACGATATGAGAAACCTCGTCAAAACAAGGCTTAAGGTGAGGTTTATCAAAATTTAGCATTACTATATCAGCTTCCTTTCCAATGTCAATGGAGCCGATTTTCTCTTCCATTTTCAAGGCCTGAGCGCCGTTTATCGTCGCCATATCCAAAATAGTTTGCGCACTGGCCGCCTCGGGATTTTTTTCACTCCACTTGTGAACCAACGCGGTAATTTTCATGTCTTCTAGCATATCTAAATTATTATTCGATGAAGGCCCGTCAGTTCCCAGACAAACATTGACACCGGCGCTCAAAAGTTTGCTCAAGGGCATAATTCCCGAAACTAATTTTAAATTAGAGGTCGGACAATTAGCCAAAGAAACTTTTCTTTTAGCTAAGATTTTTATTTCTTTATCGGATAGCCAGCAAGCGTGGGCGGCGATTACGTTGCGGCCAAAAAAATTTATCTTTTCCAAATACTCAACCGGCCGGCAGCGGTGTTTAGCCAGGCAATCTTTTACCTCTTGTTCGGTTTCCGATAAATGAAGATGAATCAGCAAATCATATTTATCGGCTAATTCTTTGCAGGCTCGCAGAGTTTTTTCTTCAACGGTATAAATGGAGTGCGGCGCCAGGGTTATTTGGAGCCTAGCGCTTAACTTCGGTTTTATTTTTTTATATAATTTTTCAATTTCCGCCGGACCGATTTTCGTGTTTCCTAAATCAATAATCAGCGGACCGATAAATCCGCGTAAACCCGATTCCAAAACGGCTTTAGCGGCTGCCTCGCCGTGCCAATACATATCAAAAAAAGTCGTCGTCCCGCTTTTTATCATTTCCTGGCAGGCTAATTTCGTTCCTCGATAAATATCCCGGGCAGTTAATTTTGCTTCCGCCGGCCAAATTTTTTCAGTCAGCCATTTTTGCAGAGGCATGTCGTCGGCCCAGCCGCGAAGCAGGGTCATCGCCGCGTGAGTGTGAGCGTTGATCAAGCCCGGTATAGCCACGCAATTTTTACCGTCGATGACTTCTTTTTTTATTCGAGAATACTTTCTTTCTATCTTCTTGGCCGTTCCAAGTTCAATAATCTTGCCTCCCTCAATTAAAATCGCGCCATTTTTGATAATTTGGCGCTCTTTATTTTGCGTTACGATGGTGGTATTTTTTATCAAGATCATAGATTGATGGAATTAATATCCAAAATGTAGCCCCGATAATCTCCTCCGCTGGCGAATTTCCAAGTGGGCAATCCGATTAATTGTCCGGCCGAATTTACGGCGGCTCCGCCAGAATTTCCCCGGTCAATTTGGGCGTCTGTTCCAAAATAAACATCGTTGGTCGGCAAATTACTAATAATTCCCTTGGTAACTGAAAAAGCAAAGCGAGCCGACTCGGGAAAGCCGATAATATAAACTGATTGACCAATTTGAGGCTGGGCCGTCGCCGGTGAAAAATAAGAAAAAGATTCACTAGCCGGCAAAACGCGCACCGCTGCGCCTTCGGGAGTCAACACGTCTTGGATCTTTAATAAAGCGGCGTCTCGATCCTGAAAAAAACCGGTTATTATCGCTCGGTATTGTTTTTTATATTTTTGGGTTTGACTGTCAAAATCTTTGCTAAAAAGTGCCAAACAATAATCCGGTAAGGTTAAGCCCAAACTCGATTTAACTACGTGTTCGTTAGTTAAAATTTTACCGTCGGCGCTGATTAGAACGCCGGAGCCAAACTGCCAGCTCTCTAAAAATTTATCCTGGCAAGCGATGCGGACAACTTTGTCTTTCGCTTTCCAGGAAGTAATTAATTCCGCGTCCGTTGGCGCGGCAGCTAAAGCTTGCTGGGACTGCTGGGCCTGAATTTGTTTTAATTGGCTTTCCAGCGAAGATATCTGCTCTCTGGCCTGATTTAATTCTTCTTGGGTTTTAAGGTCGCTGGCGGCAGGCGAAGTATTTGAGGGAGTCAGAGTTGTTTTATAAATAACTTGCGGCGATTGATTTTTTAGGTCGGCTATCTCTTGCTTTAATTTTTCTATTTCTTCGGCAGTAGAAGAAGCGTTCAAGGTAGGGCTGGCTAGCGGCGAAACGGTCGAAAGAGCCGACTGATTGCCTGGCCAAAGACTGCTTAAGGTCTTATTTTTTGAATACTTGATAACAAAAAACATTGCCAGACTTAATCCGGAAATCATTAATAAAATTGCGGCGGTAATTATTATTTTGTTTTTCATATAGAAATTCCCTTAAGGTAAACAAAAAGAAGCAAGACATCGCCCAAAACCAAAAGAATGATTGCCAGCCAGCCGCCCAGTGTTTCCAGCCAATGGGAGCAAAAATTTTTCATTATTTTTTTATCCGAAGCCAAGTTTAAAATAAAATAGACGATAACGGGGGTTAGCGCCCCCACCAATACCTGCTAAAAGAACATCGCCTTTATCGGGTTTAGGTCAAAAAGCAGCGCTGCCAAGCAAAATAAAAAACCGAAAGTAATTAACGCATAAAATCCCTTGGCCTTGCTGGGGTCTTTTTTTAAACTGCCGGGCCATTTTAACAGCTGGGCCACGGCGTAGGCCGAAGAAGTGGCCAAAATTGGAATAGCTAAAATACCAGAACCGATCAGGCCAAGGCCAAAGAGCTTGGTCGCCCAAACGCCGGCTATCGGGGTTAACGCTTGAGCGATATCTTTTACCGTTAAGATGTTCAAGTCGTGACTGGCAATAATATTTGCGCTGGCCACAATAATGAAAAAAGCGACCAGATTACTATAAAAAAAACCTAGAATCACCGCTTTATTGGATTGTTTAATACTTCTGGTGTTATGGTTTTCCTCTATTTCTTCTTCGGTTTGCCAGACAAAAGCATAAGGAGAAAAAGTAGCGCCCAGCAGGCCAAGTCCGCCCAAAACATAAGCCAAATTATACTGGATCGAAGGGAAAATGGTTGATTTTATAATTAACGACCAATCGGGGTTGGCTAAAAATCCGGCAAAAACATAAGCAATTAAAATTCCCGAAAACCAGAAAAAATATTTTGTAATATGCTGGTAGGTGTCAAAAACAATTATGGCCCAGATTAAAATGATCAAAGGGATAATAAAATAAATATAGCTTTCGCCGGTTAATAGCTGAAAGCCGGCCGCCATTCCTAAAATATCAGCAACTAGGGCAAAAAGGTTGCTTAAGACAAAGATTAGAACACAGCCAAAAGCGAGGCGGCGGCCAAATTTTTCTTTTATCAAAGTTACTAGTCCCTTTTTGGTAACATCGCCAAGACGCGCCGACATTCGGTGGATAGCGATTAGCAGCGGCAAAGAAACAAAGATCAGCCAAAGATAGGCCAAGCCAGTTGTCGCGCCGACTATTGAATAAGTTGAAACGGCCGACGGATCATCATCACCGCTGGCCGTAACAACGCCTGGCAGATAGGAGCGCTGAAAATGGCGCAGTGGTTTTAAAAAGTGAGAAAGCATAAAGGATTATAATCGGTTTAATTATTTATCTTTCATTTGCCAAACTCCGTTCCAGTCGTCCCCTGGCGGAGTCTTGGAGAATTCCAGGCAACGCTTCATAAACATTTTAGCAAAAAATTCATTTTTATCAATTTTTGACAAGACCTCAAAGAGTTGTTTTGCTTCCGTCCACTTTTGAGCAAAATAAAAACTTAACGCTTGCTCGCTTAACTTAATAATCTTTTCAAAGTTAACCAGTTCCTTCCGTTCTCCTAAAACCTCAAAAATTTTGATCGGTTCTTGTTTGCCTTTCACGGCTACCTGGTCCAGCAAGCGAAAGCAAAAATCCGTTTCGGTTTTTTGGCGAGTATTTTCGCTAACGATCAATCCGGCTCCGTAATATTTAGTTAATCCTTCCAGCCGGGAAGCCAAATTAACTCCGTCGCCCATTACCGTATAGTTAAAACGCCGCTGAGAGCCAATGTTACCGACAACCACCGGCGAAGTGTTCAATCCCATGCCAATTTTAATTTCCGGCAAATGCTTTTTTTGCCATTCTCGATTTAGCTCAATTAGTTTTTTGGCCATGGCCAAACTCGCGCCGACGGCGCTTTGGGCGTGGTTTTTATTTTCCAGCGGGGCTCCCCAGAAGGCCATGATGGCGTCGCCGATATATTTGTCCACCACGCCCCCGCTTTGCATAATAATATCGGTCATGGCCGTAAAATATTCGTTTAACAGCAAGACCAGCTCGCCCGGCGGCATTTTTTCCGCCAGCGAAGAAAAAGAGCGAATATCGGAAAAAAAGATGGTCAATTCTTTTTCTTCCCCACCCAGCTTTAATTTATCAGGATCATCGGCCACCTGTTCGATATATTCTGGCGCCAAATAAAATTCAAAGGCGCGTCTGACTTTTTTCCGCTCCGCGTCAAAAGCTAAAAAATTATAGATAATATTAACCAGGTACACCGACATTCCGAAGAAAAAGGGGGAAAATAAATCCAGGGCCAGGCCGAATTTTAAAGAAATTCGCCAGGCGCCAAAATAACCGGCAAGCAAAGCAAAAGGAATAATCAAGGAAAAAGCCGGTTTTATATTATTTATTAGAATCACTAAACAAATTCCTTCAAAAAATAAAATTATCGGCCCCCACCAAAAAGGAGCTTGGCCGATTGCCGAAACGTCAGATAGAAAGATTCCATTAAACCAGCTCTGCCAGGCGTTTAGCCAGCTAAATAAAATTAAAATTGAAAAAGTCAGCCAGAGGCCGCCGGAAACCACGGCATTTCGTTTTATTTTCTTATTCCAGATTCTTTGGTAAATAAACTTTTTATCCATAAATTATGCCTTTAATTATAACATAATAAAGAAAAAGGCGCCCTGAGTTCAAGGCGCCAAACAAATCTAACGAGAAAGAAAAATCCCTAAGGCGAAAAAATGCCTGATTCCAGGGCTAAGTTAAAAATTATTTTTTCTCCCCCACCCTTAGGAACAAAATGACATCCTATTTCTTGGGCCCGATCTTCAGCGAGAAAATGATCGCTGTGCAGTACAATTTCCGGTCGCAAATCCAGTTCATCGCGAATCTTAACTATTAACTGGTCACCGTTCATCCCCGGCATCTGAAAATCAACAATCATCAGATCGGGAATGATTTTTTCCTGAACCAGCATAAGCCAAGCTTGCGACGCATCGCAAGCTTCGATGAACTCCGGCAAAGCCTTATCCGTCGCCTTAAGACCGTTAAAGAGCATCTTAAGATAGCGAACCAGCAGTTCTCGGATATCTTGTTCATCATCCACAATCATAATCTTTTTCATCTCTCCTCCTGTTATCTTTCTTGTTTTTTAGGAACTGAAATAAAAGAACTCCCGCTTCGGAGTCCTTTTATAATACAACAAAACACTAATTTTTGTCAAATAAAGACCCTACTTATTCGGAAAACATTGTTTGCAGAGGCTATAAGCTTCTCCCCCGCCAACGACCGAACAAGAAGGCACCGAAGAAAATTGCGAACAATCTACAGCCGGTGCAGCTGATCCGGTTGTTGGCGCGGCGCCGGCAGATGGCGCGGAGGTCGGAATATTGGCTGGCGCGCCGGTGGCCGCAGGAACGCTGGAAGCGGCAACGCTGGGAATAGCGACATTAAATTCATAGCTTGGCGCCGATAATTTCACGTCCCCGTTATAAGAAAAATTACTATTTACTTTTATCCCGGAAAGCGAGCCGGCTCCGGTCAGCTGCGGCATCGGAATATTAAAACTGGAGATGTCGAGGGCGGGCATGGGCGATAAAGAAAAATCTAATTTTAGGTCTGCCACTTTTATTTTATTTATTGCCTCTTCGTTTTTAGTCGCTTGGTCGGAGGATGCTCTGTACCACCAATAAATTCCACCCCCTAAAGCGATTAAAACTACGGCGGCGATAACGGCAACAAGAATTGGAGCCAGGCCCGATTGAATATTTATTTTTTTCATGTTTTTAGATTCTTTAATTATAAATTATTTAATCGCGCTAAGCTCGTTTCTTAAACTTTCCAATAATTTTTCGACCCGCTGGCCCTCGTCTTTAAATGATTTTAAATAGCCGACGGTTTGATCACTTGGCAAACCATTTCCTGCTTTTTTACAAAAAGCTTCTAAATTATTGGCTTTATTAAAAACATTTTTTACCTGGTTTCGCGCGTCTTCGAGCTTGTTACTAAGCGCCATTACTTTAGTACAAGCGTTGCTTTTTTTCTTCTGTTTGCTGCAAGAGGAAAAATTAGCGCTTAGATCGTTCAAGCCGGTGCTCATTTTAGATTTACCAATATTGACTTCGGCCATAGCCGGCTTACAGAAAGCTTTTTCACTGGCTTTTTCCGCTTGCTTGCTTTGCAGTTGCTTGGCCATATACCTGGCGCCCTCTCCTTGCTCTTTGGCTGAAGTCAACGCATCGGTTAATTTTTTCATATCCGATTCGCTCAAAGCTCCCAAACATAATTTTTCCGCCTGGTCATTGCTAATATTAAATTGCTTGACCTGGTCGCCCAATCTGACAAAATCCTGATTTAATTCCATCACCATTTTACATTCATCGGTGTTTTTCCCCTTACATTTATTCAAATTATTTTGCAAAATAACCAGGTCGTTGTTTTTTATCTCGCTTTGCGCGGCTCGAAGTTGAGGCAAGACTTTCGCGCAAACTTCCTTGGCCGAATTAGCAATTGCTTTATTTTTTTCCGCTTCCAGCGCTTCGCCGTATTTTTTCAGATCAACTGCATCGTCCTGAATTTTTTTCATCAAAGCAAGCAGATTTTCCCGATCGGCGGTTTCCGGCTGCTGACACATTTTTTCGGCTAATCCCATTTCGGTTTTGATATCGCTAAACTTAGTCGAAATCGTATTAAGTCTATCGCTGAAAGAATTGACCGAAGCACACTCGTCAGACACGTTATCGGCGCAGCGTTTTTGCAGGTCGCTTATTTGTCCAAGTCCTTTATCTATTTGAGTTCGGCCCGCTCCAAATTGCGCCAAGGCGTTCGTACAGGCCTTACCAATTGCCTGCTTGGCTACTTTTTCCATATCGGCTCGATAAGTTTCCCATTTTGTTTTAAATTCAAGCAAGGCTTGCTCAAAAGCCGCATCATCGCCGGCGTTTAAGGCGGCATTTAATTTATCTTCTAGCAATTTTCTGTCTTGGGCCAAAGCCGATTTAACCTCCCCGACGCTTTTTATTGTCGGGTCGTCTTTTCTGGCATTTTCAATATCGGCATTAGCCGCTTCCAGCTGTTTTAATCCTTCCGCCAGATTTTTATCCAGCATGCTAAAAACTAGTTTTTTTCTTAGGGCGAAAGCCTCATCTTTGTATTTCTCGTATTTTGAGCGGTTAGTTTGTACTTCTCCGTCTATTTTACTGCCGGCTTCGCTCAGCGCCTTGCCAACGTCTTCAAATTGTTTTTTCTGCGGACCGACGATTTCATCAACTTTAGTTTTTATTTTTTCTTTCATCTGGCTGATCTTGCCGTTAACAAAAGTCTGGATTTCGGAATCAATTTGTCCCCGCATGCTGTCGGCCGCCGCTTGAACGCCGGACGGATTAGACTTGGCCATTGCCTCCAACTGCGATTTCTTTGATTCTACCAGCGAATCAACTTTTTGTTTTATCTCCTCTTCCATCGTCTTGGTCTCCTGATCGACAAACGCTTTTACTTCGGTCTGTACCCTTTCTTGCAGCTGGTCGCTTTTAACCTTGATCTTATTTTCCAAGGAAGATTTTAATTCTTGGTCAACTTTTTGCTGAATATCATTTTGTCCCCAAGCCCGGAATTCTTTTGTCAGACTTTCGGCCTCGTCAACGGTTTTGGCCGAACAGATCGCCTCGACTTTTTTTTGTCCTTCAGATTTTAAAGCCGAAAAGTCAGCGACGGAAATATCTACTCCCAACGCTTTTACTTTTTCCAGGGCCGGCACCATATAGTTTTGCAAAGCGTCCATGGCTGAGAAAAAATCGCCGCTTTTCCATTTAGTCATGGCGCAATATAAAGCGACCATCTCGCTTTCGCTGGCATATTTTTTAACATCTTCCGGCAAGCTTTTTACTTCATCGGCTGTTACCGAAGCTGGGCCATGACTGGCAAAAGCTTCCGGCGGCGCGCCCATTTCTTGCTGGAATTGGTTGATGTCTTCCTGGCTTGGTCCCTTTTGAATATTCGCTGGCGGTCCGCCTTCTTCTTGCGCCAAAGAAACCATCGGCATTAATGAAAAGCTGAAAATCAAGCAAAGATCAACCGTCAAGACAAATATTTTTTTCATAAAAAATAAAATAAATTATTATTGGCTCTCTAAGTTTAACTTATTAATAAATCGTGTCAATAAATTACCGGCGTAAAAATAAGAGGCCGGGAAGGTTTTCCCGGCCTAAAATAAGCATCTACAAAAGCGCTTCCAGCCCTCGGACCAAAGTACAAAAAGTGGCTTCCAGAATATTGGTCGAAAGTTCTACCGCCTTAAAAGTCTTGCCGCTTCTGGCAAAGTCTACCGAGACCATAACTTCAGCCCCAGCCCCGTCTTTTAAAGATTTTTGCCCGTTTTTGTAAAAAGCGCTAAAGCTTATCAAACGAACTTCATCCACCTCCGGGCGTACTTGACGTACCGCTTTTATTAAAGCTTGAGTTAAGGCATCAACTGGCCCTGCGCCTTCGGCCGCCGTATAAGTCTCATCCATTCCCTTGATCTTTAATTTTATTGAAGCGGTGTTTGAGAGAGATTTCTCTTTGTTACCTGAAGAAACAATCGTCCATTCTGCTTTCTCTACTTCAAATCCCCTACCAATAAAAATCGTGCTTTTCCCTTTCATAAAGCGCCTCCTTTTCTCTTGTTTATATCGAATTTTTTGTTTTTAAGAACTAAAAAATCCAGCCGCCGGCTGGATTTACCTTTATCGCTTTTTCTTTTTCTTTTACACGATAAATCCAACCGAGCTCTGCTGGGTAATAATAATGCTAATAATGACCGCTTGGTTGGTTATCATTTTCACATAACCATTTTAACAGCTAGCCGTTAAATCGTCAATAATCAACAAAGAAAATAGCGGGTTTTTTGACCCGCTATTTGCGTTGAAATGTTATGGCGCTAGGCGTGATTGAGCATTTCCCGGTCACAGCCGGGACAATAGAACAGTTTCTTTTTCGCTTCATATTGGCAAAAAGTGCAAAGATAGAAACTTTCTTTTGTTGGTTGCGTCCAGCTTGCCGTGTCAGAAAACTCTTCGGGTGTTAACTCTGTTTTATTTGTCGCTAAACACATAACAGTACCTCCTTTATTTATAAAGAACTTCTGTTTAATTAAAAAATCCCGCCGAAGCGGGATTTTGCCATTCTAGATAATCTAGCTATCAGCAAAAAACCCGCCCCGAAGGGCTAACAACGACGACTACGCTAACAACCTTGGTTTTTTGCAAA
>Ga0172373_10006092_pt1 | contig 16176 bp, 14 predicted proteins | sample Lak10m_2_FD_114546 | JGI IMG/M metagenome (GOLD analysis project Ga0172373, IMG submission 114546) | Freshwater microbial communities from Kabuno Bay, South-Kivu, Congo - kab_092012_10m | ecosystem: Environmental > Aquatic > Freshwater > Lake | place: Democratic Republic of the Congo...
AGCAGGCCGTAACGAACCTCAGGAAAATACTTGTCGAATGAGTACAGAGTAAAGGTTTCAACATGGCTATCGTCTGTATTATTTTTAAACGCTTCAAATTCGCCATTTGATAACTTGAGCACGAGACTGTCTCCCATGCGACAGAACAATGAAGGATATTTTCTTGCAAGAAACTCCTCTTGATACTTCGAGCAACCTCCTTCTTTTTGAACTTCTTCAGGACAGTTCTCATTAATGCTCGCAAGTGATGTCGTAGGCTTTACGACGTTTACACATTCTGCCCATAGGTTAGCAGCGATCTTTTTTTCATCCTCTTTGGCTGGCATAGCGGCAGCAGTCCCAGACGATGCCTGGATGCTTTGTGGATTGGGCTTACTCTCCGTGGCACTCTTTGAAGAATCACGCTCGCATCCAGAACAAAACAATATTCCAACAACGAGAACTATAAGCGTTTGCTTCATCGAAAGTCTTTCTCAGATTGACATAATGACAAGCATCCTCAACACCTAACAACTCAGCGCAACGCCACACCGCTGAACGATGTTGCGAATCCGGGGAAGGCACTCGCCACGCCCGCGCCGAAGCGTTTGGCCAAGCGGTCGGCGAAACCTTCTTTGACGGTGAAGTCCACCATGTTCTCGTTCTTGATTACATCGCGCGCCACCGACTCTATGCTGCCGTAGCCGTCGGCCAGCCCCATCTCCACGCCCTTCTGGCCGTTCCACACCAGACCGCTATAAGTGTCGGCGGTCTCTTTGAGACGTTTGCCGCGCCCTTGCTTCACGACATTGATGAACTGTTGATGGATCTCGGCCAGCATCTGTTTGGCGTATTCCTGTTGCGCAGGATTGACCGGGCTGAATGGATCGAGGAAACCTTTGTTGGCGCCCGCCGTGACTAAGCGTCTCTCCACGCCGACCTTGTCCATCACACCGGTGAAACCGAAGCCGTCCATGCGCACGCCTATCGAGCCGATCAGGCTGGCCTTATCGACAAAGATTTTGTCGGCGGCCACCGCCACGTAGTAACCGCCCGACGCGCAGATATCCTCGACCACGGCATACAACGGTATGGCGGGATACAAAGCGCGCAGGCGACGGATCTCGTCGTTGATCTGCCCGGCTTGCACCGGACTGCCGCCCGGACTGTTGACACGCAAGATCACCGCTTGTGTGCCGCTGTCCTTGAACGCCGCTTGCAGACTGGGGATCAGGTTGTCGGCACTGGCCGCGCTATCCGATGCGATCACACCTTGCAGATCGACCAGGGCGGTATGTTTGCCGCTCGTGAGCGCAGTCTCCTTGCTGTCCAGCCACCCCATGCTGATGAACACCACCAGAAACAAAAAGGCGAAGGTCAAAGTGCGGAAGAAGATATTCCAATGCCGCGTGCGACGTTGTTCCTGTAACGCCGACATGGCGAGCTTTTCCAGCACAGCGCGTTCCCAATTGTTTTGATCTGACATTTTCTATCCTTAAAGTGAGCTGCGTTAAGCGTTCGCCTGAAACCACGCGCGCAGTTGTACGAAGTCGTCCAACAATGCCAGCGGGCTCAGTTCGCGTAATTGTTCGGGGGGATGCGCGCCATGTCCCAAAGCGACCGCAGCGACCTTGGCGTTCTGCGCCAACAGCAAGTCGTGCGTGGTGTCGCCTATCATCAACGTGCGCTCGGCACTGACACCGAGCTCGTCCATCAGTTCCAACAACATGGTGGGATCGGGCTTGGAGCGGGTCTGGTCGGCGGTGCGCGTGGCGTGGAAATATTGCTGCATGTCGCTGCTGGTCAGGGCGCGATCCAGACCGTTGCGATTCTTGCCGGTTGCCACAGCCAGCCAGTAGCCAGCGGCATGCAACTCGGCGATGGTTTCGCGCGCGCCTGCGAACAGCGGGATCGCCCCATCCTGCGCCAGAAAGTGATGACGGTAACGCGCCACCAGCGGCTCATACATCTCCTCGGGGGCATCCGGCACAGCATGACGCAGCGCCTGCTGCAAACCCAAGCCGATCACATGGCGTGCCGCCGCGTCGCTGGGGACGGTCAGTTGTAGATCGCGGCAAGCCATCTGTATGGAGGAGGCAATCACCGCCGTAGAATCCATCACCGTGCCATCCCAATCGAACACGATCAGGTCATATCGTTTACTCATCACCGCACCAGCCCAAAAAAAGAGGGCGCGAGTCTATCACTTTGCCGTTACTGGCACTATGTCAGCACCATCATTCTCACGTTGACCCTGACCGCGCAAATCCGTACAGTCTGCGCAGCCTTTTCACCGACAATCAGAGGAGCATGAATTGAAAGACACTCTCAAGCCCGGCATCCGGCACAGCTTCAGCATGCGCGTGCCCACCAATAAAACCGTCCCAGCGCTCTATCCCGAGTCGCCTGAGTTTCAGCAAATGCCGGAAGTGTTCGCCACCGGCTTCATGGTGGGGTTTTTAGAGTGGGCCTGCATCACCGCGCTCAATCCGCATCTGGATTGGCCGAGCGAGCAATCGCTAGGGACACATATCAATGTCAGCCACCTCGCCCCTACCCCGCCCGGCTTGGTCGTCACCGCCAAAGTGCAGATCGTCGCGGTCGAAGGCCGTCGTGTGACCTTTGAAGTGGAAGCTGACGACGGCGTGGACATGATTGCGCAAGGCAAGCACGAGCGTTTCATCATCGACCGCGACCGCTTCAACGAGAAGGTGCGCAACAAAGCCAAGTCCGCACCTATGCTGCAATAATCCGCTGCGACCCGACTGCGCCTCGTATAATGCGCGACTTTGATTTTTCATCCGCACCATGAGTCTGATCTACCTGCTTGATCTTTGCGCGGTCGCCGTCTGCGCCATCACCACCACCCTGGAAGCCCGCCGCCGCGAACTCGATTTATTCGGCGTGCTGGTCATCGCCATCATCTCCGGTATAGGCGGCGGCACGGTGCGCGACATCTTGTTGGGACGCTTGCCGGTGTATTGGATACACGACCCAGTCTATGTGGTGGTCGGCATCGTCGCTGGCATCCTCACCTTCTTCCTTGGGCGACATATAAAACTGCCCAAGAACTTCTTCCTGATTCCCGATGCAGTGGGTCTGGCCCTATTCACCGTAATCGGCACCAGCGTCGCGCTCGAACTTGGCGCACCTTGGTTAATCGCCAGCTTGATGGGCCTGATTACTGGCGTGTTCGGCGGCGTGATACGCGACATTTTATGCAACGAGATCCCGCTCATCTTCCGTACCGACATCTACGCCACCGCTTCACTGGCCGGTGCGCTGTTTTTCATCGCGCTGGGATATTTTTCCATCGCGCATAATCTGGCGATGCTGTTGTCCATGAGCAGCATCGTCATCATCCGTCTGGCCGCGATACGCTGGCATATCCAACTGCCGCGCATGCGCTCTGACATCTGAGGTATCGAATATGTCCACACATCAAAATTGGCTGCTGTATTGCCGCCCCGGCTTCGAAGCAGACTGCGCACAGGAAGCCTTGCGTCAGGCCAAACAACAACGTCCCATCATAGTCACGGAACAGCCTGCCACCGCGCACGACAGCGGTTATGTGCAGATCACCCTCAACGAACAAAAACTCAGCTACCCAGACCTAATCTTCACGCGTCAATTGATACGCCTAGCGCAACGCATCGACGCACTGCCCGAGCGCGACCGCCTCACCCCGCTGCTCGCTGCCATCGCCCAGTTGCCACACACCTTCGGCGCGCTGTGGCTGGAAGTGGCCGACACCAATGACGGCAAGACCGTCTCCGCCTTCACACGACGCTTTCAACCACTGCTGGAAAGCGCGCTGCGCGAACAGGGCAAGTTGCAAGATGGCGTATCTGCTGACGGCACTCAGATTGAACAATACAAACTCAAGCATTTGCCGCGCTTGCATATCTTCTTCCCGGATAAGTCCACTGCGCTGATCGGCACCAGCGATCCCTACAACAGCTCTGCCTCACTGATGGGCATACACAGACAAAACATGCCCGCCGAAGCGCCGAGCCGTTCCACACTGAAGCTGGCGGAAGCCATCGAGACGTTCCTCGACAAGGGCGAGCAATCGCGCCTGCTGCGTGCCGGTATGAGCGCAGTCGATCTAGGCGCAGCCCCGGGCGGCTGGACCTGGCAGATGGTTAAGCGCGGCATCCGTGTTGCCGCAGTGGACAACGGCCCGATGAAAGGCGTGCTGGCAAAACACGCGCTGGTCGAACATCTCAAACAAGACGGCTTCAAATTCGCGCCGCGCAAAGCGGTGGATTGGCTGATCTGCGATATGGTGGAGAAGCCCGCCAAAGTCGCCGACCTGATGGCCACATGGTTCGTCGCGGGCTGGTGCAAACACGCGATCTTCAATCTCAAACTGCCGATGAAGCAACATCTGGGTGCGGTGGACAGCGCGCTAGGCGCGATACGCAAAAAGCTGGATGAAGAAGGCATCAATTACCGCATGACCGCCAAGCAGCTCTATCACGACCGCGAAGAAATTACGGTCTTCCTCACTAAGACCAAGAACTGATTAAGAGCGGGGATGCGAGCGGCGCGACCGCTCTTGTATACTCGCCCCATTCTCGACACTCACTCTTAATATCATGTCCGTGACCGCCTCCCTACGCACCCCCGCCCATGACCTAATCGACTTCATCGATGCCAGCCCCAGTCCTTGGCACGCAGTAGCCAACTCCGCCGTAAATCTGCAAGCAAACGGTTTTGTGCAACTGGAGGAAGGCGAACGCTGGCAACTCAAAGCGGGGGGACGCTATTACGTGGTGCGCGGCGGAGCATCGATGATCGCCTTCGTGCTGGGCAGTCAGCCACTCGCACAAGTCGGCTTGCGCATCATCGGAGCGCATACCGACTCGCCGGGCTTAAGGCTCAAACCCAAGGCCGCATTGGCCAGCGATGGTATCGCGCGCCTCAGTGTAGAAGTCTATGGCGGGCCGATACTGGCCACCTTCACCGACCGTGATTTGAGTCTGGCGGGTCGGGTCGTGTTTCGCACCGCAGCGGGTGACCATGAAACGCGTTTGCTGCGCTTCGAACCAGCACTGCTGCGCTTGCCCAATCTGGCGATACACATGAACCGTGAAGTGAATGAAAAAGGTCTCAAGCTCAACAAGCAGACCGAGCTGCCGCTGACGCTAGCCATGCTGGGTGCGAGCGATGATGCCGAAGCGAATCTGCGCAAACTGTTAGCCGATGCTGCACAACGAGATGCCTCAGATTTATTGAGTTGGGAGCTGGCGGTTTACGACGTACAGCGCGGCTGCTTGTGGGGCGCAAACCAAGAGTTCATCGCTGACAGCCAACTCGATAACTTGGCGTCTTGCCATGCCGCTCTCACCGCGCTGCAAGCGACGACACACCCCACCGCCACCTGCGTCACGGCGCTGTTCGATCACGAAGAGGTCGGCAGCGAGAGCGCCAGCGGGGCGGGCGGGAGTTTTCTGAGCGACATATTGAATCGCATCGCAGCGGATGCACAGTTGGATGAAGTGGATAGACAACGCGCCATGGCGCGCAGCTTCTTCATCAGTGCCGACATGGCCCATGCCTACCACCCCAACTTCCCCGCCGCCTACGAACCCGGACACAAAGCGCTGGTGAATGGCGGGCCGGTAATCAAGAGCAACGTCAACCAACGCTACAGCACCAACGCCGAGACTGCGGCACGCTTCATCGGATTTTGCACAGCGGCTGGCGTGCCTTACCAACAGTACGCGCATCGCGGCGACCTGGGCTGCGGCAGTACCATCGGTCCTATCGTTGCGGCACAACTGGGTATTGCCAGCGTCGATGTAGGCGCGCCGATGTGGGCCATGCACAGCGCCAGAGAAAGTGCCGGAGCTCATGACCACGCCTACATGATCGCCGCCATGACTGCGGCTTACGCGAGCTAAAGTCAGGGAACGGTGCTTTTGAATAGCGACTTGCGCCTTTTATAGCTGCGTATCTAAAGCGGATTTTTCAGCGCGGTTCAGCTTAGTAGCCAGCCGAACCGCATTACTCGAAACTTCAAGTCATTCTTAAACCCACCCCAAAAAAATCGCTCAAGCAGGGTTATCGGGTTTGCGGCGCATAAACAAGGCGGGGATTTGGGGCTTGGGGCGGTTAATCGACGGCTCTACCGCTGAGATGGGTGCGCTGCGCACGCTGGGTTCATAGGGTTTATCGAACCAAGCATCACGGCTGGGATGTTTGCTGACGGAATGTGGTGCGTAACTACGCTCGTGGTGTTCAGCTCGTAACCCATGAGTGCGCACGAGTGTCGGCAAGTTGCTGGTCTCTTTGGGTATCTCACGCTTAATCAGCTTCTCGATCTCTTGCAGATAACGCTCTTCTTCGGGAGCCACCAAAGAGATGGCAGTGCCTGACGCACCCGCTCTACCAGTGCGACCGATGCGATGCACATAGTCTTCCGGCGCATGCGGAATTTCGTAGTTGATCACCATGGGCAGGTGATCGATGTCCAAGCCGCGCGCCGCCACGTCGGTGGCAATCAACACGCTCACCTTGCCAGACTTAAAAGCGTCCAAGGCTTGGATGCGCTCCAGCTGGGTCTTGTCGCCGTGTATGGCATCCGCCGCCACGCCTTCGCGTTGTAATTGACGCGCCAAACGGCTGGCGGTGAGTTTAGTCTTGGTGAACACGATAGCTTGGCTGGCATCGTTGCCGCGCAGCAACTGCGCCAGCAAGGCATATTTGTCTTCATGTCCAACCAGATAGACTTTTTGCACCACGTTTTCTGCCGTGGCATTGCTGCGTGCCACTTCAATCAGCAGCGGTGCTTTTAAAAATTCTTCCGATAATTTTTTGATCTCACCGGAAAAGGTAGCGGAGAACATCAGGTTTTGTCTGGCTTTGGGCAACAGCGCAAGGATGCGGCGCAAGTCAGGCATAAAGCCCATATCCAGCATGCGATCTGCCTCGTCCAACACCAACATCTGCACTTGATTGAGCTGCACCGATTTCATCTCGATGTGATCCAACAAGCGCCCCGGCGTAGCCACCAATATTTCTACCCCGGCCTTGAGCGACGGGGTTTGCGAGCGGATGTCCACGCCGCCGTACACCACCAAAGAGCGCAGCTGCGTATGTTTGGCATAGGCTTTGATGCTGGCTTCCACTTGTATCGCCAGCTCGCGCGTCGGCACCAAGATCAGCGCGCGCACCGCATGGCGTGCGGGCGAAGTGCTGCTGCTGGCAAACGGCAAGAGTTTTTGCAACACCGGCAGGGCAAAAGCGGCGGTCTTGCCCGTGCCGGTCTGCGCGCCCGCCATCAGATCATGGCCTTGCAAGGCCTTGGGAATAGCTTGGGCTTGTATCGGTGTGGGGGTGAGATAACCTGATTCGGTGAGCGACTTGAGGATTTCCGGTGCCAGATCCAGATCGGCAAAGCTGACGTTGTTCAATGCACTGTTCTCTTCAATGTTGGGGGGCGAACGCGACTGAGCGCATCTTACCCTTAAAACAGCGGCCTACGCAGTCAACTCGGCTCATGCCTGCGCGTCGATATGGATACGCACATCGCCATCGCGCTGATCGAGCTTGCGTCTATCCACGCCAGAGCGCAACTCGATCAACACTGCTTGTTTGCTGACACGCCGACACAGCTTGCGCCTGTCCACCTCGTAACCTCTTTGCTCAATCTGGCGCGGCGATGTTTGCTCTGCCGCGTGGCGTGGCTCACTTTGCTGCTGAGAATAGCTTTGCTCCACCACCGGCTTCACCACATAGACAGCGGTCAAACCTTGCACCTCACGACGTTCTTTAACCGTGTTGATAGGTGGAGGTTGGTTGTCGATGCGCATCTCACACTCCTTATAGAAGCTGCTTACTGTCAGTCTAGTATCGGCTGAAACGACAGGAAATTTAGTGCTATTGCGCGTCCAACCTATCCACAAAACCCTGTAGATCGGCGGGTAACGGCGCGTTCAATTGCATCGCTTCACCACTCAGCGGATGCGCAAAGGCGATACTGTGTGCGTGCAAAAACATCCGTTTAAGTCCATTTTTCATGAGCATTTTATTTGCGGCAAAGTCTCCATACTTGTCATCCCCCGCAATCGGGAAACCCAGATGGGAGAGATGCACGCGAATCTGATGGGTACGCCCAGTCTTGAGCTCGGCCTCCAATAAACTGTATTCGGGCCAACTCTTTTGTAGGTTAAAAATGGTGTGCGCAGCTTGACCCCCCTCTCTCACCATCACGCGCTTCTCGCCCTGCGGGGTATCAAACTTATAAAGCGGCAGCTTGACGTGCTGGCGAGCGTTATGCCACTGCCCAAGCACCAAGGCAAAATAGCGTTTGTCACTGTTACCCTCACGCATGATCTCGTGCATGGCCGTCAAAGCGGAGCGCTTCTTGGCCAGCAGTAACACCCCCGAAGTTTCCCTATCCAGTCTATGCACTAATTCCAAAAACTTGGCTTGGGGGCGTGCTCTACGCATCTGTTCGATGACCCCGAAACTCACGCCACTGCCACCATGCACCGCCACCCCCGAAGGTTTATTCAGCACGACCAAGGCATCGTCTTCATAGATGATGGGAAATTCGACCGGAGGAATGTAAGTTTCCTGAACTTCGGCCTTCTCCGCGACACGGATCGGCGGAATGCGCAAAGAGTCGCCCAACCGCAGGCGATAGGTCTGATCGATACGCTTTTTATTGACCCTAACCTCACCGCGCAAGATGCGGTAGATATGGCTCTTGGGTACGCCTTTTAAGTGCTTAAAGAGGAAGTTGTCGATGCGCTGATCCGCACCGCCTTCGTCGATCTCTAAAAATGTGACAGAGTCTTTGCTTAAACCATTCATTATGAATATACTTCGCCGCTCGCGCGATTTAGAGTTGGGTGTCTTATAGGTATGTTCCTGCGGGATAACTCTATGAATTTGAAAGTGACGGCACTGCCGTCCCCCATCGCTCCGCCGCCCGGTTAATATCGTTCACCGGAACCAGCAACGATAGTAATTGATTTACGCGCTCAAAGCACCTGTGGATTTTTCGTGGGGTTGCTTGAGTTAAGGCACGATGACTAGGTCGAGACCAAGTTCGGCGCGCGTTGCGGTTCACCCGCCCTGCCGATCTTACGGAGACTCCCTCTCATTAGTGCTTGTGACTTGTACAACCGCACCCGATTTTTAAGACTCGCTAAGATAGAGATATAGAACGACCAACCGTACACACCAATTATCATGCTGATTGGACGATTGCTCAGCCTTTGCTCGTCAGACTCGCCTAGCCGCGAGTAGCGACAGTTTTACCCGTGTAAGAGCGCGGGAGAAAATATAAATGAAACGCATGTTATTCAACGCGACACAACCGGAAGAACTCCGTGTCGCCATTGTTGACGGTCAGAAACTCATCGACCTCGACATCGAAACCGCCGGTAAAGAACAACGCAAGAGCAACATCTACAAAGCCGTTATCACACGCATCGAACCCAGCTTGGAAGCCTGCTTTGTCGAATACGGTGGCACACGCCACGGTTTCTTGCCCTTCAAGGAAGTCTCTCCCCAATACTATCAACCCGGTTGCTCCAACCGCCCTTCCGTCAAAGAAGCGTTGCGCGAAGGCCAGGAATTACTGGTTCAGGTGGAAAAAGACGAGCGCGGCAACAAGGGTGCTGCACTGACCACTTACATCAGTTTGGCAGGTCGTTACATCGTGTTGATGCCGAACAACCCCAACGGGGGGGGTGTGTCACGCCGTATCGAAGGCGAAGAACGCAACGAGCTGCGCGAAGTGCTTTCGCACGTGGAAGTGCCGAATGGCATGAGCATCATCGCTCGTACCGCTGGTATCGGTCGCAATCAGGAAGAACTGCAATGGGACTTGAACTATCTGACCCAGTTGTGGGAAGCCATCGATGGCGCAGCCAAGACTGAAAAAGCTCCCTCTCTGATCTACCTGGAAAGCAGTCTGGTGGTACGCGCCATTCGTGACTACTTCAATCCAGAGATCGGTGAAGTTCTGATTGATACGCACGAGGTGTACGAACAAGCGCTGGCTTTTATGAGCACCGTGATGCCCGATAACATCGACCGCATCAAGCTTTATCAAGACGACGTACCACTGTTCTCGCGCTTCCAGATTGAACACCAAATCGAATCCGCCCATTCCCGCGAAGTGCGTCTGCCATCCGGTGGCGCGATTGTGATTGACCATACCGAAGCGCTGACTTCCATCGACATCAACTCGGCACGCTCAACCAAAGGTTCAGACATCGAGGCGACCGCGTTCAACACCAACTTGGAAGCGGCTGAAGAAATCGCCCGCCAGATGCGCTTGCGCGACTTGGGCGGTTTGATCGTCATCGACTTTATCGACATGGAGAACAGCCGCAACCAACGCGACGTGGAGAACCGCTTGCGCGACTCGCTGCGTTACGACCGTGCGCGTGTGCAGACTGCCAAGATTTCACGTTTTGGTCTGCTGGAATTGTCGCGTCAACGTTTACAGCCGAGCTTGGGCGAGAGCAACTATATGGCTTGCCCGCGTTGCAGTGGCATCGGTCACATCCGTGGCACGGAGTCTTCTGCTTTGCACATCCTGCGCATCTTGCAGGAAGAAGCCATGAAGGAAAGCAGTGCCGCTCTGCAAGTGCAAGTACCAGTGGATGTGGCGACCTTCCTGTTGAACGAGAAGCGCGCCGACATCCATCGCATCGAGTCTCGCTTAAAAGTCGCGATCACGCTGATCCCCAATCCGCATCTGGAAACACCCAACTACAGCATCAACCGCATCAAGCAAGATGACATGGGCAGCGAAGCCATCGCCAGCTATAAGTTGGTTGAGAAGCCAGCGGAAGAAAAGGAACAGAAGAGCAACCCTGAACAACAGAAAGCCAAGCGTGCACAAGCCGTGGTGCAGGGCATCACTCCGGCCCAGCCAGCCCCAGTGAAGGCACCTGAGGTGAAACTGTCGTTGTGGAAAAAGGTATTGGGCTGGTTCGCCACACCGGCAAAAGAAGAGAAACCCAAAGCCAAACCCGCTCCTTCCCGTCCACAACGCGGCGAGCGCAGTGAACGTGGCGATAGCAACAAGCGTCGTGAGCGCGGTGAAAAAGGTGAACGGGGTGAACGTAGCGAACGCAACGAAGGCGGCAACAAACGTCGTGAACGGAGTGGCGAGAAACCTAGCGAAGCACCAACAAAACCACAGGAGCAGCGCGAGCCACGCGAGCCACGCGAGCCTCGTGAAGCGCGTCCACCCAAACAGCAGCGTCCACCACGTGAGCCTAAGCCTACGCTAGAAGCGGTTGCACCCGTAGTGGCAGCAACGCCTGAAATTGCCGGTGAAGAAACTGCCGCACGCGAAGGTTCTCGTCGTCGTGGTCGCCGTGGTGGCCGTCGTGAGCGTGAGCGTCGTGACAATATGCAGGCGAATGGTGAGCTGGGTGGCGAACAGAATAATGCAGCCGCGACCGAGTCCGCTCCTGCTGCGCCTAAACGTCTGGTGCCATCCGAATATGTCGCTTTCCCTAGCGGTATGGTGAGACCCAGCGAGTACATTGCGATGCCAAGCAAACCGGTTGTAGCACAGCCTGTACAAGTTGTTGCCGCAGCGCTCTCAACAACGATGGATACTGGCCTGACACAGATCGAGACCGATCCTAGCAAGGCAGCCAAGCTCGCTTATACCGCACCGCATCATGAGCAAGCACATGCGCCACGTCGCCGTGAACGCAAACGCGAAGTGTATGTAGAAGAGCCATTGCTACAAGTCGAGACTCAGCATCCTGCTGCATAATTAAGCGCAGCAAATAACAGGGCCGCACGAAGATGATTCGTGCGGCCCTTTTTTTGTGGGCTAGTTCAGGAGCGTGGCGTGACCTGCATCGCTATTGCTTCCTCATCTGCATCGGCCTGGAATTCTGCGGCGACTGCACCGGGAACGCATACCAACACCTCACCGCAGAACAAGAGCGGCGCACGGTCACGCAGCCACGGCAAAATGTGCTGCTCTTGCAACCAATTCTTTAATTTTCGCGTGGTAGCACGTGCATGTGGACGCAAGGATTCGCCACCTTGCCTGACGCGCACGGTGACGGTTGCAGCACGCAGTTTGGCGAGACTGATGCCCTGTCCGCGTGTCGCGATAAATTCTATGTGTGCATCCAAGGCCGGCCAGAATAGGCTGGACTCACCTTGCCAAGCGAGACGCAAACTTGAATCCAATTGCGGCAGTGCTCGCCCGATATATACCTCACCTTGGTAACGATGTACTTCCCAACCGGCATAGCTGATACACAACTCGGCATCGCCGCGCGCATGACAGAGCTGCTGCAACATATCCTCCACCTGCACGGATTGCGGCATGGGTGCGGCGCGCTGCAACAAAAAGTATCGCAACAGATTCTTGGCGCGCGCGGTGCTTAACGCTTTAAGTGCGGCGACCTGCAAGGTTTGGCCTGTGATAGCACGAACCGCATCGAGTTGCGCTAAATCGTCGAGTAGTTCGCTGGCCTCAGCAAAGTGCTGCGCACTGCGCGCCAAGGTCTGACGGTACGCGGGAAAACGTTGCGCCAATACTGGGAACACCTGGTGACGCAAAAAATTGCGCGGATAGCTGTCATCGGCATTGCTGCCGTCCTCTATCCAGCTCAAGTGATGCCGTTGAGCGTAGGCGACAATCTCGGCACGAGTACACGCCAACAGCGGGCGTAACCAACACACATCGCGCTGTACCAGCATGGGCATGGCGCTTGCCCCGCGCACGCCACTACCGCGCAGCAATTGCAGCAGCAATGTCTCAGCTTGGTCATCAGCGTGATGGGCCAAAGCTAAAAAGTCACAGTGGTGTTTGGCGAATGCCTGATAGCGCAGTTGACGCGCCGCCGCTTCTATCCCCTGATCGCGCAGCGGGCCGATGTCGATACGCTCCAAATGAAAGGAGATGTTATAGGCGGCACAACGCTGTTCGCAGCATTCGGCCCACGCATCGGCATCAGGACTGATGCCATGATGAACATGCAAAGCAGAGAGTTGCCAGGAGTTGCGCTGCGCGAGGTGATGCAGAATATGTAGCAGTACCACGGAATCCACCCCGCCGCTGTAGGCGATCAGGATAGTGCTGTGCGGGGGAATCAGTTGTGCTAGTCGCCCCGCCAGCCTATGAGCCAGATCAAGCGAGTTCGAGTTCCTTGAACTTACCATAGCTCATCAAACGATTGAAGCGGTCTTGCAACAACGTCTGCGTAGGCTTGCTCTGGGCTACTTTGAGCGCATCCTGCAAGGCTTTTTTGACATTGCGCATGGTCACCGCATAGTCACGGTGCGCGCCGCCCAGCGGTTCGCTGATGATTTTATCCACCAGCCCCAGCGACTTCAGACGCGTTGCTGTAATACCCAAGGTCTCAGCTGCTTCGGAGGCTTTGGCAGCGCTTTTCCACAAGATCGATGCACACCCTTCCGGCGAGATCACCGCATAGGTGCTGTATTGCAGCATCATCAGAGAATCGCCGACCGCAACCGCCAGCGCACCGCCGGAGCCGCCCTCGCCAATCACGGTACAGATCACTGGCACTTTTAGCTCAGCCATCTCATACAGATTGCGGCCAATCGCTTCGGACTGGCCGCGCTCTTCCGCACCCACGCCCGGATATGCACCCGGTGTGTCGATGAAGGTCATCACTGGGATACCGAATTTCTCGGCCAGATGCATCAAGCGCATTGCCTTGCGATACCCTTCGGGACGGGGCATACCAAAGTTGCGCAGGATTTTCTCTTTGGTGTCGCGGCCTTTTTGATGACCGATGACCATCACGCTCTGACCATTGAAACGCGCCAGACCGCCGATAATAGCCTTGTCATCAGCAAAGTTACGGTCGCCGTGTAACTCTTCAAAATCAGTGAACAGATGCTCGATGTAATCCAGTGTGTAAGGGCGCTGCGGATGGCGCGACACCTGCGATATTTGCCAGGCATTGAGCTTGGAGTAAACCTCTTTAGTCAGGGACTCGCTCTTCTTGGAGAGGTTCGCGATTTCATCCGCGATGTCCAATGTAGAGCCGTCCTGCATCTCACGCAGTTGCTCTATCTTCTCTTCCAGTTCGGCGATAGCACTCTCAAAATCCAGAAATGTAATCTTCATAATCTTCCCATCCCTCTTTCCATATAGAAAGGTAATCAATATTGCCAATCAAAATGCGGCGCGATGATACTACAGCCCAAGGCATGTAGCACTCATTTACTCCCCGCGCTAAAGCCCGAAGAAGCGGCGCACCGTTTCTAATACTTCGTAATGCTGTTTGTGGATCTCTTTATCCTTGCTTTCTTCGTCCAGATTTTGCAGTGCGCTATCCAGTTCGGCGCGGCGCGCAACCAGCACATGAGCAACCTCTTCAGCGATGGCAGGACGTTGCTGCAACACCTCTTCGAAAGCAGCCTTGTCCAGTCGATAACACTCCACGTCGCTCTTCGCCATCACCGAAGCGGCACGCGGCGCGCCCGTCATCAAACTCATCTCGCCAAAGAAATCACCCTTGCCCAACACATTGAGGATACGTTTATTGCCATTTGCCCCTTCAAGGTAAATCTCCGCCTCACCATTGATGATGATGAACAGCCAATACTGTGAGGTCGTCCCCTGTTTAGTGACGATATTGCCCTTGGCGAACGGTGCATATTTGAGACGTGCCGCCAAACGTTGCAACTCACCATCGCTCATTTGGGCGAACAGTTCGACGCGCTTGAGCGTCTTGATGCGTCGCAGCAGCTCGCGCTGCTGCACCGCTTCTTCGTACTTTTCATTCTCTTTGATGAAGTGCACGTTCTGCTCTTCCACAGCCAGCTTGATACCAACACGTTCCAGAGCGGTATAGACATGCCAGCGCACCGCCGCGTCAGTGGGGTCATCTATGGCGAGGTCGGTGAGCCAATAGCGCAAAGCGTAGCGGGCGCAGCCTTTGTCTATCTCCATCAACACGCAGCTGGGCGCGGGAGTCTTGGCGACGTTATTGATCTCAGCCTGCAAGATGGCATCCTCTACCGCTGTCACCACCTTAGTGGGCGTGGTATTGAGACTGACATTGAACCAAACCCAGCGCCGCCATTGCACCGGTTTATCGGTGCGCCGCCCCAGCACCACAAACTTATTTTTCATCAACTGACTGTTGGGAACCACCACTGTCTCCCAGTTGCGCGTCTCTACCAAAGTGGAGCGCCAGCGTATGTCCACTACCCGTCCCACCACATCGTCTATCTTGATCCAGTCGCCTATGCCTACCGAGTTGTCCATCTGCAAAGCCAGACCACCCAGAATATTACCCAGCGTATCCTGCATGGAGAAGGCGACGACCGCCGTAATCATTGCCGAAGTGGCGAGGATGCTGCCCAAGTCCAAACCGGCATAATGCAAGCGCACCAGCCCCCACACGATATAGGCAACGATGACGAAAAAATCTTCTGCGATGCGCGGCGGTGCAACCCGCGCAAAAGGCAACACCAGACGGAACAGTAACAGCCCCCACAAACGGATCAAGGCGATGCCGCCACCGATGACAAACACTTCGCGCAAAGTCGAGGCTGCGCCAGTGAATAACATGGCTTGCAACAGACCACTGACAAACTGACCTGACAAACAAACCAGAAAAAAACTTAGGGTATTGAGGATGCTACGGCGTTCTTCCTTGTGGAAGTGATAGAGGATAAAGGTGAGGCCCAAGCTCATGAGTAAAACTAGCAGCGACTCTTCACGCCAGAAAAACTCCATCGCCGTATGCCAAAATTCCATCGTTCACTCCTGATGCGTTAACTGCTTTGGATTCTACACCAATGAATATGTCGCTAAGCGTTTGCTAGATCGCCACATACGCCACGTGTTTGAACTGGTCAGGACGAAGCTTGTGGTGTTATCGCCAGCCAAAATATCCACTTGCACACTCGCTACAGAACCTTCGCGCAAAGCGTGCCATACAGGTCGTGCAATATTTTCCTCCAGCTTCATTAGTGCCTCACGCCAAGCGTGCAGATCACCCGATTGCATCGCAACACGCAAAGCCGAGTAAACCATTAATCCGTCACCCTTCATGTCGAATGTCAGACTAGACAATGGCTGGTGCGCTATCCCCGCTGCCGCACAGAACATCTCGCACATCTGGTCATCGGAGTAAACCGCCGCGTAACGCGCCTGCGGCATCACTGTCATTCCTGCGCCCCACAACCACAACGAGTTGATCGCCA
>Ga0172373_10006095_pt1 | contig 16173 bp, 14 predicted proteins | sample Lak10m_2_FD_114546 | JGI IMG/M metagenome (GOLD analysis project Ga0172373, IMG submission 114546) | Freshwater microbial communities from Kabuno Bay, South-Kivu, Congo - kab_092012_10m | ecosystem: Environmental > Aquatic > Freshwater > Lake | place: Democratic Republic of the Congo...
CGTGCCGGATCTGGATGCCTTCGGGCAGGTGGTAGGTGTCCGACTGCGTCACGAAGCGCACGCGCTCCCCGAGCGCGCCCGGCGCGATGCGGCGGCGGAAGAGCTCGTGCGTCGCGGGGAACCACATGTCGAGGTCGTGGTTGCCGGGGATGAAGGTGATGCGGCGCGCCGGGCGCTCGAGGAAGGTGCGCAGCGCGAGTACGAAGCGCGGATGCCCGTCGAGGCACTGGCGCAGCTTCTCGACGGCGACCTCCGCCGTGATCTCGAGCGGCCAGACGCCTTCGATCTTCACCTTGAGCAGGTCGAAGATGTCGCCGTTCAGGACGAGCTCGATCTCCGTGTCGTCGCCCGCTTCTGCGTCGTAGTGCGCGAGCAGCTCGGCGAAGCGGTCGTCGTGGAGGAAGTCCTCGAACGCGTTGAGTTCGCCCTGCCGTACGCCGGTGCCGAGATGGAGGTCGCTCACGACCAGGCGCAGCAGGCTCATGGCTTGACTTGCCCCTTGCTAACCCGATACTTGCCCGGAATCCACTGTCGATTCGCGAGGTGTGTGATGACGGCGACGAAACTCGGGCGTTCGGCGGTGGTCTTGCTGGTCGCGCTCGCAGCGCTCGGAGCGGGCTGCAGCGGCCGTGACGAGTCGGTCGGTGAGGACATCGACCTCGGCACGGGCGAGCGCGATGCGGGCCCGCCCCCCGAGGACCTCGGCACCTCGTTCCCGGACACCGGCATCGGCTCGAGCGACCTCGTGCTCGCGCGCGTCGTGCCCGACCATGGCTCGTTCCGCGGCGGCAACGAGGTCGTGCTGCGCGGCAGCGGGCTCTCGCTCGACGCGGTCGTCACCTTCGGCGGGCGCATGGTGCAACCCGCCGACATGGAGCTGATCGACTCGCGTCGCCTGCAGGTCATCGTCCCCGCGGGCGAGGTCGGCCCGGCCGATGTGTCCGTCACTCTCGAGGATGAGACGGTCACGCTCGAGGACGGCTACACCTACGACGCCATCTACGTCGAGCCCGACCGCGGCTCCGTCGCCGGCGGCACCTTCGTCAGCATCGTGGGGCAGGGCACCAACTTCGCCGAGGGCGACACCGTGACCTTCGGCCGCAGCGCCTGCGCCGAGGTGACGGTCGTCTCGCCGACGCGCATCACGTGTCGCACGCCGCCGCTCTCCGCGAGCACCGTCGACGTGACGGTCACCCACACGATGGACGGCACGACGACCGTCGCGCCCGACTCGTACACCTACTACGACACCTCCGATCCGTTCGGCGGCGGTCTCGGCGGTGGCCCGGTGAGCGGCACCGTGAACATCACGGTGCTGAACGCGACGACGGGCGCTCCGGTCGATGGCGCGACCGTCTTCCTCGGCGATGGCACCGGCCCGTACGTCGGGGACACGGACGTCGGCGGGCGCATCACCTTCTCCGGCTCCGACCTCGTCGGCGCGCAGGTCGTGACCGGCAGCAAGTTCTGCTTCGAGAAGACGAGCTTCGTCGCGGCCGACGCGAGCGACGTGACGATGTTCCTCGTCCCGTGGACGGATCCGATGTGCGGCATGGGCTCGGGGATGCCGCCGCCCGGCCGCGGCCGCAGCGGCTCGTACATCAGCGGGTCGCTGATCTGGCGCGGGCCGAGCGAGTTCTCGCCGAACCCGTGGCTCAACATCCCGCCCGCGCGCCCCAACGAGATCAAGGTCGCCTACGTCTACGCGACGCAGCTCTCCATCGACCTCGCCAACCCGGATCCCGCGCAGCCCGGCACCATCCAGCGCGTCCTCGAGGCCATCCCGGACCCGCTCCCCGGGGACGAGCGCGGCTATCCCTACCGCATCTTCGTGCGCCCCGGCAGCATGGCCGTCTATGCGCTCGCCGGCCTCGAGAACAGCACCACGGGCGAGTTCATCCCCTACGTGATGGGCGTCGCGCGCAACGTGCTCGCCGGTCCCGGTGAGGAGATCGAGGACCGCGACATGATCATGAACATCACGCTCGACCGCTCGGTCGACGTCGTGATGACGGGTCTCCCGGCGCGCGCGCGCAGCGGCCCGAGTCGCTACAAGGTCCGCGCAGCGGTCGATCTCGGCGGCGAGGGCGTCATCGTCCGCGTCGTCAACGACAGCGAGATCGACACGCTGCGCCGACGCACGAACGACGGCCCCTTCCGCCTCGTGTCGCAGCCCGCGCTCTACGATGCGCTCTCCGACGGTCGCTATCGCATCGACGCGGGCTGGTTCACGGGCGACTTCGATGGCCTGCCGTACACGCAGATCGTGCGGACGGGCATCGTGGGCGTCGACCGGCCCATCGAGATGGGCGGCTATCTCGGCATTCCGCAGGCGACGTCGCCGGCATACGGCGCGCCGCTGCCGGCCGACCGCATCCTCCGCTGGTCGGCGGATGGCCCGACGCCGAGCCTGCATGTCGTCCTCATGAACGGCGGCGACGGCAACCCGGCGTGGCGCCAGTTCCTGCCCGGCGATGTGCGTGAGGCGCCCATCCCCGACACCACGGCGCTCGGCGTCGCGGACATCGCCCGCGGTGACGTGTTCTGGCAGGTCTACGCCGTCACGATCCCGGGCTTCGACTTCGACACCTTCAGCTACGCGTACCTCAACGATCGTTACTGGGAGAAGAGCGCCGTCGACTTCTTCACGGCGCAGGCCAACTGACGTGACTTCCTCGGCCCCGCGGTTTGCTCGCTCGTCTCTCGCGTTCGCCCTCGTCCTCGCGCTGCCCTTCGTGGGCGCGTGCACCAAGAAGCCGGTCGTGCCGCCGCGCATGGACGCGGGCATGACGGACGCGCGCTCGCCCTTCATCGACGGCAGCTTCGTGTGCCAGTCGGTGACGGACGAGGCCTGCGACGGCACCTTCTATCGAAGCTGCGTGCAGGACGGTGAGTTCCTCTCGCAGCGCGGCGTGGACTGCTCGCTCGATGGGCGTGTTTGCGTACCGGGGCTCTGGTGCGTGGTGTGCCGCCCGGGGCAGGTCGGCTGCTTCGAGGGCAACGCGGCCGTGTCCCGCGAGGATGGCAGCGGCTGGGACGTCACGGAGGAGTGCGACATCGCCGCGGGCTTCGCTTGCCAGGACGGCATGTGCCAGAACCTCTGCGAGGTCGCGACGCGCACGCGCAGCTATCAGGGCTGCGAGTTCTTCGCGGTCGACCTCGACAACGCGTCCCTCGGCGCGGGGCGCGACGCGTCGGCGCAGCCCTACGCCGTCGTCGTGTCGAACGCCGGCATCGCCGCGACGGAGGTCGTCATCACGCAGAACGACGCGGCGCCCGGCGAGCCGCTGCGCGTGACCGAAGTCGACCGGCAGACGGTGCTGCCCGGCGACCTCGAGGTCTTCATGCTCCCGCGGCGCGAGGTCGACGGACGCAGCGCGCGCGGCCTCGAGGCGGGGCTCAACGAGGGCGCGCACTCGGCGCTCACGTCGAACGCGTATCGGGTCACTTCGACGCTCCCCATCGTCGCGTACCAGTTCAATCCCCTCGACAACGTCGGCGTCTTCTCGAACGACGCCTCGCTGCTCATCCCGACGTCGGGCGTCGACCGTCGCTACACCGTCATCGGCTGGCCGCAGACCATCGCGGACTCGAGCAACCCGGACACCAACTTCGATCCCTCGAGCACCAACGAGGACCTGCGCGCCTTCCTCACCATCGTCGGCACGCAGGAGACGACGACCGTCACCGTCGACCTCGGCGTGCAGGCGATCCAGGTCGTCGGGCTCACCCCGGGCACCTTCCTCGGCGAGACGGACACGGTGAACGTCACGCTCGGGCCGTTCGACGTGCTCAACCTCGAGACGCAGGCGTTCAACGCCGACTTCACGGGCACCATCGTCGACGCGGACAAGCCGGTCGTCGTGTACGTCGGCAGCGAGGCCTCGGACGCGCCGCGCTTCGGCACGCTCGCGACGCGCCAGTGCTGCGCGGACCACCTCGAAGAGCAGCTCGTCCCGGACTCCACGCTCGGCAGCGACTTCATCATCGCGCGCTCGCCGCGGCGCACGACGGCGCTCAACGCCGCGTTCCTGAACCCGCTCGCCGACAGCGTCGCCGAGGTCAACGAGCCCGAGTGGGTGCGCGTCGTCGCGGTGTCGGACACGACGCTGCTCCGCACCACGCTCCCGCCGCCCAACGACGTCGTCACGCTCTACCCGCGCGAAGACGTGATTCTCCGCGCGGATCAGGACTTCCAGCTCACCGCGGATCGCCCGGTGGCCGTGCTGCAGACGCTGAGCAGCCAGGAGGCGACGGGCATCCCGAACTACTATCCGGGCGGTGATCCGTCGATCATCGTCGTGCCGCCGATCGCGCAATGGCGGCGCGATTACGTGCTCCTGACGCCGGACCAGTACGCCTTCGACTTCCTGACGATCATGGCGCCCGCGGCCGCGCGCATCCTGCTCGACGGCGCGCCGCTGCCGCCGGAGTGCACGTCGAGCCCGGGCGATGGCATCGAGCGTCGGCCGGGCGATCCGCCGCCTTCGTACGTCGTCTACCGCTGCCAGTTCAGCTACCCGGACGTGATCGGTCTGCCGAACGTGCGCGTCGAGGACGGCGAGCAGGACGACGGCGTGCACACGCTGCTCTCGGATCTGCCTGTCGGCGTGATCGTCACGGGGTTCGACGACTTCGTGAGCTACGCGTACGCGGCCGGCATGAACCTCAACCGCATCAACTGAGCCCGGGTTCGCGGCCGATCGGACGACAGCGCGCATGGACGTCTTCGAAGCACTCGCGCGGCGGCGGAGCGTCCGCGGATTCGAGGCGCGCTCGGTGCCGCGCGAGGTGCTCGAGCGCATCTTCGGTGCGGCGCAGCGCGCGCCTTCGTGGTGCAACATCCAGCCCTGGCGCGTCGTCGTGACCTCCGGCGAGCGCACCCGCGCGCTCGCGGACGTCATCGAGGGCGCGGCCGCCGGCGGCGGCATGAGCGCCGATTTTCCGTGGCCCGGCGACTACCCGGAGCCGTACGGGCGTCACCGCAAGGAGTGTGGCGTCGCGCTCTATTCCGCGATGGGCGTCGCGCGCGGCGATCTCGAAGGGCGCCACCGCGCGTGGATGCGCAATTTCCGCGGCTTCGGCGCGCCGCACATCGCGATGGTGGGCGTCGATCGCCGGATGATGCCGTACGCCGCGATCGACCTCGGTTGCTGGCTGCAATCGGTGCTGCTCGCGGCGACGGCCGAGGGCGTTGCGACGAGCGCGCAGGCCGCGCTCGCGACGCAGGCGGATGCGGTGCGCCCGCTGCTCGGCTGGGACGAGCACGTCGGCGTCATCTTCGGGATCGCGATGGGCTACGAGGACACGAGCGCGCCCGTGAACGAGACGCGGACCACGCGCTCGCCGCTCGCCGACAACGTGCGCTTCGACGAGTGACGTTGCGGGGGAGCGGGCTGCGCCGCGGGGCGACGTCGCGTGGTAACCTGCGCCGCCCATGACGCGTAAGTCCGGGAAGAAGGACGGCGAGAACGCCACACTCCGCGGCTATGCGATGCCGGATGTGCGCGAGGCCGTCGCGCGGGCTGCGGGGGAGCCTCCCGCGCGCTCGGAGCCTCCCGCGGCTTCGGCGTCGCCGCGCCGGCCCGCGATCGACGTCGAGCTCGTCGTCGAGCGCAAGACCGCGCCGTACGTCGACCGGCCGTGGGTGGCGCTCGAGGTCTGGACGCAGAACCGCATCTACTCGCTCGACGGCGGGATGGTGTGCCTCGAGGTCCTCGACAAGCACAGCGGCCAGCCGGAGCCCGGGCATCCGCTGCTCGGCGCGCGGCTCGTCGGCGGGCAGCACGAGACGGAGGGCGCGATGGAACTGTCGCATCCGTTCCCGCGCGTCGGCTCGGAGGCGGTGTTCGAGCAGGGGAGCGGACGCAACGCCGCGTTCTCGCACACGTCCGAGGTGCAGCGCGTGGTGTTGCGGCTGCGGGTCCTCACCGTGACGCAGGATCGCGTCGTGTCGTCCTGGCAGGATCTGACGGGCTCGCTGCGTGCGCCCGGCCGGCCGGCCGAATGATTCGCTCTTCGTTCCGGATTCCCCTTTGAATCCGATGGTTTACAAGGGATCGTCGCGCGCCGAACCGCCTACCAGCCGCCGAGTTGGATGACGGCGTCGGCGCTCTCGTCTTCGAGCACGCCGGACGCCGCGAGCTCGACCGCGGACGCCACGCCGAAGGCGAGATAGACCTCGCGGCGCTCGTCGGAGTGGAGCGGGAGCAGCCGGACGCGGATGTCGATGCGCGCGAGCAGCGCATTGATCGCGCGCACGAGTCCGCGGATGGTGATCGTGGGCGCGGCGTCGAGCTCGCGGAGGTCGATCTCGTTCGTCTCGAGGGACTCTTCCTCGTCGTCGACGACGGCCGCGAGCTGCTCGCCGGCACGGAGGATCAGCTGGCCCTCGGAACCGCCGACCCGGTCGAGCGCGACGGGACCGACCTCCGGGGCGAGCGCGCCGAGGCGCGCGACGAGCTGGGGTGCGCTGGCGTGGTCGTCGTCGCGGTGCAGGAAGAAGCGATCGCGCGCGCGGCGGCGGGAGGCGACCGTGCGCTGTCCGCCGCCGTCGTAGTAGGCCTCGAGGAGGTCGATGCTGCGGGTGATGCCGCGCACGCTGCGCGGCTGCTGAGCGCCGACGACGCGCACGAACTCGAGATCATCGAGCTCGTCGAGCAGGCCCGCCTTCTGGAGGCTGCGGACGAAGGAGACGTCGTCGTCGGTGGGGATCGGCACGGTCACGCGCGCTCCGGCGGGTGGAGCGGCGAGAGCGGCGTGAGAGATCGGAGCGCCGAGCGGCGGAGGCGGAGACGACATGGCCAGCGCGCGCGAGGATAAATCAACCCGATCGCGCGGCGCCAGCGTGCCGTGATGGCCGTGGTCAGGGCACGAGTGTGCGGAGGAGCGCGGCGAGGCGCGGGTCGTCGCAGCCGCCGACGTACACCGTCGCGCGCGCTGTCTCGAAGCGGAGGTCTGCGCCTTCGCCCGTTGCTGCGCCCACGCTGGCGTGACGGCCGTCGCGCGCATCGCGGACGCGCACCTCGACGTCTCGCCCGCCGCCGGCGTAGCGGAAGACGCAGGCGCCGTCCTCGGCGGTGCCCGTCCGCTCGCCGCGAGGGACGAGCGCGGTGCCGCACGCGGCCTGCACATCGCTCGGCAAGAGGATGACGTCGTCGCAGTCGAGCGCCGCCCTGCGGACGGGCGGAGGTGCGCCCCGTACGCGCCACGCGACGAGCCGCTCGCGCAGCGTGGCGGGGAGTAGCCCGGGAGCGGGTGGCGGCGTGAAGCGCTGGGTTTCCTCGACGAGCCCGACGTCCGGGCAATACGTCTCGTCGCGCTCGTGCGTGGTCGCGAGCGGAAACGGCGCGCCCGCCGGATAGCGGCACGCGCGATGGACGGTGAGGCACGCCGTGAACGATGCGCCGGCGACGTTGCGCGCCACGGGGTCGACGCGCGTCAGCGTCGCGTCGCACGGGATGGATACGCCCCGCTCGGTGAGCGCGTACGACCACGTCGCGCCCTCTTCGAGCGGGGCCCGCAGCACCGGGAAGAGCGATTGACCCTGCTCGTCGACGCGGGTGACAGCCTGCGCGTCGGCGCGGTAGCGCTCCGGGGTCTCGCCGGCGCCGCCGAAGACGACCGCGACGCCCCGCGCATCGACGCCGGTGACGCCGAACGCGCGCGGGACCGTGCCGTCACTGCCTCCGCGGGTGCGCCAGCGATCGCCGGGCGACAGCGGAAAGTAGCGAGGAACGTCGACGCCCGAGCGCCTTGTCGCGGTGTTCGCCGGCGCCTCGCTGCGCGCTTCCGGAGGGGTGCTGCACGCGGTCGCGAGGAGCAGGGGGAGGGTCAGCGACGCGCAGGCCAGTGGGCCGACGCGACGGAGCGTCCGCACGAACGAGTCGCGCACGCTCAGCCGCCGTGGGGAACGCCCTGAGCGCCTTGGTGGATCCAGGTGACGACGCAGTCGGCGGCGGCAAGCGCGGCGCTGCGCTGGTAGGCGCGCCAGTCCTCGCGGCCGCTCGAGCCGACGACGTTCGTCACGCCGAGGACGGCAGCGAAGGGGATGTTGGCGGCGACGCACGCGAGCGCGACGGAGAAGGCCTCGAGGTTCTCGCCGTGGCAGCCCGTCGTCTGGCCTGCGCCGTGCGCGAGCGCGTCGTCGGTGGTCACGGCGAGGGTCGTGGCGAGCGGGGCGACGCGCGTGCGAGGGCCGGCTGCGCCGAGGGCCGCGGTGAGGAGCGGGTGGGCGTCGACGCTCGTCGTCATCGGATCGGGGAACGCCGACCGACCGGCCGTGACGGCGTGATCGACGAGGCTGATGCGGCTCGCGACGAGGATGTCGTTGGGGCGGTAGTCGGGGAGGCCCGGATACACGCCGCAGCTGCCGACGAGCACCACGCAGCGCGGCGCGAGCTGCGTCAGCCGATACGCCATGCCGCTCCCCGCGATGGGCATGCCGATGCCGATGGTCTTCGCCATCACGCGCAGCCCGCGGATGCTGCCGTCGAGACGCTCCGAGAGGGCGGGACGGAACCCGACGAGCTCGGGCGCGTGGGCGGCAACGATGAGGACGTCGATGCGCTGCGCGGGGGATGGCTGCATGGAGGCGCGTGAGACTAGCAGAGCGGGCGCGCATCACGCGTCGTTTCGGTGTCCGCTCGCCTCGCGTGTCACGCGGCGTGACGTCTGCCCGTCACTCGGAATTGACACCGTCGACGGACGCGGGAAGGCTGCACGGATGCTTCGCCTTCGCATCGCCCTGCTCTCGACGCTCGCGCTGATTTCCGCTTGTGCGAGCGGTGTCTCCGACGATCCCGAGCCGCCCCCGTACATGCCGCCGCGCACCGACGCGGGTCCGCGCGATGCGGGACCGCCACGCGATGCGTCCTTGGACCTCGGCGCGCCGCTCGATGGGGGCGCCGAACTCGACATGGCGACGGACGTCGACATGGCGCTGGACCTCGATGCAGCCGCCGACATCGACATGGCGCTGGACGTCGACCTCGGCGCGGACGTCGATGCCGGTGTGCCCGTGGATCTCGGCGCGGACGTCGATGCCGGTGTGCCCGTGGATCTCGGCGCGGACGTCGATGCCGGTGCGCCCGTGGATCTCGGCGCGGAGCTCGATGCCGGCGTCGTCGGCATGGACCTCGGCGCGGACGTCGACGCGGGCGCGGACCTCGGGGTCGATGCGGGAATCGACGCGGGGCCGGCGGGGCCGTGTACGGGCTTGAGTGATTGCAGCCCCTGCATGGGCGGGGTCTGTGTCGCGGGGGCGTGTGCGGCGCCGCCCGAGACGCTCGTCTACGACTTCGAATCGGGCGCGCTCCCGGCGGGATGGGTCGCTGCGGGCGCGGTGCCCTGGCAGATCGGAAGCGGCCGCGCGCGGGGCGGGATGTTCTCGGCGCGGAGCGGCGCGATCGGCAACTCGCAGTCGTCGACGCTCACCGCGACGTTCACGGTGTCGCAGCCGGTCGTCGTGTCCTTCTGGCTCAACACCGAGACGGAGAACGTCTACGACAAGCTCGAGGTGCTCGTCGACGGCGTGGTGTCGGGCACGTGGTCGGGAACGACGGCGTGGACTGCGACGAGCGTGTCCTTCGGCAGCGGCACGCACACGGTCGTGTGGCGCTATTCGAAGGATATTTCGGGGATTGTCGGGGCGGATCGCGTCTGGATCGACGACGTGACGGTGCGTGCAGCGCCGGCTGCGCTCGGCTTCGAAGACGCGATGCTGCCCGCGGGCTTCACGACGTCGGGCACCGCGACGTGGATCGTCGACACCGCGCGGGCGCGCACCGGCACGTACGCGGCGGCGAGCGGCGACATCGGGAACTCGCAGCAGTCGAGCCTCACGCGGACCGTGAACCTCGCGGTCGCTTCGGAAGTCTCCTTCTGGTTCACGACCTCGACGGAGACGGGGCCGATCACGCCCTTCGATTCGCTGCAGTTCCGCGTCGACGGGACGATCGTGGGCGAGTGGGCGGGCGAGCGCGGCTGGGCGCGAGCGAGCGCGATGGTGACGGCCGGGCCGCACACGCTCGAGTGGCGCTACCGCAAGGATGGCTCGGCCTCGAGTGGCGCCGACCGCGTGTGGATCGACGACGTCGTGACCGGCGAAGAGCCGCCCACGGTCGGACCGGTGTGCGGCGGTTGAAGCACGTCCGCGTGCGCACGTTCGGCTGCTAGGATCGCGCCCGCGTGGGGAACGCCGACCGCCGACTGCTCTACCGCTGGGACCTCGACAAGACGTACCTGCGCACGGAGTTCGACACCGTCCGTGACCTCATCCGCGTCGCGCTCGAGCCCGCTGCGAGCAAGCAGACGGTGCCCGGCGCGGGCGCGCTCCTGCGCGAGCTCCGCGCGACGCGCCCTGGCGGCATCTTCATCCTCTCGGGCAGCCCCGAGCAGATGCGCAAGGTGCTCGAGGCGAAGCTGCGCCTCGATGGCATCCAGTGGGATGGTTTCACGCTCAAGCCGAGCCTCGCGATGTTGCTGCGCGGGCGCTTCCGCTTCCTGCGCGATCAGGTGGGCTACAAGCTCGCGGCGCTGCTCGCGTCGCGCGCGGGCGGCACAGGGGAGTTCGACGAGGTCTGCTTCGGTGACGACGCCGAGGCCGACGCCTTCATCTACTCGCTCTACGCGGACCTCTGCGCGGGGCGCATCGGCAGCGACATGCTCGTCGCGGTGCTCGAGCGCGCGCGCGTCTATCCCGATGCGCTGCCGCGGCTCGTGCGCATGGCTGCGGACCTGCCGCGCCGCGACTGCGTGCGGCGCATCTTCATCCACCTCGACCGCATGTCCGCGCCGGACGCCTTCGCCGAGCTCGGGCAGCGCGTGTGCCCCTTCTACAACTACTTCCAGCCCGCGCTCGTGCTGCTCGAGGACGACGCGATCGGGCCCGATGCGGCGCTGCGCGTCGCCGCCGAGCTCGTCATCTCGCACGCGTTCACGGCCGACGCGCTCCTCGCGAGCTACGAAGACGTCGCGCGTCGCGGGCACGCGGGGCCGCTCGCGGGGGAGCGTCTGCTCACGGTGCACGAGCGCCTCGACACGGCTCGCTTTGCCGCCGCGACGCCGGTACTGGCCGATTTTCTCGAGCGGCTGCCCGCGCTGCTCCCCGCGCTCGCGCCGCCGCCGCCGCTCGAGCTGCTCGTGGTCGACTACGTGGCGCTGCACACGCGTGACCACGCGCGCGCGGTCGCCGCACGTCGCCGCGCGACGCGGGGCTGAGCGCCGCAGACCGCCCTGCCCGCACCTCGACGCTCGCTGGGCGCGACGCTACTTTCACCGAGACCCGCGCCGTCGCGGGCCCAACGCACCATGCCGAGACGCGCGCCTTCGCTTTCGAACCTCCCCCGCGCGCGGCGCCTGCTGCTCAGCGGCGCGCTCGCGTCGCTGTTCGTGAGCAGTGCCGCCTGCGGCGCGAAGACCGGGCTCGACGTGCCGGACGGCGGCCCCGACCTCGGCATCGACGCGCCGCTGCCCTGCATCGACATCCCGCTCGACCCGGACGGCGGCCCGCCGATCGAGCTGCCGCTCTCGACCGAAGCGCGCCTCGAGCGCGCGGACGTGCTCTTCCTCGTCGACGTGACGGCCTCGATGGGCGCGGAGATCGAGCAGATTCGCGAGCGCCTGCGCGACCGTCTCGCGCCCGCGATTTTCGCGCAGATCCCGGACACGCAGTTCGGCGTCGCGACCTTCGCCGATTTCCCGATTGGCGAGTTCGGCGCGACGGGCGACGTGCCCTTCGCGCTCTTTCTGCCCATGAGCGCCGACCTCGGCCGCGTGCAGGCGGCGATGGGCGAGGTCGACCTGCTCAACGGCGCGGATGTCCCCGAGTCGCAGGTCGAGGCGCTCTTCCAGGCGGCCACGGGCGCGGGCCTCTTCGGCGTCGACGCGCGCGGCGCGGCGATCACCTGGGTGCCGCCCTCGCTCGGCTGTCCGCGCGGCGGCTTCGGCTATCCGTGCTTCCGGGACGATGCGCTGCCCGTGATCTTCCTCTTCACCGACGCGTCCTTCCACAACGGCCCCGGCGGCGACAATCCGTATCTGCCCACGCTCGCGGGTACGCCGACTGCGACGTACGCGCAGGCGATCGGCGCGCTCACCGACAACGGCATCCGCGTGATCGGCTTCTGGTCGGGCGGCGATGACGAGGGCCTGTCGGATGTGCAGCGCACCGCGCGCGACACGCAGGCGACGCGTCGCGATGGCTCGCCGCTCGTCTTCGACATCGGGCGCAGCGGCGAGCGTCTCGACGACCGCGTCGTCGAGGCCATGCAGGACTTCGCGGACGGCATCGTGCTCGACATCGACGCCATCCCGCTCGATCCGACGCCGGACGACGGCTTCGACGTGCGCACGCTCGTCGAGTCGATCGTGCCGCTTCGCGCCGAGCCGATGTCGGGCATCGGCGGCATCGATGACGCGACCGGCACCTTCGTCGACGTGCGGGCCGGCACGGAGGTCGTCTTTCAGGTGCGCGTGCGGACCGGCGTCGTCATGCCGACGACGGAACCGCAGGAATTCCTGCTCGACGTGCAGTTCCGCGGCGACGGGCGCTCCAATCTTGGCGTGCGCCGCGTGCGCATCGTGATCCCCGCGCTCGACGGCCGTGGTTGCCCCGAGGACGCCCGCGTCGAGATGGTGTCCGGCGGCGAAGCGCCCTGAGCAGCAGCGCGCGCTCAGCCCGCGCGTCGCGCCGAGACGAGACCCGCGCGCACGCTCAGCGAGAGCGCACCGCCGGCGAAGTAGGTGTCGAAGGTGCGCTCGAGCTGCTCGAGGATGCGGTCGCCGTGCGCATCGCTCCCGGCGAGGGTGCGCCACTCGGGCAGGCCGACGAAGCGCAGCAGCGGGTCGGCGAACATCTCGCGCGCGCTGCGGAACGACAGGCGGAAGGCCTCCTCGCGGAGCCGCACGTCGTGGAAGCCAGCGCCCTCCGCGAGGCGGGCCAGCTCGTGGGGACGCGGCTGGCGTTTCGCTGTGGTGTCGGTGCGCTCAGCGAGCTTCGGGAGCTCGTTCTTTGCGGCGATTTCTCGAAGGAAATCATGGGCTTCCTCGAAGCTGCCGCTGAGCGCCTGCGTGAGCAGCACGCGTCCCTCGGGGACGACGACGCGGTGCAATTCGGTGAGCATCGCCCCGGCGTCGACCGTGCCGAGCACGAGGTTCCCGACGACGACGTCGAAGACCTCGTGGCCGAACGAGAGAGACTCGGGGGACTCGACCTTGAAGAAGAGGCGACGCGCATCGTCGCTCGCCGTCGCGCGTCGGCGAGCGAGGTCGACGAGCGCGGGTTCGCGATCGACGCCGATCACGCGGCCACCCTCGCCGAGACGGCGCACGAGCGCGAGCGCCGTCGTGCCCGTCGCGCAGGCGACGTCGAGCAGCGTGCCGCGCGTGCCCTGCGGCACGTCGTCGATGATCAGCTGCGCGAAGAGGCCCCCGTAACGCGGCACGAACGACGCGTCGTAGGCGAGCGCGTCGTCCGCCGAGAGCGCGCCCGCGCTGCGCTCAGCCTGCGTCACCGTCGCCGCCGCGGAGCTCGGCGATGGCTTCGCGCGCGAGCTGTCCGATGGTGGTGCGGAGCCCCTCGCCCTCGTCGTCGTCGCCGTCGACCGTGACCTCGCGGGCGTCGTCGACGAGCGCGTCGAGGGCGTCGGCGCCCGCCGGATCGCCGAGCGAGACGAGGGCCTCGAGGGCACTCGCGCAGATCTCTCCGTCGTCGCTCGCGAGGAAGCGGCGGATGAGCCCGAGCGCGCTCGGCTCGCCGATCTCCGCGAGGATCCACGGCAGCTCGGTCATCGCGATGCCGGCGTGCTTGCGATCGAGGGCGCGCTCGATGCCGCGCGCGACCTCGGCGTAGCGGTCGTAGCCGACGTCGAGGAGGGCCTCGCCTGCCTGCACGCGCACCGACTCGTCGTCGCTGTCGAGGATCGCGATGAGCGTGTCGACCATCTGCGGGCCGGGCACCTGCGCGCAGAGGTCCGCGAGCCGACCGAGGCGCAGCGCGGCTTCGTCCTCGTCGCGGAGCGAGAGGGCCTCCTGCGTCGCGCGCGCGAGGAGGTTCGCGAGCGCGTTTTTGTCGCGGGTGTCGAGGAGACGCCCTTCTGCGATGCGGAGGTCGCGCTCGGCGCGGAAGATCGAGTCGAGGAGCTGCTCGGATTTCATGGCGGCGGTCATCGCAGGCCGTTCACGCGGCGTCAAGACCGCACCTGGGCGCGCAGGGATGCACGGTATTGCGCGCCGCGTCAGGCTCGGGCGCGATGGGTGCGAGACGCGCGGGAGCGCTCGAGTGAAGGCAGTCACGGACCGCGTGCGTGCGCGCTGGAAGGACGTGGCCGGCTGGCTCCTCTTCCTCGCGGCGCTCTTCGCGATCCGCGCCTGGCAGACGCGCGACGCCGTGAGCGGCACGGCGCCATCGCTGCGCGGGCGTACGCTGGCCGGCGCGCCGATCGACCTCGCGCGCTTCCGCGGCGGGCCCGTCGCGGTGCATTTCTGGGCGACGTGGTGCGGCGTCTGTTCGCTCGAGGAGGGCAACGTCGAGTCGCTCGCGGAGGGCGGGCGCGTGCTCACGATCGCGAGCGCGTCGGGGGGCGATGCGGACGTGCGCAGTCATGTAGAAGCGCGCGGGATGCGCGCCCCCATCTTCGTGGATGGGGATGGCTCGGTGGCGCGCGCGTGGGGCGTGAGTGCGTATCCGACGACGTTCTATCTCGATGGGTCGGGCGTGATTCGCCACGTGGAGGTCGGCTACACGACGACGCTCGGTATGCGTGCGCGGCTCGCGCTTGCGGGGCTCGGCATCTGAGCGCGGGTGCGCGGCTCAGGCGCGGACTCGTTGCAGCTCGCGCGCGCGGTACGCGACGTAGTTCTCGGGCGGCGCGACGGGCGGCGCGGCGAGATACGCGGCGATCGTCGCGTCGAGCCAGGCGTCGAGAGGGCGATGGCGCAGGCCGAGCTCGGCCACGGCGCGCGCCGGATCGATCAGCGACATCCAGCGACCCGAGAGCGGTGAGACGGCCGTCGGCGGGATGTCGCCGAGACGGTCGGGCGCGATGGCGACGCGGCGATCGGGGGCGCCGATCCGCGCTGCGAGGCGACCGACGAACTCCCACACCGTGGGCATCTCGGCGGCCGCGACGTTGTACGCGCGACCGAATGCGCGCGTGTCGCCGAGGAGTGCGCAGAGCGTCTCGGCGACGTCCTGCGCGAAGACGTGGCGCGCGATCGCGTCGCCGCCGCCCGGCACGAGCACGGGCCCGCCGTCGAGCATCCGCGCGAGGTAGCACTCGAGGCGGCGATACGGGCAGCGCGGCCCATGCACCATCGGCAGCCGCACGCGCGTCGCGGGGAAGTGTGCGGCGGCCTCGATGAGCGCGTCTTCGGCTGCGCGCTTGCCCATGCCGTAGTCCCATTCGGCGGCGTCGGCGGGCGAGTCGGGACGCGCGATGAGTGGGCCGTCGTAGTCGGCTTCCGTCGTGAGCCGCGCGCGCCCGGCGGCGTCGCGCACGCCTTCGCGTACGAGATAGACCTGCCCGCTCGAGACGAGCACGTAGTGGCCCGCGCGCTCTCCGAGCGCGTCGATCACGCCGCGCACGTCGCGCCCGTCGAAGGCGACGAAGTCGATCACGGCGTCGAAGCGACGCCCTGCGAGCCGCGCGGCGAAGTCGGGCGTGGTGCGGTCCGCGACGAGGCGCTCGACGCGGGCGCCGAAGTCGTCCTGCGCGAGGCCGCGCGTGCAGAGCGTCACGCGGTCGCCGCGCGCGAGCAGCCGCCACACGGTGAGCGCGCCCATGAAGCGCGTGCCGCCGACGACGAGGACGTGCACGCGCCTACTTCGTCCCGAAGAGCCGATCGCCCGCGTCGCCGAGGCCGGGCACGATGTAGCCGTGCTCGTTGAGGCGCTCGTCGATCGCGGCGGTGTACACGGGCACGTCGGGGTGTGCCGCATGGAAGACGGCGAGCCCCTCGGGCGCGGCGAGCAGGCAGACGAACTTCACGCTCTTCGGGCCGTCCTGGAGCAGGCGTGAGACGGCGGCGACGGCGGAGTTGCCCGTCGCGAGCATCGGATCGACGACGATCACCTCGCGATCCGCGAGGTCGCCGGGCATCCGGTAGTAGTACTCGACGGGCTGGAGCGTCTCGTGGTCGCGGTACATCCCGACGTGGCCGACGCGCGCGCTC
>Ga0172373_10006098_pt1 | contig 16171 bp, 10 predicted proteins | sample Lak10m_2_FD_114546 | JGI IMG/M metagenome (GOLD analysis project Ga0172373, IMG submission 114546) | Freshwater microbial communities from Kabuno Bay, South-Kivu, Congo - kab_092012_10m | ecosystem: Environmental > Aquatic > Freshwater > Lake | place: Democratic Republic of the Congo...
CCTGCGCTGGTTCGATCTGCATGCCGCCCCGAGCACCGCGCCGGCGAAGGCCGCTTCGCGTGCGACTTCGTCCGCCGACTCGAGCGCGGTACGCGCCGCGCTGGTGCCCACGATCGGCAGCGACGAATGCGGCAAGGGCGACTACTTCGGGCCGCTGGTCGTCGCGGCTGTGCGGCTCGAGCCCGAGGAGTCGCGCGCCTTGGCCGGATCCAATGTGCGCGACTCCAAGACCCTGACCGACGAGATGTGCCTGCGCCTCGGCGGAGCGTTGCGCGCGCGCCACCAAGTCGCCGTGCGGCGCCTCGATCCGCCCCAGTACAACGAGGCGCATGGGCGGCCTGGAGCCTTGAACGGGATCCTCGCCGACCTGCATGCGCAGGCGATCCGCGAGTTGGCGCGTCCGCAGGACCGCGTGGTGGTCGACCAATTCGCCGACGAGCGCCTAGTCGCCTCGCGCCTCGCCGGGCTCGACATCGACCTCGAGCAACGGCACAAGGCGGAGAGCGAACTGGCCGTGGCCGCCGCGAGCATCGTGGCGCGCGAGGAGTTCCTGACGGCCATCAAGGAGCTCTCCGAACGCTACGGCGTCGAGCTGAGGAAGGGCGCCGGCGCACCCACCGACGCGTCCGCGCGCGAGTTCGTGCGCTTGCACGGGCGCGGGCCCTTGAGCGCGGTGGCGAAGCTCCACTTCAAGAACACGCAGAGGATCCGCCTGTGAGTGCCGCCGCGAGGAAGCTCCGTCTCCATGGGCGCCGCGCGTCCTCGGCACGCATCCACTCGGTACGCATCCATTCGGTACGCATCCATTCGGCGGCGGGCAACTTGTTCGCGGTCTTCGATGGTCGCGAGATGCCCGTCGACGAGCGTACTTGCGACTTGGCGCGCGCCTTGTGCGCGGCGCCGGGCGGGACCTCGACCACGGGCGCCCTCAAGCTCGACGGCCTGATCGTCGTGCAGCCCGGCCATGATCGCGAACGGTGCACGATGCGCATCTGGAACGCCGACGGCAGCGTGCCGGAGACCTGCGGCAACGGCTTGCGCTGCGCCGCGAAGCTCGCGCGCGAAGAAGGGCTGGTGGCCCACGACCGCTTCGTGATCGACGACGGCGCCGGTGCGCACGACTGCGTCGTCGAGCGCGTCGACGGCCTCGTCGTGGGAGCGAGCATCTCGATGGGGCGCCCGCGCGTGCTCGCGCTGCACAGCTTGCTGGCGCTCGACCACGCTTTGGTGTCGGCCACGCTCGTCGATGTGGGCAATCCGCATTGCGTGCTGCAAGTGTCCTCGGTCGCCAACGCGCCGGTGGCGACGCTGGGTCCGCGCCTGGAACGACATCCGGCCTTTTCGCGCGGCGCGAACATCGAGTTCCTCGCCCTGCGCGGCCCGCACGAGGCGGATCTGCGCGTTTGGGAGCGCGGTTGCGGCGAGACGCAAGCCTGCGGCAGCGGCACGGTCGCCGCCGCCGTCGCCGCCATGGCGTTGGGACGCGCCCAATTGCCCATGGCGCTGCGCCTGCCCGGCGGGACCTTGCATGTCGCGCGTCGTCCCGATGGCGAGGTGCTGTTGACCGGCCCGGTGTTGGAGCTGCGCCGCGGCTAGCAGCTCGGCGGAGCCATCGTCTCGCCAGCGCGCGCTTGTTTGTCGTTTCCGCCCTGCCACCCACGCCACGCCACAAGCAGCCATGACGCCCATCCGGCTGCGCTGGTCGCGATAGACTCGCGCCGTGGTCCATCTGCCGCACCTGTTGCTCGTCGTGTTGGCGCACGGGTTGCTGGACGCGGCCGAAGCGACCTTCGAACCGCGCTGGTGGCTGGTGTTGGCGAGCCTCTTCCTGCCCGAGGTCTTGGCGCGAGCCTGCCGCGCTGCGTACGGCTCGGGGCGCTTCGTGCTTGGTGGACGATTGCACGCCCTGTTGCGTTGGAGCGGTCCGGCGGCCCACGCCAGCGCGTTGTTCCTCGGTGGTTGGAGCGCATTGCTGGCGCAGGCCGCGGGGCGACCGTTGTCCGTCTTCGATTGGCCGTCGGCGTGGCATGCCGCCATGTTCATGCCTTGGATGTGCGCCGAGCTCTGCGCCATCGACGCGCGGGCGCGCTTGTTCGTGGCGCAGCGTGATCGAGCGACTTGGCGGCGGCACCAGTGGCGTTCGTTGGGGGCGACCTTGGCGCCGGTGGCGTTGTATGGCGCCTTGGCGGGCGCAGTCGGCATGTCGGAGATGCTGCGGGTGCGAGTCGAGGAGATCGGGCTGTACGAGGCCGCGTTCATCGTGGCGCTGCTCGCGGCGACCTTGGCGTGGATGCCCCGGGTCGTCGCGTGGGCTTGGGACACGCGCGAGTTGCCGCGCGACGAGCGGCGCGCGCGCCTCGAGGCGTTCCTCGAAGGCCATGGCATCGCAGGCACGCGCCTCGCCGAGTGGCGCACCGGGTACCAGACAGCCAACGCCGCAGTGGTGGGCTTGTCGCGCCGCTCGCGCACGGTGTACCTGTCGGACTCGCTGCTGGCGCAGATGGACGACGCCGAGCTCGAGGCGGTGCTGGCGCACGAAGTGGCGCATGTGCGCCTGCGCCACGTGCCCTTGTTCCTCGTGGTCTCCGCAGGCTGGATCCTGTTCGTCGATCTGCTGGCGCGCCACCAAGCGCTCGAGCACCCGTGGTTGGCCTTCGCGTGCCTGGGCGCGGGTTTCGCGGCGTGGTTCGCCGGATTCACCTGGTTGTCGCGGCGGGCGGAGCTGCAAGCCGATCTTCACGCCATCGCCATGCTCGGCGATCGCGGGGCCTTGGTGCGCGCCCTCGAGAAGGTCGGGGGCCGCTTGCGCGATGTCGCGGGTTGGCGGCACTTCAGCGTGGCGGACCGGGTACGGTTGCTCGATCGCGCCGCGGGCGATCCAAGCTTGCGTCGCGGACTGGACCGCACCATGCGCCTCGTCGCCGTCGGGGCTGTGCTCTTGGCGCTCCTCGCTGGCGCGTTGCATGCCGCACGCCTGGTGCGCGAAGCTCCGCAGCAGCACATCTGGGCCGACTTGCGGTTGGGGCTTTGGAGCGCGGCCAATGCGCGCCTCGCGCACCATGGCTCGACGGACGATGGCCTGCGGCGACTCGTCGAACGCGCGCGCGCGCTGCCGCCCGCGGACAAGGACGCCGCGGATCTTGCTCGGCGCGCGGCGCAAGCCTGGCGCGAGGGACGCGGCGAAGCGGGGGTCGAGTGGCTTGCACTGGCCGCCTTGCGCGATCCGTCGCGTTGGTCGCTCGCCGCGGATGCCGCCGCGCGCGGCGACGAAACGTCCGCGCGCGAAGAAGTGGCGACGCGACTGGACCACGAAGGCGCGGCTGAACCAGGGCGCCGCTCGTCGCCGCCCGTCAAGTAAATTTGACGAACCGTCCGTTGGCCTAGTACGACAACCCGTTCTTGCGCAGGTGGCTAAGCGGCTCGCCTTCGCGCAGCAAGCCGCCGGCCTCGACCGCGGCCACAACCAGCACATGGTCGCCCGCGTCGCAGCTCGTGCTCGCGCGGCACTCGAGCCACGCGAGCGCCTCCACGAGGTGCAGGCTGCCTCCCGGTCCCTTGGCGGTGGCGAGGCCCGTGAAGGGCTCGTCGGACTTGAGGAAGGGCGCCATCAAGCCCCGGCTGGCGGCGTCGAGGATCGACACGCCGAACGGGGAACCCGAGCGCAAGGCGGCGAGGTGCGGACGGTCCTTCGCGACCGCCACCACGATGCTCGGCGGCTCGAAGCCGCACTGCACGAGGAAGCTCGCGAGGAACCCGCTCGAGGCCCCATCCACGTCGCAGGAAACGATGTACAGGCCGCTTGGAACGCGCCCTAGGGCGCGGGCCAGCGGAGTGGGTTCGGGGCGCGTCATAAGTGCTTGTTTCGAAGTTAGTTCTACGCACCTCTCTGGGTGGATTCCAAGCCCCGAAACGCGGACAATATGCGGCCCCTCCGCAAGGTGCGCCCACGGCGCCCTCGACGCCTCGTTCCGGGCGCGTCGGGCTGCCCCGCCGCCGCCTGGCGCGCCCCCGCGCGCCGACCCGCGAACGACGCGGCGCACCATGTCCGCGGAGGACTCGAGCGACGCATGAGCCAGAGCGAAACCACCCCTCCGACGACGCCGCCCTCGAGCATCGAACCGCGCCTCATCGAGCGCGAGATGCGCGAGAGCTACCTGACCTACGCGTTGTCGGTCATCCATTCGCGCGCCTTGCCCGATGTGCGCGACGGCCTCAAGCCTTCGCAGCGCCGCATCCTCGTGGCGATGAACGACCTCAACTTGTCGCCGCGCGCCAAGTACAGGAAGTGCGCCAAGATCGCCGGCGACACCTCGGGCAACTACCACCCGCACGGCGAAGCGGTGGTGTATCCGACATTGGTGCGCATGGCGCAGGACTTCTCGCTGCGCTATCCGATGGTCGACGGCCAGGGCAACTTCGGCTCGATCGACGGCGACGCGCCGGCGGCCATGCGCTACACGGAAGCGCGCATGAGCGGCATCGCGGTCGAGATGATGACCGACCTCGAGAAGGAGACGGTCGACCTCGAGCCCAACTACGACGACACGCGCATGCAGCCGGTCGTCCTGCCGAGCCGCTTCCCGAACCTCTTGTGCAACGGCTCGGACGGCATCGCGGTCGGCATGGCGACCTCGCTGCCGCCGCACAACTTGCGCGAGATCTGCGCGGCGCTGCGCATGGTGCTCGATGATTCGCGCACGACGATCGCGCAACTGTGCGAAGTAGTGAAGGGCCCGGACTTCCCCACGGGCGGCATCGTCATGGGGCGCAACGGCATCCGCCAGGCCTACGCCACCGGTCGCGGGTTGATCCGCCTGCGCGGCCGGTGGAAGGTCGAGGACATCCGCACCAAGCAGCAGATCGTCGTCACCGAGATCCCGTTCCAGGTGCGCAAGACGGCGATCATCGAGAAGATCGTCGAAGTCGTGAAGGACGGCCGGATCACCGGCATCTCCGACGTGCGCGACGAGTCCGACCGCGACGGCATGCGCCTCGTGATCGAGCTGAAGAAGAACGAGGACCCGCAGGTCGTCGCCAACCAGCTCTTCCAGTACACGCCGCTGCAGGAGACGGTCTCGATCATCAACTTGGCGGTCGACGACCGCCAGCCGCGCACGCTGAACCTGCGCCAGCTGCTCGACGCGTACATCCGCCACCGGCGCGACGTCATCCGGCGCCGCACCAAGTTCCTGTTGCGCAAGGCCGAGGAGCGCAAGCACATCGTCGAGGGCCTGCGCATCGCCGTGGGCAACATCGACGAGGTCGTGCGCATCATCCGCGCCAGTTCCGACCGCGACGACGCGCGCGCCAAGCTGCGCGCGGCCTTCGGGTTGTCCGAGCGCCAGTCGCAGGCCATCGTCGACATGCGCCTCGGCAGCTTGACCGGACTCGAGATCGGCAAGCTCGAGGCCGAGTACCAGGAGCTGTTGGCCGAGATCGCGGACCTGAACGACATCCTGGCGCGCGAGATCCGCGTCACGAACATCATCAAGGCCGACCTCGACGAGCTGGAGGAGCTCTACGGCGACGACCGCCGCACCGAGATCAGCCCCGAGGAGATCGACGGCAGCTTCGACATGGAGGAGCTGATCGCCGAGGAGATGATGGTGGTCACCGTCACGCGTGACGGTTGGATCAAGCGCACGCCGCTCGACCAGTACCGCGCGCAGCGCCGCGGTGGACAAGGCGTCAAGGGTTCGGAGGCCAAGGAGGGCGACGCCACGCGTTCGGTGTTCGCCGCGGCCACCAAGGACTACCTGATGTTCTTCACGAGCCTCGGCAAGGTGCACTGGGCCAAGGTCTGGGCGATGCCCGAGGCCGCGCGCGACGGCAAGGGCCGCGCCATCGGCAACTTGGTGCAGCTCGAAGCAGGCGAGAAGGTCGAGAGCGTGTTGCGCGTGCCGCACTTCGACAAGGACAACTTCGTGTTCTTCGCCACGCGCCAAGGCACGGTCAAGAAGACCTCGATGGCCTTGTTCTCGCGTCCCAAGCGTGGCGGCATCCGCGCCATCACGCTCTCCGAGGGCGATGAACTCGTCGGCGTGGCGCAGGTCAAGAAGGGCGAGACGATCCTCTTGTCCAGCGCCGGCGGCCGGACGATTCGCTTCCACGAGACCAGCGTGCGCGCCATGGGCCGCACCGCGGGTGGCGTGCGCGGGCTGCGCCTGCTCGGCGACGATCGCCTCGTGGGCCTCGTGGTCGCCGGCACGGACGGCGTGTCGGTGCTCTCCGCCTGCGCGCACGGCTACGGCAAGCGCACGGCGATCGCCGAGTACCCGATCAAGGGCCGCGGCGGCCAAGGCGTCATGGACATCAAGACCACCGAGCGCAACGGCAAGGTGGTCGGCACGGCGCTGGTGCGCGACGGCGACGAGATCCTGTTCATCACCACCGGCGGCAAGGCCGTGCGCATGGAGGCCTCGGGCATCAACGCCATCGGCCGCAACACGCAGGGCGTGCGCCTGGTCGACTTGCGCGAGGGCGATGCGCTGGCCGGACTCGATGTCGTCAGCGAGGCCGACCTCGAGCGCTACGTCGCCGAACGCGCGGCCGCCGGGCCGGTGGAGCCGCTGCCCGACATCGAGGACGGCGGCGAGGAAGATGAAGGCGACGAGGTCGGGGACCTCGTCGACGACGAGGCCGACGAGGCCGATGCGGACGCCGACGAGACGGAGGAGTGAGTCATGGGCCTGAAGGAACGCTTCGAAGCCGACGTGAAGGAAGCCATGCGCGCCAGGAACGAAGTGGCGCGCGACACGCTGCGACTGCTGCTGGCCGAGTTCAAGCGCCTGGAAGTGCAGGAGGGCAAGCAGTTGACGCCCGAGTTGGAGCTCGAGGTCCTGCTCAAGGCCGTCAAGCAGCGCCAGCAGTCGATCGACGAGTACGAGAAGGCCCAGCGCCCCGAGCTCGCCGCCAAGGAGAAGGCCGAGCAGGTCTTCATCCAAGGCTACTTGCCGAAGGCCATGGACGAGGACGAGGCGCGCGCAGCGCTCAAGATGTTGATCGCCGAGACGGGCGCCGCCTCGAAGAAGGACGCCGGTCTCGTGATGAAGGCCGTCATGGCCAAGCACCGCGGCGTGCTCGACGGCAAGTTGGCGCAGAAGCTGCTCGGCGAGTTGTTGCCCTGAGTCTGGTCGTTGTCCTGAGCCTGATTGTTGTCCTGGGCCTGGTTGAGGCCCAACGCCATCACGCCCACGGCCGGCGAATTCCGACTGTTCTGGTTCCGACCTCCACGCAAGAGCCTGTCGGCGGACTGAAGCAACGCGCACCGCTCTGGTTCGCGCCCCTACGCGGTTGCAGACTCATGGCATGAGCCATGCCGAGTCCGACCACCTCGTCGCGCGCCACACCGGGCTGGTGGCGCGCGCCGCGTGGATCTCGGGCCTGACGCTCGCTTCGCGCCTCGTGGGTTATGCGCGCGAAACCTTGGTGGCGGGCCTCTTCGGCGACAAGAGCGCCGCCTTGGATGCCTTCGTCACGGCCTGGCGCATCCCCAACCTGTTTCGCGGGTTGATGGGCGAAGGCGCCATCGCCACGGCCATGCAAACCGAGCTGACGCGCTCCGAGCACGAGCGCGGCGTCGCCAGCTCGAACGCGCTGTTCCGGGGGCTGTTCCTGCTCGTGGGAGCAGCCAGCGCGGTCTTGGTGGGGGTCCTCGTGTTGTGCGTGCTCTCCATGCCGGACCGCATGCCGATGACGGATTGGCCATGGCTCGGCTCCGATCCAGGACCAGTGCGCGAACTCGTGGCGCGCATGTTGCCCTTCGTCGTCTTCGCCTGCCTCGCCGCGGTCGCGGGCGGCGCCCTGCAAGTTCGCGCGCGCTTCGTCGCGTGGGCTGCGGCGCCGGCGTTGATGAACCTCGCTTGGATCGCAGCCCTGCTATGGACAGCTTCGCGCCACGGTTGGACGGCGCTGATCGGTGCGGCCGAGCTCGAACGCCAGCTCGCCATGGCGCGGGACCTCGCTTGGCTGGTGCTGGGCGCGGGTTCGGTGTTGCTCTTCGCGCAGCTCCCATCGGTGGCGAGCGAAGGCCTGCTGCGCCGGACGGCGCCGATCCCTTGGAAGGAGGTGCGCGGCGTCTTCGCGCGCAGCGTGCCCATCGCCATCGGCGTGGCGGTGTTCCAAGTGAACATCTTCGTCGCCGGGCTGTACGCCGAAGCCTTGCTCAGCGACGGCGGGCCATCGATCTTCTGGTGGGTGACTCGCTTGCAGCAGCTGCCTCTGTCGCTCGTCTCGGTCGCGGCGGCCAGTGCGGTGTTTCCCTTGCTCGCGGCGCATGCTTCGCGCGGCGAGCTGGTCGCGTGCGCCAAGCTCCACAAGGACACGCACCACGCGATCCTGTTCCTCGCCCTGCCGGCGACGGCCAGCCTGGTGGCCATCGCGCCGGAGATCATGTCGGCTTGCTTCGAACGCGGCGCGTTCGGCCCGGAGGGCGTCCAGCGCGGCGGCGACGCGTTGCGCTGGCTGGCCTTGGCCATCGTGCCGGTGGGGGCCGCGAGCTGGTGCGCGCGGGCGCACTACGCCTTGGGGGAGACGCGTACGCCGCTCCTGGCGGCCTTTGCCAGCGCCGGAGTGAATCTGGTCGCGGCGCCGGTGTTCATCCTCCAACTAGGCATGGATGTGGCCGGGCTGTGCGCCGCCAGCGCCTCGGCGGCGGCGGTCCAAATGGTGATTTTGGGCCTCTCCTTGCGACGGCTGCTCCCGAGAACGGGAGAGCCCCGCTGGCGTCGCCTGTTGCTTCCGATCGTGCTCGGGCTCGTCACGGCCTTCGTGGCCCGCGCGGTCTTCATCACGGCTTCATCTGGCCCGACGACCGTGCTGCACCTCATCGTTGCAATTCTTTGCGGTACAGCCACTTACATTCTCGGCTCGGCGCTGGCTGGTAGTCCCGAGCTTGTGGGTTTGCGAGCCCGGTTCGCACGCCGCCGGGCCTGAGGCTCCCATGTGTAGGGGCTGCACGCGCACCACTGTGCAATATGTGGTACGGTTGTAAGCTGCGGACCCACTAGGGGTTGGGGCTGGAAACGCGAGATTTTTAGAAACAGGCGCCGGTCTCGATGGCAGAATCCGCGCTACGCAGCCGGTCGGGCGGTTGCGCCCCACGACCACTGGACACATCGCCTAAACCAACTGCAGCCAAGAGCTTATCGCTGAGCTAGCCCTCTACTGCCTGGTCTAGACCCTTCAACCGCGGGTGCGTTTGCGCCCGCGGTGGTGTCACCTCGCCCCCAAGTCGCCCCCGTCCTACGGAAGTCCTGAAGCTGTGAATCCCATCGTCCCCTCGCTCCAGAAGGGCGGCCGTGCCGCCGAGCCCAAGACCGTGGATGCCCTCGCCGAACTGCAAGCGGTTGCTCCCCCGAGCGACTTGCCGGATCCGCAACTGACGGAGAACGCCGTCAAGGTGCTCGAACGCCGCTATCTCAAGAAGGACGCGAACTCGGGCAAGGTCTGCGAGACGCCGCGCGAGATGTTCTGGCGCGTCGCGACCTGCGTGGCGCATGCCGACCTGACGCTGCCGGGCGGCTCGGCCGACAAGGCCCTCGCCGTGGCGCGCGAGTTCTACACGCTGATGGCCAAGTGCCTGTTCATGCCGAACAGCCCGACGCTCATGAACGCCGGCCGCGAGATGGGCATGCTCTCGGCTTGCTTCGTGCTGCCGGTCGAAGACTCGATCGAAGGCATCTTCGACTCGATCAAGGCCACGGCCATGATCCAGAAGGCGGGCGGAGGCACGGGTTTCTCGTTCTCGCGCCTGCGTCCGCAGGGCGACCTCGTGCGCAGCTCGGGCGGCACGACCGAGGGCCCGCTGTCCTTCATCCAAGTCTTCTCGAAGGCCACCGACGCCATCCAGCAAGGTGCGTTCCGCCGCGGCGCGAACATGGGCATCCTGCGCGTCGACCACCCGGACGTCCTGCGCTTCGTCAACATCAAGGACGACCTGAGCCAGCTGACGAACTACAACATCAGCATCACGGTCACCAACCGGTTCATCGACGAGCTGCGTTCGAACCCGAACACGCCGCACATGGTCATGAACCCGCGGACCAAGCAGTGGTCCAAGCTCGAGAAGACCGATGACAAGGGCAAGCCCACCGGTGAAGTCGTCACGGTCGGCGAGCTGTGGAACATGATCATCGAGCACGCCTGGAAGACGGGCGAGCCGGGCGTCGTCTTCATCGACCGCGTCAACGAGAAGAACCCGATCAAGAACGTCGGCTTGATCGAGGCGACGAACCCCTGCGGCGAGCAACCGCTGCACCCCTACGACAGCTGCAACCTGGGTTCGGTCAACCTGGGCGCGCTGGTCAAGGGCGAAGGCGGCAACGCGCGCTTCGACTGGGACGAGTACAAGTCGATCATCCACACGACGACGCGCTTCCTCGACAACGTGATCGAGGTCAACAAGTACCCGCTGCCGCAGATCGACAACATGTCGAAGACCACGCGCCGCATCGGACTCGGCGTGATGGGCTTCGCGGACGCGCTGTACAAGCTCAACATCGCCTACAACAGCGAGCAGGGCACGGCCTTCGGCGAGCGCATCATGCAGGTGCTCAACGACGAGTCGCACCTCGCTTCCGAGATCCTAGCCGAGGAACGCGGCGTGTTCCCGGCGTGGGAGGGCAGCGATTGGGAGAAGGCTGGCCGCCGCCTGCGCAACAGCTACACCACGACGGTCGCGCCGACCGGCACCATCTCGATCATCGCCAATTGCTCCGGCGGCATCGAGCCGATGTTCAGCCTGGCCTTCATCCGCCAGGTCATGAAGGACAACCAAGGTCGTCCGACCATCATGCGCGAGGTGAACTACGTCTTCGACGAAGTCGCCAAGGGCCGCGGGTTCTACAGCGACGAGATGATCGACGACATCGTCAAGGAAGGCACGCTCGCCTACCGTTCGGACATCCCGGACGACATCAAGCGCGTGTTCGTCACGGCGCACGACATCACGCCGTACTGGCATATGAAGATGCAGTCGGCCTTCCAGCGCCACTGCGACTCGTCCATCTCGAAGACCATCAACTTCCCGCACGAAGCCTCCGTCGAGGACGTGCGCCAGATCTACGAGATGGCGATCGACGAGGACGTGAAGGGCGTCACCGTCTACCGCGACGGTTGCCGCGACATGCAGCCGATGGCCCTCGCGGGATCGACGAGCAAGAAGGATGGCGCCGCCGCCACGGCGACGGCCAGCACCGAGGTCACCAGCACCACGCCTTCGTCGCTGGACGACATGCGCACGACGATGAACGGCGATGGCGAGGAGTTGTCGCCCATCAAGTTGCCGGAGATCATGCCGTGCGTGCGCATCCGGCAGATGACGCCCTTCGGCAACATGCACGTGAAGGTGTCGGTCGACCCCGTCGCCCAGCGCGAGCGCGAGGTCTTCGCCCAGCTCGGCAAGGGCGGCGATGTCGCCAACTCGGACCTCGAGGCCATCTGCCGCATCCTGTCCCTGTGGCTGCGCTCCAACGGCAGCCTCAAGATGGCCCTCAAGCAGCTCGAGGGCATCGGCTCGTCCTTGTCGGTTCCGACCAAGGACGGCCGCATCATGTCGCTGGCCGACGGCCTCGCCACCGCGTTGAACCGCTACCTCCAAGCCAAGGAGGAGTCGGGCTTGCACGGCCTGCTGCTCGGCGGCGCGACGCCTGACGTCGCCAAGGCATCGAACGGCTCCAGCTCGTCGTCGACCGGCGCCGACCTGCCGCCGTCGAGCCTGAAGGCCGCCAAGCAACCCTCGAAGTCGAGCACCCAGTACAAGCTGAAATGCCCGGCCTGCAGCAGCAACCTCTCCTTCGAGGAGGGTTGCGTGAAGTGTCACGCCTGCGGCTTCAGCCAGTGCTGATGGCTGTCGGACGCAACGACGCATAGAGCAAGGCCGAATAGAGCAAGAACCTATAGCAGCGTCGCCAACCACGACGCACGCGACTCTCTCTCCAGCGCGGGGCTCCATCGACGAGATGGGGCCCCGCGTGTTCATGCAGTGCGTGGCGCGCAGCCTCGTTCACGCTCGCGTTGGCGGACCTGCCTGCGTCCGGCGATCAGGGACAGAAGACCACACGCAGGCCGTCGGACAAGTTGAATCCGCTGCCGCCAGGACCGGCTGGATCGCGGAACTGCAGTTGGAAGTGCCGCACGCTGCCGGGGGCCAAGGTACCCGCAAACGGTGCCGAGTTGACATCGACCGCGCGCTCGAAGGCGCCGATGAAGTTCGAATAGAGGTACGGACCCAGCCGCTGCACCGACCCACCGACGCAACGGTATCCGTCGCCGAAGGGAACTTGGGCGGCGGCACCACCGACGAAGAAGATGCCCTTGCGATTCGGCGGCGCGAAGTCGACCAACAAACGCAGGTTGTTGGCCGCGAGACTCGTGCCGCCGAGCTGCGAGATGCGCGCGCCGCCGCTGAAGCTGTTGGGCGTCGAGGTGCAATAGGAGGCTGGCGGCGTGCATGTCGCGAGACGCACCACCAGCATGGGTCGCTCGGCGAGCTGCGGCCATTGCGACGAACGGAACTCCCAGCGGTCCGTGCCCGCCGATTGGACCAGCCAACCAAGGTTCGCCGCGCCGTCGACCCACGCTTGCACGCTCGCTGTCACATCGAAGGTGCGCGTGGTCTTGGCGACCGCGCCGGTGGAATGGTCGGCGCTGGCGATCGCCTCGGAGCCGAGCTGCACGCCCGCGACGAGCGTGTTCCAAGTCGACGATTCGCTCCAAGGCACGAGCATGCGATGCAGCCGTCCGCCGGTGGCGCTGTCCGCGTTGGTGCCTTCGGTCGTCAACACGAGGAAGGCGCGCTCGATGGTTGCGCCCGGCGGGATGCGTCCGGGAGCGGAACCGACGATGTCGTCGAAGCGCAGCAAGCCCTGTTCCTTGTCCGCATCGCCATCGCAACGCACGACGGAGGCTTGGCCCAAGTTCGCGCCAGGCTGGGTGACGCCCGTGCTGCCGTCGCCGATGTAGGTGTCCTTCGTGCTCGCGTAGACTCCGTGCCCGGCATCTTGGCCTTGGCGGAAGCGCAGCGTCTCGTAGGTCGAGAGTTCCGCCACGCGCGCCTCGAGGTCGAGCGGCAGCGTGAAGTTGTCGTCCGTCGTGTTGTTGCGGTCGGGACCCGTCGAAAGGCCGGGCGTATAGACGGGCGAGCGCGTGTCGAACTCGACGAGGTCTTGCGCGGGCCTGAACTTGACGACCCTGAACCAGCCGTTGCCACCTTCCGGATCGGCTTGGAAGTCCTGCAGCACTTCGTGCACGACGCCGCCGAACGCGTTGGTCCCCGTGCGTCGGCCGTTGCCGTGGATGTGTCCGCACAGGACCATGAAGACCTGTCCGTAGGGTTCGACCACCTTGGCTCGCACTTGCGCGGCCGAGTTGTCGCCCGCGGCGTCGGGTGTGGCACCGCCCGTCGTGTAGTTGGCTGGATTGCCGGTCGAGAGGTACTCGTGCGTCGACACGATGGTGGGCAACCGCGGGCATTGCGCCATCACGGCTTGCGCCCATTCGATCGCGTCGTCGTCGGCGCGCCACTCGAGCGCGATGTGCAGCAACTCCTGGCCGCCCGCGATGAAGCGTTGGGCGTGGCTGGTGCCGTCGGGCGAGCTGGCGTGGTACCAAGGTTCGCCGACATAGCGCGACGGGCCGAACCACTGGATGTAGGCGCTCGCGCCCGAGGCCTTGTTGCTCACCGTGTCGTAGTCGTGGTTGCCGCAGGCCGCGCTGTAGGCGAAGCCCGGCACGTTGGAGATGATGTCCATCGCCTGGTCGGCGCGCGCCCATTCGGCCGAGAACGCGGAACCGTTGTCCACGATGTCGCCGACATGCGTCACGAAGACCACGCCTTCCGTTTGGCGCGCCGCGACGATGGCCTGCGTCTGCGCGAGGAAGGTCGGGAACCAGGCGATGTTCTCGGAGTAGTACTGCGTGTCAGGGATGACGGCGATGGCGAAGTCGCCGACTTGCGGCGTGATGGCCAGGGCTAGGGTTCCGAGGATCATGGAGTTCGAGTCTGCATCGTTGCGGACAAGGCTCGATCAAGTTCGCGCAAGGACGGCGAGCGCTGCGCCGATGCTTGCCTCGAGCGCGTATTGGCTTTAAGGCGCCTTTGCAAGCTTGCGGGACCATTGCACTTGCTCGGGGTCGCATGCCTCGGGCGAGGCTCGAGCCGATTCGTCCGACGCAACGCGTGTCTGGTCCTCGAGTCCATCACGGAAGCCCGCAACCCAGCAGCACGACAACATGAAGCACCTCGCATTCCAGTCCCTGGCCGCCACGGCCCTCGTTGGCCTCGCCGCCGCGCAAGGCGTCCCGGCGTTCTACTTGTCCGAGTTGGCCATCGACATCCCCGGCACCGATCAATCCCAGGAGTTCGTCGAGATCCGCGGACCGGCCAACACGCCGATGACGAATTGGTACCTGTTGACGGTCGACGGCGATGGCGGCGCCAGTGGCGTGGTCGACCAGTCGATCCCGTTGTCGGGCTTCACTACGGGCTCGAACGGCCTGCTCCTTATCCGTGACGACATCAGCGTGCTCAGCCCGGCGCCGAACGCGGCGACCGCGGTGTATGTGCAAGACTTCGCGCCGGACATCGAGAACGGTACGAACACCTACATCCTCGGCTACTTGGCGCCGGGTGGCGCGGCGCCCGTCATCGGCACGGACCTCGACCTGAACAACGACGGCACGCTCGATGTCACCTTGGCCAGCTTCGGCTTCATCCACTTCGACGGCTTTGGCCTCGTCGAGAGCGACATCATCAACGTCAACAACAGCTACGCCGACGACTTGGGCTTCACGGTCATCGGCCCCTTCACCACGCCGGCCTTCACGCCCGATGGCGTGCACCGCATCTTCAACGCGGACGGCACGCCGTGCTCGTGGGCCGGCGGGGACTTCGTCGGCGTCAACCCGGGTGGACCGTACGACTTCGACTTCGCCACGGGCGAGGTGTTCGGCTTCGACATCCACGGCTTGACCGCCGTGCAGGTCAACCCCGGCTCCTTCAACACAGTGCCCGACGCGGATGGCGACGGGATCGCCAACGGCTGCGACAACTGCCCCAATGTCGCCAACCCCGACCAGGCCGATGGCGACAACGACGGCCTCGGCGACGCCTGCACCGCCATCGCCGGCTTCTGCTTCGGCGATGGTTCGGGCACCGCTTGCCCGTGCGGCAACGCTTCGGCGGTGGGTGCTGGCGCTGGTTGCCTCAACTCGCTCGGCTCGGCCGGCCTGCTTGCCGGCAGCGGCATCCCGAGCATCACGGCCGACACCGTGGTGCTGTCGGGCAGTGGCATGCCCAACAGCTCGGCGCTGTACTTCCAAGGCACGCTGCGCCAATCGGGCGGCGCCGGTGCGCTGTTCGGCGACGGCCTGCGCTGCGCGGGCGGTTCGGTCGTGCGTCTCGGCACCGCGTTGAACGTCGCGGGATCGTCGAGCTATCCGTCCGCCGGACAACCTTCGGTGTCGACCAAGGGCTTGGTCATCGCGCCGGGCACCCGCACCTACCAGGTGTGGTACCGCAACTCGGCCCCGTTCTGCACCCCGAGCACGTTCAACCTGACGAACGGCCTCGAGCTGGTGTGGGCGCCCTGATGCGCGAGCTGGTTCGCCCGGCCTGAGGGTCGGACGAGCCGCGGACATGGACGCGGGCCTCGGGTTGCGACCCGGGGCCCGCGTCTTCGTTCGTGGCGCCGCGCGCGCCGAGTGCGATGCGCGCGACGAGAACGACGCGCGCGACGGAGCGAAGGTCAGGGTCGAGGGTTGAGCGCGGCCCGCGCGCGTGTCAGCTTGTGGGCCGCAGACGAAAGCCCATGGCCGACAAGAAGAAGAAACCCGAAGCCGCGCCCGCGAAGATCAAGAAGGCCCCGCGCAAGCTCGACGAGCTCGACAAGAAGACGCTCAAGCTGATCGAGGGCACGGCCACCTTCGTGCGCGGCAAGATCGACGCGAAGAGCCTGCCGGAACTGCGCTTCCCGACGCGCGCGTTGTCGAACGTCAAGTACGACAAGGCGGTCGGCTACTTCGAGCTGGGCCGCGGCCGCAAGGCGCGCGCCTTGTCGATGAACACCGTCAAGAGCTTCGCGCAGACCTTGCGCTTGATGGCGATCAGCAAGGAGATGGTCGAGAACGACGACTTCGCCACGAAGCGGGAGGCGTACTACGTCTCGAAGAA
>Ga0172373_10006099_pt1 | contig 16168 bp, 11 predicted proteins | sample Lak10m_2_FD_114546 | JGI IMG/M metagenome (GOLD analysis project Ga0172373, IMG submission 114546) | Freshwater microbial communities from Kabuno Bay, South-Kivu, Congo - kab_092012_10m | ecosystem: Environmental > Aquatic > Freshwater > Lake | place: Democratic Republic of the Congo...
CACCTCAGCCGAGGCGAGGGCCTTAATCGAAGAGTTTGTTGGACAAGGGGTAGCGCTTCACGATCCACAAGTAGCTGAGGTGATAGAGAGGCCACAGGATGTTGTAGCCCAGCACCTCCGCCAACACCGCCAGACGGTGGCTGCCCCACTTCAATTCCACCCACTCGTGCAGGGCCAGGCCGGGAATCATCCACGCGGGAAAGAGATCGGCAATCCAAATCTCGTCGGGCTCATCGTTGGGACCCGGAGCCTGGCCTGGCATGCCCGAACCGGGCACGCCATAGCAGTGAAAACGGTAGGGATTCCAGGCGAAGAGCTTGACGACCATGTTCCAATGTCGGCAGCCCAGGGGTGAAAAATCACCGGCAAGCCGGTCTTTGGCTTTGGCCTGGCGGTGGAATTTTCGGGCGCATTGCAGCGGGAGCGCGGTCTGGGTACATTGCCCACGCGCCTTGCTTCAGGCGCCACCTCAACCGCGTGTACCAGCAAAGCAGGCACATGGGCACGAACGACACGCCATTGAAGATTCTTGTGGTGGATGACGAGCACACCGTCCGGGAGGTGGTGGGGGAATTGCTCGTGGCGTCCGGCCATCAGGTGCGCACCGCCACAGACGGCCGGGAAGCCTTGCGCCTGATGGAAGCGGAGAATTTTCACCTGGTGCTCTCCGACATCCGCATGCCGCGCATGGACGGCCTGCAGCTGTTGGACGAGGTGATGGAGCGCCACCCGGGCACCCGCGTCATGCTCTTCACCGGTTACGGCAGCATTCCCGACGCCGTGGGCGCCATGCGCCGGGGCGCCTTGGGCTACATCACCAAGCCGGTGGACTTTCCCCGCCTGCTATCGGATATCCAGGCCCTGGCACAGGATCTGCACTTGAGTTCCCGCGGTGCCCAGCTCATGACGGAGATGTTGCGCCGCTTTCAGCTGGGCTTGCCCGCCAGCCGCAATCGGCGCATGAACAACCTGTTGCAGCTGACCATCAACCGCATCGCCGACAGCGACGCCAGTGTGTTGGTGACAGGCGAGTCTGGCACGGGGAAAGAGTTGATGGCCAGTCTGATCCATCGCTTCTCACCCCGACGGGACGGGCCCTTCGTGCGGGTCAGCGCGGCGGCCATTCCCCCCACCCTGCTGGAGAGCGAACTCTTCGGCCATGTGCGTGGCGCCTTCACCGGCGCGGACCGCGATCGCAAGGGACGCGTGGCGGAAGCCGAGGGCGGCACCCTCTTCCTGGACGAGATTGGCGAGCTGCGCCCGGATTTGCAGGCCAAGCTGCTGCGCGTGCTGCAGGAGCGGGAATTCGAGCCCTTGGGAAGCTCACGCACCTGCAAGGTGAATGTGCGCCTCATCAGCGCCACCAACCGGGATCTTCCCCGGGCCATCGCGTCGGGCGAGTTCCGACCGGACCTCTACTACCGCCTGAATGTGCTGGAGATCCACCTGCCTCCCCTGCGCGAGCGGCGGGAAGACCTGCCCGAGCTGGTGGAGTTCATCCTGGGCCGTCACTGCCAGCGCTTGAAGCGTGCGCTGCCGCGAGTGGAGGAGGAGGTGCTGGCGCATTTGGCCACGCTGGATTGGCCGGGCAACATCCGGGAGCTGGAGAACTTGCTGGAGCGCTGCCTGCTCCACTGTGGCGAAGCGCTGGATCTGGCCAGCCTGCCCATGGACTACCGACGGCCGCCCGCCGCGTCTTCCCTTCATCCCTGGGGTGCGGACTTGGCCAGTTTGACCCTGGACGAAGCCCGTGAGCGCTTTGAACAGGACCTGCTGGCCCGGGTGCTTGAGGAAGAGGACGGCAATGTGTCCGCCTGTTCCCGCCGCCTGGGCATTGCCCGCAAGAACTTGCAGGCAAAGCTGAAACGGCTTGGATTGGAGCCCGCGCACTTTCGGCGGCGGGCGGGCACGGTAGGGGTCAATTCGGCCCCCCTTCCTGCCGATATGGAACGGGACGCCGACTCGCACAACGCACAGAGCAAGCAATCAGGCCATTCGTGAAGTCCACACTTGTTTATCTGATCAGCAGCGATGCCCCCTGGGCCGGACACCTGGACGAAATGGTCCGGGACGAGCGCCTGGGCCGCGTGCAGCTCTTCCCGGTGGGGCGGGGCGCATTGGCCGCCTATCGTGCGGCCCTGCCTGATGTGGTCATCTTCGACCTGCGCGAGGAGCGCCGGGATGTGACGGTGGCCATGACCATGATCCGCGAGATTTTCCCGCGCATGGCCGCCGGCGGCGTGATGGTGATCGGCTCGGCCGATCCCGATGACCGCGTGGCCCTGCGGGAGGAGCGCGAGCAACTGGCGCTCATCCAGCTGGCGGAGTATCTGCCCCGCAACACGCCGGACAGCTTTTATGTGGAGCGCATCCACGCCCTGCAGCAACGCGCCGTGGAGTTTCGTCAGCAGGCCGAGCTTCCGGCGGGTTCCCAGGGCCTGAACTCCACGCTGGGCGCCATTCCCAGTGCGACGAAGGCGGGTGCGGCCTCCCCGGAGGCGCATGAGATTCCGGTGCCGGTGAGTGCCGCCCCAGTCAAGGGCAAGGCCGACCAGGCGGCGCCGCTGGAAATCAAGAGTCATGTGCGCGTGCTGCTCAGTCGGCCGGAGCAGCAGGTGGCCCTGCTGGAGGCCTTGCTGGATGTGGGCGCGCGACCCCTGCAATTGGGGGACAATGGCGCCCTGCAGAACAGCGACGACGATGTGGATTTTCTCATTGTGGACAGCGTGTGCGCCGAGCGCCACGCCGGCCTGCTGACCCAGATGCGCCGCTCCATTCCAGGCCTGCGCATCATCCAGGTGCCCGACGAGGGTGAGCGCGGCATGCGGCGCCTCTCCCGTGACATCAGTGCCCTGCTCGCCACATCCGTGCCGGCGGCTGGCCCCGCGGAGCTGGCGGAGCAGATCCGCGCCCGGGTGAGCGAAGACAGTCCCGTGCCCGTCCTGCTGCTGGTGGAGGACGAGCAGAACATCCGCGAGCTGACGGCCCACTACCTGCTCTTGCAGGGTTACGAGGTGCATCAGGCGGAGGATGGCATGGAAGCCATGGGCCTCTTCAAGGTGCGTCGGCCCGCCCTCATCCTCAGCGATGTCTACATGCCGCGCATGAACGGCTTCAAGCTCTTGCTGGAGGTGAAGAACCGCGTGCCGGAGCTGCCCATGCTCATGATGACGGGCTACAGTTCCGCCGCCGAGGTGCTCAATTCCTCCAAGTATCGCAACGTGTCCTTCCTGGCCAAGCCCTTCCGGCTGAGCGAGCTGGGAGAGCGCATCCGCACCATGCTGGGAGCCGCATCATGATGGAGACGCGCAAACTGGAGCACGAACGCCGCCAGCGCATTCTGGAGCGCATCGCCACCCTGGACACCCTGCCCTCACTGCCCCGGGTGGTGTCCGACATGCTGCGCCTTCTGGCTGACGCCAACTACAACATCGACGAACTGATGACTCTGGTGCAGCAGGATCCCGCCCTCACCGCGCGCCTGCTCAAACTGGCCAACAGCGCCATCTACGGGCGGCCGCGCCAGATCGACAGCCTGCATGAAGCCATGGTGCTGCTGGGCGCCAAGGAGATCCACCGCCTGGTCACCACCATCTCCGTCATGCGCAGTTTCGACGACGCTTTCACCCGGGGACGCATCCTGGACAAGGAGCAGTTCTGGGCCCACTCGGTGGGAACGGGTGAACTGGCGGTGCGCGTGGCGGCCCACTTCGGTTTGGATTTCCGTGGCGTGGACTTCACCGCCGGCCTTCTGCACGATGTGGGGAAAGTGGTGCTGGACCAGCACTTCCACGCGGAATTCCGGGACTGTCTGGATCTCTCCCACCGCCGGGGCCTGCCCCAGTTCGAGGCGGAGACCCGTCTACTGGGGCTGGATCACGCCGATGTGGGCGAGCGCCTTGCCGCGCGCTGGGGTCTTCCCGACAGCCTGAGCGCCGCCATCAGCCAGCACCACGCCTTTGACGCCAGCCATGCCAGCGCCAGGCTGGTGGCCTGTGTGCGTCTGGGCAACCACCTGGTGAAGGACGAGAACTTGAGCTGCCTGGGCGAGGACAGCTTGTGGGAGTTGGAACTGGATCCCGCCTGGCACTTGCTCTGCAGCCTTAAGCCCATGCTGGACGAAGAGGGCAAGCGCGAGCTGCTCGCGGCCATGCGCCGGGACTTCAAGGGTTCCCGGGACCGCGTGCGCGGCATGGTGAGCGAGATCACATCCTGATCCCCATTTCCGGTGAATCATGACGAAAAGGTCCGACGCCTGCGCGCCGGACCTTCTTTTTGGCTGCCACAGCCATGCCGTGCCTTGCTACCTTCGACCATGACGCTGGCCCTCGCCTCTCCCTACCTGCTTGCACCCATGGCTGGCATCAGCACCGCCAGCATGCGCGCCCTCTGCCTTGAGCTGGGAGCGGGGGCGGCCAGCACGGGTCTGGTGGACGCCCAGGGCCTTGCCCGCCAATCCCCAGGCAGCCTGCGGCGCGCCCATCGCGGCGAGGCGCCAGGCACCCAGATCCTGCAGCTCTTCGCCCCGGATGCGGAGACCCTGGCTCCGGCGCTGGACGAAGCCGTGGCCATGGGCTTCCAGGGCGTGGAGTTGAACCTCGGTTGCCCGGCGGGGCCCATTGTGGCGCGGGGTTGCGGCAGCGCCCTGCTGGGCCGTTGGGATGTGTTGCGTCCCATGCTGAAGGCCCTGGCCTCCTGCGGCCTGCCGTCGGGAGTGAAGTGCCGCAGTGGCCGTCGTCCCGGCGACAGGGAGTTCACGGTGCTCCACGGGCTGGCGGCGGAGGCGGGCCTGGAGTGGTTCTGCCTGCACCCACGCTCATTGGAGGGCGCCTACCACGAGCTGGTGGACTGGAGCCTGCTGGACGGCCTGCCCGCGGGCGGGCCACGGCTGTGGGGCGTGGGGGATCTGCACACGGCGGAGGAAGCCCGGTCGGCACTGGCGGAGCACCCGGCGCTGGAAGCCGTCATGATCGGCCGCGCCGCCATCACCGCGCCGTGGATTTTCACTCTGTGCTCGGGTGGCCAGGAACCCGTGCGCGAGGAGCGGGCCCACTTGATGGCGCGCTTGCTGCGCGGTCTGGCGGCGGACCTGGATCTCACGGAGGGCCGGCGCATCCTGCCGGGCTTGGCCGCACATCTGGGACTGCCGACGGGCGAGGATCTGCACATGCGCCTGGCCGACCGCCGCCGCCTGCCAGAGTGGGAGAGGTTGCTGCTGGAGCGCTGGAGCCAGGGCGCGCCGCCGGCTCTGGAGGAGAACCCCTTTCTGCGCTGACCATGGGCTCCCAGGCCCACGGTGGAGCCCATGCCAGGCGTTCAATTCGTCCCCCGACGGAGCCGATCATAGCGTGGCATGAAGACACGCCCCTGACAGGAGAATGGCCCATGTTCGATCGCCGACAATTGGAACAGATCCGTAGCGCCGACCCCGAGCTGGAGCGGCGTTTTCGCGTTCTGCTGGAGAACCGCACCGAGGAGCTGGACGGGGAGGGCGCCTTTTGTCCGCCCACCGATGTCATCCTGTCGGCGGGTGAGCTGGTGGTGGTGATGGAGCTGGCGGGAATCCGCCGGGAGGATGTGCGCCTCTCCACCGGCCTGGACGAACTTGTGGTGCAGGGCCGCCGCCGGGAGGCCGTTGAGGCCGAGAAGGACCGCTGGCTGGCCATGGAGATCGCCTCCGGCTCCTTCGAGCGGCGCATCGCCCTGCCCGCCGGTCTGCAGATGGACCAGGTGGCGGCCACCTACCGCGATGGTTACCTCATCATCCGCATTCCGCGCCAGGACGGCGCCGAAGTGACTTGGCACGGGGAGGACCGTTCATGATGACCGAAGTGCCCGAGGGCCAGGAATTGGTTCCCGCCTCCGCCTTCCCCGAAGTGCTGCACCTTCTGCCCGTCACCGATGTGGTGGTTTTTCCGGGTCTGGTGCTGCCCTATGTGGTCAGTGATCCCCGTCTCATCCGCGCCGTGCAGGACGCCTTGCGCGGCAGCCGCATGCTGGGCGTATTCCTCAAGCAGGAGAACGAGGAGAACGGTCGCCTTGCCCCCGTGGGCGCGGCCGCCCAGGTGCTGAAGATGTTCAGCGTGCCCGACGGCAGTCTGGGCTTGCTGTTGCAGGGTGTGGGGCGCCTGCGCTTCACGGAGGTGGCGGCGCGCTCGCCCCACCTGATGGTGCGCGTGGAGCGCCACAGCGATGACATGCGGACCACGGTGCGCACGGAGAGCTACCGCCAGGCCTTGTACAAATCCTTTGAGGACTTCTGCCAGCACAACAACTGGGTGGGCGACGAGCTGCGCCAGAGCTTGCGCGGCATCAACGATCTGGGGAAGCTGGCCGATCTCATTTGCGCCAACCTGAGTTTCAGCGTGGTGGACCGCCAGCGCGTGCTGGGGGAGCTGGGCGTGGTGGAGCGCGCCAAGGCCGTGCTCAAGCTGCTGCGTCGCGAAGTGGAGCTGGCGGAGTTGTCGCGCAAGATCCAGGACGATCTGGCCAGCGCCATGGACCGCAACCAGAAGGAGTACTACCTCCGCGAGCAGATCAAGGTCATCCGCCACGAGCTTGGGGAGGACGAGGACGCCCAGGCGGAGCTGGAGGAGTTGAAGAAGCGCTTCGGGGCCGAGGGCATGCCCGAGCCTGCGCGCGAGGCGGGCCTGCGCGAACTGCGTCGGCTGGGCCGCATGAGCCCGTCATCCGGCGAGTTCAGCGTGGCGCGCACCTATGTGGACTGGCTGGTGCAGTTCCCCTGGTCCCACCGGGACAAGGACCGCCACGATGTGGCCCGGGCGCGTCGCATTCTGGACCGCGACCACTACGGTCTGGAGGGTGTCAAGGAGCGCATCCTGGAGTTCATCGCCGTGCGCAAGCTGACGGGTGGTGGCCGCAAAAGCCCCATCCTCTGTTTCGCCGGCCCTCCCGGCGTGGGCAAGACCAGCCTGGGCAAGTCCATCGCCGAGTCCCTTGGGCGCCGCTTCGTGCGTCTGGCGTTGGGCGGCGTGCACGACGAGAGCGAGATCCGTGGCCACCGCCGCACCTATGTGGGCGCCATGCCCGGCCGCATCGTGCAGAAGCTGCGCGAGATCGGCTGCATGAACCCGGTCTTCATGCTGGACGAGATTGACAAGCTGGGCGCCGATGTGAAGGGCGACCCCGCCGCCGCCCTGCTGGAGGTGCTGGATCCCGCCCAGAACCACACTTTCGCCGACCACTACATGGAATTGCCCGTGGATCTTAGCCAGGTGATGTTCATCGCCACGGCAAACCAGCTGGAGCGCATTCCCGCCCCGCTGCGCGATCGCATGGAGGTGATCCAGCTGGCGGGCTACCTGCCCACCGAGAAGCTGGAGATCGCCCGCCAGTACCTGGTGCCGCGCCAGTTGGAGGCCTGCGGCCTGCAGCGGCGCAACTTGAGCTTCCAACCCGAGGGCCTGCGCACCATCATCGAGGAATACACGCGGGAGGCGGGTGTCCGCCAGTTGGAGCAGCGCATCGGCAGCGTGGCGCGCAAGGTGGCGCGCAAAGTGGCGGAAGGCGAGGACCTGCATGTGAAGGCCGGCCGCACGGCGGTGCGGGGCTTCCTTGGCAACCGGCGCATGACGCCGGAGACAGCCAATCGGCAACCAGAGGTGGGAGTGGCCACGGGCATGGCCTGGACGCCCTTCGGCGGCGCCCTCATGTTCATCGAGGCGGGCTCCATGGCGGGCTGCGGCCACTTGCGCCTGACAGGCAGCCTGGGCGAGGTGATGCGCGAGTCGGGCGAGATCGCCCTCAGTTACATCCGCAGTCACGCCGCTCAATTGGGCATCGACCCGGACTTCCACCGCACCACGGACCTGCACCTGCATTTCCCCGAAGGCTCCACGCCCAAGGACGGCCCCTCGGCGGGCATCGCCATCGCGGCCTGCCTGGTGTCGCTGCTCAGCAACCGCACCCTGCGCCACGATGTGGCCATGACCGGCGAACTGAGCCTGCGTGGCAAGGTGCTGCCCATCGGCGGCCTGCGTGAAAAGGTGATGGCCGCGCATCGGGCGGGCATCCGCATCATCCTTGCACCGGCGGACAACCTGAAGGATGTGGAGGAGATTCCGGCGGAGATCCGCGCCGACCTTCAGATCGTGGGGGTTTCCCGCCTGGAGGAGGTGCTGGAGCGCGTTCTCAACTGAGGGCGCGCTGGATGAGCGTGGCCATGGTGGAGATGGAGAAGGGTTTGCCCACGAAGCCCTTCACCCCCACCAGGTCCATCAATTCCTCCTGCTGATCCTGGGTGAAACCGCTGCAGAACACCACGCGCAGGTCCGGACGCAAGCCGGCGATCTCGTGGCGCAGCTCAATGCCGCTCATGCCCGGCATGAGCACATCGAGCAGGAAGAGGTCGGGTTCGCCCGGCGCCTTGCGCAGGGCCTCCAGCAGTTGGGGGCCGCCCGCGAACACTTTCACGCGATAGCGCAGGCTCTCCAGGATGCGGCGCAGCATCTCGCGCAGCACATCGTCGTCGTCGGCCACCCAGATCATCGCGCTGTCTTCAATGGCCGCTGCGCCAGCGGCGCGCTCCTCGCCCAGCACAGGGAAAAGCAGGCGCACACGCGTGCCGTAACCCACCCGGCTCTGGATCTCCGCGCGGCCGCCGTGGCGCTGCATGATGGTGTAGACCATCGCCAGGCCCAGGCCGCTGCCCTGGCCCTTTTCCTTCGTGGTGAAAAAGGGGTCGAAGACCTTGGCCAACATCTCGTCGGGAATGCCCACGCCCGAGTCCTGGATCTCCACCTCCAGCCAGTCCTCCACGGGTGGCTGCCCCTCCCCCGGAGCGTGCCCCTCGCCTCGGCGCAGGCGGCTACGCACGGCGATGGTGCCATCGTGCTCGATGGCGTCGGCGGCGTTGATGAGCAGGTTGAGGATGGCCTGCTCCACCTGCATGGCGTCGCCGCGAAGGGGAGGCAGATCGGCGGAGAGATCCTCGTCAAGCCGAATGCCCTGTCTCAGGCCACGCCGGAAGAGATCCAGGCTGTGCACGGCGGCGGTGTTCACATTCACCGCGCCCATGGCCTCTTCGCTCTGGCGGGCGAAGCCCAGCAGCTGACGGGTGAGTTGCGCGGCCTGGGACACGCTGCGCTCGATGGTCTCCAGCGGATCACGCAGTTCCGCCCGGTCGCCGGCCAGCCGCCGCAGGTGCCCGGCATTGCCCAGGATGCCGGAAAGGATGTTGTTGAAATCGTGGGCCAGGCCACCCGCCAGGCTTCCCACCGAGTCCATCTTCTGGCGCTGGATGAGCTGGTTGCGCAGCACTCGGCGCTCGCTCACATCCTCGAAGAGGAAGACCACATCCGTCAGCGCGCCGGTGTGGTTGCTCACCGGCACGGTGGCCGCCGAAATGTGCTTCAGGCCGCTGTCCCCCGCGCAATCGGCGGGCAGGGCCAGCTCTTCCGCACGGCCCACTTCCCGCCGCAGGGCCCGCTGCCACAAGCGCTCGATCTCCGGCAGGCGCTGACGCAGCTGCTGGAAGGCGGCATCCGCTGCCTCCTCGCCCTGGGACATGCCAAGCAGGCGGCTGAAGGCGGCGTTGTGTTGACGCACCACGCCGCCTGGATCGACGATCACCAGACCCAGGGGCAACTGGGCCAGCAGGTTGTCCAGGAAGCCCAGGCGCGCCTGGCTCTCGAGTTCCAGGCGGTGGCGCTCCGTGTCGTCCCGCAGGCTTCCCTCGATCTCCGTCTGTCCCTCCACCCGTCGCGCCGAGACGAGCAATTCCACCAGGCGACCGTCGCCGCGCATGGTGGTTGCCGGCTCGTCGGTGACGGCGTCCTCTTCCGCCAGCCGCGTCATGAAGGCCTGGTGCGCCCGCTCGCTTCCCCAGATGCGTCGGGGTTCCACATCCAGTGCGGAGGGAAGTCCCAGAACGCGGCACACATAGGGGTTCACGCCCACCACGCTGCCATCGGGGTTGAGCCTGAAGAGGCCGATGTCGGCGTTTTCCACCAGGCTGCGGAACTGGCGCTCGGACTCGGCGATGATGCGGATCAAATCGCTCTGCGCCAGCAGCACGGCCGCCTGCCCGGCCAGAATGCTGATGATCTCCAGGTCGCTGACGGCGAAGGGCCGATCGATGGGACGGGAGAGCGTCACCGCACCCATCACCCGCTCGCCGGCCACGAGGGGAACGCTCATCAGCACTTCGCTGATCTCGTCGGGCGTGCCCGGCACTTGCACCACCAGTGGGCTGGACGCGGGATTGTTGACAATGGTGGCCTGGCCGGTGAGGGCCACATGGCCGGTGAGCCCGGTGCCCATGGGGATTTCGAAACTCATGGTGAGTTCGCCCCAGTCCGGCGCGTCGGTGAAGAGGGGGATGAGGCGGTCGCCCTCCGGGGCGATGCCGTAGATGGTGGTGTCCTGGCTGTCCACCAAGTGGTGGCAGGCACGGGTGATCTCGCGCAACAGCTCGCCGGAATCGGTGGCGCTGGCCATTTTGCGCGAGATGTCCAGGATGGTCTGCAGGCGGGTGGAGAGCTGCTCCGCGTCCAGTCGGCCGGGATCGTTGAGGATGACGAGGAGATCCTCCCCGTCGCCGTGGCACTCGCAATCCAGCAGGCGGCCGCCGTCCGGGGCGTCCAGCAGCACCATGCCCTTGAAGTCCCGTCCTGGAAGGGGGCTCAACAGGCTGTCGAGCTCGCGGCCACCCAGGATCTGTGCATCCAGCCCGCAGAGCTCCACCAGGGCTCTGTTGACGGAATGGATGTGTCCCGCGCGCAGCAGGATGCAGCCCTTGGGACTGCTCTCCATCAATTTGATCAGCAGCGTCTGGCTCATCGCACCCCCCCGGGAATGATGATCTTCGCCCACACCTACCCGATGGGAGTGCCCGGCGGCACGGGGCCGGGATCCACCAGCGCCAGGCCCTGGGGGCCCTTGGCCGCGAGCAGCATGCCCTGGCTGAGGATGCCACGGATCTTGGCGGGTTGCAGGTTGGCCACCACGCAGATCATGCGGCCGGAAAGCTCCTCCGGGGCGTGGTCCGCAGCGATGCCCGCCACGATGGTGCGCGCCTGGGCTTCGCCGCAATCCACGCTCAGGCAGAGCACGCGGTCCGCGCCCTTGACGCGCTCCGCCGTGAGGATGCGCGCCGCCACAAGACGCACTTTGCCGAAATCGTCAAAGGTGATGAGACCCTCCGGCGTCTCCCCTTCCTTGCCCGCCGGAGCCGGGGTGGAGGGCGACGGTGCGGCGGGGATGGGCTGCAGGGAAGCCAGGAAGGCCTCCTCATCGATGCGCGGCACCAGGGGATCGCCATGGACGATGGCGCCCACGCCCTCCTCCTGCCAGCACAGACCCGCCAGCACGGGCGCCTGGGCGCCAAGCCGCTCCAGCATGCGCGTGCTGAGGGTGGGCATCACGGGGTAGAGCAGACTGGCGCACAGGCGCAGCAGTTCCGCCATGTCCGCCAACACAAGGCCGGCCGTAGGTGCATCGCTCTTCACCAGTTTCCACGGGGCGCATTGCTCCATCCACTGGTTTCCCAGTTTTAGCAGGCCGAAAACCTGCTCAAGCAGACCGTAGAGGTCCATGCGTTCCAGCCGCTGTTCCATGTCGGACAGCACCTGCTCCGCCGCGCGGCGCAGGGCGCCCTCGCCCGTGTGGCCCTCCGCCCGGGGCAGGCGCCCGTTGTAGTGGCGGGCCGCCAGATTCGTCACTCGGCTGAGCAGGTTGCCCAGGTCGTTGGCCAGGTCCGTGTTCACGCGCTTCACCAGCAGCTCGGCGCTGAAGGAGCTGTCGTTCCACGGCACCATCTCGCGGATGAGGAAGAAGCGGAAGGCGTCCACGCCCACGCGGTCGATGAGATCCAGGGGCTGCACCACATTGCCCAGGCTCTTGGACATCTTCTGATCGCCGGCCAGCCACCAGCCGTGGATGAGGAAGCTGCGCGGCGGCTCGATGTCCAGCGCCTTGAGCAGCGTGGGCCAGTACACGCAGTGCGTGGTGAGGATGTCCTTGCCAATGAGGTGCGCGTCCGCCGGCCACAGGCGGTTGAAGCGCTCCGGGTCCTGGCCAAGGCCCGCGCCGCTGACATAGTTGAGCAGGGCGTCCACCCACACATAACACACATAGTCGCGATCGAAGGGCAGCTCGATGCCCCAGCTCATGCGCTCCTTGTTGCGGCTGATGCACAGATCGCGCAGGGGCTGGCGCAGGAATCCCAGCACCTCGTTGCGTCGGATGTGGGGCAGGATGAAATCCGGATTGGCCTCGATGTGCGCCACCAGCCAGTCCTGGAAGGCGCTCATGCGGAAGTACCAGTTGCGCTCGCGCAGCAGCTCCACCGGGCGGTGGCACTCCGGGCAGGCGCCCTCCACCAGGTCCTTCTCCGTGTAAAAGCGCTCGCAGGGCACGCAGTACTGGCCCTCGTAGTCGGCGGCGTACAAGTGGCCGTCATCGTGCAGGCGCTGCAGCATCTGCTGCACCAGGGCCACATGCTCGGGGTCGGTGGTGCGGATGTAGTGGCTGTAGTCGATGTTCAGGCGCGTCCACAGGTCGCGGAAGCGCACGCTCATGCGATCGCACAGGGTCTTGGGGTCCACGCCCTCGCGCAGGGCGGCCTCCAGCACCTTTTGGCCGTGCTCGTCGTCTCCGGTGAGGAAGTAGGCATCCCGCCCGAAGAGACGGTGGAAGCGTGTGAACACATCCGCCAGCACGGTGGTGTAGGCGTGGCCCAAGTGCAGGTCCGAGTTCACATAGTAGATGGGCGTGGTGATGTAGTACGGCTTCACCCTGACTTCCTTTTCCTTCGCGATCACTCCCGCCATCGGGCCGGCTCCGATCCCTTGTCCGACCCGGCCACCGGTGGTGCCCGGCTCAGGCCCCCGCAGATCCCTGGGGCGCTCCGCCTTCACCCGGCCGACGGTTGCGACGGCCCCCTCGCCGGCCGCGGCGGCGGCGCTGGGCATCCCCGCGCTGGGCTTCGCCGCCCTCTTCACCCCCCTCGGGCTCGGCACCGTCGTCCTCCGCCTCCTCGTCGTCGTCCTCCAGGGGAGGCAGATTGGCGGGAGGCAGGGCGGCGGCCACCAGCACGCCGGGATCGGCGGGCGGGGGAGCATCCTCGGGCCCGAGTCCCTCGCGGCCGCACGCGCCTTCGCAGTGGTTTTCGGCGGCGTCGAAGTCCATCAGACGCTCCAGGTCGGCCCGCGTGACGGATTCCAGCTCTCCCGTGGCATAGCGGATGAGCACATCCTCGTTGAAGATGTCGATCTTCTCAATGAAGACGGCCCCGCGCAAGGTCTCCACCGCCCGCTCCAGGGGCGGATAGCGTTTCAGCTCGCTGCGGTAGAAATCCAGCTCGTAGCGCAGGCAGCACTTCAAGCGCCCGCAGTTGCCACTGAGCTTCACCGGATTGAGGGGCAGGTTCTGTTCCTTGGCCATGGAAGTGGTCACCGGGTCGAAGCGCGAGAGCCAGCCGCTACAGCACTGGCGCTGGCCGCAGGGGCCGAAACCACCGAATTTCCGCGCCTCGTCGCGGGCGCCGATCTGGCGCAGTTCGATGCGCGTGCGCAGTTCGCCGGCCAGGTCCCGCACCAGATTGCGGAAATCCACGCGTCCCTCCGCCGTGAAGAAGAAGGTGACCTTCTTGCCGTCCAGCTGGAACTCCACATTGACCACTTTCATGGCCAGACGGTGATCGAGCACCAGGCGGCGGCACACCTCTTCGGCGCGGTTCTCCTTTTGCAGGTTGCGGCGGCGCCGCTGGAAGTCGTGGGGGCCGGCCTTGCGCACAATGGTGCGCACCTCGTGGCGCTCGTCCTCCTGTGAGATGCGGTCCACCTCGCTGATCTGCACCACGCGGCCCAAATCCTCGCCCTTCTCGGCGTTGACGATCACATGGTCCCCCAGTTTGACGGGGAAGCCCATGGGATTGGTGAAGGCTGCGCGGCGGTTGCCCTTGAACTGGATCTCGAAAAAATTCATGCGGGCTGCTTTCGTGCTGTGGGCTCCGCCGCCCTGCGCATGGCATGCGCCAGGGTGGTCAGAAGCAGGAAGGTGTTGACATTGCGGTCCACCCGGCGGGCGGCAAGGGAGAGACCCTCCAGCACCAGGTCCAGGCGGGGGTAGAGCCAGCGGGTGCTGAAAGCCTCCAGATTGGCCAGCTGACGGTGGTTGACCACGCGTGGCGCGGCCTCCCCACCCAGCAGGCGCACCAGTTCGGCATCCATGAGCCAGGTCTGCAGATCCTCAAGGAAGCGCTTGAGGCGCTCCCGGTCCCGGGATTCCTCCATGGCAGTGATGCGTCCGTAGAGCCCGTCGCCCTCCCGGGCCAGCACATCGCGGATGAAACCCTCCGGCCGCCAGATGGGATCGGACTCCTGGCCGCTCAGCTCCTCGGACAGCTCCCATGCGCGCCCTGGATTTCCGCCTGCCAATTGGGCCAGCTCCCGGGCGCCCAGATCGCAGCGCGTGTGAAGGCCCTGGGATTCGATCCACGCGGCCAGCGTGTCACACTGCAAAGGGCGCAGCTTCATGCTCTGGCAGCGGCTGAGGATGGTGGGGAGCAGCAGCTCAGGCTGGTGCGAGCACAGGAGCAGCACCAGGCCGTCCGGCGGCTCCTCCAGCAGTTTGAGCAGGGCATTCTGGGCCTGCACGCCCATGCGGTCGGCATCCAGCAGGATGGCCACGCGGCGACCACCTTCGAAACTGCGCATCAGGGCCCACTTCTTCAGTGCCCGCACCTGGGCCACCTGGATCTGGCGCGCCTTGTCAATCCGCGGTGGCAGCAGAGGCTGGGCCATCCACTCATCCAGGGCTTCGCGCACCTGCTTGGCGAAATCACTCACTGCCTGATCGGAGGCCTCCGCGCTCTCGCCGCCGCCCAGATTGGGCAGCGGCAGCATCAGCTCCAGGTCGGGGTGGTCCAGCCTCAGGGTTTTGGCGCAGGAAGGGCACTGCCCACAGGCGTCCTCGCCACCCTGGACACACAACAAGGCCCGCGCAAGCGCCCAGGCGGCCAGCTCCATGCCCTGGCCCCTCTCCCCGTGGAAGAGCAGGGCGTGGGCGAGCTGCCCGCGGCGCAGTGCGCGCCGCAGGATGCGCACCAGAACATCCTGACCGGCCAGTTGTTGGAACGAGGACATGCCTTCCCTTCCGTGAAAGGTTCGAAGGTAAGGAACGGAAGCCGCCGGGAGGCCGAACGGTGAATGAGGAAGCGTGCTTCGGAAGGCGCGGGGCGACGGGTGGATCAGGGCCGCAGCCACTGGCGGGGATCCCGGGCCTGACGGTCCTGCCACAACTCGAAGTGCACGGCGCCCTCGCCTGCCTGGTCGAAGCGTCCGGCCCGGCCCAGCGCCTGGCCTCCCTGCACGGCCTGCCCCTCACGCACATCCACATCTTCCAACTTGGCGTAAACGGTCCAGCAATCGTCCCCGTGGGAGAGCAGCACGGTGTTGCCAAATCCCGCCACCCAGGTGACCTTCTCCACCCGGCCATCGTGCACGGCCTTCACCGCGCTGCCTGGGGCGCAGGCGTAGTCCACGCCTGGGTTGTCCAGCGTGGTGCCCAGCGCCGCATCCTGCCGCGTGCCAAAGGGACGGCTCACCCGCCCGCCCACCGGGGAGGGAAGCCTTCCCCGCATGGCCTGCAGGCCGCCCTCGGGGCGCGACGCCCGGCCTTGCTCCGCCACTTGTGGGGCAGAGGGTTTCGTCCTGGGCGGGGGTGGAGCCGCGGAGGGGGCCGCGGGTGACTCGCTCTCGCCCAGGCGTCCGGCCACGGCCTGCTGGCGGCGGCCCTCCTCCACCCGGCGGCTGTCGTGCTCCGTCCACCGGTGTTGCAGATCCGCCACCTGGCGCGCCACCTCATTCCCGGCCCGACGCAGGCGCTCCGCCTGTTCCGCCGCCAGGGCCTTGTCCTTGCGCACCTGGCCGAGCAGGCGCCCCTGCTCGGCTTCCTCCACTTGCAGGCGCCCCAATTCCCGCCCCGCTTCCTGGCGCGCCTGTCCGGCCCGCACTTTGTCCCGTGCCTTTTGGACCAGCAGTTCCCGGTGGAGCTGGCTTTCCCGGGCCGTGCCTTCCTCCAATCCCTGCAGGAGCTGTTGCACGCCAGCCAGGCGGGCCAGGCTGTGGCGCAAGCCCTCCGCCAGCCAGGGCAGCAGGCGCAGGCTGCGACTCTCGCGCTCCCGCCCCGCCGTGGAGAGCCACAA
>Ga0172373_10006104_pt1 | contig 16154 bp, 10 predicted proteins | sample Lak10m_2_FD_114546 | JGI IMG/M metagenome (GOLD analysis project Ga0172373, IMG submission 114546) | Freshwater microbial communities from Kabuno Bay, South-Kivu, Congo - kab_092012_10m | ecosystem: Environmental > Aquatic > Freshwater > Lake | place: Democratic Republic of the Congo...
CCCACCCTCGGCATGTGGGACAACCAGGGGCCGACGCCTGTGCAGGGAGATTGGCCGATTTATCCGAGTACCGTGTATGCCATCGAAGGCAACATCAAGCAGCAGGTCCCCGAGTGGGGTGGCCAGTGGCTGCAGATGAAGCTGGAGCAGAGCGCGCTATTTGATGGCGAGCGCGTGCTGTATCTGGCGGGCCGGCAAACCGAGTGGCATTTGGTGCGTTGACGACCCACGGAGCGCGCTTCACCATGCCACCACCCTCCGATGCCGACTACATGCAGCGCGCGCTTGCGCTCGCGCGGCGTGCGGCAGCGCAAGGCGAGGTGCCGGTCGGCGCCGTGATCGTGCGCGGTGGGGAAGTCTTGGGTGAGGGCGCGAACTGCCCGATTGCGCATCACGACCCGAGCGCCCACGCCGAAATCGAGGCGTTGCGCGCGGCAGGCCGCGCCGTCGGTGACTATCGACTGGCGGGCGCCACGCTGTATGTCACGCTCGAGCCGTGCATCATGTGCGCTTCGGCCATCGTGCATGCGAGGCTCGATCGAGTGGTGTTCGGCGCTTGGGACCCGAAGGCAGGCGCGGCCGGCAGCATCGCCGATGTGTTCACGATTCCGCAGCTGAACCACCGCGTGGATGTTTTCGGCGGGGTGCTCGCTGAGGAATGCGCTACCCTGCTCACGGAGTTTTTCCGCGCTCGCCGACCCTGACTTCTCGACCCTGACTTCTCGACTATGAAACGTCCCGACCAACTGACCACAGGGTCTATCCCGAAGACCTTGATGATGTTTGCGTTGCCGATTTTGCTCGGCAACGTGTTGCAGTCGATCAACGGCTCGATCAACGCGGTGTGGATCGGCAAGTTCCTGGGTGCTGCAGCGCTCACCGGCGCGAACAACTCCAATATCGTGATGTTTCTGCTGCTCGGGGCGGTGTTCGGCATCACCATGGCCTCGACCATCCTGATCGCCCAGGCGGTGGGTGCACAGCAGCCCGATGAGGCCAAGCGCATCACCGGGACGAGTGCGACGTTTTTCTTTGTCCTCTCGCTGGCCTTCTCGCTGGGCGGATTCTTTGCGAGCCCCTACATTCTTCACTGGATGGGTACGCCGGCCGATGCGGTGGTCTACGGCACGGCGTATCTGCGAGTGATGTTCGTGGCCCTTCCAGCCTCGTACGCGTTCTTTTTCATCAACGCGGCATTGCGCGGTGCCGGGGACTCGAAGACGCCGTTCCAGTTTCTGGTGTTGTCGGTCGTGCTCGATGTGGCCTTGAACCCGTTGTTCATATTTGGACTGGGTCCGATTCCGGCGCTCGGTATTGCGGGTTCGGCGCTGGCCACGCTGGTGTCGCAGTCCGTCGCGCTCGCGGCGATCCTGCGTCACGTCTATAAAATCAAACACCCGCTCGCGATCCACGTGGGCGAGGGGGCGATGCTGAAAATCGACTGGTCGATCATTGGCAGCATCGTTACCAAGGGCATCCCGATGGGTCTGCAGATGATCGTGCTCTCATCGAGCATGGTGCTCTTTCTGCGTGTCGTGAATCGCTTTGGTTCGGATACCGCGGCGGCCTTTGCCGCCGACATGCAATTGTGGAACTACGTGCAGATGCCGGCCTTGGCCTTGGGCGCGGCCGTCTCGGCGATGGCGGCGCAGAACATCGGCGCGGGTCACTGGCAGCGGGTCTCGCAGATCGCCAAGTACGCGGTGGTGTTCAATCTGCTGCTGACCGGCATCCCGGTGATCCTGCTGTATCTGTCCGAGACGTACTCGATCGGTATTTTCCTACCGGCGGGCAGCCCGGCGCTCGATATCGCCATCCACGTCAATCACATCATTCTTTGGTCGTTCCCGCTGTTCGGCATCTCGATGGTGCTTTCGGGTGTGGTGCGCGCGGCCGGGGCCGTCATGGTGCCGCTGGTGATTCTGGTGATCGCGTTGCTCATCGTGCGCGCACCGCTCGCCGAATACAGCGTCACACATTGGGGTGCCGATGGCGTGTGGTGGAGCTTCTCGATCTCCGCCATCATCGCCGCGACTCTCTCAGTGCTCTATTACCTTCAAGGCTCCTGGCGCACGGCCAAGATGCGCTCGCCTGCGGCCGCCTGAGCCTCCGCAGCTTCGATCAGCTTCAGGTACTGCTGCACCCGATCGACCATCAGCTGGGTCTCCCAGCCACGCGCGTAGCCGTTTTTCATCTGCAGATACCAGAACTCTTCTTCGAGCAGCGTGAGCCGCTCCCGCACATCGACCCAGAGATCCGGATTACCGCCCTGCCGCGCGGTCAATACGCGCGCATCCTCGAGATGCCCGATCCCCATGTTGTAGGCCGCAATCGCCATCCAAGTTCGATCCGGCTCGTCGATACGCCCTGGAACACGCCCGCGAAGTTCGGCGAGGTAGCGGGCGCCAGCGCGGATGCTCTCGCGCGCATCGAACGGATCGCTGAGGCCCAGCGACCGTGCGGTGCGCGGCATGATCATCATCAGGCCCTGCGCGCCATGCGGCGAACGAGCGTCGGCTTTCCACATCGACTCTTGGTAGCCCACCGCGGCAATCAGCGTCCACGCGAGCCCGCTCTCGATGGCCGCCTCTTCGAAGTAGGGGCGCAATTCCGGCAAGCGCAATTCGAGATCAAGAGCGAGTTGGTCCGCGTTGGCGGTGGGCAATCGAGGCGGCGCGCTCAGCGCTTCAATCGAGAGCGTCGGGATCCGCGTGGCCTCACGCTCATCCGCCAGGAAGCGGTTGACCGCCTCGAGTAGATCGCGGCCATCCTTGCGCACCATCCAGTACAGCGGGCGCTGCTGCGGCAGCGGGAAGGCGACATCGACATTCGGGTGAATGACTCGTTCGGCGGCGAACTCGCGGCCGTCCATCAGCGTGACATCGGCACGACCTGAGGCGACGAGCTCCAGTGGGTCGAGCCCGAGGCTGCGCGGCAGCACGGTCCACTTGTACCCCGCGAACTCTTTGCGCGTGCGTGATTCGAGGTAGTTCGACTCGGCGCTGTCCTCGAGGATCACCATCTTCAACTTGGCAATGTCGGCGGGTGTCTTCGGGCGCGGTTTGCTGCGGTTGTAGACCCAGAAGAGCGGTGAGTCCGAGTAAGACTTGGAGGGCTGGGCGATGCTCCGCCAGGGGCTGCTCCAGCTCAACTGGGCGGCGGCGAGGTCGGCGCGATCTTCCTTGAGCGCAGCGCGCAGGCCCGCCCGGTCAGGGGCTGTGACGATGACGAGCTTGACGCCGAGCGAGGTCGCAAAGCGCTCGGCAAGCTCGTACTCCAGACCTTCAGGCCCCTCGGCGCCAATGAAGTAGGTGGTTGGCGAGTTCAGCGTCGCCACCCGCAGCTCGCCGCGGGCCTGGATCTCCTCCAGCCGGTCAGAGCGCAGCAGATCGCAGCCCGTAAGGAGCAGGCAGAGCGCTAACAGCGCCCCGATGAGGGGACGAACTGTCCCGGTCCGGTTCATGTGGGGTAGAATACCCGGCTCCGGAGAGGTACCGAAGTGGTCATAACGGCGCCGACTCGAAATCGGATGGTCGGTTAATCCCGGCACGTGAGTTCGAATCTCACCCTCTCCGCCACTTTTCACCCCCAGCGACCGACACCATGCCCGCGAGCCACATCTACAAGGTCATGTTCGTCAACCAGGGCAAGACCTACGAGGTCTATGCCCGCAAGGTCAGTCACGGCAACCTGTTCGGCTTCATCGAGATCGAAGAGTTGGTGTTCGGTGAGCGCTCGACCGTGGTGCTCGATCCCACCGAGGAGCGCATTAAGGCGGAGTTCGAGGGCGTCAAGCGCAGTTACCTGCCGATGCACTCGGTGCTGCGCATCGACGAAGTCAAAAAGCAGGGCGTGAGCAAGATCAGCACCTACGAAGGCGCGAACGTCGCGCAGTTCCCGATGCCGATGATGACCCCGCCCGTGGGCGACGGCTCGAAGAAGTAGGTCACGCGCGCCCATGATCGTTCGCGGCACTCCCGCGCTGTCCGGTTTCCGCATCGCCAAGCTCCTGCAGCGTCTGCAGTCGGTGGCGCCTGCGGTGTGCGCGCTCGAGACGCAGTGGGTGCATTTCATCGATGGGGGCGACTCGCTCGATGAGTCCTCGCGCACGACGCTGCTCGCCTTGCTGAGCTACGGCGTCACGACCGAGCCGAGTGCCCCCTCACCGACGAGCCGCATCGACGAGACGGTGTCGCTGTGGGTCGTGCCGCGCCCCGGGACGATTTCACCGTGGGCCAGCAAGGCTACGGACATCGCCAAGGTCTGTGGACTTACGGCGGTGCGCCGCATCGAACGCGGCGTCGAATACCGCATCCACGCAAGCGCACCACTCGATGCGCTGCAACGTGCGGCGCTCGCACCGCTGCTGATCGATCGGATGACCGAGGCGGTGCTCGAGGATCTCGCGCAGGGCCAGCAACTGTTTGCCAGCGAGCCGCCACGACCGCTACGGCGCATTTCTTTGGCCAGTGGCCGCGAGGCACTCGTGGCTGCCAATGCAGAGCTGGGTCTTGCGCTCTCAGACGACGAGATCGACTATCTGCTGCAGGCGTTTCGCACCCTCGGCCGTGACCCGAGCGATGTCGAGCTGATGATGTTCGCGCAGGCGAACTCCGAGCATTGTCGCCACAAGATCTTCAATGCCGACTGGGTAATTGACGGCACGCCGCAGGCCAAATCGTTGTTCGCCATGATTCGCAACACGCACGCCCGGGCCTCGCAGGGCGTGCTCAGTGCCTATCGCGACAACGCCGCCGTGATCGAGGGCAGCATCATCGGCCGGCGTTGGTTCGTCGATCCGCAGAGCGGCATCTATCGTTCGCAGGGCGAGCCCATCGACATCCTGCTGAAGGTCGAGACGCACAACCATCCCACCGCCATTTCGCCATTCCCGGGAGCGGCGACGGGCTCAGGCGGCGAGATTCGCGACGAAGGGGCCACCGGCATTGGTGCCAAACCCAAAGCCGGGCTCGTCGGCTTCTCGGTGTCGCATTTGCGTATCCCGGGATTTTTGCAACCGTGGGAACTCACCCCGGGGCGCGAGCCGGTGGGTAAGCCGGAGCGCATCGCCTCGGCACTCGACATCATGCTCGAAGGACCGATCGGCGCCGCGGCCTTCAACAACGAATTCGGTCGGCCGTGTATCAACGGCTATTTCCGCACCCTCGAGACGCGTCTCGACAGCGATCAGCCTGGCCGGCATCGCGGATATCACAAGCCCATCATGATTGCGGGCGGCCTCGGCAACATCCGCCGGCCGCACGTCGAGAAACGCGAGTGCACCGTCGGTGCACGAGTCGTGGTGCTGGGTGGGCCTTCGATGCTGATCGGTCTAGGGGGAGGGGCCGCCTCGTCGGTGGGCGCGGGTACTTCTGCCGCCGATCTTGATTTTGCCTCCGTGCAACGCGGCAACCCCGAGATGCAGCGCCGCGCGCAGGAAGTCATCGATCGCTGCTGGGAGCTGGGTGATGCGAACCCGATCCAGCTCATTCACGATGTGGGCGCGGGCGGTTTGTCGAACGCCGTGCCCGAGGCCGTGGCGCACAGCGCCCGCGGCGCCATCATTGATCTGCGCGCGATCCCGAGTGATGAGCCGGGCATGTCGCCGATGGAGCTCTGGTGCAACGAGTCGCAGGAACGCTATGTACTCGTGGTGGCCGCTCAAGCCATCGAGGCGTTTGCCGCGCTCTGCGCCCGCGAGCGCTGCCCGTTTGCCGTGATCGGTACCCTGACTGATGACGGTCGACTGCAAGTCCGCGATTCGTTGTTGGACGAGACTCCAGTCGATATGCCGATCGAGGTGCTGCTCGGCAAGCCGCCAAAGATGCTGCGCAATGTCACCTCGGCCGAGAGCCGCAGCAAGCCCTTTGGCGTGGCGACGCTGGATGCGCGCGAAGTGCTGCGCCGCGTGCTGCATTTCCCGGCGGTGGCGGATAAGACCTTCCTCGTCACCATCGGTGATCGCACGGTCGGTGGCCTGATCAGTCGCGATCAGATGGTCGGTCGCTGGCAGGTGCCGGTGGCTGATTGCGGCGTGACGACGGCCGATTATTTTGGCTATGCGGGCGAGGCGATGGCGATGGGCGAGCGTACGCCTGTGGCGCTGCTCGACAGCGCCGCGGCAGCGCGGCTCGCCGTGGGCGAAGCGATCACCAACATTCTTGCGGCGGACGTGCGTCAACTGGCCGATGTGCGATTGTCGGCGAACTGGATGGCCGCCTGTGGCGAGCCTGGAGAAGATGCTGCGCTCTACGCCGCCGTGCGCGCCGTCGGTGAGGAACTCTGCCCGGCGCTCGGGATCGCGATTCCGGTCGGCAAGGACTCTCTGTCCATGCGCACGGCCTGGAGCGATCGGGGTGTGCCGAAATCCGTCGTTGCGCCGGTATCGCTGATCGTCTCGGCGTTTGCGCCGGTGTCCGATGTGCGTCGCTGCTGGACACCGGAGCTGCGCACGGACTGTGGCCACACGGCACTCATCTACGTGGATCTTGGTGAGGGTCGCAATCGACTCGGCGGCTCGGTGCTCACGCAGGTCTATGGCGCGCTCGGCACGGAGCCTGCGGACCTCGTCGATCCTGCGCTGCTGCGGGGTCTTGCGACGGCACTGGTGCAGTTGCGGGCCCAAGGCAAGGTGCTGGCGTATCACGACCGCTCGGATGGCGGACTCGCCGTCACGCTCATCGAAATGGCCTTCGCCGGTCATTGCGGTATCGACGTGAACATCGGCCTGCGCAACGAAAACGAGCGCAAGAACAAGGCTGCGGCGATCGCTGCGCTCTTTTCCGAAGAGCTGGGCGTCGTGTTGCAGGTGCCACTCGATCAGACGGCCGAGGTGATCGGTACGCTGATGACCCATGGCGTGGGGCATTGCAGCGCGGTCATTGGTAGCGTCGAGCCTGACTCCGATCGCATCCGCATCAGTGCGGGCAAGGTGCTGATCGATGAGTCATGGGAGGCGCTCAAGCGCGAGTGGTCGGCGACCTCCTGGCGCATGCGCGCGCTACGCGATGATCCCGATTGCGCGCGCGAGGAGTACGAAACAGCCTGCGAGCGACTCTCACCACCGCTGCAGAACACGCTCGCCTTCGACCCTGAAGAAGACGTCGCCGCGCCCTACATCGCGCGAGGTGCGCGGCCGCGACTTGCGGTATTGCGCGAGCAGGGCGTGAACAGCCAATCCGAGATGGCGGCGGTGTTCGATCTCGCCGGCTTCGAAACGCACGATGTGCACATGACCGACCTCATCGAAGGTCGGCACACGCTCGATACGTTTGTGGGTCTCGTGGCCTGCGGCGGGTTCTCGTACGGCGATGTGCTTGGCGCGGGCGAGGGCTGGGCCAAGTCGATCCTCTTCAATCCGGCGCTGCGCGAGGCGTTCAGTCAATTCTTTGCACGGCCTGACAGCTTCGCACTCGGCGTGTGCAACGGTTGCCAGATGATGGCGCAGCTCGCGCCCATCATTCCGGGTGCAGCGCATTGGCCGCGATTCGTGCGCAATCGCGTCGAGCAATTCGAGGGGCGTGCAGGGCTCGTCGAAATCACTCGCAGCCCGTCGATCCTGTTGGCCGGTATGGCCGGCTCTGTGCTGCCGATCGCCGTGTCGCATGGCGAGGGCCGTGCGGCCTTCGCCGATGCAGCGCAGCAGGCGGCCTGCGAGGCTTCGGGCACCATCGGTCTGCGCTACGTCAATCGGGCCGGCGACATCGCTACGCGCTATCCGCAGAACCCGAACGGCTCGCCGGGTGGGCTCGCGGCGCTCTGCTCGCTCGATGGGCGGGTCACACTCACCATGCCGCACCCTGAACGCGTGTTCCGCTCGGTGCAGATGTCTTGGCGCGCGCCGCAGAGCGGCGAGTTCTCGGGTTGGATGCGCCTCTTCCGTAACGCCAGGGTCTGGGTCGGATGAGCGCTCCGCGCACGCCCGTCTTCGAGATACATGGGCTGCGCAGGACATACGGGGAGGGCGCAGCCGCCGTGCACGCCTTGCGCGGCATCGATCTGCATATCGACCCCGGCGAACTGCTGGTGTTGCTCGGCCCTTCGGGCTCAGGCAAATCAACCCTGCTGAATATTTTGGGCGGTCTCGATCGGCCGACCGAAGGCAGCGTGCGCTTTGGTGCGCTCGAGATCACGACGGCGAGCGATCGGGAGCTCACCGAGTACCGCCGGCATCATGTCGGCTTCGTATTCCAGTTCTACAATCTGATCGCGAGCCTCACCGCGCGCGAGAACGTCGAACTCGTCACCGAGATCGCCGATGAACCCATGCCGGCTGACGACGCCCTGCGCCTCGTCGGGCTGGGTGAGCGCTTGACGCACTTTCCTTCGCAGCTCTCCGGTGGCGAACAGCAGCGCGTGGCCATCGCCCGCGCTATCGCCAAACGCCCCGCCGTGCTGCTGTGCGATGAACCGACCGGCGCACTCGATGTGGCCACGGGCATTCGCGTGCTCGAATCACTGCTCGAGATCAATACGCGCCTCGGCACCACCACCTTGCTCATCACCCATAACGCCGACATTGCGCGCATCGGCGATCGGGTCGTACGTTTTGCCGATGGCCTCATCCGCTCGATCGAGGTGAACCCCGAGCGCATGCCGCCCTCGAGTCTGCGTTGGTGAGCGAGAGGCGGCGCATGGTGTTGCACCTCGCACCGCTCGATCGCAAAGTGCTGCGCGACCTCAGGCGCCTGTGGCTGCAAGCCCTAGCGGTCGGCACTGTGCTCGGCTGCGGTATTGCACTGTTTGTCATGGCCACCGGCATGTACGCCTCGCTTGAGCGCGCACGTGATCGCTACTACGCTACCTCGCTCATGGCCGATCTCGCCGGTGGGCTCGTGAGAGCCCCCGAGCGTGTCGGCCGCGAACTCGCGACCATCGAGGGGGTCGCCGCGATCGAGACACGGGTGTCGGGCATCGGCTTGCTGAGCCTCAGCGGGGTGACCGAGCCTGTCTCGGCGCGACTCGTCTCGCTACCGGCGGATCGTCGCCCGCGGGTGAATGATCTCGTGCTGCTTGCGGGTCAGTGGCCGCGCGCCACCCGCTACGATGAGATCCTGTTGAGCGAGGCCTTCGCCGAGGCCCACCAACTCGCTCCGGGTGCGCGCATCCCGGTGCTCATCCGCGGCCAACGCAAGACGCTCACGGTGACCGGCATAGCGAGCAGCCCCGAGTTTGTGTTTGCGGTGGCGCCGGGCGACATCCTTCCCGAGCCGAGTCGGTTTGGTGTGATCTGGATGGGTCGGGAGGCGCTCGGGCGTGCACTCGATCTCGACGGTGCCTTCAACGATGTCGTGCTGCGCCTGACGCCCACGGTCGATCGTCCACGGTTGATCGCCGATATCGATCGGCGACTTGCGCCGCATGGCGGGCGCGGTCTTTACGGCCGCGATCGCATGCTCTCGGCGCGGTATCTGTCCGATGAGCTCTCGCAGCTGCGCACGCTCGCCAGTATCTTGCCGCCGATTTTTTTGCTGGTGGCCGTGTTCTTGTTGAATGTGACCTTGAGCCGACTGGTCGCGACCGAGCGCGCCAACATCGGCCTCTTCAAAGCCTTTGGCTACGACAATCGCGCCATCGGTCTGCACTACATCAAGTTCGCGCTGTCGTTTTGCCTCGCGGGCGGACTCCTGGGCACGGCCTTCGGCCAATACCTCGGCGGTTACATGGCCGAGGTGTATCGCAGCGTCTATCGACTGCCCGAGTTGCCCTTCGAAGCAGGCGTCGGCGTCTATACGGCAGCGCTGCTGGTCAGCGTGTTGGCCGCAGTGCTCGGTGCTGTGTCGGCGGTGGGCCGGGCGGCGCGGCTCGCGCCCGCGGCAGCGCTCTCGCCGCCAGCGCCCACGCGCTTTGCGCGCTTGTCCGAGCGACTCGAAGCACGCGTCGCGCGACTCGATGCACGACTACGCATGCTGGTGCGACGCATCGTGCGCTTCCCGCGTCGCTCCGCCACCACGGTGGGTGGGCTTGCACTGTCGCTCGCCTTGCTCGTGATGTCCGAGCACTTTCCGATCGCGATCGATCGGATCATCGATGTGAACTTTGGCATTACCCAGCGCATGGACGTGACGCTGGCCTTCGCCGAACGCGAACGTGCCGAAGTATTGCGTGAGGTGGCGCGATTGCCCGGTGTGCGCGAGGTTGAGCCTCTGCGCACCGCGGAGGTGATTTTGGGTGCGGGGACGCGTCGTGAGCGCGAGGCGATACTGGGGATTCCCGCCGGTGCAACGCTCAATCGAGTCATCGGTACCGATCTGCGGGTGGTCGACCCGCAACCGCAAGGACTGACGCTCTCGACGGGGCTCGCCCGCAAACTCGGCGTTGAGGTCGGCGATCGGGTGCGCGTCGAGGCCACCGATGGGCGCCGCGTGCGCAGCGAAGTCACGGTGATTGCGATCGTGCAACCGTTTCTCGGGATGCCCGCCTACATGGAACAGCAGGCGCTCGGTCGGCTGCTGCGCGAACCGGGGCGTATCGACTCGGCGTACCTGCTCATTGATGCCGCCTCGCGCGATGCACTCAGTCGCCGTTTGCAGGACATTCCCGCTATTGTGGGGGTGACCTATGCCGACAAGGCCGAGCGATCGCTGCGCAATCTCTTTGATCAGGGCGCTGGATTTTTCTCGTACATGTTCTTGCTGTTCTCGCTCGTCATGGCGGCGGGCGTTGCGTTCTCCGCGGCGCGCGTCACCTTGGGGGAGCAGGAGCGGGACCTGGCGACGCTGCGGGTCATTGGTTTTCGCCGCGGCGAGGCCTCTTGGGTGCTGCTTGGGGAACTCGCGCTGTTGCTGGTGGTGGCACTGCCACTCGGTCTGTTGGCCGGCGCTGGCCTTTCCGCCTGGATGATGGAGCAGTTCGAGACCGAGCTCTTCTCCTTCCCGTTTGTGTTCGACCTGCCGACCTACGCCCGGGCGGCGTTGTTTGTCACCGGTGCGGTGGTGGTCGCGGCGCTGTGGGTTCGGCGCGATGTGGATCGACTGGACCTTGTCGCCGTGTTGAAATCACGCGAGTGAGAGAATCGCTGTATGTCGCAATCGCCTGAACTACACCGTCGCCGTCGCGCGCGCCTTTGGACCGTGCTCGCCGCGGTAGGTTTTGCGCTGCTGCTCGCGCTCGCCTTGTGGCCCAAGCGCATCGAAGTGTCGACGGCCAAAGTCGATCGTGGACTCGTGCGCACGGCGCTCATCGATGAGGGTCGCACCCGCATGCGCGAGGTGTACGTGGTCAGCGCGCCCTTCAGTGGTCGAGTGTTGCGCGTTGCCGTGGAACCGGGCGATGTGGTGCGTGCGGGTGAGCCCCTCGCGCGCATGACGCGCGGCAGTGCGGGCTTTCTCGACCCGCGCCTCGAAGCCGAAGCGCGCGCCGCCGTGACCGTAGCGCTCGCCCGTGAACGTGCCGCCACCGCCGAGCGCGACCTCGCCGTGAGCGAAGCCGCGCGGGCGCGCCAACTGGCGGCGACCCGGCTGATCGCTGACACCGCACGCGACGCGGCCATCGCCCGCGAGCGTGCCGCCGAGGCAGCCCTGCAGGCCGCAGCCGCCGAGGTGCGCCGCGCGCGCAGTGCTCTGCTCGCAGCCGGTGAGTCGGGCGGCGAGGGTGCGGTGCTCGTCAAGGCGCCCGTGGCCGCCGTGGTATTGCGTGTGCCGCAAGAGAGCGAAGCGGTCGTCGCCAGCGGTACGCCACTCATCGTGCTCGGCGATCCGGCGCGAGTCGATGTGGTCGCTGAGTTTCTCTCGCAAGATGCGGTGACCCTGCAGCCCGGCGCCGCGGCGTTCATCGAAAACTGGGGAGGTGCGCCGCTGGCGGCGCGCATCGAACGCGTCGAGCCTGTGGCACGTACCAAAGTGTCGGCGCTCGGTATCGAAGAGCAGCGCACCAACGTGATCCTGGAGTTTGTCGAGCCGCCGCCACCGGCGCTGCGCGTGCATGACTTTCGCATCGATGCCCGCGTGATTGTCGCCGAGCGCAGCAACGTGCTGCGGGTGCCGCTCGGTGCACTGTTTCGTGACGGCGAGCGTTGGGCCGTCTATGTCGTGCGCGGTGGCCGCGCGGCGCTCACTCCCGTCGAGGTGGGCCTCGAAGACGACAGCGCGCGCGAGATCACCCGCGGTCTAGAGCTCGGAGAGACCGTGGTGCTCTTTCCGAGTTCGGAAGTCCGCGACGGCGTGCGCCTGAAGGCGTTAGCGCGTTAAGGGCTTGTAGCGGATGCGGTGCGGCTGGTTGGCATCTTCGCCACGTCGCTTGCGGTAGTCCTCGACGTATTCCTGATAGTTACCCTCGAACCACACCAATTCCGAGTTGCCCTCGAACGCGAGGATGTGGGTCGCGATGCGATCCAAGAACCAGCGATCGTGCGAGATCACCACCGCACAGCCCGGGAAGGCGAGCAGGCCTTCCTCGAGTGCTCGCAGCGTTTCCACGTCCAAATCGTTGGTCGGTTCGTCGAGCAGCAGCACGTTGCCGCCTGATTTGAGGACCTTGGCGAGGTGCACGCGGTTACGCTCACCGCCCGACAGCTCACCGATCAACTGCTGTTGCTGCGAGCCTTTGAAGTTGAACCGGCCGACGTAGCCGCGCGAGGGCGTCTCGTAGTTGCCGACCTTGATGAGATCGAGCCCGTTGGAGATCTCCTGCCACACGCTGTTCTTGTCGTTGAGCGCCTGGCGAGACTGATCGACATAGGCGAGCTTGACGGTCGGCCCAATGCGGATCTCGCCCGCGTCGGGCTGCTCGAGGCCGGTGAGCATGCGAAAGAGCGTGGTCTTGCCCGCGCCGTTCGGGCCGATGATGCCGACGATGCCACCGGGCGGCAGGTTGAAGTTCAGGTTGTCGATCAGCAGTCGATCGCCGAAGGATTTGCGCAGACCCTTGGCTTCGATGACTAGATCACCGAGTCGCTCACCCGGCGGGACGTAGATTTCATTGGTCTCGTTGCGCTCCTGGAATTCGCGCGAGGCGAGCTCCTCGTAGCGTTGCATGCGCGCCTTGCTCTTCGCCTGTCGCGCCTTCGGGTTCTGGCGCACCCACTCGAGCTCGCGCTCCAGGGTCTTGCGCAGGGCTTCGCGCTCGCGCTCTTCCTGCGCGAGACGCTTTTCTTTCTGCTCGAGCCACGAGGAGTAGTTGCCGTGGTACGGAATGCCGTGGCCGCGGTCGAGTTCGAGGATCCACTCGGCGACGTTGTCGAGGAAGTAACGATCGTGGGTGACCGCGATCACGGTTGAGGGATATTGCTCGAGATATTTCTCGAGCCAAGCGATCGACTCGGCATCGAGGTGGTTGGTCGGCTCATCGAGCAGCAGCATGTCGGGGGCCGACAGCAGCAATCGGCAGAGCGCGACGCGGCGCTTCTCACCACCCGAGAGTTTGTCGATGGTCGACTCCCACGGCGGCAGACGCAACGCATCGGCCGCAATCTCGAGTTTGCGATCGAGCTCCCAACCGCCCGCCGCATCGATCTCATCCTGCAGCTTCGCTTGCTCCTCGAGGAGCTTGTTCATCTCGTCATCGGACATCGGCTCGGCAAAGGCTTCGCTGATGGCGTTGAAGCGCTCGAGCTTGGCAAACATCCCGCCGATGCCCGCGATCACTTCCTGACGTACGGTCTTCGCTGGATCGAGTTCGGGTTCCTGGGGCAGGTAGCCGACCTTGATGCCCGATTGCGGCCGCGCTTCGCCCTCGATGTTGTTATCGAGGCCCGCCATGATCTTCAGCAGCGTCGACTTACCCGAGCCGTTCAGGCCGAGCACGCCGATCTTGGCCCCCGGAAAGAACGACAGGCTGATGTCGCGCAGGATCTGACGCTTGGGGGGCACGATCTTGCCCACCCGGTTCATCGTGTAAATGTACTGGGCCATGGCGGGGATGTGGGGCCTGTAAGGGCAGATAAAAGGGGTCGCATTATCGCCTGTGCTAGGCTCGGACGCATCATGTCCGAGGTCCTCGTCATTGCCGGCGATCGGCTCGCACGCTATGGGTTCGGCAGCGGCCACCCGTTCGGGCTCGATCGGCATGCGGCGTTTTACCGCGAGTTCATCGCGCGCGGCCTCGAGCGGCGCTGCCGCGTCGAGGATACGCGGCAGGCGAGTCGCGTCGAACTCGAACTCTTCCACGAACCGGCGTACATCGATCGATTGCTGGCCCGTTCAGCGGCGGGCAGCGGCTATCTGGACGGTGGCGATACGCCGGCGTTTCGGGGCGTCTATGAGGCTGCGGCCGATGTGGTGGGTGCGACGCTGCTCGCCTGCGAGCACCTGTTGCAGGGTCGGGCGCGACGCGCCTTCGTGCCGATCGCAGGGCTGCATCACGCCGGGCGTGCGGGCGCTGCGGGGTTTTGCGCGCTCAACGATTGTGCGATCGCCATCGAATGGCTGCGACGCGAGGCCGGGCTCACCCGCATCGCTTACGTGGACATCGATGCGCATCATGGCGATGGGGTGTTTTACGGCTTCGAGACCGACCCGCAGGTGATCTTCGCCGACCTGCACGAGGATGGACGGTTCCTCTATCCGGGCACCGGTAGCGCCGTTGAGCGCGGGCGGGGCGCGGCGGAGGGCACGAAGCTGAACCTGCCGTTGCCGCCCGGTGCCGATGATGCGGCCTTTGAGACGGCCTGGGCCCAAGTGATGCGCCACCTCGAACACTACGCACCCGAGTTCATCTTGCTGCAATGCGGGGCGGACAGCATCGCGGGTGATCCGTTGGCGCATCTGGGTTTCACGGCCGCGGCGCACGGCCGCGCCGCACGCGATGTCACGGCGCTCGCCGAGCGCCTGGGGCATGGGCGAGTGCTCGCCACCGGGGGTGGGGGCTACCACCGCCCGAACATCGCCGCGGGCTGGAATGCCGTGGTCGAGGGGCTGTTCGGCTAAACTACGGGCTCTTCACGCCCACCCGTTTTGCTGAGGCCCCTGATGTTTCCGAGCCATATGACGATCGAAGGATTCGACCCTGCACTCGCCGCTGCCATGTCGGCCGAGCGGGAGCGCCAGGAAGATCACATCGAACTCATTGCCTCGGAGAACTACGCGAGCCCGCGCGTGCTCGAGGCCCAAGGGTCGGTACTGACCAATAAATACGCCGAGGGCTACCCCGGCAAGCGCTATTACGGCGGTTGCGAATTCGTCGATGTCGCCGAGCAGCTGGCGATCGATCGCGCCAAGCAACTCTTCGGTGCCGACTACGCCAACGTGCAGCCGCACTCAGGCTCGCAGGCCAATGCGGCGGTGTACCTCGCAGTGCTCAAGCCCGGCGACACCATCCTCGGCATGAGCCTCGATCACGGCGGGCACCTGACGCACGGTGCGAAGGTCAATTTCTCGGGCAAGCTGTTCAATGCCGTGCAGTACGGTATTCGTCCGGATAACGGCGAGATCGATTACGACGCGCTCGAGCGCCAGGCGCTCGAGGTGAAGCCCAAGCTCATCATTGCCGGCTTCTCCGCCTACTCACGCTTTCTCGACTTCCCGCGCTTTCGCGCCATCGCCGACAAGGCGGGCGCACTGCTGCACGTGGATATGGCGCATGTCGCGGGCCTCGTTGCGGCGGGCGTCTACCCGAACCCGGTCCCGTATGCCGATGTCGTCACGAGCACTACGCACAAGACGCTGCGCGGCCCCCGCGGGGGCATCATCCTCGCGCGCGCCAACGACGGGCTGACCAAGAAGTTCAACTCGCTCGTGTTCCCGGGCACGCAGGGCGGGCCGCTCATGCATGTGATCGCGGCCAAGGCCGTGGCCTTCCTCGAGGCGCTGCAGCCAGAGTTCAAAGAGTACCAGCGGCAAGTCGTCGCCAACGCCCGCGCGATGTGCGCGAGGCTGCAGCAGCGCGGCTATCGCATCGTCTCGGGCGGCACGGATAATCACTTGTTCTTGATCGACTTGTCGGACAAGCAGATCAACGGCAAAGAAGCCGATGCGGCCCTTGGCGCCGCGCACATCACGGTCAATAAAAATGCCGTACCGAACGATCCGCGGCCGCCGATGGTCACGAGTGGCATTCGCATCGGCACGCCCGCCTCGACCACCCGCGGTTTCAAAGAAGCCGAGGTCGAACACGTCGCGGATCTCATCGCCGATGTGCTCGATGCGCAGGGCGCAGCCGAGGCGGTGGCGACGGTGCGCGAGAAAGTGACGGCTCTGTGCCGTCGTTTTCCGGTTTAC